>Ga0080013_1000551_pt1 | contig 52986 bp, 35 predicted proteins | sample ETNvirenome_6_85_FD_69236 | JGI IMG/M metagenome (GOLD analysis project Ga0080013, IMG submission 69236) | Marine viral communities from the Pacific Ocean - ETNP_6_85 (SPADES assembly) (version 2) | ecosystem: Environmental > Aquatic > Marine > Oceanic | place: Pacific Ocean | collected 2013-06-19
AATCGCGATCGCGCAATCGTATTTAATTCGAACGTATCAATAAAAGAACAGCACGAAAAAACTCAATTCAGAGGCCGAGTCGGCGATACAATCACAGAGGAATCTAATATTGATGATACATGCGAAGACCGTCGCACTCCTCATCCATCTTCTCGGCCGCCGGGGAAAATTAATTCCAAGAAGTTTTGGAGGCAGATAGAACAATTTGGCGATAATTGCTGGCGTTCTTGTCAGCCGTCATATGAACAACTCGAATGGCTTATTAAAGAGAAAGGCGTAAAGCATGTATTAAGGATGAACGGCGACACCGGCTCCGATCCTGATGTTCCAGGCGCCAAATCCATAAAACAGATTCTGAAGGATGAGGAAAGACGACATGTCGAAAGCTTAGGCGCTGAATGGTATTTTATTAATCCCCATTACTCATCGAGACCGAAGGGCTATAAAAAAATTATTCCCGGTAAAGGATATGACAAATCCATAAAACAGATTCTGAATATTATGAACAAGGGAAATTGCCTTGTACATTGCAGAAATGGAGCGGACAGAACCGGAATGGCTGTTGGTTGTTACAAGAAAACAAGGGGAATTATAACAGACCTCGAGAAATTGTGGCTTGATACAATTCAATATAATAACTGGGCATGCAAGAAGGGAAAAATTTGCAAGGCCAAGTTGGGATATGTTCGCTATCTTGATGGATTTTATCCCCTTGATCAGTGGTGCAAAGCTGGTTCAAACGCGAGCAATCCCCCCGCAAGCGAGAGAAAGAGGTGTGACATTTACAAGAAGATCCTTACTGGTGACGGCCAGCGGACAAAGTTTTATGAGAAAGGCCTTTAAAAATGCCTATTAAAAGACATGCCGGAGATATTCATTGGAATGAGCTTAATCAGTGCACCGAACCTCTGTCGCAACCATCTTTTGATTTAAGAAGAACGTCTACCGTCGACGCGATAAGAGAAAGCAATGCAGCGCATTTTATACCGGACATATTAGATGGGAAGTCAATGGTTCCAGGAATTGTGTTACGTAGCACTCAGGGCCCCTACCCATATATGACATCCGGAGTGGAGAAATTGTATTCTGAATTCACAACTGTTGATCTGGTTGCGTCGGATGAGGCTTCTGGTGACAAGACTTATTGGAGATATGAGGTTATGATAACTATGGTTAATGGTTTTCTCAAGCCTCCCTGCTCGGTTCTTCCTGATAGTTCCGATCAGGAAGTTATCAACTATTATACCACAGCAATCCCGGCCCCGGGCCTGTGGGGGACTGCCGAAGAGGGCGATCTCCCAGTAGGAACGTCTGTGGATATCATGTTCGAAAATCTCAAAGGAGGCCGAGTTCCTCAGATTATAAAGGTAAATCTTGATCGTGCAATTGTGTTTGAAACGTGCGCACCAATAGTAGAACAGTATAAGAGTGCCCCTGGTCGTCGACTTGCTCCTGCCGGTACCGGCGGCACGTTTCGGACAGCCATGGTTATAGGAGATTCGATGAGCTCGACTCCTCTCTCCGTGGGAGGCCGAATTGGCAAGATGCTTAAGGACAGAGGCTTTGAAGTTCGAACGCACAAACCGGCAGGATTCCTCGGCGGCGGCGCGCCCAAGATCAGGGGGGTGCCCTTTACGGGTCACCCACTCGGGGTTGCAACGTACCCCGGCCGGCACGTCCCATACCTCCTCGGCGATTCGCGCCTACAAAAGATCCTGGCCAATTTTAATGCCGAGCTTCTTGTGGTAATTCTTGGGGCCAACTCCGCGTCGAGCGCTCAGCCTACAGGCACGTACATAATGTCAAGACGGGCCCGCAAAGAGTACAAGGTCTGTATGGAAGATTATGAGGGAGTCATATCCGAGTTTAAAAAAGAATATGAGGAGGGCAAATATAAAGATAAGAATATGAGGAGCTGCTTCCAAGTCGGACACAAGACACGGAAATCCCTCGCGGAGAGGGAAGCAATATATAAGACTCAACTTGAGACATTCGTTCAGACCGCATATGGCGCCGGCGTGAAATACATTATTTGGCTTGGACCAAGTTATATGTCCGGCATACATGGAAAAGAGAAATATGGTAAACACGGCCTTGAATGGGGCGCGGAAAATATTCGTCGTTGGCAGTCAGAAACGCTCCCGGGACTTAACGTTGAATGGCACGATTCGCTGCCCATGACCCGCAATATTAGACCAGGGCACGATGGGCTTCATTTCGGCACCGACTCCTACGGCATGTGGGCCACGACCGCATCTAAAGTTATCTTCAATAACGTCAAGGCGGGTGCATAATGGCAAACAAAGACAAAGCAGCAATAGATTTTGATAATTATTCGCCAGAGGAGCGCGATAGGCTTAAGGCGTTGGGCGCGCAAGATATGTGGTATCTTCAATAACGTCAAGGCGGGTGCATAATGGCAAACAAAGACAAAGCAGCAATAGATTTTGATAATTATTCGCCAGAGGAGCGCGATAGGCTTAAGGCGTTGGGCGCGCAAGATATGTGGTTCGCCCTTCCGGGCGCCGGCGATACTCCGAATTTTCTCGACCTTACTACAGAAAAGGTTCTTAAGAAGGGAAATGCTTTTGTAGTCCTCGGCCACGATCGAGCCGGCCCTCCTGAAACCAATTTGGGCTATATATATAGAAAAAACACTCATTGCGCTGCGGTTGATATTGTGGCGGGAAGAATGAGCTGGATGGCCCGGTCCAAAAATGAGAATAGGGAAAGAGTCAGTTGCAATCCTAATTTTAAGCTTGACGCAGCTCGTGTTTATGTTTCTCAGAAAGCTAAAATCGATACATATTTTGGCATTAAACGCGATCCCGGCGAGGATGATAGTCGGCTTTTCGGCGCAGAAGAGCTCCCGCGTTCTGCAGTGGCTTTAAAAGCTGATGAGGTTCGAATAATAAGTCGGGAAAAGATTAAGCTTGTTACACGCACGGATTATTACAACTCAGTTGGTGCCGAAGTAGATAAGGGTACCGGCATAGAACTTATTGCAAATAATGAACCTTTGGAACTACAGCCGCTTGTTAAGGGATATAATCTTGTTTACTGCCTTAATCAAATTTTATCAGAGATAGGAGAATTGCGAAAAATTGTAAAGAATTTTTATTCTTATCAAAGAGACTTTAATATAATGGTTGGCATACATACTCATGAACACAACGGTGCGATGCCCGGGATAACCAATGTTGCCATGGCACCACTCAAACAGATGGGCAAGTTCATCCAGGATGGGACTATTAATGTAGAGGTACAATTGCAGACTTTAGACCTATCAGCCGGCGCTATAGCAGCAGATTACCTTTCGGATATAGGTAGTCGTTATATAAATAGTATGTGGAATAGTGCCAACTAACCTAATGACATGACAAGCACAAATACTGGAAATATTAAATTTACTGTTCCATGGCTTTATAAGCGATTAAGCGTCCCTTATATAGAAAATGGATTTTACAAAATAGCACTTTCTACCGGCACGACAAATCTATCCGAGGTAGGCTCTATCGAACAACAGCTGCTAGATACGGCAACGTTGGAATTAATGAAATATTATTTTCCTGAGTGGTGGTATGTATATGTTGCGCCCGAAACATATAATGACGAGGGAATCGGCGCCATAGAGAATGCTGCGCTTTTACAACAAAAGATTAGATCGAGACTAAGAGTTGCAGACCGTAAAAAATCACTGCGCCCGGGATCTCTTTATCGTGTTTTGATAACAACCTCAGACCTAGAGTTTGATTTGCTAGAGAGATCGAGCAAAAATCCGCTTTTTGCTTCAAATGACTGGAGGCGCATTGATTGGCCTCCTCCCTCAATTCCGCTAGATGCTTGCGGAGATCCGATTCTGGGTGATACTTCCGTGGCGCCGTTTCCAAATATACCTTCGTTTTCATTAGCTTTAGGCTATTATAATACAATTAATGCCGTCGCATATCCGGCCGACGCACCACTCGGGGAAACCTATACCTTTTCTTGGGGGTTGTTAGACCATGAAGCAACAACAGTTAGAAGTATATTTGATAAGTATGATTCGCAGAAGCGATATTTTGATGGGCAAGTAATTCCAGATATCGATTTCAGTGTAGAACATGAAAGCTTAACGGATGCACAAGAGAAAATTACAGACTTGTTAAATCTTAATGGCATTGAGACTACTTCGGACACTATAAATATGGTTACGGTGCAACTAGATCCCGGCTATCGGATTAATCAAATTGATGTTGGCGGCCAACTTTTGCCAGTTGGATATTTTTCTCATATTGAAACAGAACCTTTAAGCATACCTCAAACAATGGTTTATTTAATTCGTTGGGGTAGTATATTAGCTACCGCCACGCCGGCACAGAAAAGAAGTTTTAATTCTTTCATTAATTTTATTAGTGCGATTTCAAACTCGTACATTAGAACATATGATTTAAACTATTGCGGACCCTCTCATACGCCAGCAGCACAACAGATTGTTAACGAAGTGGCCAGCGCCCATGGTACCGAACTTGAAGAAAACAAGGAAACGTTCGTCACCGCAAAAGACAATAAATTACTGGAAAAAGTTCGACAAAATCCTGCCAACCTAGAGCTCATTCTTAATGAAGAAATGACCAAAAGAGAAAAGGTTATAAAAGATAAAGTAAAAGAAATGAAAAAGGCGCTTGGAAAGTTTAAAAACTCAAAAGAAATGCGCCTTATTACAGAGATAGTTCGAAAAGTAGGAGTAGACGCACTAGTCAAAGAAGCGATTAACTGCATTATGTTTAACGCTAGTTTCTCCTATAATAATGTTACTTCAGACGTTCGAAATTTTATTTCTACAGCAGCGAATCTTTTTGAGAAACCTCGAAAGCCCACTGTTCCTGGTTTTGGTACGATAAATGTAGACTTATCCTTTTTTATAGAAATGAAAAAAATATTCAGTGTTGATGGAGTACTTTCGGAGACGCTCAAGACGATGTTTATAGAGCTTGGTTTTCAAATTATTAAGGCACTCATGCAGGGTCTTACTGAAATGATTGCCGCGGCATGTGAGGGTGTCGACCAACAGGAAGCGGATTATGGAACTTTAGATTTGAGCGGCATGTTTGATATTGATCCAAATAAAGCAGCGCGCCCCGATTTTCTTGGAGAACCGCACGGCTTAGATATATGTTTTTCAGATTTCAACATTTCACATGCAGATGGTATGCAATATCTTTCAAGCGTATCATCGATATTAACGGGCATAGAAATTTGTCAATTGTTACAAAAAAATAGTCGTAGCTTTACGGTGGAAGAAATATTGGACTTTAATCGCAATTATGAAAATATTAACGTTCGTAGTTCGTTGAATACTTCTTCGAAGATAGTTACCTTTTTTGGATGCTTGGGAAGCGTTGTAGATACTTCTACTATATGTGCCGAAATACTCGATAGAAGCGTGATACCCAATGTTGATGAAATATGCTTAACCGAAACACAGATAATAAATTCTGTCGACGAAGAAAACCTAAACACACTTTTAGGCATTTTAGAAAACGGGCTCGTTGTAAATCTTTCTAACATTAACTTAACATCCCCGACTAGTCCCAATTATATTCCCAATCCTATAGTTGAGCGCTCCTTACCAATTTTAATACAAAGCTTGGCTGCTACGATATCGCATGAGTTCTATTTTGCGGCAGAAGCCGCTAAGTCTTCTTTGTTGTCGCCATCGTTGACTAATGACTCTCAGAGTCCCATAGCACAACTTATGGGCGCTTTGGGGCTTGAAGCGCAGGAAACCGAGGCCCAAGCTCCAGGACGTACTAGCAGCAATCAAAAAGATCCATTTTTGAGAAAGATCATTGATGGGCTAGAGCGGCTAGAGACAGATGCAAATGCAGCGCTAAATCCCCCCGAAGAATCAGACTTTCCGTGTCCCGAGATCGGAGATATATTTGGAGGAATTGACAACGTTCAGGATGCTGCGCGTGTTATGGAAGAACTCTCGCGCATAATTATGAACATTGATATGTCAAAATTGGGGAGACTTAGCACGCAAATAGAAGAATATGCGGATGCCGGGGCCTCCGCTAGTCCAATGATGAGCTATGTATTTCCGGAACTCTTTCGTGTCGGGATAGAAGAATTTATTCCATCAGCACGTTTGGAGCGCTGGACGTGGAATAATCCATTTATAGCTCAGTACAGCCTGCGGAGCAACGACATGTCGGCCCTCGCGGAAGCTATGGGGATGCAGACCGACGATGAAATCCGAGATATGCCTATTTCGGGGAAAGAAAAGACTGCCATCTTCGATATTCGGGATAAGATGATTCGCGAGAGCCTCGCGACGCTGCCCGACCCGAACACTGCAGGTTCGTCAAATTACTATCTCGGCGCCGTGTGGGAGGAGTATCGGGGCTACACGATGTATCCTAATTTTACAATCAATGAGACCGAGCAGGGAGGCTACCCGTGGATTGATTATTTGTGCAACATCACCCCGGAAAGACACTGGCAGGCTTCTCCTCGGCCATTATCGTCTGGCCATCTTATATCTAAAGCGAGCATGGCAGATCTTCCTGCCTTCAGTGGCCAAAAATTTTTGGCCCTTGATATGGTCTATAATTATAGCACCGGCGATGTTGGGTATAATGCATTGAATCGCGTACAAACAATATATACCCCTCTTTATAATATCGAAGCCACCTCCACGAAGGAACTCAGCAATACAGCTGCAAAGGGATCGATGCTTCCTGGTTCTACTGTATACTATGATAACAGGGTTTTTGATGCGACAGAAATGGCCAATATAGCAGGGCTCTCTATAGAATCGGATATACGATCTGGAGGTTTTTCTCCAGCGGCCGGCGTATTTGCCTCGATGGTTCGTAATTCTTTAGTTGAATTTATAGGCCGCGGCTCCTCGGAAGTAAATCTTAGCCAGATGTCAGATTATCAGACCAAACTATTTGACAATTACTATAAGGTTTTACACAACCAATATTTTCCATCAACCAATGCTGGCTTGATCAAGAGTCTAACAACTTATGTTATACAAAATGGAATATTTTCTGTCGATGATGTAAAGAAAGCATTACTAGTTCAAGATAACTCGGCATGCCTTAGTAACCCAGAAAAGATCGGCGATTTGATGGATATAAATGGTATTATAGCGAGCGCCCAGGCAGAATATTATGAATCAAGTGCCTCTGATAATCTAGACTCTCGAAAGCTAATGAAGAATTGTTCTATGTATGCGGCCGTATTAATTTTTCTACAAGTATATATAGTTCAGTTTTATTTGAAAAATATGTTTGTTTTATCTGCCTTTAAACTCGGTACGCCGGGCGGTGGAGGCATGTGGGATATACCAATAATTCGCGATTATATTCTCAAATCAGTACAGGAAATGCTAAATCAGTCTCTGGGAGTGCTTGGTGTCACCCCAGACAATTCTGGGTTTGCAGAGATGTTGACCCGGGTTGCTGACGAGCATATGTATAGAAAGATTCGACGCGATCCTAGAAAGATAAATATGGATTACCTAGAGACCATGGGATTAGAAAATGTTGAGGAACTAGCAGAGAACGGCAACGGATTAAGATATTTATTGCTGCAAAGATTGGAAACTTCAGCACGCCCGATATCAAATGTAATTTCACGAAATGCTTCCAAGTCATTTAAAGACGTTTTCATAGAAGATGTTATTGGGTTTTCTCCCTCTTTTGTTCACGGGTTTGAAGATGTGAATGCGGCTGGTCCCGCAGCTGGTCCCGCAGATTACGGCGTTGGCAACGTAGCGCCGATGTTTCTTTTAAGTGATTATTCGGACAACAGGCCTCCTATAATTCCAGGAGATATGAATCAAATTTATCAATCAAGCGGAAATCCAACTCTTGATATGTTGACATATGGCGGGTTTAAGATAGAAAAAATGCTACATTGGGACGAGGATTTCTTCGAGAACCCAATAGAAGTAACAGTCGCGCGCAACGCCCAGGAGAACTGGAACATTCAAAGAAAAATTGCTTTTGGCGAAGGGGAACCTGGTAGTTGCACTTTAGACGAAATGATACACCTCATCGGCCGAACCGCCGCCGACGAAGACCAGGGCGCGCTGCGCGAAGGCCACGCGATCCAGAGGCTGAATAATCTTAGGATGGAATATCGATTGGTATATTATCCTCCCATGGAGTATCGTAATTACGGCCAAGCAGAGGGTGAAGAGATCACTCCGGGTGGCCTCCCTGTAGGCACGTCGCCCGCCGTAGAAAAGCTTTGGTTATTAGGCCAAATATATAATGAGGCTTTTCCTGGACCATTTCTGGGCGAGCTGCCCGACGGCGTAGCTCAGATCGATGCCACGATTGATTTTCTTAATGAGACTTTAAATACGGAAAATGCTTTTATACCGCTAGGTTCTACCTATGTAAATCGAGATTACCAGCACGGCGTCATGGACTTCTCGGCCCTCGCGGCCTCCGGCGGCGCCAATATGAGCGCTACAGAACTCCTGTACAGCCGAGATATAGATCATATTTCTGTTGGAATTCCTATAATGAACATACGAGCCGAAAACGTTTTGGGCGGTAACCGTGATCTGTCCATGTCGACCACCCGCCGAGAAATTCGAGGCCTAGAAAACTTAAATCATACCGAGAATCTTAGCGCATCACCAGAATTCGATTATTTTTTCACCAAGGTTTTTGATCAACAACTGGTTTTAACAACTTTTTTGATGAATAGTTTTTACTTAACCGACAAGATGTTTCCTATGGCACCAATGTTTAGGACCCTAGAGACTTCTGCGATGGAACTCGTTCAGTCTGTCTTTTGTACTCCGGATGATGGAGCCCGCCCCGCCCCAGATACTGTTTATGAAATTCAGGCTTCCGTTGCCAACCGCGGCCGGCCGAGAGTTAATCCCAGCGCCTATATGATGCAGTCGCTCAAGGAGTTTCCGATAGACGTTTTTGAGGGTCTTTGTCAGATACTAGATCCGCACGTTGCCATAACAAAAATCATAAGAGATGTAACTGGATCCGTATTTAATCAAATTATTGCCGTCATGGAAACCGGATTGGCCGAAGCCGGAAATGTCGATCCCGCTCTCGGCGCTATTTTAGCCAGTGCCGATGTCGATGTCGAGGAATTGTTTAATTTATTATTTTGCCAGATGAATCGCGAGATAAGAGATGAAGCACCAAATTTGCCGGCAGCCGTAAAAAGACTGATGGAGAAGAATTCGAGGTTCAATCCATGGCCCAAAATCGAGACCGAAGGGGTTTATCTTCAGGGCACTATACCAGGCCTGATTTGTCTGCCTCCAGGCCCATTCGGCTTTATTTACTTGTTGCTTAGTCTGCTGCGTCGCGATAAGGATGTATCCATTATGACGACCGATGAGCCATGTTAGCGTTATTATAAGGGTAATAAAGAGTTATTTTTCTATTTATTATAGAACAAAAGGGGAACCCAAGCAATGTCAACAAATAACGAAGGCCTTTCCGTGGCGCTTCCATTAAATATGGATTCAACTTTCGGGGCGTACAATCTAAACACCACATTTGAAGACTTAGCAAAACAAAATTTAAAAATGCTCGTATTGACAAACCCAGGTGAGCGAATGATGGATCCCTCGTTTGGGTGTGGCGTCCGCGCTTTTTTATTTGAGCCCAATGCACAAACTACTTATGACGATATAAACGAAACGATTAAACTTCAAGTAGCAAAATATCTTCCTTATATTTCAATAGACAGGGTTGAATTTCAGTCTGGCGAGCCTGGTTTGGACTTAGATCCAAATTTTTTAGGCATTAATCTGTTTTTCACAATTGTACCCTTGCAAATACCAACATTTTTACAAATAAGTGCCAATGGAATCTAATTAAATAGAATATTTGGAGTTTTATAAATTATGCCAAAAAAGCTACAGCCAATTAACTACACAAGTCGAGATTTTGATAGTATTCGCCGCGACCTGGAAGGGTATGCTCAAAGATATTATCCCAATACTTATAAAGACTTTAATGAAGCCGGCTTCGGCTCTTTAATGCTGGATACGGTATCGTATATAGGAGATATACTTTCTTTTTATTTGGATTACCAAACAAATGAAAGCTTTCTTGACAGCGCTGTAGAATATAACAATGTAGTTCGCTTAGCAAAACAAATGGGATTTAAATTAAATCCAAATCCCTCATCTTATGGTACAATAACTTTTTATATAGCAGTCCCATCATCAACAACGGCCGGCGGGGCGCCTGATCTTAGTTATGCTCCGGTTTTAAAAGGCGGCTCAACAGTAGGCTCGACCGGAGGAGGAGCCTACATGTTGCTGGAAGATATAGATTTCAGTAACAATTCCAACTTAGTCGTTGCCGGAGCAATTAATTCTGCAACCGATCAGCCAAATTCCTTTATTATTCGCGCGCTCGGTCGAGTTGTTTCAGGTCGACTCCAGCGCCAAGTGGCCGATGTGGGCAGCTTCCAAAAGTTTTTGCGAATTCCATTGGCGACAAATAAGTTAGCAGAAGTAATATCGGTGACCGATTCAGAGGGTCATAGATACTATGAAGTTGATAATCTTTCTCAAAATATTGTCTACAAGGCTATTCGGAATACTAATGCCGATCGCAATACAGCACCCACCATAATGAAAGCGGTTCCTGTTGCCCGGCGGTTTGTTGTAGAATACGATGGCGATGAAACATTTCTGCAGTTTGGATATGGTTCGGATTCAGAGCTGTTATCAAATTCGATCGCAGACCCGTCAACAGTAATTATGGACCTTCACGGGAGAGACTATATAACAGACAAAGAATTTGATCCTACCAATCTTATAAAATCAGATAAATTTGGAATTGCTCCGGCGAATACTACTTTGACAATTAATTATCGGTCCAACACCACAAGAGATGTTAATGCGGCAACAAATACTGTTGTCGAGGTCGGTACGGCAAATTTTAAATTTAAGAATCAGGGCACTTTAGATCTTGTGAAAAGAAACAATGTTACAAACTCCATGGAACTGACAAACGAATCTCCTATTGTTGGCGGTGTATCTATGCCGTCATCCGAAGAAATACGACAGCGTGTAATATCTTATTTTGCAACTCAGCACCGCGCTGTTACCTTACAGGACTATCAGACATTGTGCTATGCGATGCCGGCAAAATTTGGATCCATTAAGCGAGTCGCCCCGGCGAGAGACTTTAGCGAATTTAAACGCAATCTAAATTTATATATTATATCAGAAGATCCCACAACTGGAAAACTTACGGAGGCCAATGCTACTCTTAAGACGAATTTAAAAACTTGGATGTCGCAATATAAAATGATAAATGATACAATCGACATTCTAAACGCTAGAATAGCGAATTTTGCAATTGAATATGTTATAAGCGTAGATTATGAAACAAATAAATATACGACTATCAACAAGGCCGACGGCGCTTTAAGAAAGCATTTCTCAAATATTAAAGATATAGGAGAATCAATCAACATCTCAGAAATCTATAAAATATTACATAATATTCCTGGAGTTGTTGATGCGTCATCGGTTAATATTATCCCGAAGTCCGGCGGTAATTATTCACAGGTGAGTTACGATTTCGATGCTGCCCTTTCGGCTAACGGTCTTTATATAGAGGCTTTAAGGGACATCATATTTGAACTTAAATACCCTAATATGGATATTAAAGGAAGTATTAGATAATGGCCATTAAGAGATATGTTGCGAATGCAGACAACTCTATAACAAACGCATTCAAATCAGATTTGTCGACGCGCGGGACTGGTTCCAATATGGGCGCCGCCGATAGTCTTGAGGTTTTTTCTTTAAGAGGACAAACTTCGTCATCTAGCGGGCAGTCTGGTGAACTATCAAGAATGTTGATAAAGTTCCCAGTCAACACAATATCGGCTGATCGTACTGCTGCTACAATTCCAGCTAGTGGGAGTGTCAAATTTTATCTAAAAATGTATAATGCCGAACACCCATTTACTCTTGCTCGTAATTTTCAATTGAACGTGTATCCGGTATCCGCTTCTACTTGGCAAGAAGGTTTTGGCCTCGACATGGAAGAATATAAAGATATTACATATGATGGCTCGGGCTCGAATTGGGATCGAGCTTCTTCGGAAGCAGCCTGGGTGACCGGCAGTGGGGGAGACTACGTAACATCATTTTTTCTTACAGCAAGTTTTACAAATGGCTGGGAAGATATGGATATTGAAATAACCCCGTTAGTAGAGCGATGGATGCAGACATCAGGTACTGCGCTCCACTTTGCTAATTCTGGAGCATTAATAAAACTTACTGATGTACAGGAGTCTGCTAGCTTTTCATATTACACAAAGAAATTTTTCGCCAGAAGCACAGAGTTTTTTTTCAAGCGGCCAGTAATTGAAGCGCGCTGGGATTCTCGTACTAAAGATCAGAGAGGATCCATTTATTATAGTAGCTCGCTAGCACCAGCAGCAGATAATCTTAATACCATATATTTGTATAATTATATTCGCGGTAAATTAACCAATATACCAAACTCTTCTAGTGTGGCCACGACTGGTTCAATAATGGTTAGTTTATATTCTGGCTCTTCTTCGCCAACTGGCTCAAAATTGTTACTTCCGGCCGGCGGCGGAGTTGTGGCTACCAATGACGTAAACATCACAGGAGGCTACGTTTCTACTGGAATATATTCTGCCTCTTTCGCTGTTACCGGCGCCACATCGCTCGTCAGCTCATCAGCACCCCTAACAAGAATTTTTGATGTTTGGCATAACGGAACAGGCATATTATCACTAGGTGGAAAAACGGAATATTATACAGGCTCTATCTCTCCGAAGAGCTTATCTGCTTATAATAATGCACCGACTTTTGAACATGTTACGGCAATAACAAACTTGAAATCACAATATTTTCGCAATGAAGTGGCTCGTTTTAGATTGTTTGTTAGAGAGAAAAACTGGAATCCAAACATCTACACTGTAACAACCACTACACCCGTTAATGAAACTATCGTGAGTGCTTCGTATAAAATAATTCGCCTTGCGGACGAACTAGCAGTTGTGCCATATGGTACGGGAAGCAGTTATGAAACTTATTTATCCCACGATGTCTCTGGCAATTATTTTGATTTAAGCATGAAGTTGTTAGAATCTGATTATGCGTATGGTGTTAAGTTGAGCTATTATAATCCATCGATAGCGACTTGGGTAGAGCAACCGGAAATATTTAAATTTAGAGTAGAGCAGTAATATGGCATTACGAGATTCCTTTAAAAAGGCACAACAAATAAAGAACCTCTCAAATGTAAGCGCCGATGAGATTGCTTTAGAGGTTGAATCGGTTGGTTATCACGAAGCGGATGTCATAAAAGACAATCGTTTTATACCTCGTGTTGAATTTGCCGATCCTGCCAATTTTGCGCGCTATGGCCAGGCCAGCGAATATTACGATCAAGCCATAAAAAGAATTTACAACACCTATCCCTACGACGGTTCTTTAAAAGAGAAACTTGAGTGGGAGAACAATTCTTCCTATATAGACCTTTACGTTTTTGATAATAGATATCCACGAAGTACCGGCTATGCTTTGTTTTCTGCTGATGGCTGGGGCTCTCTTGACGGCTATAAAACCAGCGATGGTTATGGAACCCCAAGCAGCTTAGAATACATTTCTATCAAAGGAGGCCCGCATGTCAATCCAAATGGCATGTCGCCTTCGTATGCGCTTACATTTACTGGATCAAATTATTACGATACAGGTTCGAATCGCGCTTCTAATTTAGAATTCGATATGGAAAACAATGGCGTTTCTGTTGAATTTTGGCTCCAGAAGGACGCGTTTGATACGGATAAAACCCAACGTGAAGTAATTTTTGATCTTTGGAATGGAGATAATTCAGGCAGCGCAGGCTATGGGCGCCTAAAAATAGAAATTGATGGGGGCGCTGCGGCAACTCCTTTTCTTATAACCTGCATGTCGGGGGCCCACACCGGCACCGCAGGACATTCAGCAAGATATGGCTTCGAGACGGCCTCAATTGGCAGTGATCTAACGGTTTCTTCACTTACGTCTTGGGCACATTATGCATTTACATTTAAAAATAACCCCACTGACGGCATTGATGCTAAATTATACGTTAATGGTAATCCGAATGAAGAGAAAACAATCGGCCCCGGCTCGCCCGCGGCCGTTACGGGCGCCCTCAAGGCCACGATCGGATCTTTAATTGCGCCGTCGGGCACGGATGAAGCAGCCGGCTCCGGTAAATTTTCTGGCTCTATAGATGAATTCCGTTATTGGAAGACACAAAGAAGCTCAAAAGATGTCGGGCGTTATTGGTTTGCTCAAGTAGGAGGGGGTACAAATACGGATCCTACTCCGGGTACCACTTCACTAAACGCAGTTAATACCGAATTGGGAGTTTATTATAAATTCAATGAAGGAATAGTGGGAAATTCTAGTACTGACTCTACTGTTTTGGATTATTCTGGTCGAGTGTCTAATGGAACTTGGACGGGATATGATTCATATTCTAGAAATACCGGTTCGGCCATTATATCTTCTAGTGCGGCCACAAAAGAATTTGAAGATCCGATAATATACTCTGCGCATGCTTCGATTACTGCACTACAAAATGAATTGGCAGCTTCCGCTTCTTATCATGATTCAACTAATAATGCTTCAATTTATAATTCAATGCCGGCTTGGATTTTAGAAGAAGATGCGGAAACAGGAAATACTCTTAAACATCTAACTCAAATAATGGGAAGTTATTTTGATACTTTACAATTACAAATTGAGTCTTTAAATAAATTAAGGGATAGTACATACCCATCTGGCAGCGAGAAACCATTACCTTTTGCCAATCGCCTCCTGGAATCAATGGGCCTTGTTTCGCCAGAAATATTTTTGGATGCGGATATAATTGAAAAGTTAGCAGATCGATCCGAAGTTAGGCTTTATGAAAAGACTCTTGTAGATATTAAAAATTCTATCTACCAAAACGTTTATAACAATCTTTCATTTATATACAAATCAAAGGGCACAGAAAAATCTTTTAGAAACCTGATCCGGTGTTTTGGTATTGATTCAGAATTAATAAAATTCAATATGTATGCCAACAATATTGAATATGAGTTACAAGATAACATTACGAGCCGCGTTATAGCAAAGAGATATGTTGACTTTAACACGTCGGCATCTGTGGACGCCACGGTTTATCAGTCATCAAGCTATATAAGCGGTAGCACGAACTTAACTGGTGGTTTTGCTTTCACAACTGAAGCGAATATTATTTTTCCAATCAAGGCAACCCCATCCGATCCCCATTATATCGATACAAGATTCTTAACGGCGTCTTTATTTGGAGCACACAGCTCCTCTCATGACGCCGATACTTTGCCGGCGCATCCCGACCCCGGCGTAGCCCTCGCCGAACAGGATATGACCAATTTTCAAGTATACGCTATTCGCGACGAATTAGACTCTACTAATGCTAAGTTTATGTTGACCGGCACGACTAATGGCTATATGCCACGACTAACAAGTAGTTTGTATGAAGACGTTTATGACGATTCTCATTGGACCTTGTCGGTACGAGTTAAGCCTGAAAAATATCCCTATGTCCCGCTAGTTCAGGATCCCGCTACAGGTTCGGCAAGGCAAAATTATATCATTGAGTTTAACGGAATTAACATGGAAGATGGTGTTGTAGTAAACAGTTTTAATGCAACAGGATCTATAACCGCTCCTCCATATGGATTTGTTTCTGGGTCTCGTAGATTTTTTGCGGGCGCGCAAAGAACAAATTTCACTGGTTCGGTTCAATATTATTCTGACGCCAAAATTGGCTCTCTTCGTCACTGGTTTGATTATCTAGAGAGCGGCTCTCTGCTGGCGCACGCTAGAGACATTGAAAATTTTGGCATAATGTCGCCGACTCAATACCCTTATCCATTTCAGCCGTCAGCTTCATTTGGCGAGCTTTATGGATTAGACACTCTGGCATTAAACTGGGATTTTGCGCAAGTTACTAGTTCAAATGCTGCCGGAGGATTCACAGCGCAGGATGCCTCAGCGACGGGCTCTTTGGCGACTGGTAGTAATTATGGGTGGCTTGGTCCGCTAGTAAGCCGCAATCACACCGCCGAAGGATATGGCTTTGTAGCAAACGACATCAAAGCGATCGACAAGGATTACGTTACAGTAGTTAGACAAAATCTCCCGGAAGACCTGCAGTCACGCGATATGATAACGATTTATGACGCCCAGGAGCGTGATTTGTTTACAAAAAATACAAGACCGACAAATTACTCTTTTGCATTTGAAAAAAGCATGTACCAAAGCGTTTCTGAAGAGATGTTGAACTATTTTGCTTCAATGAAAGATATACATAATTTAATTGGCCAGCCTGTAAATCGATATCGAATGAACTATAAGCTTATGGGCAAGGCACGCCAAGCCTTTTTTGAGAGAGTTAAAAACGACTTTCTAGATTTTGAAAAGTTTTATGAGTTTTATAAATGGTTTGATAGCGCTCTGTCGGTTATGCTCCAACAGCTGGTTCCCGCGTCGGCGGATGTTACAGAAAACATCCGAACAGTTGTGGAAAGTCATGCCCTAGAGCGAAACAAGCATCAAAATAAGTTTCCCACGATGGATTATCGAGAGCCAGAAATCATTATCGACAGTATTCAAACGAATGCTGGTACATGGGCTGGCATGCAATATGATGATATGCCACACAATAACCCTCTCGGAGCGGGGCAGCCAACTCGTCGGGCAGTTGGTCGATCAATGCATGCGAGTCAGGGGGGCTGGAAATGGAGACATCACCCTGTTGATGATTCGTTCAAAAAAAATCTAGATTATTGGCGCGACCGATCAGAAAAGACTGGGCCTGCTTTTGGCGGAGAAACACAAGTTAATAAAGATAGACAATCATTAGATAATATTATTAGAAAAAACTATCTTCAGCGGTCAAACAATGAACCATATCGTTTTAGCGCTGACGAAGCGCATTCTTATACTCACGGCGCTAATGGCCACATAAGCGCTCGAAGAGACGCAATATTTTCAATTGTTTTTCCTGCCGGCCCGCTTAAGCCGGGCACCAACCTGCCGGCCAATATAGCATTAGCATATGGTCAAGATACCGAACTACTCGTGGGTACCAACGATACGATGCTTCCGCCCGAGCTGGCCAAACAACGCTTAGGTTTTAAATTAGATGCCCAACTAAATTTTGATAATTCTGATGAATATTTAACATTTGATGGCAACTTGGTTGCACCATTTAGCCTTTATACCTCTTCAGTTATTACTGGATATCAGAAGTATGTAGCAGAACAATTTATGACCGGTGTAATGATTACCAATCTTCATCAAGATTATAGCGGGGGTCCTCACAAGGGAGCCTTACAGGGGCCTTTTACCGAACAATGGATGGGAGGAAGAGAGTATCGACATGTGGCGATTAACCAATACGCACCATCTAAAACCGGTACAAACAATTTAGATTCCCCTGCAGATCGACCCGAGGGCTTTAGGTTGCTATTAGGTCTCCGACTTCCAGAATCTTATGGGGGACTTAATGCTATAGGAATAGTGGGCCCGCTATATCCCGAACCGGGCTCCCCTGCGGTCCGCCCGCCTTATCTATTTCACAGGCCCAAAGGCAATCTTCTTCGCGGCTCTGGCGTTAAGCGTCCCGTTAATATCAAGAACATCTTAATGACTACAGCATCGCTAAGTCAGTCGATTTCTGGAGTGATTGCTCATGGGAAAATCGGAAATTATCAAAAAAATTATGAAGTTGTTCAAGGCGCCGGCCGCAGTCTAAATGATCCATTCTTCAATGATCAGTCGTTTACTTTTGGCAGCGGCGCTAACGGTGTTGGTCCAAGTCCAGAGACCGTGGCCACCAGAGGACGTCTTCCGCTAACCGCCAGCCGCGGTGGCATAGCGTTAAATGGGCCGGTTAATCCTAGTGGCAACCTGGATTATGAACTTCCAAACAGAACTGGAGCAAATTCTAATAAAACTATCATTGTCAACAGATTTAGCGCGCCTGGCTCGTACGAGGCTATGTCCTTGGGGTATTTGGATGTGGCCCACGAAGAGAAATCGGTCTATAATGCTCTTCCCTACCGCAATCTGTCCGTGAGGGGATCCGGTAGCGGCGAAAGTGGATCGTTGCACGTTACTGATCACCTAGCCAGCGGTTCAACCATGTTTGGCGGCGACAATCGTCATCACCGCGGCTTAAGAACCCTGTTGACTCTGCATGCCGGCCCGTTTGGTACGGATGCCGATTATGGCAGCGTGTTATCTAATACATACAATACCGTCCCTTCTTATCACAAGGTTAATAGAAACAGGAGACGCAGAATAGAGCTGAGGCCCGTAGCCGCAACAGCGACAATAACCATCACGGACTACACTGAGCTCAACAATGGCGACAAGGTGAACCTGATTGCTACGGATGGCAGCAACTACGATTTCACATGCGGCTCCCAAAGTTCGGTCAACGGTACATGGGAAGCCACAACCTCAAACGATGCCACTGCGGCCAACTTGCAAGCTGTCATTAATACTTCGAATGGGCCGGCTGGAACTAGATTTACCGCTACGGTAGATGGAGCAGTTGTTACGGTTTCTCAAGCCATCGCCGGCAATGCCGGTAATACAGCTATCACCCTTACAGACAGCGGCACTGCGGGCATGAGTAAGACTAATTTCGCCGGCGGTGGCAACGAGTCCGAAGGCGATGCCGCGGCTACTTTAACCGGATCTGTTTATGATAACTGGTGGGTACAACACCCCATACCTGGAGCGGCCCGTGGATATCAGTGGATAACATCAAGTCTGGTTGAGAACAGCGATTTCTTTGGATATACAGAATTAAGCGGCGGCTTTACGCCGAGTTTGGCGACCATTTCGGCGAGCGATTATGGGACTGGGTTTGCCGGCGGAAAAACGCAGTATGGATATTCCAAAAGGAACGGTATTGTAGATACAGATTTTCCTGCTAATTTTGCCGGCCTTAACTTAGTTATTTATGAGCCGCTTACATGTTCTAGTAACCATTTGGGATATCCACTCAATGTCCCGTTAGCTGGAAACACCACGTCGCCCGCTGTCGAATCGACATATTTAAATGTAGGTGTCGCCAAGCAGGGCTTCAGGGCTAGCAAAGTTAACGGATTTCTGCCCGATGGAGCGATGCTTTTTAATTCCCTTATGCTTCATCGCAACGGCCCTTATGGATATCCCATGTGGAAACAGACAAGAACCCACGATCATCCGGTTGTAGTATATCAGCGTAATTGCAATATTATATCGGTACGCGATCGTCCACGAAGCTTTACTTATGTTTCCAATGTACAGACCGCAAACGGTTCTCTCTGGAATGCTCAAGTGACAGGATTAAAAGGAAATAGTTTTACTTCTTATATTGAACAACCTCTTAGCAGCCGACATCATCCGATATTATTTGCATATGAAAACAAAAACCAACTAGTAAAAAGTCCCAGCATTGTTATGAAGACAACTTGGGCTAATAATTTAGATTATTGGTCTAATGAGAACCTAAATCGTTATGGAAATTGGTACAAGGATGTTAAACTAGGACAAGCGTATGAAACAAATATCGGCCTTCTTCTTAATTTGACTAACGATAATAATTCGTTAATAGAATATTCCGAACGCATATATCCTCGTGAAGTGAATGCATATCAAAACAGAATACGCTCTAGAACTACCTATACTAGTAAAATGGGACTTGCTCCAACGGCCACCTCCTGCTCTATATGGAATAGTTCGCGAACAATACGATCAAACGGTTTCGTGGTTAATTCACAGGGTGAAAATGTTATTAGCGCTAGCGCATGGCCTCTTGATGGTCGCATAGACTTTTCTACAACTAATTCGCAGGCGACATCATCGAACGCAGGCACCAACGATAAAGCAGGCGAGTTGCAAAACAATTATAGCTGGTATCATGCAACCGGATCTCATCCAACAGCAAGTGCCACATATGCAATGAGAGTACCGGTTGGTAAAGCCTCAGCTACCGGAGATACAGTATATATGGGGGATGCCCTGTGGGAAGTTGGAAACCAAAGTGGTAAACAGCCATATCTTTCTTATGAAGACTATATGCAATACGTACGTTTAACCGGCAAAGATCATTCTATAGTGCCCGAATTTAGAATTGGTACACACATTGAGGACATTATTAATTCGAGAGGAGGGAACCCCCTTATACCTCTAGACAACTCATCTCCGGGCCTGTTTGAAATATCAGGTGCAGATCCAAATAATAGTTATGATTTGGGAAATAAGGCCTGCTGCGATATACCATGTACAGATGATTTTTATAAAGTATATGCTCATACTGATTTCTTAAAATATTTTACTGTTGTAGATAACGATTTAAATCAGATGATATCATCAGATGGAGATGCCATTAATAAGGTCTTGTTGTTGGAGTGTTCAGCAAAACTTAAGTTTTTGCCCTATAAGGGTTTTTACCCCGTGGAAAGAACTGTAGAATTAGCTAGGCTTTTTTCAGCGTCTTATGGACCCTCTATCTTCACTACGGCCTCGTGTGATGCTATCGAGCGAGGCCAAACGCTCAGAAAACTCCAGGGCTACCGCGCCGCGATGACGCCATTTTTTGGTCCAGGTATTCTGTATAACTCTATTAAATCTGGTATTGCCGTGGGAAGCTATGTTGTTTTTAGTGCAGACGATAATGTTGTTACTGATATTGCGATGAGTGCCGCCGGCGGAGGACCAGCGTTAGATAGCGCCAATAGTTGTCTCCCCGAAGGATACATTAATTTTGGATCTGGCAGTATTTTAAGCATGAGCATGGCGCCCAAGACGGGCCAGACATCTGGATCATTTAATTATGGAGTCCAGAGACTAGAATTCGAATCTCTTTATCAAGTAGATAGCGCCTTGCAGACCGGCCGGATGGGTCCAATTAGTGGCAACTTTATATACGACTCGGGAATAGGATCGGCAAGTTTGTCATCAAGCGACTTCGGCGCCGGCGGCGGCCGCTCGAAGCATCTTCAAAATAGAATACAATTTACACCTGGAAGATCAGATCCTCGATATAGCCTGGCTATTGATAACTTTCTTTGTGAGTCGAGCAACTTCTTTATGAAAAAAGATGCCTCGAGGCCCAATGGCTTGACCACCTTTATTTCAGCACCCGAAGCGGAGTGGGGTGTTACCGACAAAAACAAAGCATATGCTCTTACCGTTAATCTTTATAGAACGCTGGACCCAGAATCGGGACGCGCCGACACCAGCGCATTCGAAATGTATAATCGCGCTAGCTCATTCGGCCAGCCGTTTGCGCTGGATACAGACGACACAAAGGCTTCAACGTCAATCCGGCCCGCGGATGGAGTCGATGAGACGATTGGCGCATTTTCGGCAAGCTTTGCTCCGGTGACTCCGCCATACTTCTACGGCACTAGTTCGTGTACGATAATCTTTACATCAAGCATTGGCATCGCTCCAACTTATGAAGAAATAATCACAAATGCTGAATTCCAATATAGTCGCCACACAGAGGCCGGCATAACCGGATCTTTACAGGCCGGCAATGGTACTCAAGACAAACAAGATTATGTTGAAGCCGTAGGCCACTGGTTTGCTATGCAATTAACATCGAGTATTAAAGTGTCAGACACGATTCAAGTAGGCGGCAGTAGACGATGGATGATCCAAAGTAAGTGGGAGACACCGCTTTTGAATTTTGCCGGGGTTAACGTTACAGAACCAGCAGTTAGTGCCAATCCAGGACACCGCTGGGCCGCATATACCGATTGGAATACTTCTATTACGTCGTCGGGGATGTGGCATCAATTTGGCGGCGTACCGGATGATTCTTCTAAGGGTGTTTTTATCAGTTTAAGCGAGCCAGCAAATGTTACTGCTTTTGGCCAATCCTTTCGGGGATCGAATGTCGAGTCGCTAGCAACAGTACTCGGCCTGGAAGACTATCTGGGGAAACCTCGCAGAATTGGCGCCGTTGCTGACGAACAATTATTAGAAGAGGCACTAATAGTGGTACCGTTCATTGAGGTAAGGAATAAAAAGAATTTCTTCAATTTTTCTGCAGGCCATCCCGCCTGGGCGCGGTCAAAGGATATACTAGAAAAATACATATTGCCTCCAAAATTTGATTTTATACTAAACGACGTCGATCCGGTTCTATTTTATGCTTTTGAATTTAATCTAACAATTGAGCGCGATGATCTGGTTAAATTGTGGCAGAATGTTATGTTTGATTCTGGCTCAAACAGCTCAAATTTTCATGAAGTCGAAAATGCTTGCACAGATTCAAGAAAACAAACATGTGCATGCTGTATAGAAGATCAAGAACTGATTAAACAAATGTATTTTGATAATTTGCAATGGCTCGTTTTTAAAGCGAAGAAGCGCGCTGAAAAAGATTATAGTTCGTATACAAAGAGAGGCATTAGGGGCGCATCGTTCACTCCAAATATTACTGAAAAATATTCTTATAATTGGCCATACGATTATTTTTCTATTGTGGAGCTTGTTAAAATAGATGCTACAGCAAGATATGATGCAACTAGTTTCGCCAGCACACAGCGACAAATAGGTGAAGCGCCACTAATTACAAATGAAATGAGAAGCGCAGTTCCTAGCAGAGCCCCAATCGCACTACCCGCTACCGCAGGAGGGGGATCGGCTATGTTAAGCGAGACTCTAGGCACCATGGGTCCGCTCAACCCCGTGGAGGCGTTAAATCTGCTTACTGGAGGCGGTGGCGGTGGTGGCACATTGACGCTGGGCGGAACCGGTGGTGGCGCTGCCGGCAGCGCTGCATTAAATGCGTTAAATCTGCTCACTGGAGGCGGTGGCGGTGGCAGCGGCGGCAGCGGCGGCGGTGGCACAGGCGCCTCTCAGGCAACACTGGATTTATTAAATTTATTAAAGTAGGATGAACCATGGTAGAATTTTTTAACAAGAAAGAAGACGTAATAGATTTTCAATTAACAGAATATGGCAAACACGTGTTATCTCGTGGGATGTTCCGGCCGACATATTATGCTTTTTATGATGATAATATCTTATATGATTCCGAATATGGCGGCTTTATGGAAAACCAAAATGATGCCGACAAAAGGATCAGAGAAGATACACCTTATTTTAAAGTAATTCCAACGATTACAAGCGTTGAAGAAAGGGTTACTAGGTTTATCGCCAACGTTTCGTCCTCTCTGGGCGACCTCTCCGATCAGGCCATGGCCAGCTCAGATGTCGCATTTGCTTTTAGGCAACAGTCTTTTCAAGAAAAGGTTAACTTATTAGCCGGCCCTCTCGGGAAAAGTAGTTTATCTCAAAAGTACGCGCCGGCATGGAAGGTCGCCACTCTAACTAATAGCATTAGTAGTTCAGCAGCGTATATCGAGACGAGGGGCGTTAGTTCCAGCGCTGGTATTAAAACCGCCGTCAGCGGAGTTGTACAACAAATACCACAGCTTGATATAGAAGTGGATTATAGGGTGTTTGCTAAAAGCGGCGAAATGACTTCTAACGCTATTACTGGTTATCTTGAGGCGTCGCCAAGTGTTTATTTGGCAATGAAAGAGGACTACGTTGTGTTGAGCATTGAGGAAAAAAATACAGATAATGAAAAAGAAAATTTTGAAATTGAAGTATTTTATTCTGGCTCAAACAATCCCACTTCACCACCAGAGCCTCTAATACAGCTAGCTTTTCTTGGCCTAAGCGGGGAGATGCCTCAACAGCTTGGGAATAGTGCCAATAAGGTACCAAACGTAGAATATTATATGGATGTCTTGGTGGACAAAGAAATACCACAGAACATAGTTGATAATTTAGATATTCAAGATATTATTTCTGGTCCAACATCAACGCGCTCTTCCTTGCAGCAAGATTTGTATACAACTCAAGATGAGGATCCGTGCGCGTGACAACAGCAATAAGCAATAATTCTTTTAATTCTATGCTGCCAAATGTATATGTGCAGAGAGCAGAATTGACTCGAGTACAGCCCGACAAATTGGAAGTTAATTTACAAATTTTATTAAAGGGAATACAAAATGGTTGGTATAAACCAAGCTCTACGGGAACAAGTATTCGTTTAATGATGTGTTTTATAACGGATCAGGATGAAATTAGAAAGATTTATAAGTATCCCTCTTATCTGCGCAGAATGATAAAGCGGGATAGTTTTATGAGCGGCGTGTATAAAAAATATATTAGCATTGGAGAAATTAATCCTTTTGGTCGCATCATCGCCAGTAAAGAAATTATCAACGAAGAAAAGGGTTTATACATAGAAAATCTAAGTCATAATGTTAAGGCCGTTATAAGCGATATGTCTTATCCTTATTTGGGCTGCCTTATAGTGCCTTATTTGGGCAATTTGCAGAGTTTTTCTAAAACTGGTCTCGATTCCGGAGGAATATTCCCAACAGGCGATTTGTGCGTTGAGGACGTATTGATAAACAATAACGCTCCAACAACAGGAAAGATTTTTACTTTAGAAGAGACAGTCGAAGGCTATGGCACCAAAAATGATGTATGGGTCGGCGCCGTGCATAGAAACGCATTAGGAAAATTTATGGCCGGCCAAGCACATACGGCGACCGCTCATCCCCGCCTGGCAAGCACAACGTATACTAATAAAAAAGTTTTAGATTTTCGATATCGTACTAAAGGCCTTAACAGCTGGAAGAACCTTAATCGACGAGTTCAAAATTCTCTGAAGGCGGCTGAAAGAAATAAAAATATAAGTTATTTTTCCCCCATGGCTTATAGTCGGCAAAGACAAGATTCTATTAATTTATTTTTTGGCATAGATCTGGTTGCCATGGCGCAGCGCTTAACTAAATATTCACATTTATATACGAATAGCGGAGATCTATTAAATGCTATGCGGGTTCTAGATATAGAACTTTATCGTAAGCGTGTCACCCGGGAACCTCTTAGTAATCGACTAACTGGAATCCCGGCCAAAGACTTTTATAAAAATTATACTGATACTTTAGTATGCAGCTTAAGCGAAAAGACACTAAAGAATATTAATATCTCTAATATGCCATCTAACATGTATCATTTTACCGGTACGGATTTGAAAATGGCCAATATAAATGATGGTCTATATCAATATAAGGTTAAAGTTAGAATTTCTGACCTAACGCACCAGAAAATTTCTGAATCAGCTGAAACTCTTAGTGCGGCCCTCGCGGCATACAGCCATTATGTTTCTTTGACAAACAATCCGGCCGGATTTGATAATGTGATAAACGCATTTAAAGAAAAATATATAAAAATATTATACACTTCGGGCCCCGCGTGGTCAGACCTTGTCAATGCGTATATAGGCGTTGTGAGTAGCTTTCTGGGAACTTCAATTTCTGAAGAGATTAATTTGAATGTGGCACGAAAAAATATGTTAAATATGACCGACCCGAGATCGGCCACTGTTGATAGCGTATTGCGCGCCCGAAAGATCGTTGAAGACTTATTGAGTCGACTAAATCGAGAAGTACGCAGCACGCCGGCTTTTGTCTCATCAGAACAGCAGCGCCACTTCCAAGCAGGCATGTCCAGCTCGAAAGTAAAGGGTGCCTTAATAGAAAGAGAGCATTATTTTCTTTCGGCATATTCGGCACGGGATAGAAACAATATTGGTCTTGATTATTTTGAAGATATTGCGGACAACCCCTTCCGACTTTTAAAAATGTCGGCAGAGCAATGGCGATCGCGTATGGGACATGAAGCGTCATATTATTCAGGTAAAAATGATACCAATAGCGGTATTAAAGTTAGTGGTTATATTACTCCTCAAATTATTAAAACCCCGGTGGGGATTATCAAAGTGCAAAAAGAAATGGACTTCGATATTTCTTTGCCTATCTTAGCGGCCAAAATGAATCCGGCCGGCCGCCTTACTTTTGACCGAGCTTATTCGGCCGGCGTCGAGGGCCAATCAATCAAAGGGGAACTCCTGGGCCAAAAGGGCATTACTATTGTCGTTCTGTATCAAGGTGTGGGAGACTTTATGCAAAAAAGTCGTAACTCCAGCCCAACAGTAGAAGCAAAGAATATTCTAGGGAAGGGTTCTAAATTTGATACCGAAGGGGAAGATTGTGATGATACCAAAGAAATTGAACTCAAAGGCGCGCCAGACAAAGATGCCGAGATAAAAAACTCTCCTTTGGCGATCGCTGTATTAGACAATATAGCTAAAAACCTTACTACACCGGGTCTCACCGATCTAGGCGGAATCGCGAATTCTTTTGTGGTACGAGAATTGAGCACGAAAACAGACCTCGCGAGCAGTAATATTTTTCAATTTAATATGAATTATAATTCTAGTCGAGTGGTGGAATATTTAGTGGGCTATACAAGGGGCGTCGGACTTGCCGCCGGCCCAATTTGGAAGCAACTTACCGACGCAGCTGTCAGCGATATAGAGGCCTCGAAGGGGAGCTTAGTTTGTCGGATGCGTACAATTAATTCAATTACTGGTGGAGAAAACATTTACAAGTTAGATCCTTATAATGAAATTTTTATCATAGGAAATCTTAAATATTCTTTTTCTGTTGGAGGGGTAGCGGGCCCTGTCCGGCAAAACAATGCAATCTTAGGATCAATGCAATCTAATACTAGCAATCAATATTTATCTGATTTGCCGATTGAATATTTAAATTCTCATTCGGTCAGCCTAAATAGAGCTACCTTGTCGACTTCACAAACACAAGCCACTATTTCGATGGCGACACCATCTGGCATCGGTACTGGTACTCGGACACCACCAACGCCGGGTGGATCTTCTGGAATGGGGGGGTATTAAATGGCCTGGCACTCTCGATGGTTTATAGACAGAAGCAGGATAGGTATCCCGTCCGAGTTTCATGATCCAAGCTCTGGAAATCGGATTTCGGGCGTGGGTGAATTTGGTATTGGGCATCCGTGGATAAAAGAAGATTGGGTAGTGGCCGATCGGCTGATGGGGGTACTCGTACGGTATATTACTTTTGATAGTGTATCGAATGAGTACATGGACGCGGCGCCGTGGGTGGAGGATTTTGAGGCCTTCGGGCGGGTAAGTCCTATCAATATTGTACTGCCGCCGTACGGGTCCGATCTGTATTCTCACGTCACTGACTACGGTATTACGAAAACATACGAAATTGAATATGATCCAAGGTGGTGGGAAAGGTATTACGCATCAAACGAGGGGTATACTTTTCCAACAAGCGCAGAGTTCCAGGAGTTGCTATCAAAAGTCGACGGCGCCGGAAACCCTTTTTGGACTAAGTTTATGAAGGCCGGCCTTCCCGCCGCCACGCTCACCAATTACCTGGTTAACAACCAACAGAATCTTAATATTTCAGGAATTCCTGATGTTGCCGGCGCAATAAATTCCAATGCAAATGTATGGTTTAGTGATTTTTCAACCCAAATAGCCATACCAGGACCAGTTACGGACGATGGTCTACCAAATTATGATATTAATATTAAATCTGTATTTAATCATTATAGTCCGCTCTTTGAAGAGGAATTCGCCGAAGCAGGTCTTAATGAACTAGCAATGCCAAATTACTATATGATGTATTATGCTCCGAATAACCCTTCGGATGCAATAGCCATTCCTCCTGTTTATCGGCGGCAGATAACATTGGGTGACAGATTTGTTTGGGATCACGGACCTGTCGATGAGTTAACTCCTACAAACTATAATGCTATACTAAATCCCGTCTTCCTCTCGCAGCCCGATTCAGACTATTATAATCGTTTTTTGCAGACAGTTCTTAATTTAACGTCCGCGGACGTCGATGGCATTAATAGCGATATGGAGAGATATCGGGATATAGCAGTACGCCCAAGAAGCGTTAATTGGCTAACGGGAATGTCGACAAGAATGGAATTCGACTGGCAAGGCACCGCCGGCTCAGAAACTCGCCGCGAAGTCAAGAGTAAACTACCGGGATATATTGAAATAAATTTTAAGAGTAATGCCGGCTATCAACAAAATACTACTTACGGGAATAATTTAGATACACAATATGGCAAAGGATCCGGAACGTTGCCGGGGGACACAATACTTTCGCGGCTCAAGAACCGCGGCCTTGATGATTTTGTCGTTACTGCGATTATTAATGCAGATCACAATTGGCGCGATGAAATTCCGGCACCACCATTAATTCGCGATTATGCCATACAAGAATCATTCCATGACGAAAACGGCGCTACCGATTTCCGTGTTTATACTGACAACGAGCCTGGCTCGAACGCGACGAACCCCGGGTACCTTAAATCCACTTTCAACCTCGTTGATGTGTTAGTTGACTTGTTCAATGCCGGCCTCGCGTCGGGCGATGCGGGCCACCTCATAACTAATTATGGACTCAGCGACGTCGAGCAGGCCTGGAAATTAAAGTACATGGACAATTCCACCGGTACCTGGTTGATAGGGGAGCCATACTCCCTGGGACCTAGTACCGCCGGCGCTGCATTAAATGCGTTAAATCTGCTCCATGGTACTACGCACGGTGCTGGATCTGAATTTGAAAACTTTGAAAACTATGCTGAAAGACCGTTTGATATCTGGACCGCTGTCTACTACGCACTGACCGAGCCGACGGACGGAGTGATAAATGCGATTTTAGATCGTACCAGGACTTATTCTGAGCTCGTGAGTCGGACCGGGCTTAAGCCCCATCATCAGTGTTATTCGGAAACTCTTGTTTACAAAATAGAGAAACGGGTTGTACCGGAGGATATGAGTGCGATTCCGCTGGAACAATTATATCTTTATACTCCGCTTCAAGTCTTCTATATCGCAAATGATGGAACACAAAGCTTTACATATATTGACTCACAAGTGATCTATGGTAAAAAATATCAATATGATATAAAAGAAATGAGATTAGTAATAGGAAACAAGTATACTTATGGAGCAGTTAATCTAACAAGTGAATATGTAGGCACCGGTGCTGCCGTAGGTAATGCGTTGGGAATGTACAAGCCCATTGGTACTCCAGAGACCCCGGCGCCATTCAAGCTGGCCAGCGATGTTGCTATTGCACCGCATTATCTAAACGAAGGAGAGGATACGAATACTCATAATTGGCATCGCGGACATTTTATATTTAAGACCGATGAGCGAGTTGTACCGTTAGAAACCACAGGATGGTCCCCGCCGCAACTCTCTAACATACAAATTAAATTAGTCCCGGGCGCCGGCGTTATTGGAAATCATAATGGCGGTGCATTGCCGGTCGACGTGTACACAGATGCTGAGGGATTCGCCGGTCTGGCGAGCGGGCTTGAAAGTGCCTACACATGTGATGAAGACGGCTTTTTTAGTTGGTTGCATGACCAGGAAGACGCAGGGTGGCCAGATCCACCTGCTGGGTTTATGGCATACTTTAGTTGGACCCACTCCCCGTATCAGTTCTATGGGGACGAACTCGGCGACCTCTTCCGGGGTGACATGAGATGGCCTAAATATCACCCACCGACGGACACGTGGGCGCCGATAGGCGGGAGCTGGCCCTTAACGGCTTGGGCGCTGATTGACGTTCTTACCAGCTACGTCGAGGGACATCACCAGTACGATAGAGATATACTTCTTGCATATCTTCAAATTTACAACGATGATCCGACTGTTGGCTGCAGCGTCTTAAATACAGCCACCGGCGAGCCGTACCGGCAACGTTTTCGACTGGACGACAACTATGCTGCGTTTGATGACTGTACCGATCAGATACCAGGCCAGTGCGTCGACTACCTGGTACCTAGTTAGGGATATGCAGAGGATAAAGGGATGAAATGATATGAGTGGATGGGAGAACGACACGATAATCGGAAGCCTGGGGTGGTATCTAGATATAGAAGAATATTCTTTCGCCCACGGATCGGGCACTTGGAACCCCCCGGGGGGCACTGGCAACGACCAGTTACGCAATCCCGACGGGAGCGACGACGTGCCCTATCGCAGTTATTCGGTACCACTTCCGTTTGATGTAAACCAAACTCTTTCTGTGGCCCAGTTCGTTAGCGGCATCCAGAACGCTTTGGATGCTAGGGCTGATGAGCTGGAGCAGGCCCTCTACGTAGAGGCCGCCTCGCAGTCGTTGGGTGCCGCCAGAAGATATGAAATTACAGCCAGCATTCCGGTCTTTCGCCGCGGCCATTATAGCCACCAACAAGGCTTTCAACAGGATGAATTGGCTATTAAATATGAAATCGAGTGCGTCCTCGCAGCCGGTCCCGGTGGGGCGCCCCCGCAACTGGGTTGGAATAACAAATTGTTTAAAATTAAGTTTGTAACTGGCCCACATGGCTCAACTGGCAACTTTTTACAACTCGGCGGCGATATTGGCGGTACCGTAGAGGTCGTGAACAATCCCGCTACAGAAATGGGAAATTTTCCGTTTTATAGCAAAGTGGTTACCATGCAAGATAATCCACCGACAACTCCTGATGTTGAAATAATTCCCTATAGAGAAGTCAATGATAGGATTTTAATTTTAGTGAATGGAACTGGGGGCACCTATTATGAAAAACCAATAATTATTGAAGCTGAAGACGCGGAGCATTTTATCAACGCTTATATAGTACAAGGCGGCCAGTTTGCCCCCGAGGTCACCGCGGCTGAAAAATTACAGATAGTTAAAAATACCGATATTCTCTTTCGAGGCGATGATCCGACCGTCGAATATCAAATGTTTAGAACAGATGTTGCCCCATCTTCCTATCAAGATTTTGCCGAGGGCGAAAAAACTGATATTGTTGAATATGTTGGAGAAGACCAAATTTCTACCCTGGCGACACATACCGATATCATACGGCCAAATACAAAATACTATTATTGTTTTAGGGCAATAGATGTACATGGACACTTATCGAACCCAACGCCCGTATTTCAAGTAGAAATGATAGACAATAATGGACAGATATATCCAATAATTGAATCATACAAATTTGAATCCGCTAGACAATTAAGCTTGACAAAGGGCGCAAAAAGATTTATTTATATCAGCCCCTCAACGAGACAGATTTATTTTGAACCCGAGGACACCTTCCAAGCGGAAGTGGGAACTGCACCGGCTCAGATGCCGCTGCTTGGCAAGGTCGACGGAATTGCCCCGGGGTCGAGGGTTTGGAACGGCATATACAAGATTAGACTTACTAGTAAGAAAACAGGAAGAAAGTTAGATTTAAATATTACATTTAAAAATACAGGACAACGAAATCCTTAAGGAAACTTATCGATTTAATTACTATTTATAGAAAGAGGAAAATTTTATGGGATTCTTAGACAACTCGGGTGACATCATTTTGGATGCAGTTTTAACGGACGCAGGCCGGCATCGCTTAGCGAGAGCAGACGGCTCTTTCGATATTAAAAAATTCGCTCTCGGCGATGATGAAATAGATTATAGTTTATATGAGGGCACCCATCTCAGTGGTGCGCAATACTATGATTTAAAAATAATGCAAACCCCAGTACTAGAGGCATTTACTAATAACACTTCAACAATGAATTCTAAAGTTATTACCATTGGTGAGAGTAATCATTTTCGTTTGCCGGTGATTAAGCTTTTTGAAGAGGGGGTAAATGCAAGAAATGCCAATGGCTCTTTTGTGATCCCGGTGGACCAGACAACTGTCAACAACTTAACAGCTAACAACACAGTTCTTCAGCCTGGCATATTAAATGGATTTCAGGTCGCCGGGAGTCAAAATCAAATTCGAACAGACCAGGGGTTGGATTCTGCGACACCGCCGCCTACAGTCGATCTCCAACTAATTTTAAGAGAGCCGGCTTATCTGGTTGAAATAGATAATCGCTTGGGGGAAATATTTCCCCCATATGCAGGTACGGGCGCTTCCACCAGTGCTACATATTCATTTATTGATGATGATCAGATAGCGAGTTATTATTTAGATAGTACAACTTATATACAAGATATTCCTACCGGCCCCAATTCCGCTGAGCCCTCGTCAATTCAAGGCTCTAGGGGAAATAAATTAACTTTTAGAATAGGTGCAAGTGTAGAACTTAATTCAAGTACTTATTTATTTACTACGCTAGGGTCTACTGCTACAGTGGCTCTTACCAACGGCCCCAATACTTTAGCTGCCTCGTCATACTATTACTTGGATTCTATTGTACGCGTTACGGGTGTTAATACCGGATATCGTATTGATATTCCAATCAGATATATTAAAACGATTTAATGAAAGGATAAAAAAATGGCATCATCATTTAAAGAAATTGGACCTCAAGATTCTGTGTCCACGAAAACCATGCTTCATGAGGCTATTCCGCTTACGGGCACAATAATTTCTGGCACATATACAGATTTTGCCGGCACCGAGCATAACGTTAAAACTTTTTCACACGGCATGTTCCAGTCGATATATGACTATCCCTACTTAAGCTCATCGGCAAATCACGTTTTAGATCTGACAGTGGGCTATTCTAGTGTTTCAAAATTATCGTCCTCAACCAATGTGCAAAATGATAAAAAGATCAACATCTATAATCAAATGGCTCAGATGCTGGTTGGTTTTGATGTAACCGGCGGAGTTCGCAGATTTGATCGGGATGGTAATATTGCCGATGGCGGCGAGAAAATGACGGACTGCTTCTTCGTTAATTTTACTAGGTTGTTAACTAAAGACGAAATTAAGAAGGGCACTTTCCAAATGACCGTTTATACCGGGAGTGTTGTCGACTCGGGCGGCACCACTACTCCGTATCCTACGGGCGCCATGACAATCCGGGACGCAGATGCGGGAACCTATTTGGTTAATTCGCCAGTAGGAGAATATACCTTGCTGCATACCTCTTCCGGCGGCGGCACGGGCTCAAATGTTGCGGTTGGTCTTCTTTATTATCAAGCCGGTATTGCCGTTATAACTTCAAGCGTCTTTGGCTACGGGAGCACCCAGACCGATCAGCAAGCAAACGGTATTATACCATTGAAGTTTTTTGGCGATCAGTTGTCTTCCTCAAACAGCGTAAGTGGTTCGCTAACCGGTTCAACTATAAATAATGCATGCGATGGTTTCAGAAATCGGCTAAAGAATGTTCAGTTCAACAATACGACCGAACTAAATTCAACGATTTATTTCTGCCGATTAACCCATAATGAATTTAACTATAGCGCCAATCCGACTTATTTAAGCGCTAGCCAAATTCGCGTGAAGAATCAAGCAGCCGATTTACCAGTTTCATATATAACAACTGTTGGGCTGTATTCGACGGATAATGAACTTTTGGCTGTTGGTAAGTTGTCGGAGCCTCTAAAGAAGTCTCCGAATAATGAATTCACTTTGAGAGTTCGATTGGATTATTAAGGAATGGAATGTCATACTATCGCTTTGGGCCCACTGATAAGTTTGTTAACACTCTCAGAACCCACCCCGCTGTAGAATTTGTAATCTATAACGGGAGCGCTTATTATAATCAAGAAATAACTATATCTGGAGCTTTCCACGATATTGTCGGACATGTTTCGGGAGGCTATTTAAGCCTTTATGAGTACAACGTAGACCGATCGGCTAGCGCCTATCCCGGTGGCTTCAATCTACCTCAAGGCGGCGCCCAGCCGCTAGCCCGTGGCGCCGTCGGCGGACAGCCACTCCAGGGCACTGCGCAGAACCCCACATCAGATATGGTAGTAAATACCGGTCTAATTTATCCATGGACCATTAAAGACGCCTCCAGGATCATGTTTAAAACCACCACTACTCGGGCATATAATGATCTCGAGATTGGTAACACTATTGTAATGGATCTCCCTCGATCGTCATCTATCTCGAAAGAGTTTTATCCTGCTAGCTTGTCGAGGAGTGTCGACTTTGATATCACCGAGGGTTCCGCGGTCAGCGCCTGGTCGACTTATGGCACCATCACGTACCCCCCAAACGATACTCAGATAGGCTACGTAGATAATGAAGATCACGGAATTAATTTTAAAGGAAGCGTATCATATCTTTACGCTCTTAAAAACACCATAAATTATTATCGACGACTAAGCCCTCATTTTGCTGTTTCTTCTTCTATAGCGCACAGTAGCCTTGCTAGTGGCCGCGGCAGAGATTTAACTGCTTCGTCGGGAGTCGATGGCGGCCTCGGCGCAATAGATGTCGGCATGGTTTCAATCCCAGCGATATTTTTTGGATCCGGAATTAAAAAGGGCAGCGTAAGTTTAAAATATTATGTTACTGGTACTTTACACGGAGAGCTCCAAGACAAATATAAGAACGGTGAATTAATAGAAGTTTTTGGAGCGAGCGCAGATAAAGTAGCTGGCATTGTTTTATATAACGAGGGGTTCATTATATTAACCGGAAGTTGGGACATGTCCCCGGCTACAGTTGACGATTATATAGATGCCGGCTCAGACCAGAGAGCGAAATGGATTTATTTTGGCCAGAGCATTTCTGGCTCAACTACGGCACGTAGTTCTTCCTTCGTTATGCAGTTCTCTGGGACCAATAAGACTCAAGTTTTAACAATGTTTGCGACAGCTCCTATGGGTGAAGTAAACAACTCAGCCAACTTCACATTTTTAAGCTATAGTTCGGGACAAATTGCACGGCCAACCCAGCCAGCCCGCAGTGGCTCAGGTCCGGGATATATAGAAAGTGACAAACAAACTATTAAAAATGTTGTCAGTTCGTCGTATAATGACCCTACAGGGAGTTTTAAGAAGACGACGTATATCTCTAAGGTTGGCATATATGATGAGGATAAAAACCTAATCGCAATTGCCAAAGTGGCCACTCCTGTTAAGAAAACAGAAAATAGAGATATTACTTTTAAACTTAAATTAGATTTTTAATGTTTTTAGGATTTGATATTAGCACAAGCATTATAGGTGTTTCGTGCGTTAGTTCGCATGGTGAAATAATATTTTGTGAGCACTGTGACCTTCGAAAAGAAAAAGGGTTGTTTGCAAAGATAGATAGATTTAGAGAGTTTTTAGGCAACATAAGATTCTTGCAAGCAGCGGTTCAAGAAATTTGGATTGAAGAGCCATTCGTGTTTTTTAATAGCGGAGGATCGAGCGGCAAAACAATGGCTATTCTACAGCGATTTAATGGGATGGCATCGGTAGCCATTAGGGATACCTTCCACATGGATCCGCAATATCTGGGCGCCAGTCAAGCAAGGAAGCTGAATGAGATTAAAATCCCGCGCGGGACTAAAGCAAAAGAAGAGGTTTTAAAGTTTCTCCTTGACAAGATGCCTGCGTTTAAGGTAGAATATACAAAGCATGGTAATCCAAAGCCGGGTTATTATGATAGAGCCGACAGCATAGTTATGGCTCGCGCGGGACATGCTTTATGGAAGAACAAAAGCTTTTCATCCTAAGAGAAATTCTTGGCTCTTGTCGGAGAACTAATGGGGAGTATCTTTTTAATTGTCCCTACTGTAGTCATCATAAACCCAAGTTCTCAGTTAATCTAACAAAAAATGTATATAAATGTTGGGTCTGTGACACCCGCGGTCGCAACCTATATCATGTAGTCAGAAAATTTGGAGAGTATAGACATCGTCAGAATTGGCTGCGGCTTGATACAGAAGTAGATTATCGCGATTTAGATCGTTGGGATCTCCTGGAACATTTTGAGAAGAAGAAAAAGCCCGAACAAATCATTCCCCTTCCAAAAGAATATATTTCTCTTGCAAATAAAGAAATGCCACCGACAGGTTTTATGGCGAGGAAGTATTTAAAGGAGAGGGGTATAGCGAAGAAAGATATTATTTGGTGGAAGATAGGGTACTGTTCAACAGGAGAATACGGAAATCGAATCATCATTCCTTCGTTTAATGAAAATGGAAATGTTGATTACTTTATTTCCCGTACGTATGATGGCGGCTATCCAAAATATAAAAATCCACCTGTCGATAGAGATGTTGTGTTTAATGATCTTTCTATTGACTGGACCTCAAATATAGTCTTGGTGGAGGGTGTATTCGATGCCATTGTGGCTGGGCGCAATAGTATTCCTTTGTTGGGGTCTACTCTGCGTGTGGATTCACATCTCTTCCGAAAGATTGTACAGAAAGACGCCTCGGTATATATTGCGCTTGACCCAGACGCCGAAAGAAAAGCACTAGAAATTATCAAAAACCTCTTGACATATGATGTAGAATTGTATAAGATAGATATAGAACCGTATAAAGATCTTGGAGAGATGCCGAAGAAAGAGTTCGAGAATAGAAAAAACAATACAACTCGAATGAACTTCGAAGAACTACTTCAACGAACTATACTGGTTTAAGGAACCCATGCATGTATAAAATTGCGCACTGCGCAGACGTCCACATTAAGAATTTAAAATATCATTATGAATATCGCAAGGTATTTGAACAGATGTACGAAACGCTTCGCGAAGAAGAAGTAGATTTTATTTACATCGGCGGTGACATCGCCCACACGAAGACACAAATATCTCCAGAGTTTGTTGATATGTGCTCGACATTCTTGTCAACGCTAGCTGATATAGCACCGACTTATGTAATCTTAGGAAACCACGACGGCAACCTACGCAACTCATCTCGACAGGACGCGATCACGCCAATCGTCGAAGCACTTCAACATCCACGGCTTCATCTGTTAAAGAACTCGGGCGAAGTGGAGATGAATTCAGATTTGACGATGAATGTTCTTTCTATATTCGATGAAGAAAATTGGGTAGAACCGTCAGATCCAAGTAAGATCAATATTGCCGTTTATCACGGATCGATTGCAGGAGTACAGACAGATGTTGGCTGGGTAATGGAGCATGGCGATCACGACGTGTCTATTTTTGGTGGCCACGATTATGCAATGCTCGGAGATATTCACAAGACTAATCAGATTCTGGATCATGAAGGCCGCGTACGCTACTGCGGATCGATCGTGCAGCAAAATCACGGGGAGACGAACGATAAGGGCTTCCTGATATGGGATATAGAAAATAAGGACGAGTTCAGCGTAAGACACGTCAAGCTGCTTAACCCCAAGCCCTTTGTGACCATTGAACTCACGCCGAAGGGTAGGATGCCCCGGGGCACGACGGTGCCCTCTGGGGCCCGTATACGGCTTGTGAGCAACAACAATCTTCCGTTGAATGTTATGAAGAGAGCAGTCGAAGTTGCGAAGCATCGCTTTGCTCCAGAGAGCATCACATTCCTGAATAGAGCTGCCGGCCAAAGAGGCAGCATTAATGCATCAGGACACAGCTTCTATAAGGAAAATCTACGAGATATTTCTGTACAAGAAAGATTGATGAAGGAATATCTTAAAGATTATGAAGCAACCGGTGAAATGATGGAGCGCGTCAATAACCTAAACCAAAAGTACAATAAGATGGCAGAAGCCACAGAAGACGTAGCAAGAAATATTAATTGGAAACTGAATAACTTTGAGTGGGACAATCTTTTCAACTATGGCAAGAACAATAGAGTTGATTTTGAAAAGTTAAATGGAATTGTTGGAATTTTTGGAAAGAACTTCTCAGGCAAGTCCAGCATTATTGATGGATTGCTCTATACAATATTTAACACGACGTCTAAGAATGAGCGCAAAAATCTAAACGTGATTAATCAGCATAAATCTACATGCTCTGGAAAGGTAGAACTCCAAATTGGCGATAAGGTATATACAATCAATCGCAGCTCAGAGAAGTATGTTAAGAAGCTAAAGGGAGAGGTGACCGATGAAGCCAAGACCGATTTAGATTTTGAATATTTTGATCCCATCATGAGCGAAAACCACAGTCTTAACGACACTACCAGAATGAAAACTGATGCGGCTATTCGTAAGCATTTCGGCACTATAGAGGATTTCCTCCTGACTTCGATGGCATCGCAGCTAGATTCACTATCCTTCATTAAAGAGGGCTCTACGCGCCGTAAAGAGATTCTAGCTAAGTTCCTAGACCTGGAAGTGTTCGAGAAGAAGTACAGGCTTGCGAAGGAGGACAGCGCCGATTTGAAGGGTCTTCTGCGTAGGATTGGGGATCGCAATTTCGAAGAGGATATACTTAGCGTTAAGAAAGAAATTATAAAAACCGATCAGCAGTTAACAGAGCAAGAAAAAAATTGTGAGAGAATTAAAGAAGAGATCGAAATAAAAGAGCTTCAATTAGTAAAAGTAAACGAATCCATCGACTCTATTCCTCATGAAGTGGTAGACATTATCGAGGCTGAAAAAAAGAAAGCAGCACTAAAGTCAAAGCTAACTGCCGCTGAAGAAAGTAATTCAAACCGAGGCGACAGTATACAGAAGTTTAAAAACGTTCTTGAACATCTAGATGAAGATATAAGCAAATTTGATATAGAAGAATTAGAACGCGACCAAGAGTTGATAGATATAAAACAAGAAGAGATGGATGCGGCAGTTAGAGACGCGAGAAGTCTGCAGAAAGATTATGCCACCAAGCGCACTAAGCTTAAATTATTAAACGAAGTGCCGTGTGGCACCGAGTATCCTCAATGTAAATTTATCCACGATGCTCACACCGCCAAGAATGAAGCCCCGCACCTACATACTAAAATATTTGATAGCATTAATGAAGCAAAGGAACTTAAAAGATTTTTAGAGGATATGAATCCTGAAAAGATTGCGGCCGATCGCCAAGAGAGTACTCATCTTATTGCTGAACGTATGAAAAAAGAAAGCGATCTTAAAGATTTACAGATTTCATATGCGAGAGAAAAGAATAAGATTGTATCGTATAAAAGCGAACTTGCGGATATTAGAATAAAGATTGAGGAATATAAAGATAATCGAGAGAACATTGAAAACTTTGAGTACCTCGCCGATCAGCGACAGGGGGTTTTGGATACCATTGAAACTCTTTCTGTTCAAGAGACGAGGTGCCAGAATATGATTTTAGAATATTATAAGCTAAAGGGTTCTCTCGAGCAAAAGTCGACCAATCTTATGGAACAGCAAAAGGAATTAAAAGATATTCAGCAAGAATATGCTGCCTATGATCTTTATATGCGCTGCATGCACTCCAACGGTATTGCGTATGATATTATTAAGAAGCAGCTTCCTGTGATTAATGAGGAGATTGCAAAGGTTTTAGCTAACATAGTTTCTTTCGAAGCCTTTTTCGAAGATGATGGGAAACGATTAAATATTTTTATTAAACATCCTAAGCATGAACCACGTCCGCTAGAGATGGGTTCCGGAGCAGAAAAAACGATCGCTGCCATGGCAATTCGTTTGGCTCTTTTAAGCGTGTCTAATCTTCCCAAGGGAGATGTATTTATTCTTGACGAACCCGGAACCGCGTTGGATGCAGATAATATGGAGGGGTTCATACGTATTCTTGATTTGATTAAATCGTTTTTTAAAACAGTTATTTTGATTTCCCATCTCGACAGCTTAAAGGATTGCGTGGACACTCAAATAATAATTGACAAAAAGGGCGCCTACGCCCACGTTGAAATCTAGATGTAATCTTTGTTTTCCTTCACTAATTATATAGAAAGGAAAACACTATGAAACATTTACTAGATAAAGGACTAAATAAGGTTGTTTCTCGCAAGCTTCTAGCTTGGGCGACAGCAACTTGTCTATTAGCATTTGCCGATCTTGCATCGGCTGACTGGACCATGATTACTGTAGTATACATTGGTACACAGGGAGTCGTTGATACGGTAGCGAGATTAAAAGGAGTTAAGTAATGAAGTGGTTAGCGGTTAAAAAGTTTTTAAAAAAATCATGGGCCTGGACAAAAGCGCATTGGTGGGCCCCGATATTATTTTTAATGGTGCTTGTTGGGTTACTGCTTTATGCTCTCACAAGAAACTCTGCTTTCTTGGCGGCTGTAATAGATGCTTACGAGGGTTCGCGCGCGAGTTATAAAAAAGAGGTTGAGGTTCTTAACGAGACTCACAAAAAAGAAGCGGAAGAAAAAAAGAAAGCTCTTGAGGCATATAATGAAAACTTGCGCGCACTAGAAGAAGAATATGCCAAGCGAAATGAAACTCTAGACTCGGCGAAAAAGAAGGAACTTAAAAATCTTATCGATGAGAGCTATAATGATCCAGAGAAGCTTTCAAGAGAGCTAGCTAAACTTTACGGATTTGAACATGGCTAGAAAACTATTATCTTTATTAGTCATCTTTAATCTTGTACTTCCCTCCTACGCTTTTGGGGAAGGTGAAGAAGAAACTTCTCCTGAGTATGATATCGTTTCTCTAGAGGCCGGCCAACCGGCGCCGTTTGCTGGGGTCCTTTTATCGTTGGACGCTGCAGCAAAGATAGCTGTTGATAAGAAATTTGAGGGTGCTGAGTGTGATTTGCGCATAGGATACGAGCTTCATCTGCAAGAAGAGCGGTTTAATTTACAGTTAAATTACAAGGACATAGAGATAAAGTCATGGGAATCACGCCACGAACAGATGATGATTCTTAAAACAGCAGAAAATGATAGACTTTATGACCTAGTAATGAAGCGCAAGCCTGCTCAAGCGCCCTGGTTAGTTGCTTTGGGGTTTGGAATTGGAACGGTCACTTCGTTGGGGATTTTCGCCATATCGACGGAGATAATCAAGTAATGAAAATACCTAGATTTGGAGTCCCAGGTTACTTTAATTTGCCAGATCTTTTGCGTTCCAGGGATGCAATAATTAAATTTCTTACCAACTTCACGCAGGTATTTAATTTCCTTAGAGAACTAGAACTTAACCCCGATGAAGATCCGGATACGTTGATTATTTTAAACAGGGAACGTGCACCTTTCAATGGATTGAGCCGATCGGTAAATTTACATCTTAATAAAACCGGGAATAACGACTCTCAATTAAATATAGATCGTAATGCGCGAGATGAGATGGAGACTATTAGTCCCGCAGGCATCATCCCGGGTCATTTTAATTGGGTAGAAGACTTCGCAACGACAGAGTTTAAATATTTCGAGAGCAGCGTCACCGGCAATCCTGATGCGGCATGTGGAATAATATTGAAGTGGGGCGGTGGTACTACGGTAGCTGGTAAGATCTATCATTTAAACACTTCCGGCAATTGGGCACTAACCGATGGCTCTGTCGCAACCTCGGGCACCGCTCTTGTGGCATTCGCCATGGGAACCGATCCAGATGTCCACGGAATGCTTTTAAAAGGATATGCACGTGTTGGTACCTATTCTCATGGGTCTCCGTGGAATCCCGGTGTTCCTGTTTATATATCGGACAAAACACTGACCAATGGAACTATGTCCGACACAATACCCACAGCAAGCGGTAGTGTAATAAGGGTGATGGGTTTTTGCCTTTCTGGAAATGCCACCGACCACGAAAGGGTGATATGGTTTGATCCCGATGGCTCTTATACAACAGCTTAATGCCATATGACAAAAAAAGATCCCAACTACATCCCCAAGTTAGAGAAAGCTATCGCACAGAAGTATGGCGCTGAAACCGTCGACAACCCTCGCAAGTTTTGGGACGAGGACAAAGAACAAGAATACATCCAGCAATCTAAACTTTTTGTTGAGAAACTTAGGAAGAACGAAACTCAATTAGAGAAAGTAGAACAAGATGGATTTTTGATTAATAAAAAACTACTTACTAAAGATACAAATAGGGTTTGCTCTGTTTGTGACAAGTATTCGTTTGATGTGCGCAACAACCTGTATATGAATAAATTTGAATGTTGTTGGAGATGTTACATTAAGTGGGTGGATGGAAGAGAAGAAAGATGGGCAACAGGCTGGAGACCAAATCATGAAAATAAGTAAAGCGCAACTGCGCAGGATCATTAGAGAAGAACTCGCCGAGGGAGGCCGAGAGCAAATGACTCACGAGATACCCCCCAATCTACTCCCGCTTGAAACTGTTGCAAAAATGGTGAAGAGCCTGCAACAACGCGTAGATAATATAGAAAACAAATTGATGGATCGAGGAGATCCAGGCCCCGGGGCCCCTTTCCAGGAGAGTAAAAAATAATGGCAACAGTATTAGAAATCATTCAAGGCATTAATCAGGCCGCGGCAAATGCATGGGATGGATCTCACGAAGAGTCTTTAAATGCAGACGGCCGCGCGCGCAAGGTGGGCCTGAAGCGAGAAGAGGGACACATTATTAATGATAGACGCGTATCTGACGGATTCAAAGTGCGCTTTAACGGTCCTATCTTAACTATCCTTTATCAGTCAGAGACGCGCTTGAAAGAAGTAGCTCAGAAGGGGTTTGAAAACGAAATATCTGGTATGATAGGTAAGATCGCCTCCTTCCTCAAGAAAGAGTATAAAGCAATTACCGGAAACAGTCTAGCGCTTACTAAGATAGGCGAGCCTTCAATTCTCGTACAAAAGCTTTCAAACTACAGAACAGACGTTTGCGCTACATGTGATTACAAAATTGGCGGCATTAATGAAGTCGAAGAGGTCAGAGGAACGTCCGAAGAACGACTAGATAAGGCTGTTAAAAGCTGGCTCGCATTGGGCCCTCGCAATAAGCGCCCCAAAAACGATACGCGTAAAGGTAATTAACAAAGTGTCATGGGGTATCAGCTTACAAAGCAGGAAATCTTAAAAGAAGTAGTAAAATCTGGCAAAGATCCAGTACATTTTATTACGAGCTACTGCAAAATATCCCACCCCCAGAGGGGTCTTATTCCCTTTAAGACCTATGACTTTCAGGACGCTCTTCTAAAAGATTTTAACGATTATCGCTTTAACGTCATTTTAAAAGCACGACAGCTTGGTATCTCTACCATCACGGCAGCATATATTGTGTGGCTGATGTTATTTCACCGTGACAAGAATATTTTGGTTGTAGCCACAAAGCTACAAACAGCGACCAACCTTGTTCGCAAAGTTAAAAAGATTATGAAACAGTTGCCTCCGTGGATGAGGATCTCCGAGATTCATATTGATAACAGGACTTCGTTTGAGCTCACCAATGGTTCACAGATTAAGGCTTCTTCAACCTCTGCTGACGCTGGTCGTTCCGAGGCATTATCTTTATTGGTTGTTGATGAGGCTGCACACGTTGAGGCCTTAGAAGAACTTTGGACCGCACTCTATCCTACCCTGTCAACCGGCGGTCGATGCATTGCTCTTTCTACTCCCAACGGCGTTGGCAATTGGTTTCACAAGGCCTGTGTTGAGGCGGAAGCCGGCACAAACGCTTTTCATATGACCACACTAAAGTGGGATGTTCACCCCGATCGGGATCAACTATGGTATGAAAAAGAGACAAAAAACATGTCCAGTCGCCAGATCGCGCAAGAGCTTGAATGCAATTTTAATGTTTCAGGAGAGACTGTGATACATCCAGACGACATTATTCACTATCTCGAGAATACTAAAGAGCCCAAATATCGTACCGGCTTTGATCGCAATTACTGGATATGGGAAGAATATCAGCCAGACAGCACATATCTTCTCTCGGCAGACATAGCCAGGGGCGACGGCCAGGATAACTCGGCATTTCATGTTTTTAAGCTAGAGACCATGGAGATAGTTGCGGAATATATTGGAAAGCCTAATCCGGATGATTATGCTGATATGTTATTTGATGCCGGTACGGAATATGGCACGTGCATGATGGTGGCTGAAAATAACAACATTGGCTTTGCTGTCCTTAATAAACTTAAGGATAAGGGCTATAATAATGTTTATCATTCTACGAAGTCTTCCCATGATTATGTTGATCCTATTCAAGCTCAGTGGATGTCTAACGTTGTTCCCGGGTTTACAACCTCGTCAAAAACAAGACCCTTGGTGATAGCAAAGATGGAAGAGTTTATGAGAAATAAACTAATTAAGATTAACTCAAATCGTTTGCTTTCAGAGATGAAAACATTCATTTGGCACAACGGAAGGCCTCAAGCGATGAGAAGTTATAATGACGATTTGATTATGTCATTTGCTATTGGATGTTGGGTAAGAGATACGGTTTTGGTTGAGAATCAGAGATTAACAGAATATAATAAGAACGCTCTTTCGTCGATATCGGTTTCTTCGCGAAAAATGTCCACAACTATTCCAGGAATGCTGGGACACCGGCGCCACACCGAAGAGGAACGAACAAAACAAGCTGAGGGCTTCAACGAACAATATTTAGGAATTATTAAAGGATAAGCAAAATGGCAAATAAGGACAATAATCCACGCAACCCAGCGTCCCCACTTTTTAAGAGGTTAACCAGGCTTCTTTCGGGCCCTTTGATTAATTATCGGGCACAATTTACACGCGAAGAGCGACGCTCTGGTCTAGACAAGTTTCAATATCGATTTAATAGTTTGAGCGGCAAGCAGTTCAAGCGTTCGGCCGACAATCTTTCTCGCAATTATAATATGATGACGTCCGCAGCAATGCGGAATCAGAATCGCAATGAGCGCTACATCGATTTTGATCAAATGGAATATATGCCAGAGATCGCATCTGCTTTGGATATATATGCTGATGAAATGACCACTTCAAATGAATTTAATAAGCTTGTTAAGATAGAGTGTCGCAACGATGAAATCAAAACAATCATAGAATCGCTTTTTTATGATGCACTCAACATTGAGTTTAATGCATTTGGCTGGGCACGAACAATGTGTAAGTATGGAGACTTCTTTTTATATTTGGACATCGATGAGGTTCTTGGAGTTAAAAGCGTAGTTGGGCTTCCGTCGGGAGAGGTAGAAAGGCTCGAAGGCCAAGATCCCACCAATCCTAACTATGTTCAATTTCAGTGGAACTCGGCCAATATGACATTTGAAAATTGGCAGTGTGCACACTTTAGAATTCTAGGCAACGATAAACACGCCCCCTATGGCACTTCGGTTCTAGATCCTTCGCGTCGTATTTGGCGACAGCTTGTCTTGATTGAAGACGCAATGCTAGCATATCGTGTTGTCCGCGCCCCTGAGCGGCGCATGTTTAAGATTGACGTAGGCAATATTCCTCCACAGGAAGTGGAACAATATATGGAAAAGGTTAAAACATCCTTAAAAAGAAACTCTTTAATAAATGCCGACACGGGCCGAGTTGATTTGCGCTATAATCCTCTTTCTGTTGAAGAAGATTATTTTATTCCCATTCGAGGCGGCGTAGGATCTGATATCTCAACACTTGCCGGCGCCTCGCAACTTAATGATATTGACGATGTAAAGTATATTCGCGATAAATTATTTTCTGCTATTAAGATTCCTCAAGCTTATTTGACTATGAGCGAAGGTGGCGGCGAAGGTGATACCACCCTGGCTCAAAAGGATATTCGATTTGCACGAACTATCCAAAGATTACAGCGCGCTCTCCTATCGGAACTTGAAAAGATAGCCGTTGTTCACTTATATACTTTAGGATACAGAGGGCCAGACTTGATTTCGTTTAAACTTGCCTTAAATAATCCTTCCAAACTCGCTGAGCTACAAGAGATTGAACATCTGCGAACCAAGTTCGATCTTGCAAACAACGTAGTAGAGGGGATGTTTAGCAAGCACTGGATTGCCAAGAATATTCTTAACTTAACGGACGAAGAGTTCTTGCGCAACCAGCGCGAGGCCTTCTATGATCGCAAATATCAGGCTGCTTTGGATGCTGTTACAGAAGAAGCGGCCGCCGAGGCTGCGGGCGGAGGCTTAGGCGGTGATCTAGGTGGTGAACTAGGTGGCGAACTAGGCGGTGAAGAACTAGGTGGCGAACTAGGCGGTGAAGAACTAGGTGGCGAACTAGGCGGTGAAGAACTAGGTGGTGAAGAGAGCACCCTATTGGCAGCACCGGCTCGTAGAGAAGATAATCCAACCGACGCAAGTTTGGCTGCCAGATCTCACGGGAAGCCATATTTTCCAGTAAAATCAAAGCGAAGTCGCACTAACAAATCGGGCCCCACCACTCGTAAACTACGCAGCGCCACGAAGAGCGGGGGGAAAACTGCACATCGAGATGTATTTCCCGGACATCAGCTTTTAAATATCAACGCACTTTATGAACAACACGAACCTATTTATAATGATGAAGACGAGATAAGTCTGCTAGAGAACACAAAAGATATTCGAAAACTAATTACCGAATTAGAAACAAAAGAGTCGGAGGCTGAAACAAGTGAAAGTAAAGCACAATAAAAAAAGAAACACAGCGTTTTTATATGAAGTCCTTGTTAAAGAGTTAACTAAGTCGATTGTTAATAAGGATGGACACCGAAAAAGATTTGTTTCTAGCCTTATAAAAGAAAACTTTGGAGCGCGCTCTATTTTAGGAAAAGAATTAGAGCACTACACTACGCTTTTGGAAACAACCAATCTAGAACTACATGTTGCCGAGAAGCTTTTGCAGGAAACTAAGGGCGCCCAATCGCGCCTCGATAGTAAAAACATCTTTGATTCCCAGACTCGGGTTATTAACAAAATTAATAAGACTTTATCTCAGGATGCCTGGAATACTTTTGTGCCCAATTTTAAATCTCTTGCAACCATTGCGGCCATATTCAATTCCACGACTCCAGTAAAGCAGAGAGTTTTACATGAAGATACAGTGATCAAACTAATGCATTCTTCTGTAAGTGTTGAAGAGAACAACCTACAACCAATTGACAATATTGTTTATCATTCTTTTGTAAAGAAATTTAATGAGCAATATACGGAACTTTTAAAAGAACAGAAAGAGTTGCTCGGCAAATATATTGCTTCTTTTGCAAATAACGGTCTAGAGCTCAAGCTATATTTAAATGAAGAGATAGGCCGCCTCAAGAAAATAGTTAACGATTCGCTAAAAATGGAAGAAATTTATACCGACGAGAAGATGGCTGAGAATACCAAAAAAGTATTAAATATCCTAGAAGGTTTTAAAAACGCAGTACCCACACAAGAAATTATTTCAAAGGTTCTAAATATTCAAGAACTCGTCAAGGAAATAAATTCATAATGATTAAGATACATGTTGGAGGTCCGCAGGCCACTGTAGAATTACAGGCCCGCAAAACATTAGATGGAAATCTTTTGATAATGGATCACGACATTATTGATATCGTTTTATTGCCGGAGGGCAGTAAGGTTTTAGCTTTCCCAAAAAGTGAATCTGTTAAAGACGCATACGGAACGCAATCTCGGTTTTTTCATTTTTTAGCAGATAAGGGAATTATTGATCGAAGCAGTATCCAGGGCGGCAATATTTTTAGTTCTCTAGAGGCGGTCATTCCGGAGAGCAAATACGCTAATGGGCTGCAAGCAGCAGTGTATGTTATATCAGAGTTTATTTCCAACGAGGCAGACTCCTTGAAGAGGGCCGAGGAATATGAGAAGAATCTTGAGAATTATTTCACCGATCCCACCGACCAAGATTCAACAGAACTTGGAGAGGTACCGCAGCAGGCTCAGAAGGGTGCGATGGTGCCTGGGTATTATTATATCCCACTTCGCTACAAGATGTAATGCAAGTCATAATGTGGCCTGTTCTGGAGAGCCTTCTAATATTTATTTTGTGTGCCTATGGCCTCACACAGCTTCTTTGCTTTTCTAAGATTTTAGATCGTATCAGGCCCAAGCATTATTTTTTTTCTTGTCCTATGTGCATAGGATTTTGGGTTGGCGTATTTCTATGGGTCGTTAATGGTCATACCGAACTATTTATATTCGACGGCGCTAATCCCGTAACTGGATTTTTGCTAGGATGCTTGAGTTCGGGTACATCATACGCCTTAAGTGTGATTATCTGTGATGATGGAATACAAATAGGAGGAGGAGTAAAAAATGACTAAATGGATGTTACAACCAGTACGACGATGTTGCAAAGGCAGTTGACTACTTTAAAGGAATAAGATTATGGCACGCAGAAAAAATGTAAAACGAATAGACCCAAGATACTTCTTGGACGAGACAGCGAATCGTGGAGAGGAAGAGATTGAAGAAGAACTCGAAGAGGGGCTTTTCCCGAAGGGCTCCGTCGCCTCTTGGGGCGAAAAATGGGTCACAGACAAGGCTAAGTCCGCCGGTTCGGCTATTGCTGGCGCATTTAAGGGTAAAAAAGAAGAGCCCGCCCCGGATCCCCAGAGCGACGAAGGGCGCTTCCTAGCGGGCTGGAGGTGGCTCGTTAAAGGAGGTCCAACCGGATTTGATCCCCGTTTTACTTTATATTATATGACGAGAGAGGACGTTAAGGATGTCAACCAAGGCAGGGCCCAAAGAATATATATGAACAATCTGGAGAAACTTCGCCAAGATGTCGCCGCCCGCCGCGCGAAAGGAGAGACTCATCAGATTCCAGACGAAGAGAAAATCCACAAAATTGCCCTGGATCGACTGAGCGACTGGGCCGACCGCGAGGAAAAACAAGCCAGACAAAGAAGTCCTGAACGCAAAGCGCAAATAGCTGCCAAATACGAAAAAGAAGACGCAGAGCGCGCTGAAGAGAAGAGACGTAGGGATGGCGGCCGTGCGAAGAAACATCGCCCCCGCAACCCATCTGCTTCCCAAATTGCCGGCGCCGCAATGCGCGGGGAATTCGAAGAATAAACAATGGCACAGCAACTTCTCCGAGAATATTATGAGCTTTGTGACGGCGGTGCTTGTCAGGATCTCCTCACGGAAGTTGAAAAGAAGTTTGTTGCTGCCGGCGGCATGATGCTATCTGGTATGATGCAGATGGCCGAGATACAAAACGGCAATGGCCGTGTTTATCCTCAGCAGATTTTGGAACGAGAAGTAAAGAATTACAAGAAGCTTGTCGACGATAATCGCGCTCTCGGAGAATTAGATCATCCTGAAGAATCAGTCATTAATCTTCGAAATGTTTCCCATCAGATAACTGATATTTGGATGGACGGCAATAAAGTGATGGGTAAGATGAAAGTACTTGACACTCCATCTGGTGGAATCCTACGATCTCTGGTGGACTCTGGGGTGTCTATAGGTATTTCCTCTAGAGGTTTAGGATCGGTCTCAGAGAATGCCGGACAAACCATAGTTGAAGACGACTTCCAACTCATTTGTTTTGATATGGTATCGGAACCTTCTACACCCGGAGCGTTTATGATGCGCGAGAGCAAGAATAAAATTAATGAAGTATTTACAAAAGCCGATCGCATTAACCGCGCTCTTAATAATGTCTTGAGAGACTAATGAACAAGTCAGAACTTAAAAAACTACTCAAACCTTTAATCAAAGAATGCATCAAGGAGGTGATTTTTGAAGATGGTGTTCTCTCTGGAATAGTTTCAGAGGTAAATCGAGGATTAAAGGCGCCCCAACTCGTAGAATCTCAAAAATCTCAGCCAAACGTAGAAGAAGAAAACTTCGCCAAGATGCGACAGAAATCATTGAACGAGCAGAAACAGAAGATTAATGCATCACGCCAGAAGCTTCTAAGTGCTATAGGCAATGACGCATATAACGGCGTTAATTTGTTTGAGGATACAACTCCAATAGCCTCTGCCGGCCCTGCTCCCGGCGCTCCCCCCAATGTTCAGGGGCCCCTTGCTGGCGTCGCGGCGCACGATCCTGGAGTAGATATATCAGGATTGCTTGGAAGCGTTGGGAGAAATTGGAAAGCTCACGTAGATGCAGAAAAGTAAGAGGTATTAAGTGGCTGTTAATGTTGAAGTGATAGGTCGCCCTAATGAACATTCCGAAAGACTAATAAGGCGATTTATAAAAAGAGTTAAAAGAGAAGAAGTGTTGGAAAGATATCGATATCGATGTTCATATCACATAAAACCTTCCGTTAAAAAGAAGATAAAACAAAAAAAGGCGCGCCAAGAAAAGCAACGTTTAGAAAGAAAACGCAATAAAGGGAAATAGTTATAAGTCAATACTATTTATAGTAGTCTGGAGAAGAAAATAAGATGTCGAGCACAAATAATCAATTTAATTATAAAGTAGGGTTAAACAATGTAGGCTCCTATCAGGTATCTGGCAAGCCCTTTGCTTCCGGAAGTATAGATTGTCGTACTGGTGTTACGGGAGTTGCACAGATAGATTTCCCACAGGTAACGAACTGGGTAATAGTCTCAAATAATGATAGTGCCAACAATAATTGCCGCATAGGGTTTTCTAACAGGGGGATTCTCGGCGTTGGTGTACCGGGAAATCGCTTTGTAGAAGTTAGCACGACAGGATCTGTGCGCATGGATTTAAAATTATCACAACTTTTTCTCAGCGGTTCCGATAATGTTTCTGTTGTGGCAGGATTGACATTTATACCCACGGGCACCATTAATAATGATGCTGTTTCACCATCTGGCCTCCCCGGCGGCGGCCGCAACTGGTCTGGATCCTTCGGAGTTTAGCCTACCATGGGGAACGGTTGGGCATATATTGACTGCTCTGAATTTGCTACGGGCAGTGGCCCAACCGGTTCCGTGCAGTTCCACGTCGAAGGAACGGCTATTAGCGGTAGTAAACATTTTATGTTTCATACGGCGGCTTATGGCGCCCATCCACCGAATTCTTTAATTTTATCGGGCAACATGTCCATCACTGGTACGCTTAGCGCCAGTGTAATCAACTATGAAAATATTACAGTTATTGACGCTACGGGATCAACGTATTTCGGCAATACCAATGATGATATACATGCGAGAACCGGTTCCCTTCGAGCCAGCACGCTTTCGACACCAGTTTTGTGGACAACAGCTAGTGCCAACGGCGCGACCCCATATGTTGGTATCGGCACGGCCGCGCCCTCCCATACATTAACTGTAGCCGGCACTCTTTCCGGTTCAAGCACCCTGCAAATAGTTGGTGCCGGCTCCTTCGGTTCAAGCGTATCTGCTACAGGATCAATTTCTGGCTCAAGCACTTTGCAAATAGTTGGTGGCGGCTCCTTCGGTTCAAGCGTATCTGCTACAGGATCAATTTCTGGCTCAAGCACTTTGCAAATCGTCGGCGATGCTGATTTTGGTGACAACCTTAATGTTACCGGCGCCATTTCCGGCTCAAACAGCTTAGAGGTAGTTGGTGAAGCCATTGTGGGGACCACACTTACCGTCTCTGGCAATGTTGGTATTAATACTCAGCCTTCAAACAACATTCTTCTACACGTATCTGGCACAACATATATGGGCAATGACGGAGCACTACTCCAGATAGATTCGGCTTCTGGATCGGTACCGGCGGCAAATGCCCCAATTCTATATGTGAGTGGAGGTGGAAACGGTTATATTGGGCTTGGAACAACTACTCCTACGTCTCAACTCCATATCAAGGAAGGCACCGGCGCCGGCGGAGCCGTAGCCGCGTCAAGTTATGATAATCTAGTTATAGAGGGTTCTACCTCCCCGGTTGGTATGTCTATTTTAGGGCCGTCCACCGGCTGGTCTGCGCTTGCTTTTGGTGACTCAAACGACTCCACCAACGGTCTTTTGGCATACTCACATCTTAGCAAATATTTACAAATTGGAACCGGCGAGACTGATGCTTATGTTAGGTTCATGGCCGGAAATTCTGTCGAAGCTCTTCGTCTAGAATCTGGTCTCCGCGTGAGCGCCTCGGCTGGCTTTCATGCAAACGGGGCTGCCACTTTCGGTTCAAGCGTATTCACTACAGGATCAATTTCCGGCTCAAGCACTTTGCAAGCAGTTGGAGTAACCACCCTTGGAAGCACATTGAATGTTTCCGGCAATACTGGAATTGGCACGGATGCCACAGACGGAATTCTTCTCCATGTTTCCTCTTCGGGTGACGGAGCACTGCTTCGGGTCGATGGGGGTACCCAAAGTGGAAGCGCCTCCCCATCACCCGCGGCCCTCCTGTTTGTTACTGGTTCCGGTCCTGGCAGCGCCCAAAACACCGCGGCTCTCTCCGGAGGTGTCGGTATTGGCACAAATACTCCTACGCAAGTGTTAGAGGTTTTTCCAGATAAAGATGTGGCTGCTATAATTGGGCGCGCCTTTGTTGGCTATAACGGCTTCAATTCAGACGCAGCAACGTTCGGTCACAGGGATCTGCAGGGCTCGCATTATGCGTTGTATCAGAGTGCTGCTGGCATGACTATCCTGAATACGGGTGTGAGCCAAGCCATGTATTTCCGGATTAATAATAGCACCAAAACGACCTTAGACAGCAGCGGACAATTTGGCATTGGAACAACTAGCGTCCAGTCCCTCCTCCATGTTTCTGGCTCTCCGGGTGCTTTATTTCAAATCGATGCACTTTCGGGCTCCATTCCTTCAGCAAATGCTCCAATATTGTTTGTAACTGGCGGCGCTGTTGGGAGAGTCGGCATTGGAACGCAAACACCCACGGCTCAATTAGCAGTTAATGGTGCCCTTCACGTTACGGGAAGCGTCTTGCCCGGAGCAGATAATACACACGATCTTGGTTCAGCCGACAAGCGCTGGGCAAACGTTTATACTGGCGACCTGCACCTAGCCAATGACCGCGGCAATTGGACTGTTGTTGAGGAAGAAGACTATCTAACTATAAAGAACAACAAAACCGGTAAGCGCTTCAAGTTGTTAATGGAGGAAATAGAATAATGCCTGTTATCATTAGCGGTTCTCAAGGCACGACAATTATTAGTGGTTCCGGAGTGGCTTCAGTAAGTGGTTCGGACGGTGTGAGGACGTATATTTCTTCTTCTCAGTCGGGCAAAGTCGATATTACAGGAAGCCTTACAGTTTCTGGAAGCAACACGATTACCAATTATGGAGCATTTACATCCAATGAGGCCGGCGGAGATTTCGATTTCCGTGTTGAATCTAGCGGTGAGCCAAACATGCTTTTTGTCGACGGCGGCGCAAATAGAGTCGGCATTGGTACTCAGGCGCCAGGCGCAAGCTTGCACGTTTCCTCTTCGGGTGACGCAGCACTATTCAGAGTTGATGGGCTAGCCAGCGGCTCAGCCATATTTGTAACGAGCTCTCTCCTGTCCAACGTAAATAATGGCAGTAACGCACCCCTCTCCGGCGCCGCTCTGGGAATAGGAACCACCAATCCCGAGTATATAATTGATACGGGATATAATATACAAAACGCCCGGATCGGCAATTTGGAACTCGGCTGCCTACCTTC
>Ga0080013_1000552_pt1 | contig 52978 bp, 57 predicted proteins | sample ETNvirenome_6_85_FD_69236 | JGI IMG/M metagenome (GOLD analysis project Ga0080013, IMG submission 69236) | Marine viral communities from the Pacific Ocean - ETNP_6_85 (SPADES assembly) (version 2) | ecosystem: Environmental > Aquatic > Marine > Oceanic | place: Pacific Ocean | collected 2013-06-19
ATGAAGGTGATACTGGTGCTTCATCTGAGACTGCTGGAAGTACACGTTATACTCATGGTATTGTACCTTTTACTGAAGTCAATGGTAAAGTATACAATATGAGTTATGCTGCTTCAGGATATGATGCTTTCTTAGATGCAATGGAAGATTATTTTGCACCTGAAAGTGGAAATTCTGGCAATAAACTTGTATTGGCATCACGTAAAGTCATTACTTACCTTAACAAGTTAGGTGCTGGTTCATTCTTAAACAATTCAGTCGGTTCTTCACAGTATCGTTTGGATGTTGCTAATGTGCCTGGTGCCTTTGGACATACTGTAACAGTAGTTAATACTATCTATGGTAACCTGCATTTCGTTCAAGAACCCCTACTTCGTGGTCCTTGGGAAAATTATGCATGCTGCGTAGATATGGCTAATGTTGCATATCGTCCACTTGTGGGTAATGGTGTAAGCCGTGATACCTTTATTGAAACCAACATTCAGGCTAATGATGAAGACGGAAGGCGTGACCAGATTATTACAGAAGCTGGTCTTGAAATATCCCTTCCTGAAACTCATGCAGTCCTGAAGTTTAGTTAAGGAGGTATAGAATATGGCAGCACAAACTCAAACTGCGTGGGTAGCCAGTACTGTTAATGGATTTGGAATATGGACTGGCACAGCCACTACTGACGCGACCAATGAAGTTAATTGGTCGCTAAAAACTCCAGTAGAATTGAATACTTCTGCACCTTGGTCTTTAATTGTATCAGCTTCGGCTGCTCAAGATGGTGCAGCCGCACCATTAATGCTTTGGGGTGGATATTCTGATGATTTTGCTTTAGCTGGTACAACTGCTAGAGCAACAGCAACAGATGGTGTTCAAATTGGAGAGTTGTCTGATGACTTAGGTTATGCAGCCGCTGTACTAGGTGTACATTTTGCTATGAATCCTGGTAGTACTGGATTAGCAAATGTTGTAACTATTGCAGCGTTAGCAACTGGTCTGCGACACAATGTTCCAGTATTTCCCTATTATGCTTTCGAGCTAATGGCGGATGATGCGGCTACATTGTTAGCACATACATTGACCTTTAAGATTATTCAGAAGTCTGATGGTGGAAATGCATCACTAGCAACAATTAGTGGTGTTGGTTCTGACCCATCATAAAACAACTGATGACGGGGCGGGGCAACTCGCCCCCGATTCTTAGCTTAGGAGATAGAAATGGCATTATTTGGAAGTGATTGGAGCACTTATTCTAATTTAGCCTTAGCAGAAGCTACAATAGAGGCTGCTGCAGCTACTGATGTTTTTGGTCCCTCTATTAATGGTTCGGGAACTACTGGTACAATGGGACATTATTGTTATTTTGAAATGGATGGCAATACGACTGATGATTATACAAAACCATTTGATTTTGCTATAGAGGGAGATTTTACTATTGCTATTAATGCAACAGCAGTAAATACTGATGCCTCAACAACTTTGGATGTTACTGTGCAAGGTTCTGTTGATGGAAGTAATTATGTAGATTTAGCAGCCAAAACAGATATATTACAAGATTCAGATGGCACTATTGATTCTGTAGTTAAAATGGCTGTATATGATTATGATGCAAAGGGTAGAATGCCTTTTATGAGGCTCGGAATAACAGCTGCTACACCTTCAAATTCAACTATTGTAATTGCTATTATACCTCAATAATGTCAGTCTTTCATGATTCAGCCAATGTTTATAGCCTGGATTGGGATAGTTCTCCATGGAAACCTTATTTTAATAAACCAACATCTAGGTATTTGGATAAGGATTCTGGAGATAATGTCAAAATTAAGGTTTGGTGTGCTGAGGAAGACCTTGAAGGCAAAACATTTACCCTAGATGTAAAGGGTAATAGTGGTACGGATTATTTAACAAGTGTTAGTTATAATGGGGGAGCCTATGCTGAAACAGATGATTTCGGTGTAAACTATGATGTGGCACATGATGATAGAACCGTAAAATGGTGGTATGGTCCAGGTGTAGCGCTACAGTTTCCAGATGGGCTTCATTGGGTTAATACTTATACATCAGCAAGTACATTGTATACACATACTATATTAGCATCTGATATAGGGGAAAGGGTTTATGATGGTGGTATTCATTGTTGGATGAAACTTCCCCATGCTCCTCAAGATGGTGGTTCTACTCCAGCGACAGAAACGGATATCTATTCAAAGAATATCCCAATGGAATTTATAAATTCTCACGATTTTCTATTTGTATTTAATAGTTTTGGACATGTACCAATTGCTATGGGTGCTGGAAATAAGGGATTGTCGATACAAGTTCAGTATTCAGATGTACTTAATGCTGGTGATGGCCAGTTTGTAAATGATGATGTGCTTTTGTTTGACGATATTGACCCATCAAGTTTTCTTGCCGATGTTAATGCATCATATATGACGGTAGGGACAGTTACTGGGTCAGGCGCTTTTAAGAGAAAAAATGCAAAAAGTATCAGATTTTATTGGTATACAGAAGACCAGGCTGGAACTGAGGCAACATGGCATGGTGGGCAATTTATTAGGATATCTCTATATCCTATAAAACGATAGTTAATAAGTAAAAAGGAGATAGCAATGTCAGGTAAAAAGGAAAAGAAGGCGATTAATCTTATTGGTGGCAAAAGTTCTAAAACTCGTAAGAAATCGTTAAAAATGAAATCAAAGCGCCGAGGACCAAAACCTAGTGGTGAATCAAAGGGTCGTAGTAGGGGGCGGGCTACAAGATAGCTACTAAGAAAGTATATAGTACCACAATTGGTACGCCGTTTCAATCTGATACGAGATATGAGAATAATCGTCGTAAGCAGAATTTAACTAAAAAGACCACTAAGAAGAGGAAATAATGGCTTGGACAGGTAATTTCAAAGACCAGATAGATGATTTAGCGGGGACCCTCACAGTCACTGATGATGATGCTATTCAGCAATGGATACTTGATGGCTGTTATGATGTTATTCAAAAGGCAGTTGCTAAAAATGGTGAAGATGAGGTCTGGAAATTTGTTGCTAAATCTGGGAGTCAAACGTCAAATGATATTAATGTTGATGAGATTCGTACTATTGCAGCAGTTATGTTAAATAATGTATTTGCTAATAAGGGTAAATTCCCATTGAAAGCTAAGTATGCTGATGCAAATTCTATTTATGCAGCAACAGCTAATAATCCAGTATGGTATCTTGATGATAGTAAGCTTACTATTTACCCTGCTCCAACGGGGGGTGCTCCAGCTAATTATTATTATATACCAGAATATACGATAACCAATTGGAATTCATCTACATCATCAATAGCGAACTATCCCTCTGAGTATTATTATTATGCGATGTTATATGCAGCAGTACAGGTATTACATCGCAGGATGCTCGATAGTACAGTGCCGACAACACCAACGTTTAATGCATTGCCGGTGCCTCCTGATATTCCAGCGCTAAGTACAATTAGCCTTACGTTTAGTGAAACGCTTGCAGATGCAACTATTGCTTATAGTGATGCTACGGCAAGTGTTATCTCTACTGCGGATGTGGATGCATTTTCAACTGCTCCTACTTATACAGCTCCTACAACTTCATTGTCTGCTGTAGAGTTATTCTCAGCATTTAGTGGTACATTGGCAAATTTGACACTTACTATAGTACCTCCGGATACTCCTGCTATTACAAATATTACATATAACGGCCCATCTACATCTGATGTAAGTACAGCTCCTACAATATCAACTACAGCCTATGTATTGCCATCAGCAGGTACAGCCTTTTCATCGAGGCTTGCTCTTTATAGTGGTACATCTGAGTTTAGTGTTACAGCTACAGTTCCAGCATTAATAGATGCAGCTGAATTTTTAAATTCAACTGTTGGTAGTGTAGCTAAAGCTGATATATCTGGGGATGTACCGTCATATAGCACTGTTACTGTATCCGCAGGGACATTAGGGCCCTTAGCCTCAGAGTCTATCACAGATTTAACAATTACAGAAGTAGCTCCTGCTGCCCCTTCTATTTCCACAGTTACTTATGATGATACGTATACTACAACTGAAGTGGCTGTTCCTACTGTTATACCTGATATAGGTTCCGTGGGTGATGTTTCAACGACAGGAACTGTTATTACAGCCGCTTCTTCTGGTACTCCTACCTATTTGCCTCCAGATGTTGTTGCCGCAGCATCAGTCAGTACTGAACTTGCCAAAATGAAAGATTACATTAATACTGAGGAAGATACGGAGCTATCTAGTGCTAAAGCTGCTGAAATATCCCAGATAATATCAGAATTTAATTCACGTTTGCAAAACTATCAAGCTCAAATTGGTGATTCTACTAATATGTTTAATGAGCAAAATGCTATATATCAGGCAAAAGTACAGCAGGCCACTCAAAATGCTAATACTGTAAATCAACAAGCTGTCCAGAATTTGCAGAAGGAATTACAACGTGAACAATCTGTAGTGCAGACTGCTTCAACAGAGTATGCGACTGCAAGTCAAAAAGTTCAGGCTGACGCATCTAATACGCAAGCAAAGGTATTACAAGATGCCATTCAAAATGTTCAAGCTACTATACAAAATAATAATGCGAAGATATCTAAATTTACTCAGGATTTAGCTTTATATCAGGCCAAGGTAAATACAGCGGTTCAAATATATACTCAAAACCTTCAGAAGACTACTCAATTATGGCAGCAATTAAATACTACTAGATTACAGGAGCATTCTCAGAGAATGCAGGACCAGTTAAATATCTTTAATAAAGATAATGCTAGATATCAAGCTAATATACAGGCTGAGATGGCTAAAAACCAATCCGATGTAGCTAAAGCTCAAAAAGATGCTGATTTGGAGCAACAGGTATCTTTGCAGCTCCGAGCAGATGAACTAGCAAAGTTTCAGGCTGATGTGCAGCAATATCAAGCTGCAGTTAATACTGAGGTTCAAGTATATACGCAAAATTTACAGATGGAAATACAGTCTTGGACTACTGAGCAAGCCAATGCTATCCAACAGTATCAAATGGAAGCCCAAGATAATATTAAGACAGCAGATATAGCTAATCAAAAGAATCTCCAGCAAGGACAGGCCGATTTACAGGTAGCTATAAGAGATAAGGATAAGCAATTAGAACGTGAGCTACAGAATGCTGTCAATACTATGCAGGCTATCATGCAGGATAATCAATCAAAGGTTAGTGCTTATCAGACTGAACTTGGAGGGTATCAGGCTGAAGTAGCGGCTACAACTGGAGAATATACTCAAAATTTACAGAAAGCTATGACTACATGGCAAGGAGAACAGACGAATCGACTGACTAGATATACTACTGAACAGCAAGATTCTGTTCAAGAATTTACAGAACTGAATACAGCATTCCAGGCTGACATTCAAAAACAATTGGCTGAATACCAGGCAGATATGCAGATAGCAATTAAAAATGCCGATAACCCTACTCAGGTAGATATAACAAATAAAGCACAAGCGATGCAAGCGGCTGTGTCAGATTATGATGCTGCTGTCAAAAAATATCAAGCTTATCTACAAAAAGCAACTACCGATATGCAGGCAGCTACACAGACTGAGCAGAACAAACTTGCCAAGTATGGTTCGGAATTACAGGGATATGGGTCTGACTTAGCCGTATATCAAGCGGATTCAGCTAATAAGCTTCAGCAATATCAAGCTGACCTTCAGGTTGAAGGGGTTGGTTATCAGTGGCTACAAGACCAGTATACGCGTTTAAAAATGGAATACGAAAAAGCTTTTGCTGCACTTCAGCCACAAGGACAAGCATAAGGAGATATTATGGCAACTTATAATATAACGTATAAAAATCATTGTACTCCACAGGAGTATATAACTGAAAATAGTAGATGGTATCTTGATAGCGATGTTCTCACTAAAATGACTGGCACGGATACTGTTACTGTCACTAATAGGGCATATGCGGCAGCAACTGCACTTCCAGCTTCAGGAGGTACTCCTGCAAGTGTGGGTGGAACAACTCAGACTTTTGTATATATAGAGAATCTTGGACTTTTGGCTGATGGTACAACCGCGTCAACTTCCGATGTGCTTATATCCCTCAATGGGAATACATCTACTGATTATAGGATTAAGATTGGGCCAGGGGAGGCATTTTGTGCCAGACTAGGGGCATCTAATGGTGGTGATAATAATGTATATATGAAGACAGAAGATGCTGATGCTGCAGTTCAAACTGTACAAATTTTTAGAGGATGGGGTACTTAATTATGGCTGATGATAGAAGAATAAAAACCGGGGTATATGTAGTTCCTAAGGAAGGTAATACCGATGAAGGGGGCACTGCTCATTACATTATAGATAGTTCTGTAGGCAGTACTTTAGGAACTAAAGGTACTATTACTGACGTAGCAAATAGCCAGACAGATAATGATTGGTATAAAGCTTCTGTGACTTTTACTGGGCCATACCAGCTTAGAGATTCTGATAATGCAGATACCTTTAGGTTTTTATATATTAAAAATTACAATGACCCTGGAGGAGCTACAGTAGAAGTTTCTTTGGGAGCTGAAGGAGAGTGGGATGATGACCCGGGACCTCATGGTGGGGACCTTACTTGGAATACTGCTCCTTTAGCTGGTATTAGGAATGCAGGATATTGGAATCCGGATTACTTTATCCAACTTCCGCCTGGCGCCAGTATACAATTACGTGGTGACGGGAACATAAAATGTGATGCAGTGCATGTGTATGCAAGTGCTGAATCAAAAATAGAGTTTATAATAGCAAAATAATGCATTACTAGGAGAAACTGAAATGGCAAATGTATCACTAAAGGATTTAACAATAGCAGCAACGTATGATTTACTTCTGGTTAGGAATAATTCATGGTCTGCAACTGGCAATGAGATAAGCTTAATGAATGATTCGGGGGTTATTCAACCTTCTGGTTTTTATATTGACCCAACAAATGATAGAATCGGTATTGGGACTGCTACGCCAAGTCTGCCATTAGATGTTTCAGGCTCTGGGGAGTATATGGCGATTATTCAAAGTAGCCATTCCGCTGCTACAGTTTTGAAAATACATAATACTGGAAGTGGGGGGACTGAATTTGGTCTTCTTTCTGGAGCGACTAGTTATGGCTCTGGTGGTCCAGGTTTTTATATTAGGGATTTTGACAACGACCTTAATCGTATAGCAATTGACCCTGCTGGAAAAGTGGGTATTGGGGTCAATGACCCAGCTTATATTCTAGACGTTTCAGGCTCTGATGAATATATGGCTGCAATTCAAAGTAGCCATGCGACTGCTACAGTTTTGAAAATAGTTAATACTGGTACTGGAGGAGACCCATGGGGGCTTATTAGTGCAGCGGATGCTTACTCTTCTGGTGGAGCTGGGTTCTATATTAGAGATTATTCTGGGGCTGGTGCTAATCGCATAGCAATTGACACAGCTGGCAATGTCACTATTGGGGCAGGCAATCTTATTATGGCAGACGGTAAAGGTATTGATTTTAGCAATGATGCTTCACCAGCAGGTGGAATGACAGCTGAGCTCCTTGATGATTATGAGGAAGGGACTTTTACTGGAACATGGACTGGTGTAGGCAGCGCTCCCGATTCTGCTGCAACAGACACTATGTACTATACAAAAATTGGCCGACAGGTTACTTGTTGGATAGCTTTTGCAAACAAAGACACAACTGGAGCGTCAGGCCAAATGAGAATCACAGGATTGCCCTTCACAGCAAGTAGTGCTTCAAATATTGAATGTCCGTGTAGCACTCTGTTTGCTCATAGCGTGGCTTTTGACGATGAAAAGATTCAAACTTTCAGAGTTGGAGGGGGAACTACTCAGCTTGATAGCTATGAGATAGAAAACGGAGCAACATGGGGTGCGTGGAATCAAACGGGAGGAGCAGGAAAGTATCTAAAATTCACTGTTACCTATTTTGTATAAATCAATGCTATATGGATATATAGCTGGAAATGAATAATCAACAACAAGGAGCAAAACATGGCTTTAAGTAAAGAAGTAAAATACGACAAGATTGAAGTCGTCGGTGACTATAAAGCAGTACAATGTCGTCAGTTAACCGTGATTAGCGAGGATGGAATAGAGATTTCAAAAAGTTTTCATCGTCACGTATTGCATCCCGATTCGGATATTTCGAGTGAGTCGCAAGAGGTTCAAGCTATTTGCAAAGCAGTCTGGACAGAAAAAGTAAAAAAAGCGTGGACAGCCAAGCAGGAAGAAAACAATAACCAAGCAGGAGAATCAAGTAATGAGCAAGAAGAGTCAAGTAACGGATGAAACTCCTCTAGCGAGCTCTCAGGGGAAGACAGTGGAGGAGTTGAAGCAGATAGCTCAGACTCTTCAAGTGCAGGTTCAGGAGCATCAGAGGCAAGCGAATCATCATCAGACGATGGCGACGAAAGCTCAGGGAGCTCTGGAAGTGACTCTTCAGATGATTCCGAAGGAGGAAGTGGAGCAGATGATAGCGAAGGAGACGGAGAATCATCAGGTGAATCATCAGGTGAGTGAAGCATAAATGACTCAGAAGCAAATGATGGAATTGATTCAACAGCATCATCCTGGTTTGGGCGAGACTGAAATACGTCTTGCCCTTAATCGGGTTCAGGATGACTATTGTGCTAAGACTGAGCTTATTAAAGAAACTTATACTCAGGATTCAGTAGCTGGTCAACGATATTATACACTTGATGCTCAAATTATTAAGATAATTGCTATCCAGATAAATGATGTAGAAATACCACGTCTTATTGGTAAGCCTATTATTGATGATGATGAGTGGGATGCTCAAGCAGGCCTTATAGCTCCTACGTCATCCTCAGATGACCGTTATTGGTATGTAGATGGAGGTAGGCTAGGAATAGTGGAAAAGATACCATCTGCAGCTTCTAGGGATGGTAAAATATCAGATTATCAATCAATTTCAGAGGTTAAGGAAATACGTATATCATCTATATCCCAGGCTACTGATTTTACTACTGATTTAACGGAAGTATCTGAGTTACCTACCCAATTTCATGATGCATTAGTATATAAGATAATATCTGATGGGTATCTAAAGTCTGGATTAGAACAATTTAATCCTCAAGTATCTCAGATATTTGATGCTAAGTATATGGCATTGGTAAAGGATGGTAAAAAGCATGCACGTAGTCATTATATACATGGGTCGACTATTATATCGCCTACTGATTTTTAATGGCCTGGAAGCGTGAACATAATACAGGGCAAAAGAATCTTGGGGAAACATGGTCTATTTCTGCGACAAGGCCAGATGCAACAAATGCTTTAACTTTCGCAGCTACACGAATGTGGAATGCTATTTTTTGGACAAAGGAAACTAAATCTGCCTCGGCATGGACAAAGGAAACGTAAAATGATTGATACTTTGAAAACGACAGGAGCTGGAATCGGGGGATGGTGGTTATCTATTAGTGGATGGCTACCGGAAGTAATAAGTTTATGTGTGGGTATTGCCACATTAATGTACCTTATAATTAAAATAAAGAAGGAGCTTAAATAATGGATTGGATTATTAACAACTGGACACTTTGCATTGCAATGTTTTGGATGCTGGAGAAGATAGTAAAGATAACACCAATATCATATGATGATATTCTTTTAGATATCGTTTGGGGTGGCATTAAGAAGGCGATAGGAAAGAAATAAATGCTCATAGAAATGGATGGTATAATTTGGAAAAAAATAAGGAAGGTTTTGGAAAGCTTATAGGCGATAAAGTAGCGGCTATATTTGGTCTATGGTCGTTAATTGACAATCCGCATGCCCTGCTTAAGGAGATTGGTCTTAGCAATAGGCACGTATATCATGATGTCCCCAATGAATGTTATGTCTGTGGTGGACATTCTTTTTCTAATCTATCTATCCTTGGAATATATAGTAAGCCAGTCTTTTATGAATGCGAACAATGTAGTGCTTTGCATTTAAAATATGACCAAGACTGGCTTGAAGGCCAATTTGATGGCCTAAAAGATGTATGGGTTAATCCTGCAGATTGGGAGGAAGGCGACCCACCGAAAGATGAATTTAATTAGGGAGATATATGGGTAGTGATAAGGGAGTTGTTAAGCGATATATCGTAACTCCCGATAAACATACTCCATTGCACGACAAGAAAGCAATCTCTGTCGTGAAACAGGCAATAGAGGTACTACAGCCAGATGGCTATATAGACCTTGGCGACTTTTCAGAGTGGGGTTCTGTCTCACATTGGCAGTGGAAGAACAAGAAAAAACCGCCTTTAGAATATCTTGTACCTAGTATAGATGCAGATATCAAGGCAACTAATGAGCTTTTTGACGAGATTGATGATAGTTTAGATAAGGTAAAAGTGCAGGATAAGCGATTCTGTATGGGCAACCACGAAGAATGGCTTTCCTTTTTTGTAGAGGCCCATCCTTACTTAACTAATTATACGTTTGAAGCGGTAAGTAATATTAAAGAACGGGGTTATAAATTATATAAACCTGGAGATTATTTTAAAATAGGTAAATTGCATTTTTATCATGGTCATCATTATGGTGGTCAATATCATACTGCAAATCACTTGAGAAAGCTTGGCGTTTCAATTCTATATGGACATTATCATTCAATGCAGATGATGGGAATGACAGGCCTTAACGGGCCCATAGAAGCTTGGTCTATAGGTTGTTTGAAAGATATGTCAAGTGAGAAAAATAAATGGCTAAAGGGTAGACCTCATCAATGGGTGCATGCCTTCGCTATCGTTGATTATTATTCGGGTGGTAACTTCAGTGTTACTCCGGTCAAGATAGTGGATGGAAAGGCAACATTATGGGGATACACTTTGAAGGGGTAGAAAATTTATACTTATTCATATTATTCGTGTTATTCGGAGAATTGGGCAAAAACCTCGACAACAATCCAATGGGTGGTTACAGTTGCCCAGAATACTGTGAAGTGGACCACAAACACATCATGGAAAAAGGAGAAAAAATAATGGCATATAGAATGGGAGAACATTTAATGAAAAGAGCAATGCAGGGGGATATGGATAGATTGCGCGAAGAAGAGCGATTAAGTCCCGTTGAACGAGCTCGTAATTTTGGTCAACAATTTAGTCCCGAAAGTGGAGAAGATGTTCTAAAGTTGCAAAAGCTTTTAAATAAGTCTGAGATAGGTGATTATGAGAATCTTCCCCTGAAAGAGGATGCTATATTCGGACCAAGAACAGAATCATCTCTTCGTAATTTACAAGATATGCCTCCTGAGAGGCCTATAATGGGTGTAGGTGAGGGTTTGGGGCCGGGTCTAGGTGGAATGCTTGGTAAATTACTAGGTTCCAGCCAAAAGAATCTCAGGGCAATGCGTGGAGGAAAATTTGGAGAGCGTTCTGAAGGATTCGAAGATTATGAGCCAAGTGGTGCTAATAAAGAAGGCTTTGATAAAAGTAATAGATATTAATTAATGTCTAAGCGTACTTATAAGATACTCCGTTTTGATGGTGGTATAAACAATGATGCTGACGCCCGAGATATTGGGGATAATCAGTTTGCTGAATTGCAGAATGTTGCTGTCGATGAAATGGGGAAGATTATAGTACTTGGCGATGTTCAGACTCAACGCAAAGATTTAGCTGGAAATATTACAGGACAGGGTAATGGGCTTTTTGCATGTAGTACTGACCATACTGGATTCCTTAATGATGGCGTTACTCCTGCCGCTCCTGGACAAACATATTATCTTGTTGAAGATGGTAATACTATTAGAGGTATAGGAGAAAATGGTGAAACTGCTACTATAGCTTGTACTATAGGAGATAAGGGGCCTGCCATGTATTATGTAGATGGAGCTCTTAGAATAGCAGATGCTGATGTATATGATGGAGGAGAAGTTCCTGTATGGAGGGGGTATATTAGTCCTAAGACGTATTGTAGTCCAGCCAATGATTCGATAGCTTCTGTAGCCGAACAATGGGCAACGCAAGATTCAGAGATAGCGGGGGCTTTTGAAGTTTACCAAGAAGCTACTTCGCTTACTTATCATTGCAAGAATGCTCTTATGGGTAATAATGGGGATAGTTCTCCAGACTTTTATAATTTCAATAATGGTAGTGTTACAACTCTTGATGCTGATTATAATGGCGGCGCCACTGCTACCGGTGCGTCTGGGCAAAGGTGGGGATTCTGCTTAGAATTTGATGAAGACGATGATGGAAATGGTACTGGCACTTGGATGCCTACTACTACAACTAGGTATAAGTTTTATATTACCACTATGTATGATAATCATACGCAAGAAAGCTTGCCCCAGCTATTGCAAATGTGGGGTTCTGATTTATTACATACTGATGATGATTATGACGGAGCAACTGTTCAATCTGAATTGAAGTTTACTAATGGAGAAACTCATAATGAAACAGGTGAAAATATAGCCCTTTATTTAGCTCCTGTGGTTAAGGTTAATTATAATGATGGGACGCTTTATAATTTTGGAGCTGATGCTGTTGGTGCTACAACAGCAGTAGGCAACCCAAGAATTAGTGGATTAAGGGTTTATTGGGCATCTAATGAGGATGGCTACACTACTTTATGGCAAATTTTTGATATAGACTTTGCAAAGGGAACAAAAGTGATTGGGGTGGATGGCGCAGGAGGAGGGTCTCAAGGATATAGCCCCTGGAAGGAGGCAGGAACTGTTGACCACGCTACTATAAATATTAGTACGGATAATAGATGGACTAATCCACCTAGATTTTTACAATATGATGTATTAAATGGTCATTCATCGGGAGATATAATCAAAGTTGATGCCTATAAGGCATCCGTTGTAGCCAATAGAAGGGTATATTTAGGCAATATTAAACAGGATGGTGTAATACATGGAGATAGGATGCTCAAATCTCCAGTTAATCAGTTTGACAAGTTTCCTAGTATTAATAATATTGATGTTGCTATACATGACGGGGATGATATTGTGGCTCTGGTTGAATATGCCGATAGAATATTGCAGTTTAAGAAGAATACTTGCTATATAATTAATGTATCTGGTAATAGTGAATACTTAGAAGCGGAACATAAGTTTAAAGGTATTACTAATCCAGGAGCTGCTTGTAGAACGGATTATGGGGTTGCTTGGGCTAATCAGAATGGATGTTATATGTATGATGGACAGCAAGTAACTGATTTGCTTGAAGACCAAGGTATGCGTAAGATTAATCAATCTACTTGGAGTAGTTTTATTAGTGCTGAGAATTTTCACCGTATAGGCTTTAATCCCTTTAAACGTCAATTAATAGTGCTTAATGGAACTAATGATTCCACAGTTCTTGACAATGCTTATGTCTATGACATGGTAACTAAAAGTTGGACTTTTTCAGCAAATATGGTAGCTGATGGGGAGACGGGTTCTAACTTTATTAATGACCCTGTAGATGGTAGTCTTTTGATATACAATGAGACTGGTACTGAAATAGATAAATGGGCTGATACCCCTGCTAGCGGAGCCCCTGCTATTGTAATTGCTACTAAAGATATTGACTTTGGTGAGCCAGCAGTACGTAAGAAATTATATAAGATTTATGTTACTTATAAAGGCGATGGTAGTGGTATCACTGAAAATTATCGTACCAATGGAGGAACTACAGATTATGGATTTACAGCCGGCTTTGGCAGCGTTTCAGTATGGACTAGGTTAGAACTTAAGCCATCTACTACTGATGCTAATGATATCTATTCTTGCCAATTAAGGCTAACTGGTACTTGTGCTACCAATTTTATGATTAATGATATAACCTTTGTTTTTAGACAAAAGAGTATTAAATAATGGATAGAAATAGTAGAAGATTATCGCATCAAAAGGGCAATAAGGTACAAATTGTAACCCAAGCTCCTATATCTAGCACAGGAGATGATGGCGATATGCAACTACAGACATCTGGTTTGGGTGCTATTTTATTTGTAAAGGGACAAGGTAGATGGTTTAAATTTAGACCTAGTGAATTCTCTTTAGACGGCTGGCATGGTAGCTCTTCGAAGATAAGGCTTATGCCATCTGATTTTGCGCATGGGATTACTGCTGGCTCGGAGGATATTCAATATAACGCTTTATTTGGGTATCTTTCATTTGTTAATAGTAGTGCTAGCAATCAGTTAGCTGTCAGCGTAGCCGTTCCTATTGGTTTTATAGCTATTAAGGCTCATATATATGTGCTTGAATATGGGAGCGTAGACCTTCCTACGGTTACTGTTTACGAAGGTAACTTGTCTGTACCTGGTGCTGGCCTTACATTGGGAACTGGCACTGCCAATACTGAATTTTCCTTGAGTGGCGGCGTTCAGGCAAGTGATGACCATTATTTATCAATTGGGGTGTATAGCGTGCATGGGGGTTACCATGCCACTTCTGAACATTATGTAAGGGGTGGGTATATTACAATAGTACCAGTATTAACTCCTGAAAGAATAATTGAAGGAATGACGGATAGTGATGTCTTAGGAAGGCAATCATAATAGTGTTAAGATTGATTAAAATACAGGGAATAAGTTATGGGCATTAAATTAGCAAGTTCAATATTAGAGAGAGATGTTAAAAAGGAAAGTTCAAAGCTTGGCAAACAGGCTGCAGAGCTATCTAAAGCAAAGAGCTTTGGAGGGGGTATTGGTGGATTACTTGGTGCTGTAGTAGGTGTTGCTCTTGCTCCTGTTACTGGCGGTGCTAGTTTGGCGCTTGCTGGAGCTATTGGAGGTGGGCTAGGAACTTTGATTGGTAGTAAAATAGGTGGAGCTAGTAAGGGTGGACAAGAATCTTTATATGGTGGCAAGTTCCTACAGACAAGTCGTAGTAATATTGCTGACCAGATGGCTCAGCAAGAAGGTATGAGTGTCCTAAAAGGAGCTGCTACTGGTGCGTTTTCAGCAGGTAATATCGCTGGAGGTATAGAAGCCTTTAAAGCAGGTGGCTTGGGAGAGCTTGGTAAATATATGGGCATGCCTGGAATGGGTGGAAGCGCAGTTACTAAGGTTCCTGGAGGCGGTGTAATAGAAAAAGCTACTGGTAAGGCTGGTATGATGCTAGATGGACAATGGATTGGCTCTGCTGCACAGCCTTTGACTGGAGGCGGGGGACTTGGCAAGGTGTTAGGTGGTATGGGTAAAGTTGGCAAAGGTGTGTATGGTGCTGCAGATAAGTTCTTAGCAGGTGGTATGCTTCCTGGAGGTCAACCCGCAGGCGAAGGGTGGCTTGGTGGATTGATGGGCTCTCAAACAGGGCAACCTGAGTATACTGCTCAATCTGGAGATTCTCCAGGGGGTATATTAGAAGGTGGCGGTAGCAATATATTAGATATTATATCTGGAGGAGTTCCTGATACTGGAGTATATGCGAATGTAGACCCAGTTATGAAGCAGAGAGTGCAACAATACATAAGTTCTGGATGGGCTAAAGACGATACAATAGATGAGGAAGTTTGGCAAATGATGGGAGGCCAATAATGGCAGTTAATTTACTTAGTTTAGCAAAACAATTAGGGGGTAGTCTTCATAGTACTCCTAGGAAAAGACGTTCATCTGGACGTTCCAGTTACCAGAATCAACCTAGCAATCTACAACGTGGCACGCATATACCAGGAACTGATATAAGGCAGAATACTGGCTTAGCTAGCAAGGGTCGTAGGGGAGATACTAAGATACGTAGAGTAAAGGGAGAGCCTTCTCATGTTAATACTGCTGAAGCCAGGGCAATAGATACACTTGGTCCTATTGGAGAGGCTTGGGTTCAGAGTATAGGTAGTGGTACTATTAATCCTAAGACTGGGCTTAGGGAATATGGATGGCTTTCTTCTGCAATGAAAGGTGATTGGGGTAGATTTGGTAAAACTAAAGCCAGAAAAGCCCGTGATAGGGCAATGGCAACTGCTGCTTCTAGACATGCAATGTTTGAAAAATTCAGACGTAAATATGAGAATGAAAATATAGCAGGTATCTTTACTAAAGATGAGGCTGATGATTCTCCTGGCATTGCAGCCACATATAATTCTAAGCTAGAGCCTGGATTCAATTCATTTGTGGCAGATTTATCTGGGCTAGTAACAGGCACGGAAGATATAGGAAAACAAATGACGGCGCAAAATGAATTTTATAGGAAAGCTAAAGAAGGAATAGGGGGCAATGCGTTGTTTAAGTCGATAGGGGAGAAGAAGTTTCAAGGAGCAGATGCTTTGCAGAGTTCTATAGACACAGCGGTAGAGAAGCAAAAGGCCTCAAATAAAGATGATATTTTAGATTATACTGATACTTATGACCCCCGTAAACAAAATGAAGCTTTAGATAATTTTAATAGACAGGGGGCACAATTAGGATTGAAGGAAGAGGGAGCTTTTGCTGCCGATACAATGAGCCAAAAGAATGTAGGTGCTCAATTGTCAAGCGGTTTATTTGGTATGTTAACACAGGCTCAGGAGACTGAAAGCCAGAAAGGTTTTGCAGGAAGTGGTGATTTTGCTCAGCAATTCCAACAAAAGCAGGCTATGAAAGACGCTGAACGTCAGGTTAATGCAGGCTCGACAGATAGAGAAATGCAGATAAAAGAAATAGGTATCCAGAGAGAACAAGCAGCAGCTGACTTAGCTTCTCAAACTAAAGATTTACAAGAAGATTATAATCAGCAATTCTGGGAAGATATGGTTAGCTGGGATTCAGCTGTTAACGCATAAGGAGAAATAATATGGCAGCAAAAATATATTCAAATGCAGGTGTATCAATGCAGGCAGATACAGGAGGTGATGTAGCAAGTGAGATAATGAGTTGGATGCAACAAGCTCAAGCTAATAAGCGAGCTGATTCTCAATTGCTTATGCAAGAAGCTGAACATAAGTGGCGGATGGATACTGAAAGACGTACATTAAACTCAGTTAATGCTTTGCAGACATACTCTGGCGAGGGATATGATTGGGAAGGACTTTCTGGTGGCAATATGGGTGCAATTTTTGGCAAGTCATTACCTGATTTTAATGAAGGGTTTAAGAAGTATGAGGAAGCTCAGCTATCTAACGGTGCTTCTGCTAATGTTTCTGTTTTTATGGATGCTAGGAAAGCCAATGACCAACGCTATATGAATGTCATTAAAGGCAAATTTAATGCTTTACGGGAAACAGTAAAAAATAATAATCCTAATAGTGACGATGCTGATATTAATCGGTATATGAATAAATATTATAATGCTGATAAGGTATATGCTAACTATATATCTGCTTTTGATGTTAACGACCCTTTAACTGGCTTGCAATATCAGCCAACTGATAGAAGTACTGGTATACTTGCTAATATAGGGAGTATGTTTTATAAACCCTCCGTTAAGGGTGAGGCAGGAGAAACTGGTGGAGGTATAGCTCCCCTACCATCCATTGCTATGGGTGCTTCTCCTTTAGCCGCAGGTTATGGTGCTTATAAAGGTGTAAAACAATATAAGGCTGCTAGTGCTGATTATCTTGCTCAAGCTGAAAAGGATTGGGGTAAATATAAACAGAATAAAACTAAAATTCTAAAGGGTAAGAAAAAGGGTCAGTTTAAATATTCTCCAGCTGAGGGTAGTGGATTAGATGCTAAAGCTTTTAAGAAAAAATATGGTACAACAAAAAAAGCTTTTGGTGGTGAGAAAGTATTTAAAGCATCTGAAGAAGCTATGAAAAAGGCTAGGTCTACTGGATTTAAAGGTACTTGGGCTTCTAAAACTGGAAGTTACTTGTCTGAAAAGGGCAAAGCTCTTGGTGCAGCTGCTCCTGAATCTGCTAAAAATATTCTATCAAAAGCCAAAGGTATGGCTAAGACAGGTGCATGGTATGGTGGTGCAAATATCGCTGGTGGCGCCCTAGGTGACCTTGTTGGCGGTTTAGCTGGTGAAAAAAGTGGACGTGTCGGTAGGGAAATAGGAGAACTTTCTGCTGCTGTTGGTACTCCTGGCCTACGTACAATGTATTCTAATATTAGTAAGAAAATATCCGAGAAGGGCATAAAATGGGCCCTTGATAAGATAATGAAAAAAGGTGGCGTTAAACTTGCTGCTAAATTAGCTGCTAAAGGAGCATTAGGTAGTATAGGTGGAGCCATGTCTGGTGGTGTTGCTACAGGAGTAGCTGTTGCTTGGGCCGCTAAGGATGTATATGATATAGCTCGTATTTTATCGGAGGATTAAAGTGCCACAGCCTGCCAATTGGCAACCTAGTTATGATGAAACTCAGACAAGACGTTTATTAGAATATTATAAAGGTCGAGCTGAGCAACTAAGGCCTGAACAAGAAGAAGAGCTACAGCGCCATGCTGAAGCTTACAATATTCCCTTTTATACTGGAGATTTCTCTCTACTTGATGCTATAGGTCAGGCTAGTGCTGGCTTTGTAGAAGGCTTTACTACTCTCAACATAATGGACCATCCTGATAATGAGTATGAGGGTATAGCAAGAAGCTTTGGGCATCTAGCTGGATTTGTGCCTGGTATACTTGCTGGTCCTGCTAAGCTTCTTGGAGCTCGTGGCTTTGCTGCAGGGGCTGCTAGACTTAAATCAATCCCTATGCGTGGTGCAGATTTCTTAGCTAAGCATGCTAAACAAGCTATCAAGTCATCTTCTAAAGGATTTATCGGTAGAAGTCAAGCTATGCAAACAGCTAAGAATTATATGTTAGGCGATAAGGCAAAACATATTGTAGAAGGTGCCTTTCATCTTGGTGCTGCTTCTGGTCTATCAGCATGGCAAGGTGGTGTCGACCAAATGCTAAATGCTGGCATGAGTGGTGCGGTAGCTGGGGGTGTTTTCAGAACAATAGGAAACTTGACACCTGGTACTGCTGCACACGAAAAGGTAGGAAAAGCCATAGCAGGCTCACTATTTATGGGATTACCAGCCACTACTAGAGGCGCTACTACTCCTGAACAAGTATATGAATATATGATGGGTGCTTACTTTGGTGGCAAGGAAGTATCATGGACTAGAGCTAAAGCTCATAAGTCTATGGCTAAGATGGCTGAACAGGCTAAAGAAGACCCTGAATGGGCCGGTATGTCCGGCATGGACCCAGAACTTTGGAAAGGCTATAAAGCTCTACCTGAAGAAGTTAAACCTATTCTAAAGGAAGAAGCTACTAAAGCCTGGGGAAGCCCTGATGCTAATCGAGAAGGTTGGATAGCCTACAAACTTATGAAGGAGCTTGGCCAGGAAGGTAAGATTACTGAGGAAGAGCTTATTGAACAGGGTTATACTGCTACTGGCGAATATAAGGAAGGTGACAAGGTATATCGTGCTGACCCAGAGATGGTACGACAGACGTTCAAATCTTTTGTTACTTCTGGCGGTGAAGCTGGAGCTGATACTAAGTTTGCTAAAGAAGCTAATCGTATGGGCATTCCCACTATTCACTATACCTTTGGCGCTCATAAAGGCAAGATTAAAGCTGTCGGCTTTCAACGTATGTTATCACAGGCAGAGCTCGATGAAGCTGATGCTCATGTAAGAGATGCTAATCTAAGCATCGGTAAAAATACTCCTATTGAAGAAAAGACACGAAACGAGCAACGTCGTAGATGGTACCAAGTTAAGTGGGCTGATTCTGTATATGTTGTAGGGGAATTTGAAAGGGCAGAAAAACGTAAGCCTCAGGGTGGAGATGAAGTATATATTAAAAGGAATACACAAATCAAAGGTATGGAAGGATTAACAGCTCAGATGGCTGTTGATAGTGGTAAGACTGTTCATTTCTTTAATCAGAAAGAAGGACAATGGTATAAGTGGAATCAAGGTGCTGGACAATATACTACACAAAAAGCTCCACCTAAACCTACTGCTAGATTTGCTGGTGTAGGTATCGAAAATATCAATAAAGCAGGCAGGAAGGCCATAGAAGACCTTTTTGATACCCACTGGACCCCAACTGCCCCTGCAACGGAAAAGGTCGCTATACAGGCTGCTAAGGGCAAAGAACGGCAAGCAGCTGCAACTATCAAGGTAAAACTGGATGAAAATCAAGAGTTATACAATGAATTAAAGGATTCAACTGCATTATTAAAGTCTCAGGGTGCTGATACTACTCTGCAGGAAACAAGGCTTAATGAAATAGCTTTAGAGAATCAATCTTTAGCAGAAAGATATAATCGTATTGTTAATATCAAACAACAACGAGAACCTATACCTATTATACTTAATAAGGAGGTTATAGAAGCTGAAGTATCAGATAAAGCTGATGTTGACTTTGAAGGACCGACAGAACTTGAAGTTGGTAAACGTTCAATGCAATTTGCTAGTAAACATCTTGATAAGATTATTGCAGGTGCTCCAAATACTATGGAAGGACAGATAATTAAGGGAAAACTTGCCAATATTGTTCAAGATACCCTTGGAGAATCTGATGCTAATGGTAAGCATATCTACTTAAGGCGTGGCTCACAAGAGAATTTGTCAGAACAATGGGCTGACTCTGTAGAAGCTAAGATTAGAGAGGAATATGTGCTGAGCGAGGACCCTAAGAGAGCTGATTACTTTGAACTTGGCAATGATGCAAGACGTGAAATGCGCCAATGGATGACAAGAAAGAATACTGGTAACGTAGTTTATCATTTACAGTCTGATGGTAAGAGTGTATTTAAAGGTAAAGACCCAAGTGCTCCAGTATCTTTAGCTGGTAACAGGAAACATCAAGAAGAGCCTACTAAAGCTATAGAAGTAGCTTATCTTAATTCTGGTGGAAACGAACTAGAACCAACATATATGGTACTTGACCATGTCACTGTAACTGGAGATAAAGGTCGTCAAGATATTACACTTAATAACTTTCGTCAAAATCATCTTTTAAAGAAGAATAAGTATGATGACAGACTGGCTGCCAGGGAATATAATGAATTTGTTGGTAAAGCTATGAAAGATATGGCCAAGCAAGGCTACTATCTATTTGGCGGCAAAGCTGATGCTGATAGAATGTATTGGGTTAGATATAATCCTACAGTAGAAAAGTTATCAGGTAAGGACGTTAGAAACGAACTTAAATCTGTTGAAAAAGAAGCTGTTACTGTTCATAAAGATTTTAGGAAGCAACTTAAATCATCACGTAAAGAATATGTGGATAAGTATGGTGCTACTGCAGATGAATTTGATAAAATATATCTATCTAATATCAAGTATGACTTACAGATGAATGGCATGGAATTTACTCCAGAGAATGTTAATACTATTCTTACTCATCCTGGGTTTATCAAAAATTCCGCAGCTTACAACAAGAGATTACAGGTTTGGATGAACAATGCCTGGGCTGGCGACCGCGCCTTTATTCACGAACGCGTACAAGACGTTAATCCTCTAAATGAACGTGGAAACTATAGATATATCATAGTTAGTGACCTTGGTGAAGCTTTTAATAAGATGACAAAAGCACAGCAGAAGTCTCATCAGTCACTAGTTAAACGTTTGAATAATGAAATGGCTGAGCATGTTGATGGTGCTATTATTGTATCTGATAAGGTGCTTGATTCAATTAATGCTGATTTTGGTGTACCTGATTCAGGGCAGAATAAATCATTCATTGTATCTCCACATGCACAAAGAGGTGCAGTACTTGGCAAGTATATGTTACATGGAGCAGGACCGGAACTAAGCAAGCTTATGAATGCAGAAAATCTTCATATGATAATGCAGGAAACTGCAGTTAAACAGCGTGGTATACGTGATATCGGTGATTATAGTATAGAAAATGGTCAACTGAAAATTAATGCTAATATATATGGTGACCTTGCTCCTGAGCATGTTATGGGTAACTTTGGTGTGTATGGTAATAAGCACTTTATGGAGAATCAGCGTGTGCCTAAACAGCTATTACAAGCTCTTTTACCTAATACCTGGAACCCTACCAAACAAGAGGTAGTTGATGGCGCCTTTGATGATATCATATATAAACGTTGGATGGGTGATGGTGAAGTCAACAAGCGAGTTGATTCTTATTTAGAACGTGCTGGCAAAAAGGTATTAACCCAGGAAGAACTTATTGAACTTGAGACTGATATTATTAAAAATATAGATAATATTGGTATTGAGAAGCTTGTTGAAGCTATGAAATCAGAATCTACCCCAGGGCTTACTGAGGCTATCTATAATAAGATTCTTAAGGTAGATAAAAACCTTGTTATGAATGAATATCTTGAAGGCAATTTGACTGAAGAGGATTATAGGGAACATAATACTGAGGTAGGTGAATTTAATTCTATTGTTGACCGTATTACTACAGCAGCACATAAATGGGCAGCAAAACAAAGAGAAGCAGGTATTGAAGCTAATGTAACTTCTGTATATATGCATAAGTTTATTAGGGATTTTAGAGTAAAAGCTGTACAAAATTTCTTACTTAATACAGCAACTAAACCACTTAGGAAGAATTCAGCAGTTGGATTCATGCGACCATATGATAAGGCTATGCAAGCAAACCTTGATAATTCTAATGAACTTCTCAGAGCTGATAATAAAGAAGGTATTAATTACAAGGATGACTTATTCTTTTTAGATAATCACTTTAAAGATGTCAAGGTAAGCCTAAAGTTTGAAAAGGGTGACCATCAATCTCTGAAGCAAACTACTTTAGGTAGATTATGGGAGCTATATAATAAGAAGGTAGATGGGAAGAGCTTCTTTAACAAGGAAGACAAAGCTTATGTCGAAGATGTATTAGAAGCTGTTACTATGCGTGTTCCTATGGACTCCATGTCAGGCGCTCAGGTACTTAAGTTTAGCGGGTTTACAGGACGTAAAGGCCATGGTATATTGCTCCATAGTAGAGCTATGAAAGCTGAAGGTGGTGCTGACTTGGATGGTGACAAGTCTTTCATATTCTTTGGTGGTGAAGGTGGCATGCGTACTGAATGGAAAGAAGCTTATAAATCTAATAAGGAAGAGTTTTATAAGCACTATAAAAAGGGAGATACTAGAATCTCTGATAATAAGGAAGGTACTATATTAACTGGCAAGCATAAGGGTAAGATGTATCGTGACCCACTTAGTATTAGCCCTTCCCCTGAACGTGAGAAAGACTTGACATCTAAAGCCTTTCAATATTCACCAACAGAACGTATTCGTATTTCAGAGGCAGCAGTTGCAGGCCGTCAGTTACTTGGCCCGGCTGTTAATCAGAAGCAACTTATGTCTGCTGCTTACAATGCTATCATTGCTAATGGTGGTAAAGATACTATATTTATGCGGTTACCTGGTAAGAAGAAAAATAAGAAGGGTTTCCCAATTTATGAAAACTATAAAGTCAAGATAGTGGCTAGGACAGATAAAAAATCACAAGCTGACCAGCGTGGTATTGGGCGTGCTCAAGTTGGCTTAGCATCTGACCCATTGGATGAACTTGGGCTGACTGGTCAAGATGCATGGTTCAGGCAGTTATGGAATGCACATTTTAAGATAGATGGCAAGCCAGAACTAATATTTGGAGGCAAGAAACGTCCTGTTAAGGTTCCTATAGAAGAATTTATGAAGAAGTTTAGTCAAGGAGAGCCTGATTCAAGGTTTTTACGTGGTGGCATCTTTGCTAATTTATCTGCAGTTAATAAGGCTTATTGGGGACGTAATTGGGCAGCTGGACGTAAGTGGAATATGCTTGAGATACAAGCTATGGGTAATAAGATAGGGGGTATACCAATTAAAGCCCAGGAAGCATCTATTATGTCTAAAACTGGTAAGATGCTACAGGGATTAGATTGGTCTGATTCTGTATTTGCTAAGATTGATGATGTATCTTTAACTAAAGCTTATGAAGCTCATAAAGGTAGGTTAGATGAATTTGATTGGATGAAACGTCTTCTTGGTCGTCCTAGTTTTAAAGTTACTAAAAATCCATATATTACGAATATGATAAATCCTAAGTTCAAACTATGGACAAGTCTTGGTATAGAGAAAACTGCTGATAATTTTAGAGATTTTCTTGACGTAATTGATGGGACTATATTTGATAACCAAGTAAAGGATAATCCAACGAAATATTTCCGTGTTTCCAGGGAAGGTAGATATACAGGTGGTGATAGTAGGCAACGTAGAGCTAGGCGTGATTTATTAATTGAGTTTCGTTTATTAGCAGAGGACTTTGTTGTTAATGATATGAGCGATATAGCAAGCTTGACAAATATATCTGGAGTGCTTGAGGATATGGTTAGGCAGCGTGATATTGGATTTACAGTAGATAAATTACAAGCTGAAATATCGCAACTTAATATAGAGCTAAAAAAATCTCAACCTGCAGATAAGGTGGCTAAATTAACGGCTAGAAGCAATCAATTAAATAAGCTGTTAATTAAAGCACAGCAATCTACACAACTAAATTTACAACAAACTGTTGAATCTATTCATAAGAAGGTAGAATATTTAAAGAGAAACTCTTATCTCATGACTCGTGATAGACGTAATATGGAGAAATATGATGCCGATATTATGCAGATGAGTGAAGCTAACAGGGAAAATGTTAATAGATTGTTTAGAGTCCATTTTGCCGCTGAAGGTATCAAGGAACCTCAACAGAAACGTGCTCTTGGTGATGAAATAACAGCAGAGATGAATCAGGATGAAATTGATATTGAAATCTTTAATTATAAAAAAGGCTTAACACCTAATGGTGAACGTTTATTTGACCAGTTAATGCTTGGCTCTATCAATCGTGGCAAGATGGAAGCTATAGAAAAGTTTGAGCGAGGTGTTAAAGAATGGGACCCATTTACAATTGATGTTATTAAAGGGTTACGTTCAGAAGCGTCAAGAACATCTGTATCTAAGCTTGGCTTTAATAGTAATGCTATAGGTGATAGGGAAATTCAATCCCATATAGGTTCATTTGCTGAGCAATTTAAAGAGGCTTATCGTGCTCCAACTGGTGAACAGGCTAAGGAATTTGCAGAAAAAGCTGACAAGTATGAAGCTAGAATTGGTGAAGATGAGTTTGACCAGGCATTTGTTGAGGCATTAGTGCCCTCTGGCTATGCTGGTATTACTAAAGCTCCTAAAGGTAAGCTTAGTCCTGAAAGTCAGTCATTAGCAGTAGAAATAGCTGATATGCTTAAATCACTTAATAACAAGCATGGTCAGGATATAAATGAAATCGCCAGGGGAATTGTTGGTAAAGACTTAAATTCTATGAATAAGAATGATTTTGTGATATTGCGCAACTGGTTTCAAGATATGAAGCGCGGCAACTTTGTTCAAAGAATGTTTCATAAAGCTGGTCCTGTTGAACTCAATAAACGTCATTGGGCTTTCTTTCCCAAGGCTGTCAATCGAGAGATTATGCGTGATGACCTTGTTATGATGAGAAAAAAGGGGTGGTTTACAGATAGATTAGGTGTGGCGAGGGAAGGTATTATATCTAGACCTACTCATTATCTGGATATTATACAGAATTTCATAGCTAAAATGTCTGATTCTGCAACTGGTGTATCTGATAAGTATATCAAACGATTTCATGATTCTATGCAATTTCATGCTGGTATTGAAGATAGCGGTCCATTGTGGGAAATAGCTGTACGTAAGCGTGAAAATCATCCAGAGGTAAGAAGACAGATAGAGAATGGTAAGGATAATCTTGAAGTTAAGGATAGGGCTCTTCGTGAAATAGCCACTAGGATGGGTGAAGCTGAAAGAGATAACGATTGGAAAAATCTACAGAATAAAGAATATACTGTTAGTGTAATTGAGGATGGAGTTTCAGTACGTAAAACTTTGACTGGCAAGCAAATAGTTGAGCAAATCAATAGTGGACTGGATGGTTTGTTTAAAGAGATGAAGCAATTTATTTCTGGTGACCCTAATGCACTTAATGATTATAGGTTTCAAAATCCTAAGCGCGGCATGGAATATGACTATAAGAAATTTATACGACATTTGCAAGAACATTTAGCTGGTACTTCTAAAAGATGGGCTAGAGAAGGTATAGTTGATGTACCATCTCATTTTGGTATTGATGGACTACGACGTATTGCTAGGTCAATGCAAATAGATATGATGGGCAATAACAAGGAAGCGAGGAAAGCTTTGGCTAAAGAGCCTATTATTGGTACTGGACATATAGGGACTAAAGACGGGGAAGGTTATTTTCCACATATGTTCTTTGATAAGGCTATATCTAAAAAGGTGATGAAATCAGCTTTAGAAAGAATTGTTAAAGCTTCTGAATCAGAAATGACTGCAGAAGATAAGAAATTTGAAATTAAGAAGCTTATATATAAGAACAAATCCCTTGGAGGCGATTGGCATTTTGAAGATATGGAAGAATGGGATTTAGTAGACCAGGTTCTTGGGGAGATTTCTACAGGAAAGAAAGCATCAGAAAATTTAATTAGGCATTTTAATCCAGATGAAAAGTCTGGTGCTATGAAGTCTCGTGAAGTACATATGGCTGGATGGAGTATTGACCCAGTAGTAGTTGAATCTTATATTAGGTCACTATCCAATACTTACCATAGGCAGCTATCACAAATGTTTGGCAGAGAAATGACTGATAAGATGTATGGACAGATGGTTGGTAAGTGGGGCAAAGAGCAGGCACAAGCTTGGCAGAATTTTGCTAAGCTATATGTTCAAGATTCTATTGGTAATCCTTCTATCATACCAGAGAGAATATGGGAGCAAGATATAATGAAGCTTAAAGGGACTCCTTATGCCTGGTTTGCAGATAATCATGTTAGAGATAGATTAAACAAGTTTGCTAAAAAATTAGGGCTCGGTAATAAGGCTCTTCCTGAGGATATGCGCGGCGTAGATGTGGAGATGTTACGTAATTGGTCTAACTTAGAAGCGCAATATGAAATGGCGTCATTACTTGCTCACCCTAAATCTATGGCAGCTAATATATTTGGTGGTGTTACTCATACGATACAATCTGCTGGTATGGGTAATTTTATTAAAGCTAGGTCGCCTGGTTATCTTGCTAAAATTAACCCTAAATGGAAAACCCTAAAGGACGTTAATGAATTTGTTGTAAGTCAAGGTGTAATACCAGAATTTATGATGTATGACATGGGCTTACAGAAAGAATTTCAAAATACCAGGGGTAAAGGTTTTCTTGAAGAATTAGGTGCCAAGCTTACCAGGGACCCTGAGATGTCAGAGAAAACACTTGCTGAGATTGCTTCTAAACATGGTATTAAAGATAAAGCGATGAATATTGCCTCTAAATTTATGACTGTTCCAGAGAGGATGCTACGTAGAGATGCCTTTATGTCTCACTATATACAAGCATGGGAGAAGTTTGGCGGCGCTATTAAAGAATATGACCACCCATTTTTAGTTGAACTGGCTAAGAAAGGTGTTAAGGCTACACAGTTTTTATATAATGCCCCTCACAGGCCCGCATTTGCCCGTACAGCGCTAGGAAAGATGGTAAGCCGGTTCCAACTATGGGCATGGAACTCTGTGCGCTTTAGGAACGATGTAAGGCGTCAAGCTAGAATCTATGGATTTAAGCCTGGTACTGAAGAATGGCGTAGATTTGAACGTACACTTCAAACGGACCTAGTCGTATTTGGACTTGCCAATATTTATGCGTATTCAATATTTGAAAACAATTTACCACAACCATGGGGCTGGATACAAGATTGGTCAGATTGGATTTTCGGTGATGAAAATGAAAGAGATAAAGCTTTTTACGGTGCTTGGCCAACGAAGGTTGCTCCATTACAAATGGTAACTCCTCCCGGCCTTCGTATGGTCGGCCCCGTATTTAATGCTATGCTTAATGATGATTGGTCAAGAGTAGCTCAATATAATACTTGGACGCTATTTCCATTTGGCAGGATAGCTAGAGATGTTGCACCGTGGGCTCCTGGTAATCTAATAGAAAATCCTGGTAGAATCTTTGAAAAGATTGGCGGTATACCAGTTCAACAATATCAACGTAAATTTAAAGAATGGAGAGAGGAAAAACCTGATGTTACTTATGCTAAGGGGCCAATCGAATTATGATAAAATTTTGCGTGTACGTTATTAGTACCCTTTCGATATTGGCAGATGGAAATTAAGACACCTTATCCTAAACCAAGGAGAGTTATGGAAAAAAAAGACATAAGAAGATTGATTTTGCTTATCTGGATGTGTTTTATTGGATATTTTGTTTTTGAAATATGGCAGAACATGGACTATTTGACCAGACTAATAGATGCGTATATGAGAATGATAGCTAATATGGGCAAGTTAGGAGCTACTCCTTTATGATGAAACTTATCGTACTTTCCGTACTACTTAATACAGGGGATATAGTTGCTATTCTTCCAGATAATACGAAAACAGAAGCTAGGAAACGCAGCGGTAAAGGGAATCGTGGACGTAGACGTGGTGGAGGTGGTTTAAGGTAGCGAGGGAAAAGCTATAGCCTTTCCCCCCTCTTGTTGCTACCTTTTTCCTTCACAACTCAATTTTTTTCAATCTTACTGGTAAGACGTTCAACCAAATCACCACAACTGCATTCTACATGGATAAGTATACTTTCATCTATATAAAATCCATCTTCACTTACGAAACCATATAAAGCTTCAATAGCTGGTGCGTGAGGGCCGATTAATTGGTGACATATATCACATTTTACGTAAGAAGTATCAGGTTCATTTACTCTGTCCATCATCTATCATTCCTTGTAATAATAAGAGGTAGACAATAGCATCGGTAATACGTCCAGAGACATTTTCTCTCTGTGATTTATGACCATTAATATGAGCCATAATTCCATCTATATGTTTTAATAAGTAGGTCATTAATGCTTGTTCGCGAGTAACACCTGTAAAGCTTGCCACACGTTCAAAATTTGCAAACACATTCGTATCGGTACGTGCGTATTCCTTTTGACCAGCATCCCTAATCTTAAGGACTTGCTTCAACTGGCGCCGGACTACTTTTTGCATTTCCTGATACGTCATTATCTGCCTCTTTTTTTATTCTTTCGTTTATAAACCCACTGAAGCCATCCTGGTCATCTTTAAATTCAATGTACATGTCAAGGGTCCCGCATAAAGTTCGTATATCATTCTTTACAGTATGAATTTCTTGAATCAAACTATTGATTACCTGGACGACTTCCTTTTGGGTTGGTTTCCTACGTTTACCCATCGCTATCCTTTTTAGATTCCTTCATATTACGTTTTAATTTAGCTGTAAAACGCTTCATTGCTTTGTCAGCTTCATATTGCATATTTCGTATCATCTGGTTATCCGTAGAACCAACTGATGTGTTTACCTCAGGTAACTCCTTTGTGCGAGTGGCATAAAGCCTATCTCTCAGGTCTTGATTCTCTTTTTCCAGCGTTTCTATACGAATTAAGGCTTCTTCGAAGTTTTTCATAATAATCCAGTAGCTTGGCAGAATTTATCTGAATCAAACTGGTCATTATCTTCTTCGAAAATTACACATAAATCATGTACAAAATCAACGTAATTATCGTATTCAAGGGATGTGCGATGTTCACGAACTACCTTTGCTATTTTTACGTAGTGTTTTCTGGACATCGTAACCTCCTGGTTTAATATATCTATATACAGTTCTTCTTGATATTTTGAAACGTTGCATAAGTTTTGGTACACTAGAACCCATAGCTCGATACATTTTAATCATTCTGACTTTCCATATACCGAGCTTTCGTGGACGACCTGTTTTCAAAGTTTATCCTCCTGTTCTATTTTTTCATGAGGAGCCTTAGATGGTTCCTCTAGCCATTTAATACGTTCCATTAGCATTTCAATCTGTGCATTAAGACGTGTTGTTTCGTTTGTAGTCCAAGTTCTAAATTGATTCATGCCATCTTTCCAATCTGCGTCTTCAGCAATTCTATCATTCCCCATCCAATGCATCCTTTCGTATAGGATAAGTATTTTTTTCTAAAACAAGCCGTAAAGCTTGACACCAACCAAGAATTGTTTTATCATTATTTTTGGTAGTTGCCCTTTCGCAGGCTTTTAAGAGTCTTTTTACTTGATTTTCGCTTAACATTTAATACCTCCTTTTTATAGCATTCAGGGCAATAAGGGGCACTGCCATCAAGGACAGTAGCCACCTTATCGCACTCAATACAATGATTAGGTAGAGGCATCCTTTTCTAAATCAACCTCTTTATCCTGATTTACTGTTTGTTTAATACTATTTATAACACGATTAAATGTATTGTCTTTAGGAGCATCTCCTATAGCACGTCCTAAATAATCCATTTTTTCTGTTACGGGTGCAACAAGAGGTTCTTTTCTAGTGTCCCTTATATATGTTTCACCTTCTTCAAGCATTAATTCCAGTTCACCAGTTTGTCGTTTTAATTTGCTAACTTCAGCAGCTAATTCAAGTTCTGTATTTAACATTGTAGCTACTGTTTCAGTCAATTGTTTTACACAATCAACTAATTGATGCAACTGTTCATTCATATTAACTCTCCTTTTGTGTAAAAGATTTTAGTTAAAGGCAGGAGAACAAGTCGACTAGTATTGTCATCTCCGCCATCTGTTTCTATTGCAATGCCAAGTTCTTTCATCTTTTTAATCTTGGCCTTTAATTCTGGAACTGGCAGCATAATGATTCCGCGTATTTCATCATTATCTACCAGAAAGTGGGCCCACCAATCTGCTTCTGTCGTCGCTATTCCAGACAAATTACCACGTGACATATATTCAATGGCAATATTTCCAGTTGATTTCCATATATCACGCTCTGACTTGACTTCAATAGTTTTATCAGTCAAGACTTTTGATAGTACATCTTCATATACCTTGCCAAATTTAAGGTCAATATCAAAACGACTATCATTGTTACTCATTTTTTCAGCTCTATATTCCTCCAGGGTCATTGTAGGACCATTGGGATTATAAAATGTTGATTCATTACCACATTTAAAACAAATAGTTGGCTGCTCATGTATTGGAGATGCATTACAACATTCGCTATACACAGCAGGTTTATTAATTCTTCTCAACGTATTCGATTGCAATACCATCTGCAATTAGTTTTCTACCTCTTTCTGGATTAGCCCCATAATTAAGAACTTTACCTATAGTTACAGGCTTTGTTCTCCAATTATTATGTCCATAAAAAGATTTAATTAGTTTTATTCGTAAATTCTTTACACTTATCTGATTCATTCTTTCTCCTTTAAATTAATTTCATACTCGGGAGTTAAAGCTTCCGTAAGCTCCCTGGCAAGCCCCTGTACGCCTTTAATAGCATCAACAAGGTTATCTACCTCTAAACACCTTATCTCACGCTGAAGAAGTCCATTTGTAGCATTTTCCAATGTTTGATACCAGGCAATTTGCTTCCAGTATTTGCCTCTTTTAGGTTCTATAGTCCATTTTGATACCGCCCAACCTATAGGACCTGATTCAATAGCATAGTCATTATTTATCTTTAAAAACATTATATCTCCTTAAATTACAGGGGAGCCATGAATTGGCATTCCGACTTGACCCCCCTTGAATCATCTGCCTCTTAATTTGCAGATTACCCATATTTTTGAGCAGACAGCTGGTCGGAATCGCGATTGCGGTCTCTATATGTTCGTTAGACATTATGGAAGCGTATCTGCTCAATTAAAAACCCAAAACAATATAATCATAAGCAATTTATCGAATAACCACAATATAATTAAAATTGTTAATTTTTTATCGTTAGAAAAATGAAAGGGGAAGAAGTTTCTGGTGGCAATCTCCTCTCCAGTCTTGGGGTACCCGCCTTGCTTTTTCCCCTTCATTTTATCACTAGGATTAGTGAGTAACTGCTACACGCCAAACACGTGTAACTCTACCAGCTCTTCCTCTTCCGTTAATAGTACGAGTAATGAACTTTAAGGAATCATTTCTCTTATGTAAACGGGTAATAGCATTTCTTAATGCTTTTATTTTACTTAATGGAGCAACAAAAGAATCGCCAACTTCCATATCAAGTAATGGAAATTCACTCAAATTATGATACTGAGGAACTGGAACACCCCTTTCAATGGGATAGTCTGTCTCTAGAGTAACATCTTTAGTAATTGCAGGTTGTCCATTGTGAATGCCTGGTGGTGTTTTACCAGTCATCATAAAGCGTTCAAAGTCGCCTTTAGTATACTTTTTCACACGTGTTGTTGTCTTTCTATTCAAAACATCTCCTTTCCGGATAATTTCCGAAAAATGTAAGAGCTAATTCGCTCCGGTTGATTGTTTAGCCATTTAACTACCATTTGGTATTCTTCTGATGTAAGCGGTCCTTTTCGTGTATTACATCGTCTACATATCATTTCTACATTCCCTTTAGTTGAAGGACCACCACAAGAAAGAGGAACCACATGGTCACACACCATATTCCTAATACTAAGTATACTAGGGCAGTACTTGCAGGGTGTGCCATAATTTGATAGAAATAGTTCTCTAATATCCGATAAAGCAATATTAAATTCCACTTCATATTCTCTGCTCCTTCTTTTTAATGTTGAACGTAATGTAGAGCTTTTTTTCATCAGCCTATGAAAAATACCTTGTGAATGAGTACCATGATGTTGTAGTAAAATGGGCATAAATTTCTCTTCCCAGCATACTGTAATCTTATGATATCGCTTATTAGGTTTACGTTTTTTACGTTTATTTTTCATAGGTCTACCCTTAGGAGCGACCGAATTGACTATCTTTGATTGATTGTTCAAAAGAATCCCTCCAAGTTAATGACAAGGTTGTTTCAAACTTCCAAATAGCTATCTGAAATAGAATAAAGGCGCCTTCACCTTGATTATCTTTCATAACGGCTATTTTGAAATATTTGAAAAGGGTCATAATAACCCCATTGTTAAGGAATAGCAAGTCGAATAAGTATGCTTTCACTGATTTATTCTCCTTAGTCTAAAGCTAGGACGCCATTCAACTGATGTATTAAAAAGTTCACCATCTGTATTCTTATACAAATTGACTTCCTTAATATTATTATCAGCTTGACCATTAAGGCCTATGACCTTCCTACTAGCATTTTCAATTGCGCCTGAACCCTTACCTGCGTAAAGGTCCAAAACTTCGTTTCTGCTATATTCTCGGCTTACCTGAGAGATTTGAATAATGATAAGGTCGTAATTAACTGCCATATTGGCTAAACTATGCGATATATGTTTGATTTGTTCATATTCCCCTCTTATATGAGGTGGAGTATCGACAAGGTCGATATAATCAACAATAACCATAGTTGGTTGTAATTCACGAATCTTTTCTTTAATCTGTTCAATATTAGGTGAAACTGTTTGTATAGCGATATGGCTCAATTCATCCTTATGTGCTTCGAAGATATCTGCATATCTTGCATGTATTTCTTCTTTGCTGCAACCAGATACAATTTGCATATGCCTTCTATGCATATACCAAGCTGATAGCTCTAAAGAAAGATAAAGCGTTGGAATCTGCCACTCCTTGACTATTCTATCATTTACAAAATCAACGCCAAGCGCCATATTCTGGGCTAACGTTGTTTTACTCGAACCAGTAGGTCCGAATATAGTAACTAATTCACCAGGGTAGATAGTAGCATCAATATCTCTAGATAATCCAAGCATATTGCTAAGATTAACTGTCCTCCCGCTGAAATCAGTAGTCATTCTTGCTTCAAATTCGTTTTGTAAGTTATCGGATGATAATACCTCAACCAAATAATCTTTTCTACGAAAATAAATACAGTTTGTTTGACAATGTTTAGCCATTAACTTATCATTGCAGCTATACTGATAGCCACGATTATATGTTTGTTCTACTTTGTCAATAATTACATCGTCTTCTAAACTATTCTGATTCCAATGTAATGTGGAAACCTTGGCAAAATCACTTGGGATGCCATGTCTCCTAAAATGACTTGCAATACGTAGGACAGTATTATTTCTTGACCCTGCTTGAGGACCTAATGCTAACATACGTTGTACACAAGGAACGACTTTAGTATTTTCTACTACTGAACGCAATTCCTTTACTGTTGGTGTTTTAGTTACTAACCTGTGTTCAAGTTCTCCTTCACCAAGCAATTCTCTATACGCAAATTCTAAACGTGGAGATTCTGCCATTTTAAGGATATCTTCAGGATTTTTTTCATGAATTTCCTTAATGGTTAGAGGTATTTTATATAAACCCGTTTTATAGTTTTTGGTATGAGGAACTCTATATATCGCAGAACGGATATATACCATGTCATCTATACCAGGCAGTAACGCTGCCATCGTTTTACGGACAATATAAGGAAGCTCTGAAGAAGGTTGAAAGTTAAAGACACTATTTGGAATTATTAGATGATAGCCGCTGCCGCTAAAGAACAATTGTACAGACTTAGTTAAGCTCAGTCCTTCATCCTCTAGTGCAAGTAAGTGCGCCCTTGTACGGCGTACTGTTTCATTGTCAGAGTTCTTTCCTTTATCTATATCAACAATAACGTGGTCAATCCATCTAGTTCCGTAAAAATTAGCTACAGAACCAGATGTTTCGATTGCTTCCTTGCCATGTATATCATAAAGATATAAAGAGCGATAAAGCGGGTCATTTTTATTAATATATTTAATGAGGTCCTTCTTATCAATGATGGCTCCACGATTATGTGGTGTCTTTTGGGCTATCTCTAAATAGTTCACAGAACGTCTTCTACAGCAGTACCTACAGGGAATACAACATTCTCCTGGGTTGGTGCAGTAGTAGTGGGTGCTTCCTTTAAATAGCCATTTGTCTTTAACCACTTAACATGACTGGCAAGGTCTACATTACCAGCACTGGTGTTGGGAAATAAACGGTAATGAACTGTTGTATAAGATTTACCAGACTTTTTATTCAACTCTTTATATACATATCCCAAATAATCGAGAGATGGAGTTGTACCTGGTATTGTTGCTTCACTACAGTGACTATCATTAAGATATTTTCCAATATCTTTAATAGCCTTACCGTCTGATGTTTCCCAGTTACCCTTTGGATTAATACCAGCTGTACAGCCAATATCACCAAAGAATTTATACATCCTGTTCAATACTGAGCCTCCAATGATAACACCTTTAGCATCTTTATCAAAAGAACCACGAATACGTATTGTACGAGAATAATCACTATCGAGTATACCTACTTCGATTTCGATAAATATATCTGCCCAATCAAAATCAGCAGCTCTATCTGTGAATCCCATAATACCCATTTCGCAAATTCCCATGAATTTGTTACCACCAGTATGATTGTTCAGGTTTTTCGGTTTGAATAATGCCATTATTTACCCTCCTTGACATATATTTTCTTCCAGTCAAACGGGAAGATTTTACCTTTTAAGTGATTACAACGACTACCAGCTTCAACTGCGTGAGCAGATTTGAATGAAATCATTAGTTTATCATCTTCATCTCTAAACATATAACCAATTGCATCTGATTGAGCCATTAGTTGATTTTTGAGTTTACCTGATAAATCCAATGATTCTGGTTCAACAGCCGTTGAATTGTCTACAGCCGCAGCTGTCTTTCTGTGTCCAACAATAATAGTCTTTGAACATAGACTTTGCAGTTTCTTTATGTTATTCATAGTACGTTCACGTACCATGCCATAACCTTTACCATAAGGTAAATCAGCTATGTCTTCTACTTGACATTCTTTTATGACATCTTTAGTGGTCCATTCAACGACCTTATCTATAGTGTCTAAAGCAAATATCGAGTATTCATGACTTTCAGCTGCATCCTTATAGAACTGCAATAATTCCTCTTTGTTATCAACTCCGTGGAAATATCCCTCGAGCATATGGGACCCGCTTTCAGTATCAATGACTAAACAGTCATTAAGTTGGCTCAACATAGTTGTTTTGCCTACCTTAGGGGGCCCATATAACAAGAGAATTTTAGGATTGACAGAAAGAGGTTTACGTTTAGCTTTTTTAAGTGCCATTAGTAACTCCTTATTGTGTCATTAATCGACTTAGTTATATTACGAAATTTGTTCCGTATAACCAAGTGTTAATCCCGGGAAAGTGAACATAAATTGTTCAGGGCAATGTTCACCGTTAATAAGCCGTTTCACAGCGTTAGCTATGAAGGCTCCTGACATGTTAGAACAGTAGGAAGTCGCCTTGGCGTTACAGGGCTCATCTACAGCATCCGCATCAGAATACCAAGTATCTCGATATTTACTGAGAGTTGGATTCTTTAATACGTACTGATGATACTCCTCCGCTCCCATTCGTCCATCTATTAGGGCAAATGGTTTGTTACGCTTAGTTAGCGCTGCAGTCGCTGCTTCAAGACGACTATCCATACTGTCAAATCCTAATATTACGATGTCTTCTAAGCCTAATGGCTTTAGAAATGCCGAGAACCGCCCTGGTTCTATGCGGACATCAATATCAGGATTAATTGCTAACAAATGACGTTTAAGTGCGTCAACTTTACCTTTTCCAATATCCTTATACACATAATAGGAAACACCAATATTTTGTATTTCTACTCTATCTAAATCATAAAGTATAAATTTATCAGCACCCATCCTACATAACTGTGTAGATGCGGAACTACCTATAGCCCCGCATCCAAGTATATGAAAAATCTTATCACCAAAGTCTTCTAAAAGACCTAAGCTACGTTCATTGATGTACAACTGTATCCCTCCCTTCGATATTTTCAAGAAATTCTTCAGGCCAATAATGATATCCAACCCTATCAAGTTCAGCTTCATTGAAATCCTTTAACTTGAGATTGTATTTTTTAATATCTTTATTTATTTTCTTACAGATTACTTGAAATGCAGCATAATCTATTGTTTCATCAAGGAGAGAGTCCTGTAATCCTTCAATACGATTAGCTATTATTTTTACCTGTTTAGGGGGTACTTTGTCTAGGTCAAGCTTGTCAGGTTTATAACCATAAACACCATAACTATAATTATAATCATCAATTTCATCTTGAACTGCAAATCCAAGTGATGTTTGAACATTGTTTCCTTTATGGTCATAATTATATGTTTTTACAGTTGTTACTTCTTTTGTGCACAGCTCTTCTACTTCTTTATCAAGCTTGATATTACGTTTAACTTCATCTTCCATAAAATTAAGTGTAACATTTTCTTCATGCTTAAACGGATAAAAGAACTGGATACGCAGCTTATATTCTTGTTTCAAATTGACAACCAACGATACTGTGAAATCTTTTGCTTCATTTTCAAGTATTGTTGATGTATCAGTTGGAGACCAGAACGCTCCCATAGTATGATGAGAATGCCACCAGCAATGTCGTACATCATCACCATATTTACCGGCCATTTTAGAATAATGAATAGCTAAAGCTTCAGCTTCCATTTCACAATTACCACTAGAAACTTCTTGCTTTAGTATTACGGGGTGTTTTAGTATAAAATCCCCTTCATCATCTACTACAACTACCATTTGACCACCAATTTCACATTTCATTTGATGATAAGCTGATTCAGCATATGATATTACTTTATCCCAGTCATCTTTCGATATCCAGAATTTACTATCCTTATTGGATTTTTTAATGTTGGCCATTAGAATGGACCCTCCGTGTTTTCGGCATCGTAAAAGTCAGGCGATGTTTCTACTGTGCTGTGAGGTGTGTTGTCTAACCTTTGTACCTCTTCCACAGCATCATCGAAACTTTGCTGATTATTTTCCATTGCCTGGTTAAGTTGATAAATATCAATCAAGTATGTTGAATACGCTGGTTCCATTCCAGCTGTACCATTTTGTAGCCTATATGTATGCACCATACTTTGTAATTCATCAAGCGGTAATCTATTTTGAGCATCATCTAGCCATTCAAAATAGTGGTTATCTGCTAACCTGTCATATGCTTCTGCATGATGAGTACGAACAGATTGTGTCCAATATACTCGTTCAGCATAATTATACAAACCGATTACAATATTAGTTATTTCATCCCAATCAACTGCTACTTCATCCTTATAATGTTGGTCTTTCCAACCATTAAAAGAACAAAGTTCTGCTAGAAGATTTTCATAGGCCATGAAACCAGTACCATAATCCTGTATATAAAACCAAGAATTAAATTGAGCATCAGTAACCCTTGTTTTCATGCTCCACATCTTTTGTACTAATCGTTTAATTACTGTTAGTTCAGGAATCCAGCTATTACCACCAGTAGAAGCTTCTCTTAACTTATCGTTTAATAAGGTTAAGAATTCCTCTGGTAATTCATATGGAACATATGTAAGCTCTTCATAATAAGTACATTCACCCATTTCTTTTAACGCACATATGCTGCAATGACCTTCAAGCAAATCAACAGTAGTATATCCTGCTTGTACTGCTGTTCTACATGTTGCAGGACTAGTACGAAGATAATTGCTAATACCCTTTACCCAGTTAACATCTTGCCCTAAATGACAATTTTCTGGTTGATTAAGTGGAGATGTATTAGTACAATGGTAAGTCTTTGCCCATAATATTAAAATAGCCTTTAAATGGGCTAAATTACCATTACAAAGAGCTAATGTAACATCATGTTTCCAACTACCAAAGCAAGTATTTCCCCATTCATAACTATTAGTAACGCTATTGCTACCTCTATGTACAAAAGGATGTTGAATTCCTGGTATGAAAGGAAACTTATATGTCTGATTAGCAAATCTCTGAACATTCAATGGAATATTATTCAGATTAACTCGATTTACCAGCTTTCTATAATTCATTACTAAATCATAAATAGGCATAGTAAATCCAACATAAAGATTTCCCCATGGGATTTCAGCTAATAAATTCGTTTCATCGCTAGCTTTGAAGTAATTTAATTCAATATCACGTAAACTAACAATAATGTTAATGTACCAACGTTTAGGATTTTTGCTTTGAGATGCTTGAGTTATTCTTTCTCTAACATTTTTTGTACTTTGAGCAAAGCCTTGCATTGGATTTGGTAATTCACCATCAGAAGTAACAATTTTCGGAATTATCGGAGGAACATATTCTAATTGTTCTATAGATGATAAACGCCGTCTACTTCTATTCCAATAGGGTATAGGGGTGATATCTACATATACATCAGATACTACCTTGCTATAATTTGCCATTAATTCATCCAATAATCCTTTACCTTCTTCAGCAGCTTTACCGCCTTCAAGGTAAATTTTATTATTCCTGAAACCACGTAATTCATCATCAATGGTGATTAATTCTTTCTGCAAATTACCTATAGTATAAGAATCATATCTAGTTAACTTTCTAATTGTATTTGCACCACGTGGTTTTTCCCAGTTAGGGAACAATGATTTTACTACTTGTCCTTTTAGGCGCTCATATGAGCCGGGGCGCCATCTTGCGTTTGGACTAAACTCAAGTTTTATATTCCATCTTTGTTCAAATCTTTCGATATTGTCATGGAATTCCCCTATACCAGATAAGATTGAAGTATCAATCTCAGGTATTTGAAACAAACGTAACACAGTTTGCATTGTTTTTACCTCCAGAATTATCTAAAGGGAGAATGGAGACTGTTTTGCCCTCGGCTATTTTGGTCCAGAATTCTCCCTCTAGCGTGTTGATTATGAATAAATATTTCGTAATAGAGCTACTTGACGGGTCTTGGTCGTGAGTAATCTTACAATCTTACTTGTAAACAAGCTTAATCAGGTATTTCGTGCCGCTGCCAGGTCTTTGAGATAATACTAGTTATTTATTCTACCAGTTTCCCTTGGTTGGAAATAATGATTTAAGGTTAGCAGGCCTTGCTCCTTGTCATAGAGCACGTACATCTAACATTCTGTTTCTTTAATGACGAAATCGCCTCTTAAATCTTGTGTTTCCGTGAATCCTTAGTTACACCTCTTTTTAGGGCTTTTCCTGAAGGATATGAGAAGTGGCTTAATTGCCACCTCTTTTACCACCGATAACATGGGAAATTCTGTCATCAGCATCTAATGGAGTAGAGTCAGTAGATATAACATCATTGACTACAACACTCCCTGTGAGCTCTTTTTCAACACGTAGCTCACCTACCGTGCTAGCCTGTGTTTCCGTAGGCTCAAAGATACCACTGCCATTCATAAGTTTGACAATGATAGTAGAAACTTGTTCAGTTTCTGTACGTACAGCACCTGGTGGCGCTGTGGTTGTATGGTTATTAGACATTTATAAAAGCCTCCATTTAAGGGGTTAATGAATAATACATAGCAATACCAAGGAAATTCTTAAGCCCTGATACTCCTAATATCTTCACGATTAACGTTAATGCTGCCGCAACCCAGAATCCATGCCATCCAGCATAAACTATGGACATTGCAGCCTTTTTTGTGTAATACACGATTATAGAGTTCATTTTGCAATTACTCCTTATTATTTAACTGGTTATTATTATTAATATTCGCTTCATATTAATTCCATACCAAAGAAAGTTCTTCTTTAGCGTTAATTGCACCATGTAATGCACGAATAGGAATACAATAATCAAGTGCAGCTCTAAATCTACGAGCATTACTTACATTGGCAACATAATAGAGAACTTTGCGTAGTTCTTTATTGTTTGTTACATTGGTGTATTCTTTATACAGCCTTAATACATGCATATACGTAGTTGGACTATGACCTTTATCCTTGACACGAAGGAGGAAATTTCTTCCACCTATAGCTCTTAAAGCTTCTATATCAAATAAGGTTTTTTGTCTAACTAAATGTTTACCACCAGGCTTAAGATACATTTCAAGCTCTTGGCTTGTTGAGATTTTCTGCATATTAGTAGATGCTTCAACAAATATTTCATTAAACTTGCGTTTATCTTTTTTCATACTATGTGGTAAGACCAGCACATCTAATTCACCATCACTATCAATAATATGAGACGCTGTTATACGTCTGTGACCATCAACAATAAATAAATCAGATGTAACAGTTGGGGGCTGTATAATACCCATTTTCTTTATACTTTTAACCATATCTTTTAACTTCGAAGGTATAGTTCTTGTTGCAGGATTAAGAGGATTATAACTTAAATCCTTAAGCTTAACTCTGCGTATATTACTTTTTTTCTTTTTCATAGATGCATCTCCCTTATGATTTGTACCAAATAGCATAACATTGCTTCTTTGATAGTTTATTGGCGCTAGCATTGGACCAACCCTTGTATACTACAAGCCATTGTACTAATTGCCATTTATATTGATACGGACAGTAAATCTTATTCATCTGTTGTTACCTCCTGAGCTTCTTGGAAATACCACGTTTTCATACCACAATTAAGACATATTTCCTCTGTTTCTTTGCACCATTTTGCTTCAGGAGTAGGATTTGCTACTACTATTATCATTGAAACTATCATATTAAGCATAAATCCAAGGATAAAGTAGAATGTTTTATCTTTCATGTTATCTCCTAAGTTAAAATGAGAGAGAGTGTATGAAGCCTTGGTAAGCGAAACTGTAAGGGCTTTTTCACCCGACTATTAAATAGTCACTAGTCTTACCTAAGAACAATATATTCGTCAATATATCAGCTGCAACAAAACCAACTCTCTCTCACTTGTTACTCTTGCCAGTTATTCAAACTACTTGACATGAAGTATATACCATGCATCCACAAGTATACTTGTCTGAATCTTACTAAATTTATCAGGCTGGCACTCGGCGCATACGCCACCAAGCGTTATTTATTAGTATCTAGAATAATAAACACCTCACAATAGGACTTATTGTTCGCCAGAATCTGTTCACGAAATAGCCATTCACCTAATTACGTTAGGAGTCTCATGACGTTAGTATGCCACCGCAGTGACTCGACTTCTGCTATTTCTTTCCAACAGGGTTACCTAGAACCTCTTACAATACAAATAGGATTAACTTTAAGGTTAATATGCTATTTGCGTGAGCTACTACAAATTATGCCTCAATAAATACGGTAACGATTCATACCATTCTAGGTGCAGTATCTTTATCCTAGTTAGTTTATCTGCATCGGCTTAACGTACGCACAAATAGATACTGAGGCAATTATATGAGAGTAGGTCATAGAGTTCAATGTGTACTTTTCATCGGAACTGCCCCGAATGACACTGTGTCCATAGACCTCGCAGACTCTAACTTATAACAAATAGAAACTATATGCTTATCACCTCTACTCTCAATATATTGCTAACCCCTCTGTACAGAGTACCTTGAGCAAAGCGTCTAAGGATTAGAACGGTTGACTAAACGTCATTTAACCGTTGGTTGGGTTAGCAAATAATAATCAAGGGAGAAAGACCACGCTATAAGAGCTTATGATATAAAATGCGCATCTCATATCAACCGGTGCTCTTACGTAACGAATGGTGGTTATTAAGCCGTAACTTTCTCCCCCTCCTTTAGCCAAATCAATAGCAAATAAGATAATAGACCGCCTGTAGAGTCGGCGTTTATACATCAATCAAGAAGACTATTATCTTAAGGCAAGGAGTAATAAAATTATATGAACTGGGCAGAGAAGCACCTCTACCCAGGTAGCTGACAAACTACAATTGCCCAATGGAGTCAATCCCATATCGTCCTGATGTGCTTATCAGGCTGTTAGTAAAGATGTGGCAATGATACGTTAGCATGACTTCTAGGCTCGTCCTAGTACATCGTTGCAGTACCTCAGGCCTTAATAACATTTGTTTTATCACTAAATGCGTTCTAGAACCTGGCTTGAATTGTTTGACCTCTGCCATCAAGTAGCTTTTCATTGCCAATTTAAAAGGCCCGTGTTTTTATAAAGCTATAAGCTCCAATGCCTTTTAGTGACATTATCGAAAACACGGAAAATAAACTGTTGCTGTTGTTATGTGTAGTAAAAAAAGGAATATGCCCCCACACGTAGAGTGCGGGAGCATATCGAGTAGGTCCGTAGGACTACTGTTGCTTGAGGCTTTCGAGGAACTCGAGAGTCTCTGCATCAGTAGCATCAGGCTTGCCGATGCCTACGAAGACTGCAGGGTCTTGCAACCTCCCCTCGTAGAGGGTTGGGGTTGCATTGTACATAACCTGAAGACCTTGGGCTTTAGCCAGCGCTGTAAGCGATGCTAAGTCAAAGGCTTTAGGGTTGGACAATATAAGACCGGATTTCTTGCTAGTTATGCGAATGGCATTGCCATCCTGCACTAACTTGCATAGGAATGTATGTATTTTCTTCATAATTAAATCTCCGATTTAGTTGTGATTAAAATATTATACTAACAGTGTTAGTATAATCTGACAAGAGTCAGCATGACGAGAAGGGGAGATGACCGTAGCCACACGTGAAGAAATGCACATGTGCGGACACGGGCGGACGAGGGACGAGTCGACGGCAGTCGTGTGAACGACGTTTTCAACGTAGTTGAAGGCCGCGCCCGTGATTTTGAACGGGTGGGGAGGCAGGTATATCAAGTGCATCCATTCTACGTATAATTTTTGAGAATTGTTATTTCTCTCGTTATAAAAAGGCTAGTTTATAAAATTTTTTTAAAATTTTACTTGCAAATATGGTACGAACCGTGTATTTTACTACGTAGTATATAACAACGTAGATAAAGTATGTTGCTAGTGATACTAAGCTACGTAGCTATTCTGCTACAGTATATGCGTTCTGTTGCTACAGTAATGCTTTTCTAGTTATAATAAGCTTACAGCGTTATATAAGCTACGTATAGGAAACATCTTGTTTTATGTCTGATTTCTTTCGTAAATTACTGCGTGCTATTACGTTCATTTTTAGGAAAAAACCAATGCTTGATGAGATATATAACCAAATGGTGGTTAGTATCGCTAATCGGTATGCTAAGACCACTGATTTTCTCGAACAAGTTATGGACAGGGTAGCCTATCACGAGTCACGTCGTGACCCCGGCTGTAAGCAGCTAGGTGGTGGCCCGGGAAGGGGATTGTTCCAGTTTGAAATAGGTGCCGAACAAGGTGCCGAAACCGCAATGAACCGGCTATTACGCTGGCTTTCTCATAGTAAGATAGAAGCGCCCAAATGGACTTATATATCTACAGAAGATGGTGTAGATGCTTCTGAGGTACCTGCTTTAGGGCAGAATATGATGTTTCTATGTAACATAAGGTACCATCCTAAAGCTTCATTCAAGAACTTAAAGCTGAAAGACTTGCCATTATGGTGGGCTAAGTACCATTGGGCAGGTCCTGATAACCAAGCAGAAGCCCGTATACTCTCTTTTAACGAAAGTATGCGCTTTTATCCAGGAGGTTTAAAATAATGGGGATGTTTGATGCATTTCAAGGGGGGTTTGATAGAATCAAGGGTGGTATAGGTGGTCTATTGGGATTTGCCAAGTTAAAGGGTGACTCTAGATTTGCTGATTTAATAGAAGAAGACCTTGACCTTGACTGGGATGAGCTGAATAAGGGTAGTTTGTTAGGGATTCCTGAAGAAGAGAGAGAAGGTTTGATGTCTCAGATGGGGGAATATCGTGAGGATGGGTTTGATGAGGATGAATTTGGACTATTATCAGGTAAAATCAACCAAATGGTAGGTGATTACAATATTATTGACGAAGATGCCAGGGGTAGGTTCTCAGAAGGGCTTTCTGGTATGGGTCCAGAGGGCTTTGGTATGAATTATGATTATTTCAAGAAATTACTAGGTTAGGAACATAATATGGGGTATAGAGAAGGTCAGGCTGAAGAATTAGGTGGGAGAAAAGGATGGAATCCGTTTCAACTGCTTACACCTGCAGTTAATAGATTAGTTACTAATATTAGACGTCCCCATGGTTATGGAACCGAAAAGGAGGAGTTTGCTGGTGGTGGAGGTTTATTAGCGGCACTTGGCGCTTTTGTTAAAGATGAACCTACTTATGATGAGGATGAGAACTGGACTAATCGTTGGGGTAAAGATTTGTACGAAATGTCCTTTGGTGGGAAGATGGGCGAAGATTCAGGGTGGATGAAGGATAAATCTGGTAATATAACCATTAATCCTGAAGCTAAAGGTGCTAGGACTATGCAAGCTCATCTAAATGATGCTTTCTTACGTGCTAGCACAGAAGGTCAGACTGGATGGAGTAAGAAACCTGAGGATTATGTTGGTGGTAAAAAATATTCTCACCCTGATTTCCCTGATGCTGGAGAAAACTTTTATAAAGGTAAAGTAGATGTACTTGGCGATGTGTACTTTGATGAAGAAGGGAATTATGTAGATTATTATAATTATGACCTTGACAAAGGAGAAAAGCTCAAAGGTAAAGCTAATTGGATGCGTAAGCTTATATCTCCATTCTCAACACCCCCTACTGTGACAGGTAAAGCTGAAAAGATACCTTTTTCTACTAAAGAGGGTGAAGAAGATGTTGGTTGGGGAGATGTAGGAACATATTCTCCATCTGAGAATATTCAGCAGGTAGAGAGGCCTGCAGAACTTTCAGTAAAGCAAACAGTGGCTCGAGATGTCCCAGAAGACCCAATAGTTGCTCAAGACGAGAAACAGAACTTATTTCAGAGGTTATTTAGTAAAAAGGAAGGTTCTGGAGGATTTCAAGGAGAAGGGGGCGGTACAGGCGTTAAAACTGCTCCAAGGACCGTAGGTGACTATGCTAGTGCAGCTAAAGGTCCATTTCCTGGTAGGTCAGCTCCAATACAGAGAAAGGAACCTATTGATAGGGTTCCTCCTGAAGAAGGTGGTGGTCCCGGATTCTTTTCTGGAGTTGGTGATAATCTTGGTAAATTATTTGGTGCAGCAAAGGGTGCTTTTAATCTTAAAGGTGATGAAGGTGGAGAAGGTGCTCCAATAGAATCGTCTAGAAGTTCATTTCCTCTTCTTGGGGAAGGCGGCCGAAGGGGTGAAGCACCTGAGGGACGTGGTGGTATTAATAGAGCTTCAATTTTAAAGGCATTGGGGCTAGGTGGAGGAGAAGAGGGTGGTGAAGATTATAGAGCTACAATGGCAGATAAGATTAGGGGACTATTTGGCGATGATGAGGAAGAAGAAGATTCTGATTACTTAGGTACGGCACAGCAGAATGTGGAAATGCTGAGAAGAATGGGTGGCAAGGGTCCTTCTATTGTAGATTTTCTAAAGAGCCAAGGTAAGGGGTCTTCGTTTGAAACAAGAAGAAAGATGTGGGACCAATTTGGTTAAAGGAGTTTAAATAATGAATGGGTTATTAAAATATAATTATGAAGAACCTGATGCTACTGGTGTTGCTCATGATAATATAGATAGTATACTTGCTGAGAATAGGTATAATACTCAGCAGGAAACTTATGCCAGAGAAGGGACTATAGGCCCTACTCCTTTCATAGATACAGAAGAAGGACAAGACCTCTTATTAAGTCTAGTTACCGGAAGCCCTGGGAGTGCTATAGGAAGAATATCTAAGGGGGCTATTACTGGTGGACAGTCTCTATTAGCCAGTAAGCCTCAGGAATTGATAAACCAGATTTTAAAGACAAAAGGAGGGGCTGGCTTAACACAACAGGTAGAATATAATAATGTGATAAATAGGGCTAGAATTCTAATGGAAAAGGCTTTAGATAAATTTGGTATAAAACATAGTCAGGCTGTTAATGACCCTATTACAGAAATATTGCGTGCAGGTAAGCATCGACGGAACTAATGTATGTATACTGTCAATATAAAGCATAAAGGTGATACGAGAGCTACTACTTATACCATTTATAGGGCTAATGAAGCTAAAGAAAACAATATCACATATAAATACTGGAAGGATGCGGACACAGGTGAATACGCTATTTCAGATGACGATTTCGTGGCTAAAGTTATTAGTCGCCGTGAGTATCCAGGTAATCGTTCTAATACTAACGTTTATCTTCGCTTTCCTTGGGGCTATACGTTTTTTAGTCCAAAGTATCCGTCAAAACGGCTTAAAGTCAGGGGTAGGAAAACTAATACAACTTTTACGGGGAAAAGCTACATAGAGGTACAGTCTGGGCAGGATAGAATGAAGAATCTTGCCAGTATGTTTGCATTAAAGCCTGATTACGACCTTGCTATAGAATGGGCAATGGGTGCAGTTACGCCAAGTGAAAGGCGTAAATGGAAAAGAACAATGAAATCGGAGGTTTTCAAAAATATGGTAAGAGATGAGCGGCAAAAACTATTGCAGGACCATGAACTTACAGAAGACTATACCCTTGACTTGTTGAAATCTACTATTGCTATGGCTAAGGAAAAAAAGGATGTATCTAATCTTATGCGCGCAGTAGAGAATCTGCAGGACTTACATGGTATGAAGGATAAGGATGTAATTAAAACTGTTGATAAACTGGAGGCTAGTTCTGCTTCTAGGCTTATTGATGAACTTCGGGAGGAAGAACAGCATTTAATAGCAACACGCACAACTATCGAAGAGAAACCAAAGGATGAAGAACCTGAATAGTATATTATAGATGGACTATGAAGAGCACTATGAAAAGAAAAAGGTCTATGAGAAGTTATATAGGAATATGGCTCTCTTTGGTAGGCATTGCTTTCCCACAGCTCTTCGTAAAGAAATCCCCCCTTTTCACCAAGATATCTACCGCAACCTAGCTGATAGTAGAGTTCCTAGAGTAGCTATTGCTGCTCCTAGGGGAACTGCTAAATCTACTACTACAAGTTTAATATATCCGCTCTGGAAAGCGGCTTTCAAGCGGAGCGACGAAGATTTGTTTATCGTCATAATCTCCGAATCCCAAGCACAGTCAATAAACTTCTTATCAAGAATCAAGTTTCACCTAAGTAGTTCAGGTAGATATGCTCAATTATTTGGTGACCTCGGCCCTATGACTGCGAAACGTTGGACTAACACTGATATAGTACTAGCTAATGGTACGAGAATTGTCGCCGTTGGTACGGGGCAACGTGTTCGTGGTTTTATCGAGGGTGATACCCGGCCAAACTTGATTATAGTGGACGACTTTGAATCTGAACTTAATGCTTATACTATTGAGGCCAGATTAAAGAATCGTCGATGGATGACAGAAGCTGTAATACCTTCTTTGTCAGATGATGGTAAGATAGTGATGATAGGTACGGTTATTTCTGAAGATTGTTTTTTATATTGGGTGAAGGAGAGCTCTGCTTGGGAGGTGCTGTGGTATGCTATTACCGAGGAGGATGGTACATCTATCTGGCCTGAAAGATTCCCAGCTGAACGAATTGCTCAAATTGAAGAGGAATATCGTTCTGTGGGAAATATTAATGGGTTCTATCAGGAATATATGAATATAGCACAATCTCCTGAGAGTGCCCCTTTTAAGCCAGAATGGATGAAATTGCATCATTATGACTATGATAGAAAAACTGGTCAAGGGTGCATGGTACGAACTATAGGTAAAGAAGAAACAATCATCCCAGTTGAAGTATATTGCGGAGTAGACCCGGCATCAAGTCTTTCAATGAGAGCTGACTTTTTTGTTATAGCTGTTATCGGGGTAGATGCAGAGGGGAATCATTATGTGATAGATATTTTTAGAGATAGGATAACTCCAGACAAACAACCACAGAAGATACTTGATATATATAAGAAGTATCGTCCACGTAGAATGAAGATAGAAACTACAGGATACCAGGAGGCTTTAAGGACAGCTGTAAGAGTACTAATGAGGGAAAATGACGTATACATTCCTGGATTGGAGTCTGGTGTAAAGCCTCGAACGCGTAAGAGCGAAAGATTAATGTCTTTAGTCCCTATGTTTGCTAAGGGACAATTCTATTTCAGGCCTCAAGATTTAGATGCACAGAAAGAATTTATGTCTTATCCTAAAGGTAAGCATGATGATGTAATGGATGCTGTATGGACAGCTCTCGACGGCGCTAGACCTTGTAGAATTACTGAATATGTTGAAAATGGAGAAAATGATACTTTAGGTAAAAAAATACTTGATTGGATGACTCAATAAGTCGTAAATTATGACTATGCCAGACCGCCCAGAAGACTCTTCTCAAAAGGAATTCGTTGACGAAACATTAAACCTTTTCCGTATTTATTCACAAAATAGAGATACCTGGTCTAAGCATGCTAAAGAAGATAAAGAATTTCGCTTAGGTCGACAGTGGACCAAGAAGCAAGAAGAGATTCTTTTAGCTCGTGGTCAGGCTCCTATTGTAGTTAATCGTATCCATCCTGCTGTTGAAGCAGCTAAAGCTATGCTTACAGCAAATAGGCCATCGTTTCGTGTGGCTCCTCGTGAAGATTCAGATAATAAGGTAGCCAATGTATTATCCTCTCTCCTTACATATATGTATGACATTTCAGATGGCGTAACTGTTGTACGTAGAGTTGTAGATGATTATTATACTATGGGTGTTGGTTATATGAATGTATATCAAAATCCAATGATGGATATGGGCAAAGGCGAGGTATGTATTCATGATGTCGACCCTATGGATGTATATGTGGACCCCAATTGTAGAAGTAAGTTTTTTGATGATGCTGAGAATGTTATTGTTTCTAGGATGTTTACTAAAGAACAGGCTGTTCGTATGTACCCTATGTACGAGAAGGCAATTCGTAATGCTAGTAGTGACAATAGATGGGATGAAATAGATACCGGGCGGGCAACTAATGATTTCGCATCTACCTTTCCAGAGGATGTAAGTAATGTTCAGGAGCAGGAATATATTAGAGGTTATGAAAGATATTATAAATTGATGGTTCAAAGATATAGGGTGTATGAGGCTTTTTCTGGGAAAGAGGATTTGCTAGATGCGGATAAGTTTTCAATGTATATGCAACAGCCTGCTTGGTTATTAAATGGCGAAAAGGTATTAACAGATGAAGCTCAGGTAGAACAACTTGTTCAGCAGATGCAAATGCAGATACAACAACAACGTGCTTCTAAGGCTATGGAATTGCAAGCTCGCGGGATGGACCCCAATGAAGCGATGCAAGAAGAGATGCCTGAGATTCCAATTGAAAAGATTACGTTTGCTCAGTTGGCTGAAATGGGAAAGATTGATGTGGTTGAGGTATCTGTGTCGCGTATTAAGATGTGTATTGTGATGGGGGACACATTATTGTATTCTCGTATTCTACCTACAGAATATTATCCTATTGTACCATTTATGAATATTCATACTAGAACACCTTATCCTACATCAGATGTACGTATGGTTAAAGGATTGCAGGAATTTATTAATAAGACACGTTCTCTTATTATTGCGCATGCAACGACATCAACAAATGTTAAGATACTTGTGCCTGAGGGCAGTGTAGATATGAAGGATTTTGAAGAGAAATGGTCTCAGCCTGGTGTAGCTATTGCTTTTGACCCTACAGATGGTGCACCTATGCCTGTACAACCTAGTCCATTACCTAATGAACTTTATAATAATGAAACAACAGCCAAAGCAGATATAGACCATCAACTTGGATTATATGAGATGATGATGGGAAATACTCAAGCAGCCCCGCAAACATATAAGGCTACTATATCTTTAGACGAATTTGGCCAAAGAAAAATTAAATCGAAACTTGCTGATATAGAAGCTGGCTTAACGCGTGTAGCACAAATAGCCATACCTCTTATGCAGCAACTTTATACAACTAGAAAAATCTTTCGAGTAGTGCAACCTAATAATTCATTGAGCGAATATGTTATTAACAAGCAACTTGTTGATGATAAGACTGGCGAAATTGAAGTAATTAATAATATAACAATCGGTAGATATGATGTGGTATATGTGTCTGGCAGTACTTTACCATCTAATCGTTATGCCGAACTTGAATTCTATATGGATGCATATAAGAATGGTATTATTGATAGGCAGGAAGTACTTAAGAAAACAGAAGTTTTCGATATGGAAGGCGTCATGCAGCGCACCGATACTATTGCCCAATTGCAGCAGCAGTTGCAGCAAGCCGGTGAACAGATTAAAAAGCTGACAGGCGACTTGCAGACTCGAGATAGGGAAGCAGTTAATCTGCGCAAAAAAGTCGAAGTTGAGAAGTTTAAGACAGATTTGGACGGACAAGCTAATAAAGCGAAATCTGCTACCACACTGTATTCAAAACGTCTCGATGATGAAATGTCCGTGCTAAAGCGTGATATAGCTATAGCAACTAAACCTGACTCAACCCCATCTGGCGGACGGCCGGGCAGTCAAAATAAGGAGAAATAAACGATGGAAGAAAATCAACAGGATACCCCTCAACAGGCCAATCCAAATAATTCAGAATCTGCGTTTGATACGCATACTTTGAATCAGTTTGGCGCAGCTACAGAAGAAGGCTCCGAGAAAAGTAATCTAACCGTTGAAGATGCGTTTTCTAATCATCCGGAAGATACAACTGGAACAGCCCCTGTAATAGGACAACCTGCGCCAGTTGAGGAAACACCCCGACAGGAACAGCCACTTGATGCTAAAAACGATGAACGTCGTTATCAATACTGGCAATCACAAGCAGCACAACGTGAGAATGAGATACAAGCACTGCGTCAGCAGATAGAGCAGTCACAAACTGCTCCAGCTACTCAATCTCCACAACAGCCTGCTGAAACTGTTCAGGAATTTCCACCCCCTCCAGAAGCGCCTAGGAAACCTGCTGGGTTTTCTCGCGAAGAGGCATGGAGTGATTCCAAGTCTGCGAGTGCTCAGTATCTCGATGAGAAAGATGCATGGGATAATGATATTGGGCAATATAACCAGCTAAAACATCAATATGAATTAGCTGTTATGCAGGAAAAGCTTGATGAACAAAGCACATATTTAGGAGCACAGGAACAACAGCGGCAGAATCGCATAGAGCAAGGACGCCAAATTTCCCAAATTTCTGAACATGTTCAAGGACATTATGGCTTTAACCCCGCAGAAACACAGGAGTTTATTAAGACAATGTCAAATCCCGAATCTATCTCAATGGACAATCTTGTCCAATTATTCCGTATGAATCAAGCGAGTGGTCAGCAAGCTCCAGTGCTTGCTGGTCCAAGTGATGAATTTCGTCAGGCGAAAAATGCTCAGTCGATACCATCACCTATGGGGGTAATGCCCTCGCAGGCTACTCAAGATAATAGGGATGATGCAGACAAGATTATGGATGACTTAATCAACTCTCATAAGTCCAGGAATCCCTGGACATAAGGGATAACTTAGGAGATATAAACAATGGCCGTAACAAGTCAAAGCAAATATAGTCCTTCGTTTGGTGCTGCGGTACAGGGCATAAGCATTGATAACAATCGCCGAATATTTAATTTCGGTGAGCGTATCTCTGAACTTGCCCCACAACAGTCGCCTTTCTTCGTTTATCTTTCAAAAGTAGCTAAGAAGGCAACTGACGACCCTGTCTTTAAGTTTTTAGAACAAAGACATCAGTGGCAAAGAAGGAATTTCACAGTTAAAACCGCAATTAGTAATGCTGGAGTAGCCGCAGGAGTTACACTCGGCTCTGCTTTAGTTATTGAGTGTGGTTATAACACAAAGGGCATAATTGCCGCAAATCAACCCTGTCCATTTATTGTTGGTGGTCAAACACTGGCAGTAGAGACGACTGAGGGTGTTGTAATCCTTAAAATCAAAGATGATACTGTAGCTGGTAGTGCTACTGCTGATGGTGAAATTTACCATGAAGCTGCTCAGACAACTGTTCATGCTGATGACCTCTTTGTGGTTGGTAAGGATATGACAGCAACAGAAGATATTCTGGTAGGTGCTAAAGGTCAAGTAATTGGCTCGGCATGGCCCGAAGGTTCTACTGCTCCTCAGGGATGGGAAGATGCATTGTTTGATAGAGAAGGATATTGTCAGATTTTTAAAACTGCAATGAATCTTTTCTCTGGTACAGCAATGGCAACTCGCTATCGGGGTATTGCCGATGAATATAAACGTGTTTGGACCGAAAAGCTTATGGAACATAAAATGGACCTTGAGCAAGGATTTCTATTTGGTCGTGGTGTAGCTGGTGCCGCTAATGAAGGTGACACTGGTGCTTCATCTGAGACTGCTGGAAGTACACGTTATACTCATGGTATTGTACCTTTTACTGAAGTCAATGGTAAAGTATACAATATGAGTTATGCTGCTTCAGGATATGA
>Ga0080013_1000554_pt1 | contig 52906 bp, 64 predicted proteins | sample ETNvirenome_6_85_FD_69236 | JGI IMG/M metagenome (GOLD analysis project Ga0080013, IMG submission 69236) | Marine viral communities from the Pacific Ocean - ETNP_6_85 (SPADES assembly) (version 2) | ecosystem: Environmental > Aquatic > Marine > Oceanic | place: Pacific Ocean | collected 2013-06-19
TCTTTTTTCCCCCCTTTTTCCTCCCCCCCCCCCCCCCCCTTCGAAACAAAAAAAAAAGGGCCAGGGGGGGGGGGGGTTTATTTTTAAAAAAAAAAAAAAAAAAAAAAAAAAAGAAACAAACACAACTTATTCCAATTTACCGATGGCGGATAGGGGGTGTGGTAGACCTATAGATAGTAGGAAAATGTATTTCTCGCCACTGTTTTACCTATGCTCTCCATAACAAATTGTTACGGAGTTGTGAAAAATTAATTTGACAACTCGCAATACATTTATTATATTATATTATCGTCATTTTACAATCAAACGGAGTTTCTTATGACTAGTAAAACTCGTGGTGCAGGACTGAACATTCAGACCTACGTTGATCCTTGTACCGTGGCTAGCCTAGTAAAGTTACTTGCCAGCCGTGGCATTGGTTTCAATCGGACCTATTCGGGGCTCTTGAAAGCCCTAATGGAAGAAGTTCTTTCCGATGCTCGAATGGAACAATTCGATGAGTTTGTGGATCCTGAATCCGCCCTGGAGTACCTAGCCACATCAGGTTTTTCTATGAGCCAGGTGTCCGGCTGGAATGAAAAGCGGGTTTTGAATAGTATGAATCGGGCCTCGATGGATGAGGCTCGACAAGAAACTATTGCCGAGAAAGAAACGATGACTATCGAGGACTCGAAACGAGCCGGAGAAATAGTCATGCGGCAACTGACCGGGGAAGCCACGGATGATGAGGTCCAATGGTACTTGGATTATCAGCGGCGAAATAAATTATGAAAAAGTTACTTGCATACTAGAAACAGTTATGTTATATTATGTTATGATCAATTTTTCAACATCACTAGTTCAATTCCGAACTAGTTTACACTAGGGGGGCAACATGCCCAGACAAATCAAACTGTCAGACGAAACGTTTGACGCACTGGAAAAATTAGGGGATGAATTTACTTCTACCCCAGACCAAGATCCTTTCATTCTGGATACTCCAGAAAAAGTCATTGGACACTTGTTGTTCATGGCATTAAGAAAGGAAGAAAACAACCGTTTTATGACGGTTGGAAAACTCAAACAAGAAATAAGTAATTACCCCGATGATTACAGGATCATGACTTCTCGGGATGTTGGCGAAGAACAAGTTGAATGGTTAGAAATAACCGGAATGTTTGATGCCAGCGATGAGGACTCGCGGATGGTTCTTCTTTATATAGATCCGATAGCGTCTATATTATAGTTCTAATAACCTAGGGCGGAACATTGCCCTAGGTTATTTTTTATTTACTAGGAGCTATTATGACCATGATAACAAAAACAACTCTCGACAGTGTTACTGTCGAGACGGTTAATATTCTCAGCGGAGAAACCGTCAGCCGAACCTTTTCGGTTCCTCCATTTAGGTTCATATCAGACTTCACGGCATGGAAAGGTGGAAAGCTAATCCAAGATGCTTTTCCATATCTTAGTAGCGCAGATCGTGAGTTCCTAATTTCTGGCCTTGACGAGCAGGCATGGGAAGAAAGCATGGGAGAACAGGAATGAAAAGACTTTATCTTAAAGATGCCCAAAAGATGGACTTAGATAGAAACACTAGCTGGGTTCGTCTTATAGAAATGAAACTCGAGGGGTTAAGTTTTGGGATCATGATTCAGTTCTTTAGAGACTGGGAAATATACGGTCTCCGAGAAGCACTTATATACCTCAAGGGGTATGAGGATAATGGAGAAGTCCCGCGAGGGACTTTTGATAGTATTAACGAAGTATCAAAAAAGATAGAGGGAAAAGAATGACTACTTACTATGATGATAACTTCGGTCATTGGACCGACACGGATGACCCTGACGTGATGGAGTTTTATAACAGGGTTCAAAGAACTAGCGTAAAGAAGGAATGCCAGGGTTGTGGAAGAAAAGTCCGCATCCAACCTAACTACGCTTATTGCAACTCATGTGCAGATAGGCGTGAAAGAGGTATGGACTTCTAATGGCGTCTATTTTCTTTCTTAGTGGGGACTCCCTGTCCCTACGGATAACAGCCACGTCGAAAGACATTGACATCTTCATCGGACCTCTTTATACTGAAGAAGGCGGCTTTAATTGGAACGCTAAAAAAGTAGGTTCCATTAATCTATCTGAACAGGACATTGAAGACCTCATATCCAGACTTGCGTTAATGAGGGATGGCTGACCCTAGCAGACATCTCTCGGAATGGTGGGGGCTTTCCCTACGGCCCCCACTGTTCCAAACCTTACGGGGAGGTAAGGCATGGTAGATGAAAGACTTCTTCGAGACTTACCGTTTAGCCCTCCAAGAGTTTACAACCCTAAGAAGTACTGGAGCAGGGGTATGATAGAGTGGGACAGTACTAAGCCAGAAGAACTAGTCGGTCTCGAAATCGAAAGGGCCAGCCCTTTCATAACAGGCAATAGTAAGAATGATTACGCTTCAGATAGGAGTCTAAACCCCAGGAGCTGGGTTCATTTGCTCCGCAAAGATCGGGGCATCCTGCCTCGATTCAAAGTATCACACATCCCTTATAAAAGGAGGAGTTACGGATATGAACTATCCTGATAACTCGAGGGCGCTTAGCCAAGAAGATTGGCTTCAGCCGCCTGAGGAATACCCAGAGCTAGAGAATGAGTTCGGCATTATAGATGCTCGAGTGAACTGGATGGAAGAGTGGGGAAGCGATCCAGTCTTAGAAATCCTGGTCGAGAAAGTCTATGATCTTAAGGACTTTCGTTATGACCTGATTGACAGAGAGCGCTCGGCTTTGTACTTCGGGTATAGAGATGGGCAAGTTTCTTATTTTGTCCATGATAAGAATAATGAGAGAGGCTTCGGAGGAGCTACTTATATTCTGAACCCAGCAGAGCCAAACAGAAGGATTCCTTATGAAGTAAAGGGACCTTGGGCTTCTCGCTCCAGTGTGATGAACAACTTCTTTAAGCACTCACTGGAAGCTAGGCTAATAGATAACGAGGTAGGCTTCGAGAAAGGTTTTACATTTATGGCTGGTGCTGTGTCTATGCCAATGGCGCTTGAGGCATTAGACCATATTCACGTAAGTACTGGTGAGATCTACGCCCTGGCTTACCACTCCCTGTATGAGGATCTGTCAGAGCTGGAATACCAAATAGTCAAGATGGACACCTCCGGTGATGAGCCTGTTCCAGTGTTCAAAGGAAAAGTGCCAGAGGATTACATACTGATTGGGATCTTGAACCCTCTTAAAGAGGAAGAACAAGATGATGGGGACCGCTGGTATTCCGAGCTACAAGAGAACCAGGACTTCGCTCAGGATGATGAGCTCTCTAATGGAGGTCATGAAATATGAAAGGCTGGAAAAAGTACGAATTTGATTCTCTAGTAGACATAGCTAAGCATTTAGGGGTAAAACCAGAAACAGTACTTCATTGGTCTAGGCATGACCCTAACTGGCCTGTTGAGTTAGTGTTCCTTCATCCACAGAAAAGAATAGGAGAGAAGGTTCCTCTAGATTCTTATGTATTACCTAAAGGATCTATGAATAAGTTGGCTAGCTTAGGCTACCCAAAGTACGTGCACACTTTGGTGTATAAACTAAGAAAAGAGAATGAGGAACTCAAAGCTCTTTTAGATAAAGAAAAACGGAACTCTGATGGAAGAGCCTAGTAAATTCTATCATCATGAGCCTGTCAGCGAAGGGGCTATCACAGCCCTTCGCACCATTATTTCTCTGGCTGTAGATAATGGAATGATAGAGGAGGTTGACGCTGAAAGGGCACTTAAGATCCTCAGTACCAATCCTCATAATCGACTGACAGTCCTGGGCAAGCGTCTTGCTAGACTCCTAGAATTTGTAGAAGAAATCAAGAGTCTTGACAGTCGCACTGAGGTCATAGCCCAACAGGTTAAAGAAGAGTTCGAGGGACTTAAGACCATAATAGAATGGAACCCTAAATGGAGAGAAAAGAGGCCCAAAGAATGATAGAGATACTTTCTAATATCTATGTCCTTATGTTGATAGCTCCTATCGTGTATGGAATCCTAGTCCTGATAATTAGAATATGGAGAACTGGAAAATGGTAACAGGCCTGGTTATAAAAGTTGATGGAAGCAGAGAAGACAAAGATTGGGAAGAGTTGCCTTCTTTAGAAGAGATGCAAAAGATAGTCGGGGGCTATATTGAAAGAGTTCTTGTAAACCCTCAGTACTTTTCTGATAAACTAAGAGAGCAACTGCCAGCGGCCAAGCACGAGATGATAGTTAACGAAGATGGAAGAGCTCTAAACCTGCGTTACAATAGTCCTCTCAGACAGATGACCGGGTACGTTATGTATGGAGATGTTCTAATCTTTAATGGAACTCCTATGGAGGATGACCCTAATGGTTAGAAGAAAGAAAGAGCCCTCTCGTGCTCAGGCTTGGGCATCTGCACGTAACAGAGCTAAAGGCCAAATCGGATTTATGATGGGGACTATTAAGTCTATAAGGAGCCTTAATATATTATCTGAAAAAGAGAAGAGCCAGTTGCAAACTGTCAGGCGTATTCTTTCCAGTGTAAGAGATGGCTGGGAGGATAAGAGCTCTACCAGCCGTCAAAACTACTTAGACACTTGGGACTAACCATGACTAGAAAAGATTATAAAATCCTTGCAGAGTCTTTGTCTGATAATAAGAGACACTTGAATTTCAAAACCACCAAGTCTGTAGGCCACGTAGTCTGGAAAACTATAGTCGAAGGGCTTGCTGACTCTCTAAATTCTAACTACGCAAACTTTAATAAGGATAAGTTCCTCGATGCTTGTGGGCACGAATAAGCTTTGAAAAATATTTTCACATCTTGTGCATTTTTTTCTTGACAAGTGGGATAACTATGTTTACATTATATTATAATAAATTTTTGAAAGCGAAAGCTCATGACAAAACACTCTAAGTACCAAGCAGTAAAGATTAAGAGAACTCCTGATTCCCACGAGGAGTCTGGGATAGCGAAGTATGAGTGGCAAGAAACAAAACATGGTGAGATACCGAAAGCTGACATTACTATGTTCGACCTCGCAGGCCGCAGCATTAAAGTTTGCAACGGCTTTTCATTTAGAGCAACTCCCCTGAAAGGAGATCTTAGCTGATGAAGTCCTCGAAGATAGGAAGTCTTTTCTTTAAGGATTTCTACGAAATCTTGAAATTGTTAAGGGATAAGACAAGAACGCCTTGTCTTGGGAGGAATTTAACAATGAAGAGATTAAAGAAAGCTCGTAGTTACTGGGGAGTGGCTATAGAACTTTCTGCTTTCTATCTTCGTAACAATTTGTTACAGAGTTTTTCAATTAACCTTTTAACTGGGAGATAATCCAGTGACTGAAGAAACGCAACTTCCGGCAGGCGTAGTTAGTATCGAAGTTAAGAGTCCTAAGACAGATCGTTCGGTTTCCTTTGAGCGTGACTTCGGGGACACTCTAGAGAAGGCCGCCGAGATGTTCGGCTCTGAAGTAGTCCACAGTATCTTCGTGGCCCAGGCCGTCATTCGCGCTCAAGGTGCAGCTCGCACAACCCTGGACAATGGGGATAACTCCTCTGAGCAGGCTGTCGAGTCCGGCCAGTCTTACACCCCTGGAGTAGCTCGCCGCGGTGGTGGTAAGAAGAAGGCCGACCCCTTCGATCAGTTGGCAGAGAAGGTAAAGAGTGGAGAGATAAGCCAGGAAGATCTGTTGGCCGAACTCCAGAAACGGATGGCAGGATAGTCCTCCCCAGGACTATGTGGAGGGCCGCTTACACAGGGCCCTCTGCATTATTCTTATGGCAACCTTAGTCAACATAGATGAGCATGATACCTGGAAAGTTCAGGATGCTACGAAACTCCAGGCATACATGAACTGTCCTCGTAGATACTTCTTTGAGTATGTGCTTGGCTGGCGCTCCGAGATTCCTAATAATCATTTGGAGTTCGGAACTGCTTGGCACATGGCTATGGAAGTCTTTTATGAGAAGGGCGTCTCATTAGAGAGTGCCGCTGAAGGCTACAAAAAATTCGAGGAGTACTACCGTGAGCAATTTGACGAGACTTGGGACGAAGGAAACGCTCCGAAGAACCCAGGTAATGCGTTGAGAGCTCTCGCTCAGTATGTCCAAACCTATCAAGATGTTGACGACTTTGAAGTCTTGCATATTGAGGTCGCAGGGAGCGTAGCGATAGCTCCAGATAAGCCCATATATTTCAAGACCGATACTATATGTCGAGACGGCTCTGGCGTCTTTTCCCTCGAGCATAAGACTGGAAGTTACTTTAATACGAAGTGGGCTGCACAGTGGAGACAGAAGATGCAGGTCTCTGTTTACAGCCACGTTCTCTTCTGTTTATTCGAACCGGAAGAGGTCTATGGAGTGAAGATCAATGGGGTCTTCTTCGCTAATGCTCCTCGCGTTAAAGCTAACGGAGAGCCTTATGCAAACTCTCGAGATAACGAGTTCCACCGGGTTCCCGTTAGAAAGAACCTAGCTGCAATGCAAGCTTGGCTAGTTGAAGTCACTCGCTGGTATGATATGATACAGGATGACTTCAACCGCCTGGCTAGTGCCAAAGAAGAGGACGAGGTCCTAGAGGCTTTTCCTCGTAATACTGAGTCATGTACCCAGTATGGGCCTTGTCCTTTTCTTGACTATTGCAGTGTCTGGAATAATCCACTTCAGTATGCTGACAGCCCTCCGATAGGCTATCACGTTGAGCACTGGGATCCTCGTAAGATACCTGGTGTAAGGGAGACAGTAGAGCTATGAATGATGAACTTTATACTCAGAATGATGTATTGCTTAAGATATTCGATGCAATAAATCAACTATCCTTAGCTGTTAATGAGGCTGCTGTAACAATTTCTGATAGCTTGGATGAGGTAGAAGAAAGACTTAAAAGGATCAATGACTCTATCGAAGCTCACACAGAAGAGACTCGAATGATAGACGCTAAGAATAGGACTAGAAACTAATGGCTAAGCGAAACTCTGTGACTATGTTAGCTGAGTCAGTAGAAGTCTCTAAAGGAATTGATGGTCTAGATATGGTCTTAATAAAGATAAAAAATCCATCTGAGGATGATCTTATAAGACTTATATCAGAGTGCAGTAGCATCCTTGAATGGAGACGTAATAGAAGTGAGTTACCAGAAGGAGCCAAGGAATGACTGAGAGTCCTAAGTTCCTCAAAGTCCAAGAGCGTGCGCTCAAGACCCGTGAACGATATGCAGAAAGTGCCAGTCAGTTCTCTAACTTCCTGGTCTACGGAGACTTTGGAACAGGAAAGACTCAGCTTATATCTACCTGTCCTAAGCCTATATTCATAGACTCTTTTGATCCAGGCGGAACTAAGACAGCCGCGCTTCAGCCTCTCATTGATAAGGGAGACATAATAGTTGATAACCGCTGGGAAGGAGACTCGTGGAAAGACCCTTACGCATTTGCTGAGTGGGAAAAGGAGATGCAAGACCGTCAGCGCGATGGCCTCTTTGACCATATTGGTACTTATGCTTTGGACTCCATCACTAAGTGGAGCGATAGTTTAATGTATGAGATCCTTCGCCGAGGGTCTGGAGGAAAGACTCGCAAGGGTTCCAATCCCCAGCTTCAGGATTATCTCGTTCAGCAACTCACAGCTGTAGACTGGCTAGGAGTTCTGATGGGCTATCCCTGCCATGTGTTTGTAACTGGACACATAGGTCTAATGAAGGATGATGTTAGCGGTAAGATGGAAACTGGGCTCCTGATGTATGGGAAGCTCAGCGAGAAAGTCCCTCTCGTCTTTGATGAGAAGTATGTGACGAGAGTCAAGTCGAGCTCTTCAGGTGTATCTTACGAACTCCTAACCCGCAATGACGGTTACTACAAAGCCGAAACAAGAATGGGTGGAGGAAAGTTTGACCCTGCAGAGACTCCTAACATCAAAGCCCTGCTTAGAAAAGCAGGCAGGCCGACAGATGACAGGCCTTCTATCTCTTAACCCTTTCGGCGTAGCCGTATGGATTAGTCAAGATCCTCATTTTTCTAATACTAATGCTAATGCTAATGCTAACTCTAACATGGAGAAAACTCCGATGAGCCTTTTAGGATTAAACCTTGATGATCGTGAAGAACTGAAAGTCCTGCCCGACAACCAGGAAGCAATGCTTCGAGTCAGCCGCGCCGATGTTACGCCGAACAGGAATGACGCCTCGCGGAACAACCTGGCCCTGGTCTTCGATTGTCCTGAGGATCCCCTCGTAGATGATATTCGAGTCTGGCTTCCGATTCCGAACGAAGATCTCAAGGCTGAAGACCCCAAGCGTTACACCAAGCAGCTCAACAGGATTGCCGGTTTCCTGGACGCAGTAGGTGTGAGCGGAGACAACCTGGACACTGATGACCTGCTCGGCAAAGAGTGCTGGGCACTGATCTCCGAGGACGAGTTCGATGGATCTCCTCAAAACGGAGTACGGCGCTTCATTGTCCGTAAGTAATTTAACATAAGATTTGAAATGGGAGGCGCGCTTTCATAGGCGTCTCTCTTTTTACTTACTCGTTTATGAAAGTTAACTTATGAGACTAACATTTGAAATTGAAGAAGAGGAACATAAGATACTTTGTAAGTACATACCACATGGTATGAGGAAGTACGCTTACCAAGCTCTTATAAAAGGCTTTACTAAAGAGTTATCGCAAGACCCCGGTCCTACTATGGAAGCTCTTCTAGGCCAGCGGATAAGGGCTGCTGATCTAGTGCAAAAGGGCGATGACACAACTCCCTAACAATTTGTTACGGAGAAGGAGCAGGCATGGCTGATCTTAAAAGCGAACAGTTTGGGATACTTCAAATGGACAGTACCAAACTGCTTGAACATATAATGGCTGTTCGGACGAGACGCAGGGATCGTTCTAAACCAGCAACTCCCAAAAGAGTAGCTAAGAAGAAGAACCCTCTAGGTAAAGTCTCTGATGAACAGATACGTAAACTACTGGAGATGACTAGTGAGTGACGTAGAGCTACTAAACATAGACCTACCTGATATAGACTTCGGGGATAGAGCTAGAAAGAATTATAAAGACTTGGATCTTTTGGCTAAAGACTTCAAAGAGAAAGGCGTAATTTCTCCTATTGCTGTTAAGCGCACATCAGAAGGCGAGAAGCCTTTTCTTCTTCTAGCCGGTGGTCGCAGGTATTCTGCGGCTGTGTTTGGAGACTTTTCTTCTATTCCTGCCAGAGTCTACCCAGAAGACTTAAGTGAGCTAGACTATCGAGAGATAGAACTAATGGAAAACGTATCTCGGGCGGACTTAGATTGGAAGGAAGAAGTCTGGCTAACTGAGGAAATCCATCGCCTGAAGGTTGAGCAACATGGAGAAGCGGCAGGTCCAAGCGAAGGACACTCAGCCGCCGACACTGCTGACCTGATGGGAAAGAGTCCTATGAGTGTATCTCGAGACCGCCAGCTGGCCGCAGGCCTGGAGAAACATGGTGAAGTACTTGAGGATGCAAAGAACAGAAGCGAAGCTCTGCGGACTCTTAAACGACTAGAAAGAAAAGAACAAGAAGCAGTTGTATCTAAGAACATCCAAGCGGAAGTGCTAAAGGACCAAGGAGAATCTCTTAAGGGCGCTTTGGTAAACAGCTACATCCTTGGCGATTTCTTTGAGGGAATAAAAGGAGTTCCGGACTCTGCTGTCCATGCAGTTGAGATTGATCCTCCTTATGCTATAGACTTAAAGAACATCAAGTACGGTAAGAGGGACGATCTTGAAACTTACAATGAAGTAGATGAGAAGGACTACCCGGAGTTTTTAGAAAACCTGTTTCAAGAATGCTATAGAGTTATGTTCCCTTCCAGCTGGCTAATATGTTGGCACGCCATTCAGTACTATCCCCTTATCAAATCCCTTCTTGAAGAAGCTGGATTCTCTGTTGAGAAGATCCCTGCTGTGTGGACTAAGAATGGCCCTGGGCAAACTCATAACCCAGAGTCTCGCTTAGGTTCTACCTACGAACCTTTTATTTATGCCAAGAAAGGAAACCCTGTTATCTACCAAGCTGGCCGCTCTAATGTCTTTAATTTCAAGACTATCCACAGCGAACATAAAGTACACCCAACAGAGCGTCCCATTGAGATGATAACTGAAGTGCTTAAAACATTCTGTTCTCCTGGCCAGCGAGTCTTAGTTCCCTTTTTAGGAAGCGGGAACACTTTGCTCGCCGCCAGTAACTACGGAATGACGGGCTTTGGTTTTGATCTAAGTGAGGAATACCGAAACTCTTTTATGGCTAAAGTACAAAACGGAGAACCTAATAACTACTATAGCTACTCTTCTTAGGAAAGGACTATCATGAGTCTAGCACCTTACTCTTCTGGTAATCCAGAGACAGCCAAGTACGTCATCATTGGCGAAGCTCCTGGAGCAGAAGAAGAACAAAGGGGCGGAGCTTTTATCGGAGCAGCTGGAAGGCTATTGGACGATCTTCTTAGAAACGCAGGTATTGCGAGGGACGAAGTCTACTTCGACAATGTGTTTCAGTTCAGGCCTACTGGTAATGACTTGTCTCCATATATAAAGTTCGCAAAGACAGTAACTGAGACCGATCAATTCATACAGGCCCAATCAGCACTAGCTGCGAGACTGGACGTAACTAGAGCTAATGTCATTATAACTATGGGGAATGTTCCTACTTATGCTTTGACAGGACTCACTCCTATAACTAAACAAAGAGGTAGTGTTGTATTATCAACTCTTCTAAAGTATCGAAAGGTTATTCCTTGTATTCATCCAGCTGCTGCTTTAAGAGAGTACCTAGCTCGATATAATATAGTTAATGATCTAAGAAGGGCCAAAGATCAAGCTGGATTCCCTGAAGTAAAACACCTGACCAGAGACCTTATCCTAAACCCTTCGTTTGCAGATACTATGAGTTTTCTAGATACTTGTAATAAGGCAAAGGAGGTAGCTTACGACATTGAGATTCGAGGTCAGGAACTGAGCCACATAGCTTTCGCTATAAACCCTAGTGTCGCTATATGTATTCCCTTCGTTGAGGGTATGAAAGACTACTGGGCTCCAGACCAAGAAGCGTCTGTCATGTTGAAGATCGCTGAAGTCCTTGAGAACCCGGAGGTCGCTAAGATAGGCCAGAACCTTTCTTTCGATGCTACTTTTATGTACTACAAATACGGGATTCATGTAGCTCCCCTACAAGACACTATGATCGCTGCAGGAATTTTATTCCCAGACTTTCCCAAAGGTCTGGACTTTCTTGTGTCTCTCTACTGTGATGGAGAGCCTTACTACAAGGATGATGGAAAGGAATGGTTCAAGAATCCTTTTGCCTCTGAGGAAATCTTCCGAAGATACAACGCTATGGACGCTGCAGTGCTTATGGAGATCTACCCGAAGCAGGTTAAAGAACTTGAGCGCATGGGGAATAAGATTACTTACGACCGTCAGAAGTCTCTTCTTCACCCTCTTGTGTATGCTGGCAACAAAGGTATCCGTATGGACACAGAAGGGATGGTAAAAGCTGGCGAAGGCTGCAACGAAAGAATAGATGGCTTGACTAGAGAGCTGGCTGAAGCATCTGGACGAACGGACCTTAATCCTAATTCCCCAAAACAACTAAAGGAATACTTCTATGTAGATAAGGGAATCAAACCTTACACTAGAAAGGGCTCGATATCTGTAGACGACAAGGCTCTTAAACGCCTGGCTATGAACGGACATCAAGAGGCTGATATCATACTGAAACTAAGGCACGAGAGAAAGATGCTCGGGACTTATTACAATATGAAGTTAGACGAAGATGGCAGGATGCGTTGTAGTTTCAATCCAGTAGGAACTGAGCAAGGACGTATATCTAGCTCGAAGACTATAAGGGGAACTGGGGCGAATCTGCAGAATCAGCCGCCGGAAACTCAGGCCATGATGCTTGCGGATCCTGGATGCCTCCTGATAAATCAAGACCTAGGCCAGGCCGAGAATCGTGTGGTCGCTTATATCGCTGGCGAACACCGAATGATTAATGCTTTTGAAAAAGGTATAGACATTCATAAGCAAACAGGATCCTTAATATCTGAAGTGCCTATAGAAGAAGTAACTGACGACCAAAGGTCTGATGGAAAGAAAGCGAACCATGGTCTTAACTATGACTTAGGATACAAGTCCTTTGCTTTGATCTATCAGATGCCTGAGAAGCAAGCGAAATTTATTGTTGACAGGTATCACTCTGTTTATCCTGGAGTACGTCAATGGCACAACTCTGTGAGAGAAGAACTCAGCCGACAAGCTAGAACCCTCGTGAACTGCTATGGAAGGAAGCGGGTGTTCCTGGACCGTTGGGGACATGAGCTATTCAAGGTAGCGTATAGCTACTGTCCTCAATCTACAGTGGCCGAGAAGATGAACCAAGATGGCGTCTTATTTATATATGATCGACAAGACTTATTTCCAGAAGTGCAATTCCTTAACACCATTCATGACTCTATACGCTACCAGGTTCCTTTGTCTGTGGGCTATGAGAGAATCATAGAAGTCATAAAGGCTGTTAAGGCTAGTCTCGAAAAGCCTATTACCTGGAGGGGACAGTCTTTCTCTATTCCGGCTGACACAGAACTGGGCTTTAGTTATGACAAGAAAACTATGGTCGAATGGAAAGCCCATTATGTAGACAATACTCATGACGATAAGTTGGCCGAGGAGCTGGAAATTTATGTCAGGGAGCAGGCGGCTTGATGACTGGATTGAGGCCTTTGTCAGATATACTGATAATACAGAGCCTCCAGAAAGCTATCGTAGATGGGTGGCGATATCTACAATGGCTAGCGCTCTTCAAAGAAAGTGTAAGCTTGAGTGGGGGAGCGAAGTATTTTTTCCTAATATGTATATAGTTCTTGTAGGCCCTCCTGCGGCTAGGAAGGGAACTGCGATGAGGACTGGTAAAGACTTACTAGACCAGATTGGAATAGCGGTATCTGCAGATGAGAGCTCTAGACAAAAGCTCGTCAAGAGCCTTCAAGAAATGGGAGTCGCTGACCAAGATGATCTAGGAAGAATAAACTTTCATTCTAGTATGACTTTGTATTCTAGCGAGCTAACGGTCTTTCTGGGATACGGAGCTAAAGAGTTACTAGCAATGCTCTGTAAATGGTATGACTGTGAGCCGCGCTATGTCTATGACACTATACAAAGAGGTAAGGAGGAAGTTCCAAATGTTTGGTGTAACCTTATGGGGGCGACAACGCCAGGGCAGCTTCAAGCGTCACTTCCCGAAGATGCTGTTGGCTCTGGGTTTACTAGCCGTGTTGTCTTTGTTTATGAGCAGAATAAAGGCAAGCTTGTTCGGAAGCCCACACTCGAAGAAGAGCTCTTGGAACCGCTACTCCACGACCTCGGAAGAGTTAGGAACCTAAGTGGAGAATTTTTTGTGCAAGAAGATGCTGAGAATATTTACTATAACTGGTATGAGCGTAGCGAAGAGGAATCAATATTCACTGACTACCGTATGGAGTATTATGTACAGCGAAGACCTACTCACTTATTCAAACTTAGTATGATAATATCAGCAGCTCGCGGAGATGATAAAGTAATAACTCCTATAGACATAAGCGAAGCTATAAGAGTACTAGAAGGCGCAGAAAAGAATATGTCTCAGGTATTCGCTGGTGTGGGTGCGAATCCTCTAGCGGGTATCCAGTTCCGTATACTGAACATAGTTAGAGAACTAGGACCCACCGAGACAGCTGTTGTTGCAGAGGCTTTACAAAGTGATGCTAGCTTTAGTCAGTTCGGGGAAGCTATACAATCCCTGGAACAGATGGGGCATATAAAGATAGACATCATTAAGAAGCTTATAATACCAGTATAAGGGGAGATAAAATGGAACCTGAAAGACTTAGTAGAAAAGAGGCGGTTGAAATATTTGACAAGACTATAGAAGATGCTGCTTGGGGAATAACTAAAGAGCTGTGGCCTTCTTTGTTAGGAGCTATAGAAGTACTAGTTCCAGAAAGTAAATTCTCTAGGAGCTCTCAAGATGCAGAATGATGACTATAAGAAGAGAGAAAAAGCTAACCGCTATGGCATCCTGCACCTAGTCGATGACAAGGATTTTATAACCTTCATCACCGACCTAGTACAAGAGCGTCCACATAAAGTAAAGAATGATCTAATTATAGCTGTCAATAGGACCAAAGAAAAGGCCTAGGGGCATGGAAGTTATCTTCGCTCTGTATATCATCTAGGTGAAGAAACCTCTTGTCCCCAGTTTGGGAAACCCCTATACCGGTAAATCCAAGACTGGTAGCTAGAGCAAGGACCGCATAAGCGTCCTCTCCTCTGATAGCTATGTCAACGGCTCTACCAGTGGAATGAGCACCGGGTCTGGGGTTTCCCTCTGGGTCTTTCTTCTTAGCTTCCACACTATGCTTTGGGGAACGATACCCTGAAGTTATTATAAGACCCCTTCCGTATTCTGTTCTCAGTTCTTGTAAGCGGTCCATAGTGTCTTCATTTAAAGCACACTCACCTGTCTCTCTGCAAGCCATTTCATTAAAGCTAAAGTTAGGCCACCTGTTAGAAGGCCATGTCTCTTTATTATACATTTCTTAATCTCTTGGTTTTTGTACTGAAGGAAGGGTAGGAGCGTACAACTCAGCTGGTGCCTTATACTTAGGCTTACGAGGAAAGAACTTCGCTAACTTTTCGTCTGTCCTGGCTCTTTCTTCAAGCATCTTCATAAACTCTCTTCCGAACTTTCGCTTCTTGTAAGTCTGTCCTCTGAATATTCTTCGTTCATCTAGCATCCTTAATTTAAAGCCAGCAAGCTCACTGCCTACCTGATAAAGCGTTGCGGTCTCTCCTTTAGCCTGTGCTTCCAAAAGCCTAGTGAGTTTTCCAAAAGGAGGAAACGCTTTTCCGATAGCCCACTCTGTTTGTTTAGATGGCTGAGACTCTTCAGGCAACCAAGGAAATAAAGAGATAGGATCTTCTCCTTCATACCTAGTGGGCATCTGTCCTTCCCAGCGACCTATAGCAGTACTTCCCATAAAAAAGTCCTGGTTTAAGAATAGCTGAAGAGGCCCGCTAATAATAGGATTAGTACTAGACAAAATATCCTTGACATTAAACCTATTAAGCTCTAAAAGAGGTATATCAATCTGACCGGCCACAGGCATATTATCCTGATTTATATAAGGTACCTGCCAGGCCATTACCTCATCCCAATAGTCTGGGGTTTCGGCTTGTTCAAACTCAGGGTAAAGGCTCTCAACAGCGGCCTTAGTCTTAGGAATCTGAGCCATACGCCCTGGGTTCTCTAATATAGCCATCATCACTCGAGGGGCGGCAAACCTCTGCCAAGCATAAAAAGGAAGGATTCTCTTAAACGTAGTCTTTTCAAAGTCTGTCAGCATCCTATAATCAAAGTGCCACAGTCGAGGCATCTCAGCTGCCGCCTCTGCAGGCATACCTTTGGCTAAGCTATCTAAGAAAAGCGTCCATCTTCCCTGGTTCTCTACAATCTGAGCAGCGGCTCTATTAACCTTGATAGGCCAGAACTGTGCACCTCCAATTTTGCTAAGCTTATCCTTTAACGGAAGGTCTTCTTTTGACCCAAAGGCCATCACTTCAGCAACTCGAGGGTCTATTTTCTGGCTTATTTCTGTAGGCATACCAACTACATCGCTGTTCCAAAGTATATCAGCCGCGCCAGCTTCAGTGTTATAAATTGAGCTGGCTACTTGTGGAACTCCAAGATCCTCTCCCATCCTAGCTATCTCAGAATAACTTAAAACCCTACCATCTGCGTCTTTTATTCCTATATCTGGAACGTCATCTAGGCTATCCCAGCCATACCTACGCGCTATGCTATTAGTTCTTTTCAACATCCAATCTGGAAGCCTTCCTGCACCCTCAGATACTGCCATTAGTTTTACAGCTTGGAGGTTCCTAAGCATAAACTCGGATAAAGAAAAGCGCCCTTTCTTATTTCTTCCAACCCCAGCCATCCAGTTACTGTTCATTATACTGATGAGATTTCTCGCGTGATAACCAGTACCGAATGTAGCCCACCCTTTCCATACGTTAGTAAGGTCATCAAAGGCTTTTCCAAAAGCTGTTATCTGTCTAGAGTCCCCTATTAATTCTTCGCTTCTAGTTAGAAAGTTGTAAATCTCATTAGGAAGAATATAAGCCCCTATGATTTCTTCTTTGTACTTAGCCCCTTGATCAAAGTCATCGCTTATTTTTATCTTTTTCTTTATCTCATAAACCTTCATTCCTTGCCCATCGCCTGAAGGTCCTTCTTTTCCCAGAGGGGTCTCTATAGTTTCCTTAATATCTTTCCATGTACTTCCTTCTATAGGAGGCCTTTTAGCGTTAAAGAAAGCAGGGTCAAAATCTATCCTAGTTGCCAGTTCTGGATTAGTAAGAATCGCTTCTCCAAACTGCCTAGACACCACGTACCTTACGCTATCTACTGCTCGAGTCCTAAGAATATTCCCTATGTCCAGCTCAGTTCCATACTCTACGTCTCCTCGAATCCCAGCTAAGACCCTGTCAAGTTGGTTAGGATAACTCTTCGCTTGTCCAAACCCAGGTATTGCCTCAGTCCCTGGAAGGATTCCTCCTCCACTTCTTGTCTGCTCAGGCCTACGACTTTCTGCTACTCTTTCAAATGCTCTAGCCAGCCGAGGATCTTTGGGTGTGGTCCCGTGAAGGTATAAATCACGAAACATACTTGGATCTATTACTCCCCCGAGAGGCGCGTTAACCTCAGATGCAAATAGTCTCTTGGTAAAACTACGAATCACCTTTGCATACTCTTTAAGCTTAGGACCGTTTTCAGCTATTATCAGCCCTCCTTCTATAAAAGCATCTATCTGGCTCTCCATAAGCTTGGGTTGATCCATTAGAGTTCCCATCAGCCTTCTTTCTCTGGGACTCATCCAAGTAATCATAGAGTCTATCTCATCTAGCATAGCCACTATTTCATTCTCAGCCTTAGCCCCAAAGCGTCTCTTTATATTAAGTAATGCTTTTCTATGTTCAGCGGGAAGCTCTGGGTGCATCTTGAACGCCTTGTCCAGTGCCTCTGTAATAGGCTTTCCTGCACGAGTGCCTTTTGCTGCTTTATATATCTTTTGTGGAATTGTAGCTAAAGCAGTTCCAGGAATATAATTAAGAGGATCTATAAATATAGTTCCCATAAGGGCTAAAGTCCAGTTAGCCGCTTCAGAGGCTTCCGCTAAATTTCCCTCATACTCTTCCAAGATCTCTGGGCTAATACCCAGTCTCCTGGCTTCCGCTTTTTCTTTGCTTGTTACTTTTCTGGGATCAATGTCTAAAAGACCATACCTTTGTGCCAGTTCAGATATATCTGTTTGCCTACTCCTTAAGTTCAATCCCAGAGTATAACCTGCTCCGATCTCACTAGCAAAAGCTTTCCAACCTTCCCATACAGCACTACCACTTCTAACTGGCCCTTCTATTCCAGTGCTCCTCAGCTTTGAGTCTTCTATCAAAGCATCTTCTATCGCAGCTCCCACTCCGTAACTAGGAGCTTGAAGAAGGTTGCTAAGTATGCCGACTACATTACTCATCCTTCTATCTAGAGTACCTAGAAAGCCTACTCTACCTTCAGCTTTAATATACTCATCATACTGAGCTAACAAACCCATCTCAGGATAGACCCTATCCATCTCTTCAACTTGTGCTCGTCTCTTATCTACTTCATTACGCACGGCCTTAAAGGATATTATCTGGTCCTCTGTAACCTCTAGTGAAGTTCCCCAAGTTCCTTCTGGAAGATCTCTTTTGCTAGGCAGATTGAATATAGGAGTCCCAGACACAGGAAAGATATCTTCATCATGAGGGTCTACATAGCTTGTATCTATTTTTGCATCTTCGTGGCTTTTCTCTATAAGGGCATTTAGAGAAATATTCTTTCTTTCTTCTAACCCTTCTTCTATTATAGAGTTTAGACTCCGTCTATTTATTAAATTACGCTCAGTCATTTTTATTACCTAGGCATAAAGGGTAGAGGTTCATTATTAGAATTATTAGCTGGCGTTTGATTTGGAGCATCTAACGCAGGGTTTCTATAGGAAGAAATCTTCCTAAAAGTAACACCTTGAAATGAGGGCTGACTGAGTCCCATATTTTCAAATCCACGCTTGTTAGCCTCCCACATATCATCAGCCCACTCTGGCCGTTCAACCACTTCCCAATGTTTAGCGCGCAAAGCTACTATCATTTGTTCAACTTGTTCAGGAGGAGCAGTAGTAATCCAATCAGCCCAAAAGGCTGATGCCTCTTCTACACTTCCCTCTTCCAAAAGTTTTACTATCGCTCTTGTTTTATCTTCTGGCTCTACGTCTGGGGCTACCAGCCCTGCGATAATATTTAATTGAGCGTCTAAAATATCATCGACTTTTGCTTGGCCACTAACTGTAGATAGATCAATAGTGTCAGGAATAGCTACTCCATATGTTGATCCCAATGCTTTAAGATAATTAGCAACTGCTTTCTTTTTGTCTCCATAAGTATTCGCAGCTGCGTTGCCAGCGCCTTCTAAAATACTTTTGGCCAAATCACTTCTATTTTTCCGTACAGCCTCTGATATTCTTCCATCAACTCCGGCTTTAAGAATATCCAAAGTTTCTGAAGGATGTCCTAACTGTCCATATATATCAATAGCTGCTAAGTAACTCTTTCTAGCCCCACTAGGATCAGTAATCGAAAGAATGTCCCCTTGTTCTTCAAGCATTTCAGCTTGTCTTCGAAGCCTGGCATTAGCTTCTTTCTCTGGATCGGTAAGCCCTGCAGTTCTCTTAGCAGACTCTAACAAAAGAGATGTATGATTTACCAACTCTGGGTTTCTAATAACTATTGGTTCTGTAAGAACTTGCTCTAGTCCTTCTACGTCACCTTTTAATGCGTTTATAAGAGGCTTCCAAACTTTAGTCTGTTGTTCCCTTGCTTGCTGATTTAGATCCCTTCTTATAGCGTTACCTTCTGTGGCTTTTCCTGTAGCGCTAACGTAAGAGTTTACAATCCCTTCTATTGTTTCCTCATACTCAGGATCATTATAGTTCAGATTACTAGTCTGCTTTAACGTCAAGCTTAAGGCATTTATTGTTCCAGTGGATTCTGCTAAATAGCTATCTAGTTCTCCCAGCCTGGCAGTCATAGGACCTGTGTCTACAAGTCCTTCTGCTCCTGTAGGCATGGAGGCCAAGGATGTAGTTATTCCTCCAGCCCCAGTTCTTACCTTATCTTGATAAGACCTGAGATCTGTTAACCCTTTCCTCATTCCTCCGGCACTGCTGAAGTCTATAGAAGGAGGAGCCCCGACATTAGCAGCCTGTAAAGATCCTGCAAAATCTGTCTGTACACCTTTCGTGGCAAAGCTTCGTAGAGATGAAGCTAATGCAACATCCCCAAGAGCCTCTGCTCTAGCAGCCGCTCCGAAGGGGTCTATCTTTGCCATATTCCAGATCATGGCTCTTTCCGCTTGGCCAGCCATCCTTTTTTCTCTAGTAGCCGCCGCTGTTCTTCTTTGTTTAGCGTCAGCTAGAGCTGCCCCAGTCTTAACTCCAGGGAGAAGGCCTTCTGTAAACCCTTCTGCAAACTCGCCTAATTTCTGTGCAAATCCCATTTTGTTCTCCGTAACAATTTGTTATAGAGTTTAAGAAAATTAGTTAACTATCCTCCAGTAGCCGCTGCGCCTGCGCTTGCTCCAGCTGCTGTAGCTGCTGGCATCAAATCTGTGTTACCGGTTGCATATGCTAGATACGCGCCTCCTGCTGCTCCAACGCCTATACCAAAAGCCCTACCTATACTAGAAAGAGCTGACACTCCTCCTGCTTCTCTCTCAGAAGAGAAATTAGACCCAGAAAGAAAACTCATAATAGCAGATTGTGTAGTATCATCTAGATCAGCAAACCAAGTATCGCTTATATAGCTGATATTAAAAGGACGTGTACCTCCATCATCTAGACGTTCACCTTTTAAAGAGTCAAAATAAGATGTCATATTTCTAAGAAGGGTTTGGTCATTACCTATCCCTCCTGTTATTGAAGCAAATAAATCATTTACTTGCTGTTTTTGTTCATCTGAAGCATTAGCCACAAAGTCATTAGCGGCAGTTACAGAGTTAAATTCATGGCCTGGGACATATAATAAAGCTCCTGCGTTATCTCCGTACACATCTTTAACAGAGTCTTGCAAAGAACCAAGAAAATAATCTCCCCATTCACCTGACCACTGTATATTATCCCAAACTGGAGGCCTATCTGGATCAGTAAGAGCGTATACAGTTGCTGCAGCTCCAGCAGCGGGGCCTCCTAATATGGTGGCTGTGGTTATCTTAAATTTGTTATCCCAGAGCTTACGGAATATTCCTCTTTGTTCTGCATCTGCTGCGTTAAAAGTTGATTCATCTGCGGGAAGGGCGTCTGGACCTACAGGGGCATATGTCTTTATTTCCTGCCCTCCTTTTATTAGGCTAGCCCAAACATCTAACATATTCTTTTCTGCTTGGTCAGCCTGTCTATTCGCCCTTGCAAAGGTTTCTCCATCAATACCAAAAGACGTTGCTATAGCTCTTTCCCTATCCCCATAAAGAAGATCATACTGATCTTTTGCCTGAAGAAATGCCCCTTGCTCTTGTCTCTCTTGGTAACCATGAGATATTATAACATTATTTATAGCATCTTCTCTTTGTTGAATCCTTTGTTCTTCTGTAAGATCAGGATTAAAAAACACATCTGTTAGTCTTTGGTCCAGATCCCACATAGCGTTACGAAACTTATTACTATCAAGACCGTACTGCTCAGCTACCTCTAAATTTATCCTGTTCCACTCTTTATCCGCTCTCTCTTTAGCGTCATTGAACTTATCTCTATCAAGACCATTCTCTGCCGCTATAGCATCGTACTTAGATATCCTCTCCATGTTCTGCTGCATGATAGTAGCCGCAAACTCTTTAGCCTTCTGTGTAGGCATATTATCTTCTACATTTATCCTACCATTAGCTATAAGATTATTCAGCTCTCCATCAGTAATATCCCTGCCAAGCATCGCACTAAAGCTCATCCTTATGGAGTTCTTCATATCTTCGCTTGGAGGCATATAAGGAAACATAGCCCACTCAGACTTAGGAATACCCAGATCTTCCAGAGAAAGAAGCCCTCCTGGGACTCCAACATCTCCAGTAACATCTGCCCAAGCCTGACTAATATCTGCTGAAATAGCCCGAGTATTATTTACAATATCACTATTAATCTTCTTAATGGCCGCTTCAATCTCTGTCTCGCTTAAGCCAAATTCTTTAAGCCTAATAGCAATATCGTTATTGAACTGCCGAACAGTTTCCCTAAGCTCTGTGTTAAATTGCCTCTGTTGTTCGTCTAACTGCTCTTCTGCCATCTTACCAGTGGTAATAGTACTAAACGCATTTACTAGATTAGTAATAGTACTATCCCTAGCGGCCTGGAGCCTGTCTTGAACCTCAGAATCCAACGCTGCTAAGTCTTGAATCCTTTGATTCTCCAGAAGCTCAAACTGCCTCTGCGCTCTTCCAGTCTTAGGCCCTCCTGGATCTATAGCAAACTGTCGGCCGAGACGTAACCTGGCATCTCCGTAACGATCTTCTATAGCGGTAGTCTGAGAAGCCTTGTACTCTTCCGAGTTAAAGCCCATATCCTGAACTGTGTTTTCTATCTCTGTAGCTATAGTACTTTGAATACTCTCGAGGTTAGCTGGGTCTCCAGCGTTACCCATTCCACCTTCCCCTTCTACACTAGTATTCGCATCAGTATTTGCTTGCTGCTCTCTAGCCCACTCGGCATAAACCATAGCTTCATGAGGACTCAAAAGAGGATTTCCTTCTGCGTCCACCTGGTCTGTTAACCAGAAGACCCTCTCTAAAATATCTAAGCCTGCTGGAGGCTCCGGAATCTTTAGAAGGATATCTTCTATACTAATATTCGCTATAGCTGCTTCATACTCAGGAGTTCCAGGAGTGTAAAGAGAATCTACTATAACTTCATCTCCTGCTTCTGCTCTGTCTCCTTCTCTATCCGCCAGGACTTCTGCGTAGTTAGTCTCCCATTCTTCTAATGTGCCATCCTGGAAAGCCTTAATATAACCCGCGAGAGCATCTTCTCCATCAGCATTGAGAACTTCTCCTGCCCTTATTACCTGATCATCATTAAGGCCTAGTAGAGGTTGCTCTATAAGATATTTTGCTCTTTCTCCATCTAAATAAGGAGATATAGAAGCGTAATCTTCTAAGGATCTCTCAGGGATTACATCTTTCCCTTCTCCCATAATAGAAGCATAATTATCTTGTTTACTTTTAATTATATCCTTAAGGAGCGCATTGTAAGCGGCTTCCCCACCTGACCTATACGCCCCTTCTAATAAACTTATCTCTTGGGCTGTGAGTTCCCTATGTGGAGAACCAGGATCTCCAAGACCTCCTGCTTGGTGGGTCAAAAAGTCCTGGCTTGTCCTTATCTTATTCTGTATTGTCTCTGCTTCGGTGGGTTCAGTAGGAGTAGTTTCATCTTTCCAAGCCTCGGCAGGATCATCTCTATTCTCTTTTGCCCACTGGTACCATCTAAGAGCATCATCTCCACTAATAGTTCCGGCATTAACACTATCCGCCAAAAGCTGAAAAGCATCAAAATTACTCAGATCACTAGGAATAGCAGGGAGTCTAGCTAGAAACGCTTCTAGCGACTCCTCTTCTTCTAATGTTACATCTAGATCAGTACCAAACTCAGTTAAAGACTCTTCTTCCTCTTCTAAGGTTACATCTAGCTCAGTGCCAACCTCAGTCAAAGGTTCCTCCACCGGCTCTTCTCCAAGAAAATCAGTTCCTTTTATCTGGTTTAAAACTGATTCAAATCTAACAGGGCCTCCATCATTGAAAGCCTTTCTAAGTCTGGCTAGCTGCTGAGCGTTTAGCTCCACTCCTGCGTTAGCCACTAAAGAGTCAAAACCTGTTCCTGCTGTAGCATCTATCTCCTCTGTATCTTCTGTTTCTCCGTCTCCAAGATCCGGCTGTTCAGCATCGTCTGCCACTCTCTTAGTCTCATTAGCCCAACCGAGCCATCTTTGTGCATCTTCTTCTGACACTCCTTGTTCTATAAGCCAAGTCATTCCAGGAACATTACTCATACTGCTGGGGACTGTTGGAAGTCTAGCTAAAAGAGTTTCTATAGGTTCTACAGGTTCTTCCGTAGGCGTTCTTTTTGTTTCTCCAGCATTCATTGGCTCGTCTTCATATTTGTACCAAAACCAGAATCTCCACCTCTTTACGTCCTCTTCAGTAACACCCTCTTGGTCTGATAACCATGCCATAGCTCCATCAAGGTCCAGAGAACCAGGAACAGCAGGCATCCTGCTTAAGAAAGCCTCTCGAGACTCTGCAGCTTTCCAAGTCCAACTTTCAGGATCAAAAGTCGGCATATCCCAAGAGTAGATAGCCCCAGATCCAGGGATCATCTCTTCTGGCATAGGAGGAGCCAGTTCCCATCTACCTGAGGAAGGCCTTTTGTAATAGCCTTCTCTTCCAACATTAGGATCTTCTATACCAGAAGTATCACCGGTTTCAGTGTCAAAACCTGGCGGCAGGCCTGGCTGTTCTGGCGTAACATCTACATCTACTGTACCCTCATCAACAGGAGGCAGACTACTATCTCCTTCTCCCCCAACACCTGGCGCGGCATCCCACCTCCAACTAGCCTGATTCCATGTCGCTCCCTCTCCTTTATCATTAGGGGGAATCTCAGTCCATATTCTAGTGTAAGGATGCTTTGCGTATCCCTCTCTAAAAGCGTTAGGGTCTGCTTTTATATCCTCTATAGTTGTTTTTCCCTTCTCCCATAATTTTTGTACAAGACTACCAGGGTCTACTGTATGATCCTCTAGTTCTCCTTGTGTATCCCCTATAATCTCGGTCTCTTCATTTTCTGTTTCTTCTAGCTGCGCTGCTGCATTATTAGCCCTGGTGTTAGATATAAGCTTAAGCAAATCAGTTTTCTGTTGGGGCGTAAGATTAGGATCTGCGTATATATCATCTCCTATTTCTCCAGAAAGCTCACCTTCACCAATCCTTTGTTGGTACTCTTGAAAAGCATAAGGATTATTAGCAGGAGGGAGGGCCGCTTGCGCATTAAGCTTTTTTATCTCTGCTAGCACCCTGTTAAATTCTTCTTCTCCTCCACGCCCAAAAGCTTTAAACAACTGATCTGTTTGTTCACTGCTTAACTCTATATCAACTCCTTCTATTAATGTAGGAAGAGTTGGCTCAGTAGGGGTTGGAGGATCGTCAGCTACAGGCTCTACAGGAGGAGGACCCCAAGACTCAGTTTGATAATTAAAAGTCCAGTCTAGACCTCCAGGGTTAGGAGGTATAGGTACCCATGTTAAGCTACTGGGACTCTGGTAATACCCTTCTCGATTTTCGTTCGGGTCTTTTGTTGGCCCTGTAGCTCCTAAAGTTTCCCTAGTAGACTGACTCACGTTCACGGTAGGAGTTAAAGCACTTTGGGCTGCAGTAACAAGTCTGTTATGCTCAGGGCTGCTTTTATAATTTGATACTAATCTTTGTACAGCAGGAGTTGTGGCTGCTAGCGCTTTCCCATCTACTGTGATAACCTTACCTAAAGGATCAGCCTTTATAGCTTCTATATACTTATTAGCAACGTCCTGGTCTGTTTCTACAGGGACTGAAGGAACATCAGCTAATGGATCAGAAGAAGAAAATATAAGAGCTGTTTCATCTTCTAATTTTGGAGGTTCTTGGTTAATATTATCAACAGTAACTACTGGAGCGGTCTGTCCACCAAAGCCGCCAGCAGCGCCGGTGTAAGACTGTCCTATATCCTCTTCTGATTCTAGAGACTCACTATCAGGTGCCAGCTTAGCCCTAGAAGAATCTGCGTTAGCCGCTATCCTAGTACTCATTATAAGAGTAAGTAATTCGGATTTTTCTGCAGCGGTAAGAGTAGCGTCTGCGTTTATAGTATCCCCTATCCCTGTTGTTTCCCCTCCTGTAATTCTTTGTTTGTAAGACTGGAACTTACCATTGTTTGGGTCGACAATACTTGAAGTAGCAGTACTTACTGTAACACCTGAAAATGCCATTAGTCACCTCTATAACAAATTGTTATGAAGTTTCAATTTCTTCAGACTCTTCATGCCCATTCTGGACATTCCTAGCAAAGTCTAAAGCGCCTATTATTTGATGTTGTGCAGCTCTAAGATACACTAATCGTTGCTCAATTTGCTGTATTTCTTTCTCTACAGCTTCTTTTTTCTCTTCATAATCCTTAACGCTCTCTTCCATATTCTGCTCTACGTTGCTCATCTTACTCTCCTAAGTTAGAAAAAAACTGCCTAATGGAATTAATCGCTACAGTCAGCCCTGCAATAGCATAAGGCATCAAGGACGGATCTGTAGCGGCTTCGGGCATATAGCCCAACTTCGATATAATATCAAACGCAACTGCACCTACCCCACCTACCGCAACACTCTTCCCAGTCTTAGTGGCTTCTTTTTTACCGAAGCCCATCTTAATGTTTTTTCTTAGTATAGCTAACATTTCGTTCTCCTATTTTGAGTCAGGATGCGCTGCTTTATAAGCCCATGCAAAGATAGCCGTCACTAGAAATGTCAAGGTAGATACCATCGCTTCATGCTGCCAGAAACTTTGATACTTATCTCCACCTATCCAAGTGTTGCCCGCTTTACATAGCTCATAAAACAACGCTACTGTTATCGCTGCCCCGCCTGACCAGTAACCAGCCTTGGATGCTTCATCTCTGGCTTTTTGCTTGCGCGAGATTGTAACCAGTTCCTTAGTCGCTTTCTGAGCCTCTTTCTTTGCTTCTCGTTCACTTTGCCCTGTCCGTTTTAAAGCGTGTACAGTTGCGCCTTTTATTCTTTTCTCTTCCAAGTACGCATCGTAGAGTCTACCATAACACATCTTAAGCTCACCGAACGAAGCGCAGTCACTGGCATTCGCTGGAAAATTCCGATAAGGTCGCTTCAAAGAGCCTCCCTCTGGGCATACTCACTATCAGGCAAAAGGACTTTTACTGCTGTCAGCATCTCATCCTTGCGTTCATGGTTAAAGATAGAGTCTGAATCCTTTAGGTATTCATCTATTATGCTTAAGGCGCATAGCCTTTCCGATAGACGCAGGTACGTAGCCTCATTAGAACTGTCGTAGAAGGCATAGATGACCTTGGATTTGAGGATGAAGTGCATTCTACGTTCTGAGCCTTCTTCCATTGCAATGACTGTATCCAGATCCATACGTGTATCCTCCCTATTATTGCATATAATATACGATCATCTGTAGATTCTCGTTTTATCAGTTAGCCATTCATTCGTCCTGTCTACCGATTTCCTAAGAGAATCAATTCGCCTATTTATCCGTTCGATATCGCTCCTTAGCATCAGCAGCAGTACTAAATTGAATGCTACCAGCGTTAAGCCTATGACCGCAAGTCCCGCTTGGATCTCTTTAGCGTCCACGGGTTTTCTTCTTTTTATCGGTAATCAATGCCGCCAGCACTAACGCCACAGCACCTGCGACTATACTACTCGCTAAAATAGCAAACGCGAGATGGCAGTTGGTCACGCTATTATGCAGCCTCCAGTGCTGCTATTTTTGCCTCTGCCGCTTCGAGTCGAGCCTGTAATTCTTGCACCACCTTGAGGCCGATCTGCGCTAATATTGAGTACTTAGCACGTTTAGTAACAGTACCCAAATTAACCATTTTATTATGAGTTGCTATAACCCTGTTCCCATCCTCATCAATATTATATGTCTCGTTGCCGTCTGCGTCTAATATCGGCACGTCTTGGCTGCTATAGTCTGGCGCGTCCTCGACCAACCCCGGAAACACTGTCTCCAATTCCTGCGCCACTACCCCAAATCGCATAGGCGATTCTGCATCTTCCGCGACATCCGATTTGAGTCGATATTTACGAAATTTGACAGCTTTGAAATCATCCCAATACGAACGTACATCTGTAATGTCCTGCTTAAGTTTTAAGTCCGATATTGCGCCGTAACTGTTGTTTGCATTTACAACATCGCCGTCAGTGTGAACTATAAACCGTTCTCCGCTATTGTCGTGAAGATAGAGGAAATAATACGATGAACTTCCTGTTACGTCTCCGGTCATTTTCATTGACATACCGCGAGGAGCAGAGCCACTGCTATTTATGCAGTCTACCACCGCGCCATCGCTTCGACTGGACCTGACATCAAATGGCGAAGTTGGCGAGGACGTGCCGATGCCGACATTGCCGTCTTCTTGAATTTTCATTAAAACTGTTGCAGATGTTGTGTTGGCATTATGCCCAAAATAATAAGCGCGGTCAGTCTGATCATCATTGGAGTCAATGCTAAAATACATCGACTCAGGAGTGGCAATCAGAGCATTGGAGGTATCGTGAACGCCCAGATCCAGTGATGGCGAACCGTTGACGGTGGATATTAATACCGTCCCTCCACTGTTGATTCTCATACGCTCTGTAGCGGCTGTGCCGAATTTTAGCGCGTTGACCGAATCGTGTTCATATTGTATATATCCCTGATTTGTTGTGTCGGCAGTATCAGTCCAACCCAGAACTCCATTGCCATCCGTTGGCGCGTACATAATCACATCTGCATTCGCATTGCCATCGCCTACAACGATAACGTCCGTGTTGCCATCTACAGTTGACGGTGATGCGTTATTGACACCAAGTCTCGTCCCATCAAAAATGAGATTGGACTCGGATGTAAGCGCACCTGTTCCGTTGCCTGTTAGTATCTGACTCGTTCCAACGGTAGATAACCCCGTTCCACCATGCGCCACCCCTACGTCTGTTCCCTGCCAGACTCCAGTGCCTATGGTGCCTACGGTAACAATCGAACTACTGCCAGCAATGGGCGAGTAGAGCGATCCAAGAGCAGTGCCTCCGAGCGTTATCGCGTCTGCTTCAAGGGTTCCGTTTACGTCTATATCACCATCCAGGTCAATATTCCCAGGTATTGTTACGACACTTGCGCTGCCTGCACCTATCGTAGCATCAATACGTCCATCAGCAGACGCAGACCCTGTAACGCTCAACCCCAACGTATTCGTAGCATCATTCTCCGCGACATAGACACGTAATCCAGCAGCTTCTGACCCATGATCGGCTTCCACTACGTAGGCATCTATATAAGCTAACTTCTCCGCAGCATTATTGCTCGCATCTGTACCGAAGAACTCAATCGTCCCCATAACATCATTATCAGCACCTTGACCAGAACCGGGATCTTTTGTAAAGACAAATTTACCAGCAGTAGCATCGGCATGGGTATTCTTGAGCTCTATCTTGGGAAGATCCGCAGAAGTCGAGGTGGCAGTAAGAGCATCACTTGCAAAAGTCAATGTTGACTCTACAATAGCTGAAGAACTACTACCGTAAGTAACCATACCATCCGCAGTAGATCCACTAAAGGATATACCTCCTCCAGGAACTGATTCCCATGCAGGTACTGTCCCCGCCCCTCCAGTAGTTAAAACATAACCATCAGTAGATGCCCCTAGCCGCTCTAAGAAACCGCTTGCGTCACGATAGTAGATATCTCCAGTAGCATCAGATCCTAGAGTCATAGTAGCAGAGCCATCTATAACTCCAGACCAAGTTCCACTAGTGATTGTACCTACCGTGGCTAAAGATGATGCTGAGGTAATACTATTCTGCGCAGCGGTAGATATCGTCCCTGCCAGGGTCGAACCAGTAACAGCCCCACTACTAGTAATAGCTCCATCTGCTTGAATAACACCAGCCGTGGAAATCGTTGCTCCTGTGGACCCATAACCTCCACCAAATGTTGCCCCTGCAGTACACACTAAGCTAGCTAGAGTAGCAGCTCCGGTAGTTCCTAAAGTTCCTCCAATACTTGTATTTCCACTACTGTCTATTTCAAGCGCTGGCTGCGCCCCAAGAGATCCAGTCCCATAATTAATAACAAACTTATCACTATCCCCATCTTCCACACCTAAGGAGTACTGAACAGTTCCACTAAGAGCAAACTGAATAACAGAGTCTCCATCGCTAGCTGTATTATTAATTTGAAGATTAGTTCCGTTAGCGTGAGCTCCAGCCATCGTCAGCCCTGTATCAGCGACATGAGTTAAGCTAATATCACTATCTGCCCCAAAGTTTAGAACCGCTGAGTCGGAACTAAGACTAACATCATCAGATACTGTCATATCTCCAGTTATTGCAACTCTTCCAACACCAGCAGCCGTGGCTCCTGCAGTGAGAAATTCCGTCATAGTTCCAGCAACAAGAGCTCTTATCCTAAACTCAGAGTCCTTACTACCTGTAGAAGCATCTGTCAGGACCCAGTCAAGATTTACTAAGTCAGAGGCTGTACCCGCATCATCGTCTGCATAAAGAACAAGCCTACCTCCATCGTTATCCGCAGCAGTTCCACTAGCAGGATCCAGACCAAATTCTGCAACTTCCACTATTCCTGCAGCCGCCGCATTAGTCGACTCAAATGACTTTTTGCCTGTCATAGTCTGGGCTGTCGACTTGCCCATTATGCCATCTGTGCTAGTTAGGTCTACATTCGCCTCATCTATATTTGTAGACTCTAAGAAGGTAAGTACATTGTTTAACCAATCTCTTACCTGTTCGGCATCCATCTCATCGCCAGGATCTGGCAGAGGAGTTGATGGACGAGTTACTGTTGCCATACGATCATCTCCCTAACAAATTGTTACAGAGTTTAGTTTTCTAAAGGTACGTACTCGACAATATATCCTACTATGCTCGCAGGGGAACTAGCTGTCCACTCTGGAGCTAAAGTCTCGCACATCATATTAACAAAAGTGTTTGCCCTTCTGCTCTCTGCCCCTGGCCACTGCTTTCCAGTATTCCAGCTAACTCCAGTGTTCCAAGAATACTCAGCGCCTACATTAAAAGAATCAGTTACTGTAGCTCCCCTTCCTTGATCTATATTAACCCGCATTGTAACATCACTAGCTTCTTGGCGTTTATTAAAGATAGTCTGGATATTAAGTATATGCTTTACCTTTCCTGGAAGGCCCAGATCATTAGGAGCCATCTTTATGCGCCAAGTGTAACCAGTCCCATCATCCGTTATAAAATCACTGCTATTCGCCTTATACAAATAACCGTTGACTCCTCCAAACCAATCAAGTTCTGTAGAGCTAAGAGTTATCTCTCTGGCATAATTTATAGGATTAGATATCAGATCAAACCATATATCCCCTGTCTCCCAATCCCAAACCATAACTTTGTCATGCCCTGAAGTATTACCAGAACTCGACACTAAGACTCTAACCTGATGATCTTTTTCTCTAACAAACAACCTTGCGTATTGCATCCTTTCTTGGTTAAGACTAAACCATCCATTCTTAGATCCAAGATCATCTAAGTTAACAATACGAAAATTAAGATCAGGAGTAATAACAAATAAGCCTTCCCTTGCAACACCAGCAACAAACTCAGGCCGCACTACAAGACTTTTAGAAATAGGAGTAAAGCCTCGCCTAGGCTGTCCAAGTTGGAAATCAAAGTGTCCTAGCTGATCATATACTATCTCCCCTGGATAAAGCCCGTCTTCTTTAAATATCAGCGCTATCCCCCAGTTATCACAAGCTGCCACAATCTTAGGACCACCGTCATAGATCTCGTATCTGTTGTCAGCCCTCCAAGTTGTTATATCAACCTCATAAGTTCTTCTATTAATATCACACCAGCGAACTCTAGTAGGATAATAAGTTCCACTCTCAGTAGTTCCCCAAGATAGCATAAGATTCTTATGAGTAAGGATTCCCTGACACTTACTCCAAGGCATACCTGTAAGATTAGTAGTATTAGAACTAGTAGACCCTGTCCAAGTACGAACTTGGTCTACAGCATTATTCATAATCAATTTATCTTTAAGAAACACAAACTCAAAGATATCATCGTTGCCGCCAGTAAAATCGCTGCCAGTTATATCAGTTCTGGATACTGCTCCTCCAGGATCTGAGTAAGCCTTACCAGGAGTAGTAACTACTTGCCTAGTAGTACCATCAGCGAAAGTTCCTTGCCACAAACCTGTAGGCATCTCTCCACCAGGAAGTATAGTCGTACTATACTTATTATACCCAAACCGACTCTTTGCTACACCCTCTTCTGATATATTAACATTGGTAAGAACTTCGCAGTTCTCAGGACTCAAGTTAGGGTTAGGATACCGCCACCTTGATTTTTGCCCTTTAATAAGGAATATACCAGACGTTACTGCTTCTGGTGCAACTCTAAATACTTCAGTCATTAGCTAGCCAATCCTACGTCTACGCCCTGGATATAAGGAGCCAAAGGCCTATTTCTCATCTGGACTCTATTCTGCACATTGCCAAAGACATATAAGGACGCTGGCTGAGAATTATTATCCCCAGTGAACTCAAGCATCCTAGCCTCAAAAGTCGCTCGATGCCTGTCAGCCACTCCTGCTTTTCCAAGAGTAGGCAGCAGATCCGCTGTAACTCCCCAAATTAAAAGATCATGAAAGTCCTGATTAAACTCAGGCCAATCAGTATCATTCACAAGAGGAGGCTTACGCATCTCACAGCGAATAGTGTAAGTAATTGCGGCAGCTGGAATAGGATCAAACTCTATCCACTGATAGTCTGGAGAGTCCCACCATACAGGGATAACAGCAATAGTATTAGCGTCATCATCCTTTACTGTTACATTACCAGCAAAAGTAGATCCTGTAGCAGGAACTTTAGTAACTCTTTCTACTCCTAGTTCCGAGTCGTAACTATTAGAGGTATTAACAGAAGTAGTCCCATTCATTTGAACCTCTTCTGTTACCAAAACACCGCTAGTGTTAAAACCTGTTACTCTGACTTTAAATTTCTCTCCTGCATCATCGCCGCTATCACTAGTAAGCGCCAGAGTTCCATCACTATTAGGATATTTCTGAACCCCTCTAACGCCAAAAGGATAAGCGCTCGCTGGCGTAGAGCTATCTGTAGATCCTGGATTTCTCTTATCAAAGTCCCTGGCCGTGCTCATAAATACAAAGCGCGGAGTAGTGGGATCTTCTATATTAAGAACTTTTCGTACATAAAGCGGAAGTCCGTACTTACTAGTTGAAGCAACTGAAGTAAGAGAAAACTCCCTGTGCTCATGAGGCACCTTGCCACTATCAAGAACCCTGCGGTAAGCAAAGTTTACTTGATCCTTAACAAGAGCCTCAAATGCCCCTCCTTGTGCCTGCCCAGAATAAGCGAGAATATCAGTAATGATTTCCCGAAAGGTGGACATTCTACTTCTCCTTACTGGCCCCTTTAGCCGAGTTGATTACTTGTTCCATAGAAGGAGATCCGTCATCCCCAGCATTCTTCTTAAAGAACTCCATCATCTGCCCAAAGAGCTCTGCTTGTTGCTCTGTTCCAGCCTGATACATATCAGAAAACGCAGAGTACATATCGGCCTGGCTTGAGGCTCTCTTTTGATCTTCGCTACGGGCCAAGTTCGCTCTGGCTTCAGGACCGTTAGTTATGAAAGCTTCCTTTACGCGAAAGTTCCATTGCTGAAACACAGGAACATTCTCGCCTGTTTGGTCTGCATAAGCATCTACTTCAGCCTCATTCATGGGAGGGCGGCCTGGAAGAATACCCATAAGCCCGTCCATAGTCCCAACAAGAGTTGCATATATTCCATCATCTATTTGCAGTCCTCGAGGCTCTCCTTCTGTGCCGACTAAAAGCCTTTCCCTCCGATTACCTCCACCTACGTCAGAAGTAACCTGAAAGACCCACTCACCTTCCGGCTGAAAATCCGCCACCAGGTTATTAGTACTGACATACTTAGTCATCACTACTTCGCCCTTTTGTTCAGGCGTCAGTTGAAGAGGAACACCCTTTTCATAATCCTTAGTCTCAACTTCAACTTCCTTATTGATATCTAGTAAAACTGGCATAGCCCTGTTCTCCCTTTAGAGTTTTATATACTAAAACCTGCAATGTTTACTTGACAATCAGAAGTACTTGCTGATATAACAGCGTTAACAGCGTTTCCTGGAGTGCATACCCACATACCACTTTGGGACATCTGGGAAGGACTAGTGTCCTGTTTATTACTGGAATAACCTATAGAAAGATCTTGGGCAGCTCCGGAGTCATTGCCTGTAGCAGTTGTAGAGGCATAAACAACTCCTAAAGTAAAGAACAGAGGAACAGGAAAACTCCTACCTACAACCCCATTTGCGGTATTAGGAATTACGTAGTTGGGAACCGTTGTTCCTAAGGTTACGTCTCCAGTAGTGGCAGCATCAAAAAGCTGTAAAAAGGCATCAGCCGCTGTAACGTTGTGCATATCTATAGAGTTTATAAGAGTATCACCAGCCCTAAGAAGTATCTTTGTTGCATCTGCATCATCATTAAATGATCTAGAAGATGAAGCGCCTCCTCCAAAAGACCACTCTGCTATAGTGCTAGCGCCATCTCTCAGCTGAAGAGTGGCTTCTGTGTCTGAGTGTCCAGACACATGAGTTATAATATGACTAACTCCTGTGGCTGCAGCATGGGTTGCTACTGCGCCAGCACCTGTTCCAGCTTGGGTCTCAGACCAAGCTTTATTTAATTCAAACAACGAGGCCATATCTACACTCCCACTATGTTTAACATCTCGTTAATTCTATGCTCATAAGTATGAGCGCTTCTTACCTTCTCATGCCCTGCTTTTGCTATCTTCTCTCGCTCCATAGGATTATCTAAAGCCCACTGAATCTTATCTACCATTTCCTCCTCCCCCTCGTAACCGAGGAAATGTTCACCTTCTGAAAAGCCCAGATCATCCCAGCCAACTACATCTCTATTAGTAACAAGACAATTACCATAACTAAGAACCTCAAAGAATCTCATATTAAGGTCATCTCTAATAGAGATATTAAAGCCAACTCTGGCCCTAGCATATCTCAAAGCAGCTTGATCAAAGAATACATTATAAGCAAACCAACTGTTAGGAAAGTTCTTAAATATTACATCTAAATAATCTATTCTATTGTTTGATCCTTCTATCTGATTATTACTAGTAGGTAGATGACCAACAAAAGCTACATCATGGAGCTTCTGAAGTCCATAGGATCCGAAAAATTCTTTAGGTATATCAGCTCTATTATTTTGAAACTCTGCATAGCTAGGATCTACAGGAGGATAACAAGCTAATGGAAGCCAGTGAACATTCTGTATTCCATCTAACTTCATCTTTGCAACATCAGACTTCTGACATAAGAAAACATGATCAAAGTGCATAGCCCACTTTAACCTAGTTTCATATCCAAGATGAGTATCCACTAGCCAGCAAGCATTAGGACTAGGAAGATCAGGCATATCAATCTCATCTCTTCCATCATCTATATAAAGCCAAAAGTCGTGCTTACTAAAATCAGGCTGTACATACCAAGGCCTGTTATAGCGGTCCATACCTGTTTCTTTATACCCCATTCTATATAAAGTATCTGTTACTCTTCTAGCTGTGCCATTATTTCTAACTTCAGCGTTATAGAGAAGTCCTGGACTTTTCATGCCAAAACCTCCGATACTTTATGACAAACTAACCTAATATTATTAAGAGTTTCACTTTCTATAGAATCTATATCAAAACCACTAACTTTTACTAGCCGCTCTAAACTATCTTTATTAAAAGCATGAAGATGTGTATAGTCTAATATTATAGTATTAGATGTTTCATGGTTAGGAATAGTTAAAAATAACTTTCCTTTGGGAACTAACAATCTATTCCACTCAATCAAAGCAGCAAAAGGGTCTATTAAATGCTCTAATATATGAGCTGCTACTATATATTCTTGACTCTCATCATCAAGAGGAACACTTGTAGCGTCTGCCTTTATGTCAGTTAATGCCTCTCCTAATCTTTCACCTCCCTCACCTAACTCTCCAGCATCTCTTATATCTACTCCTATAGGCCCTTCTAACTTTCTCCCTCCACAACCTATATTAAGACCAGAAGCCCCATTATAAGGTTTAAGAAGCTCCTTATACCAATCTTCTTCTGTAAGAAGAGGTTTATCCAGATCCCATTCTTTAGGATATTTCCAATGTGCCAAGATACATTCTTGCCAAGCTCTCACACCATGCTTAGAAATAAGAGCATTATTAGTAACTTCTTGACTCCAATTAGAATCCCAATCATCTCCATGAACCCTTAATCCAGTCTGTTGCCCATGATGATGAAGATATGCTCTTCTATCTATTCTTATACTATAACCAGCCTTTATTAAACGAATACTAAGATCTAAATCATCACCTCCAGGTAACTCAGCATCAAGGCCTCCAATTTCCTTAAATATATCTGTTCTAATAACCATACAAAAGCCTATCAAAAAACTACTATCACAGACTAAAGGAACATCAGTACGTTGAATACTTTGATTACCTGCAACAAAGTTACTTCCTGGCCCAACAGCTACCACATTATCTTTTAAGTGCGAAATAAGCTTTGTCCAAAAATCCCACTGTGCAGGAATAAAAATAACATCATCATTTAGCAAACAATAGTAAGGAGTCTCAACTGTTTCAAGAGCTAAATTATGTGCCTTCATCCATCCTAAATTTTCTTCAGGCTCTATAACTTTTACATACTCTTTAGCTGAGTCAGGCAAAGACTTAGCCACTTCACTTTTTCCTCCATTATCAATTACAATAACTTCAAAAGGATACTTAGTACTAAGAAAAAGTGACTCTATACATATCTTAAGCATATCAAGATTATTCCAAGTTGGTATAACTATAGTAAGAAGGTTCTTCATACAGCAACCCCCTTTTCATTAGTCACTACAACTTGTCCATTCCTCATATCTTTTAGCGTATCTCCAAATTCCTTAACATAGTCATCATGATTATGCTGTCTATTAGCCCAGTACGCGTCTTCATTACACCACCTAGGTGCATGGTGTAGATGTTCAGTCTTAACTCCAGTATCCATCCATCTCTCTATACTAAACTCTTTGCACCTATAACTAAAGAAATAATCTTCTCCACATCCAGTACTGGCAAACCATGGCTTAGGAATTTCTTTAAATATATTCATATTATAAAGACATACAGCTGCTCCTAATGCAAGCTCCCCTCCTATACTAGAACTTCCAATTAACTGATCTCTAGGATAGTCTAGTAATATCTCATTCTTTTCAACAACCTTAGCATTATTCGTAATATCCCACTTTTCTGTTAACCGAAAAATAACAGGAAAAATAGGATCTCTAGCACTAAAGGCTAATGCACTTACTACGGGCTTTTGATGCCTCCATAGGCGAAGAAAAGCATCTTTTTCAAACCTCATATCATCATCCCACCAAAAGAGATAATCAGCATCTATCCCTATAGCTACATCTACTATTCTCTCTCTTGCCACCCCAACTAACGAAGTACGACTGTAATTTACTATATAGATCTCTAATTTTTCTATATCCTGCCACTCTTCTATTGTAGGATCAGCCAAGCCTTTATCATACCCAGTTTCTTCTAAACTAGGAAGAAAATCTAAGTTTTCAATTTTAGGCATCATCTCGTGTACCCATAAACTTCTCTCACGAAGCGCACCAAAGTACATCATCATATCAAAATAAAGTGGAAAAGTATTATCATCAGGCCCTGTATACCAAGGCATACCTAACACTAATTTCATTATTTGTCCCTTCTCTCCATTAAGTCTTTAAGCCGCTCACTTAAAGTTCTATACCTAATAAGCCCTGTTCTCATCTTAAAAAATTCCCACATAGTGCCAGTTTCTACAACCTTAAATTGATGTCCTATATGATGACGCTTAATATTATTATCTGAACTTAACAGCCACATAATTCGATTACAGGAACATCTAACTAGTTTATCCTTAGTATCTCTTCCATCATGGGGTTTAAGCCATCCAAACATTTCCAGCCCCTTTTAATAAATGCAGGAGAGGGTCTTAACCAAAGGAGGCAGTGACCCTCCCCCACAGCTCCGTAACAATATGTTACAGAGTTTTACATAGCCCTAATAAATACATGATCAGCATAAGCCTGACCAGCAGTAGCAATATTAGCACTCAAAAGAGATCCATTACCAGAAGTTGCTCCACCTCCAATAGTATCCAGAGCAACAATAGGACCATTGAAATCGGCACCAACACTATTCAATCCAAGAGTTGTTAGGTCATAAGTCATTCCATAACCAGGACGGATTGTAACAGCTGCAGCAAGAGGAGCAATTAAAGCACTCTCATGGTACCCATACACCTGAGCAATTCCGACATCGTTATTAGCGACATCCTCATAAGCCAGGCCAATAATATTCCCGCCTCCAAGACCAGCATAACCAAAGGTTGCAGCTTTTGTTGCAGCCTCATTAGTACTTATGCTAGCGGTATTACCGAGAATTTTAACAACCGGATAATGAGCTGTAATAGTTAAACCATCACTGTTAGTGAAGTTCACCCAAACACGCTCAGTATCCGAACGATTTACAGTCTGCATAAACATGAGTATTTTTTCCTCCTAAACAAAATCTATTGCAAAACGAAGAGTAGCTGCAGCACCAGTGTCTATAGCTACACTTCCGTTTGTTGCAGTAGTATCTGCAATTTGATTAATACGAGCTTGAACAGTCGTACCACCAGAAGGAAGATCGCAAGTGAACTGAGCATTCATTATACGGCTTCCAGTACCTAAGACTGCAAAAGTCCTTAAAGTAGTGTCAGCCTCTAAAGTCCCAGTTACAACATTACGATTGCCTCTCCTAGTCACAGGACTGGTATCGTAGGTAATATCTCCCGCTGCCATTTCTCAGCTCCTTTTCTAGGTAATCCCCTGAAGGACGCCGTGGGCACTGCGAAGATTAGTACCCAGATTACCCTGATACAAGATCGGAGCAATAAAGGCATCCTGGTTCACCGGGTTCTGCAAGCCACCATCAGCCATAGCGAAATCAGCGTCACGATGGACAAAACCGAAGATATGCTTCGAGTTAAGGACATACAGATAACCCGAGTCAACCTTCGACTCCCAGTTAATGCTAGCGCCACGGAAAGTCGGGCGGCTAGACAGATCACTCGTACCACCGCCAGTATAGCGAATAGCAGGAACAACCAAGGATTCCAGGGTCTCAGCAACAGACTGAGTGGTAAAGATACCATCAGGCTCGCCCTCTACACCGGCAACTTCCGTGCAATCGTTATAGATCGTACGCAAGTTCGGAAGCAAGTTGACAGCGCCATTACCAACAGATAGAACAGCGTTATTCCGCCAAGCACTATTATTAGCGGAGTTAATATCCCCGTAAGTGCCAGTGGCAGGAGTCCCGTCAACCATAGCCTTAAGGCCCGTAATCTGCTTCGAGCCGTTGGAAGTGCCACCGCTGTAAGCATCCGAAGCCAAGTTATCCGCCAACGTGGACTCAGCCTGAAAGATTTTGTCTTTCGTCAAGTCACGAATACGACTTTCGCCCTGGTTCGAACGTTTGTCAAGACCAGAAATCACGACACTAGTCGCTGCCTGTTTCCAGTTGAAAAAGGCGTTCGTGATTCCTTCGTACCCGGTAGGATCAAGAGCCTCAAGCCCTGAATAGCGCTTGAAGTTCCCACTACCTTCATACATAACCGGGACTTTAATACGCTCACCACCGGTGAGTCGTTTGATACGGTTGCCTTCCCTGATCCACGACCAGAAAGGGCTACGCTTATGTACCTGATCTCGAAGCATCCCCGAGTCCAGGTAATTCATAATTGTCGAGGAAAGTAATGGTCCCCAGACAATCGTAGGTGCGCCATCTCCGACAGCCATTTTAAATTACCTCTTAAGATTAAGTTAACTCGCGGCGAGCTAAAGCCCACGCACGATCCATAACATCATCAGGGCTAGCTTCACCAGCCCTTATATCAACCGCAGCTCCTGGAGTAGAAGCCCCAGTCCTACGAACTACATTAGGAGAAGGTCTGCTGCTACTTCCAGTATTAACCCCATTATTCAGAGTGGTCCTGCCTCTCGCTCCACCAGCTTCAGGGAACTCCATACGGAACAAGTCCAAAGGCGTAACGCCCCTAGATGGATCTTGCAACATCTGCATACGATTGTCAAGTCTCCGCTGAATAGCTGGATTCAAGACAAAGCTTCCAGACTCATCCATAGATCCGAACTGCTCTCCATACATATCAACGCCAGCCCTTAGATCCGCATTGACAGCAGTTTCCGCAGTTTGTTCCTGGGCTTTAGCTTCCTCCCTTTGGTCTAATTCCTGTCGAGGAATATAACCAAGGCGATCAGCCATAGCCTTAAAGACTTCCATGTTCCTCTCTGTAACACCCTCAGGAAGAGGCTCCTCCTGGGGAGGTGCTTCCGGCTGTTGAACAGCTTGTTCTCTTTGCGACATCATCTGTTCCCGCAGGCCCAGAACTTCTGTGCGAAGGTCATGCCATTCGTTGTTGTTTTGGCTCATGCGCCGCTGCATACCTCTCAGGGCTTCAGCGGCCGCAGGATCTGAATTATCTAAACGAGCAAGAACCACATCAGTTCCCTCTCGGGAAGCCTGACCAGGGTCTTGCACCTGAGTTCCTTCCAACACTGCATCAATATCAAGATCGTCTTCACCAAACTCTTGAGCTTGATCATCAAGGTAAGCGTTAACGCTGCCTTCTTCCATCTGTCCAGTGTCGCCCCGAACTACTTCACTCATCTTTTCATCCTCCGCTATTTAGTAGGAAGACAATTCTTCCAGCCCTTTTTCTTCTCCATAACAATTTGTTACAGAGTTCCTAATCATACCCTGGAATCTCTCCAGAAAGCTCTCTGGAAACAGTACGCCCTTCCGCGTCTGAAACCTCTATAACAGCATCATCAAAGGCCTTAGGCATCTTTTTTCGCTTGCCAATCGGCGGCTGCTTCTTTATCAGGTTAGGATTCTTATCATCGAAAATCCTAGATCCTCCAACTTGGTCTCCAGCCTCAACCACTCCCAGTTGGTTCATAATAGCCTTTTTATCACGGGCAGAATAGACATCGCTCCCAAGACCTTCGTCATAGTAAGGCTCAAACGTATCTGCAGTGAAGCGTTCGGGCACTCGGTTCATCCTCTTTCCGCACGGACATTCGACCGGATTGCCTCTGTCATCCACTTTTCTATATACGTCATCTTTCTTTCCACAATCTAAACATTCAAAACTATAAACAGGCATCAGAAATCATTCCCTCCCAGTTGCCTTCTGCGCCACTCATTGATAACTGACACAGCCTTAGCTCTATTTTTTACTTGTTCTTCTCCTTCTCCCCAAGTCTCAGACAAGTCTCCAAAGCCAAGACCATAACCTTCTTCATCCGCACCGAGTAGCTTACTATCCCAATCCTGATTATTCTTAATAAAATCTTGGTTAACTTTTGCATAGGCTCTACTATCTGTAGGATAGTTAGGAGCCATATCAGTAACACCAGGAAAATCAATGAAAGTACTAACATACTGCATTAGATTATTTAAAGCTATATCATTCCATCGAGGCATTGCAGCATCAAGGTTCTCTACTTCAGGTATTTGATCCCAAAAAGACACATACTCCCTCTGCGTAGTTGCTCCACTTGCCCAGTCTATTTCCTGTAGAGGACCTTCCACAGGGTGTCTACCAAACTCATGTATGCCAGCATCAGTTATAGTAGGCCCTACTAAATCAACATGCTCGTCTGATGCCATCCAATCAGACACGAGGCTAGCGTTTCTTCGAGCGTCTCGTTGGTACATGTCATCAAGGGTTGTTTGGCTCTGTGCAACTGGATCTTCACCAATGTCCCTTTGCCCTATCGATCCTTGCGCATCCAAATCAAAAAGAATCGCAGATAATTCCTGAGGAGTTACGGGCGCTCCAGTAGTATTCCCCTGAAGATAAGCATCTATTAATCTATCCTGCTCTTCCAAAGAAAAATCTTCAAGGTAAGACCTTATCTCATCTGAAGTCATATGAGCTGAAATGCCCAAGTTGGCAGAGCTTGTCCCAGCAGAAGGATGTTCTGACAACCTCTCAGCTACTTCATTAAGCCTAAGATCTCTTATCTCTTCCTCCGTCATTTCAGATAACGGTCTACCAAGCTCCTCAGTTTCTTCTGCTTCTCTGCGTTCCGTGCTCCTCCTATCAGCGTCTGAGAAAGTGGCTTCCAGGCTATCAAAGTCCTCCTGCGTAATGCCTTCCGCGTCTGCACCAGCACGCTCTCGCTCTAGTTCGTCAGATGATATACGCCCAGCATAATACTGTCTTAGTATCTCCAGATTCTCTGGGTCTACTATCTCCCACCTATCTTCCCAATCAGGATGAGATAGTATAGCATTACCAGCTTGCCCAGCAGTATCAAAACCAAGGACATCCTCAGCCGCTAAAGCACCCAGAACATCTATCATAGTATAATTCTGAGGAGGCGTTCCAGAAGCTCTTTGTAGTGTCTCTTCTGGACTTTCAGCAGGTAAGCGAGTCGATGGCTCTTCTTGTCTATAATCACTCCCTGATAGTACCGCTCTAGGCCCTTCATCATTATACTTATCTACCTGCCTTCTTACACTATCAGCGAATCGCCGAAGGGCTCCACCATCTAAATTACTAATTATTTCCCTTTGCAGTCTTATCGGATCTCTTATCTCTCTTACAATACCATCTTTAAAGTCTTCAGCTGCAGAGCCTATTAAGAAATCAAGAGCCTCTCCTACATGCCCTGGATTGTTCATACCCCCACTAACCTTCGTAAGAACATCAAAGGAGTTATCAAGAGTCAACCCAAGATGCTCTCCGATAGCAGGATAATCAATTAAAAGTAACTCTCTTAATCTCTGCCTTTTATCGCTAAGCATCCTACCCACAGGATCATAAGGATTTTGCTTAGAAGCTATATCTTCAGCTCTTGCCTGGTCTAGCTCGTCTAAAATTCTAAGATAGTCTTCTTTGTACTCTTCAAGAAAATCGTCTCGGATTCCTGGCTCCAGATCAGGATTTAATATAGTTCTTAGGTCTAAAGCCTCTATAGGCCATTCAACATCACTAACTATATTAGGCCCTGTGCTAGTACCTTCCCCTTGTATATACTCCCCCAACAGCGATGATCTCCCCCCAACGGAAAGATTCCCTCTACCTGACGTTCCTCCACGACCGCCTGCCGCTATACTGGCGTGTGCCCATCCGCTAACAGGAAATCCTCGAGCCGCTCTTTCGAAGTCCCTATTATACCTAGTTTCTAGGTCTGGGCTAGAAGTACCTGGAATAGCAGTAATAGGAAGCTCCCCACCAGCGCTAGGCCTGGAAGGCATACGAGAAGCTACAAAGTCTACCTCTTCTTGATGTGTCCTAGTGTTACTACCAAATTCTAGGCTCCTTATAAGCCCAGACACATCGCTTTGATCTCTTCTTAGCAAAGACCTAGGAGGCTTAGGATCGCTAGTACCAGGATATGAATACTCAAAATCATCTAAAAAAGCACTAATAGCATTAAAGTTATTCCCATCATAAACTAGCGTCCCCCCAAATAAAGTAGTATTAGGGGCCTTTGAAAGAAGATCCTCTCTTATAAATTCATCTTTAAACAATCTATCAAAAAAGGCAAACTCTTGATCCCCCAGCCTTTTATACATCCTGTCTTGTCTTGGGATACCTATAGTATCAAGGGCATCATATCCCAAGTAATCCTTGTATTCCATTCTTTCAAGAGGATTAGCATCTGGATCAAGGTACCCATTCTCTATCTGCCATAAGATAGAACTCCTGTTATATTCCCAAGTCTCTTCTCTAGTAGGACTGACAGTCGTTACCCCAGGATGCTCTCCTATAGCTGCTACCATAGCAGAGTACTTCGCACTATTTTTTCTCTTATCCCTCTCCCCTTTTTGCCTAAGCCACTTATCCCTCTTTACTACATAACCCTGCCAGTCAGCTGGATCTTTTGGAGGCTCTCCAACAGCCTCATCAAAAGACCTATTATCTTCTTCTATATCCTCTTTAACTCTTTCTTCTCTAGTCTTTCTAATATCCTTGGTTTTTTTAAGAAGGTCTTTAATGTCGTCACTGGGACCTGTAGGTCCTTCATCTCCTTCACCGGGGCCAGGAGCTCCCCCGCGTCTTTCTGGAAGAACTGGATAATCTCCCAACAACCCTTCTACATCCCTAGCACCAGAAAGCCCTGCCGCTGAAACATTAGGATCTGGAACCCCTGCTCTAACATCCCCGATAATAGTCTTAGCTGCCCTTGACATCTTCGGAACAAAAGGTCCAACCGCTATCTCTGCAGGATGAACTAGACCAAAAGCTCCTCTTTCCCCTACTTCCTCTCTCAATCCCTCAGCCAAGGCCCCTGCAATCTGCGACCTCTCTTCTTTCGCCCCAGAATAATATTGCTGCCTCTCCGCTAAACTCTTTGTTCCTGGAAAAGCAACACCCGGAGCCCAAGCCTCCATCTTCATCTGCCTAGCCACAACAGGAGCCAACTGCACAACTGCATCTATAGCTGGCTGAGTGTATTTATCCTGCCACTGTTTTCCTTCAGGCCCATATCTTTGACTAGTACTCATCCCTATCCAGTCTACAGCAATTCCCACTAAGCTCGCTATATCCTGTAATCCCATTTTCAGGCCTTGAGGACTCTTATAGAAAAAGTCATGGACTATATTAGACTTAGGACTCTCCTTGCTTTTTTGGGAAGACCCAGAAAAAACAGGCGTAATACTACCTTTTGATAAATCACTTACAAGCATCTCCAGAGCTTTATACTTATCAGGATTCTCAGTCTCTAACTTCGCAAGAAAAGACCCTTTGTCTCCTGTCATGGCTCTGGAAGTAGCGGAGCTAACATTCACTTGTGTCATTTATAAGTTCCTGAGACAATATTATTAGTCATTGGAGGAACCACAATACCCTTAATTTTATTCTTCCTTCTCCTACGCCTTTTCTTCTTCTTAGGAGGAGGGTACATCTCAGTAGCGCTCATCGCTGAGTCCCACTGCAAGTCCGGCTGTGCATAGCCTGGCATCTTAAGGCTCCCAGTCTCCCAGCCGCCCACGCCTTCTTATTTCATCTTCTACCAATCGTCTCCACAAAGCAATATCTTTAGGTGATGTACCCATATCAGCTAGAAGAGCATCATGGCCTGGAGAAAGAGAATCTAATAATTCATCCTCACTCATAGTCTTAAGATTCTCAACCTCTGCTGCTAGTCCTTCTACCATCTCCTGATCAACTCTATTCTTCCCAGAAGGAGAAGGCATATCCCTAGCCTTCATCCTGGTCTCTGAAGGAAGATCCTTAGTAGCCATAATGTCTGTAGTTTTCTTTGGAACAGAAGGCTTTGGAACATAAGGCTTTCTTCCTTCTCTTTTCATTTTTCTAATAGCAGCTTTATGCTCATCAGCTTTGGACTTTCTACCAAGATCAAAAGTTAAATCCATTACTGCTTCTATAGATTTTTTGGCCTTATCATAAACCTCGTCCGCGTCTGGTTGCTTAGCTATTCTCGCTTTAATAGCAGCTTTATCTAAATGCTTCCATGCCTCCTTTAAGGTACTTTGGTCAGCTCTAGCCGCAATCTTCATAGCATCTTGTACACTACCAGACTGCACAACCTCCAAAATAGTTTCTGCTATTTTTCTACTGCCTTCAACCGCCATAGCTCCAGCAGGGAGCATATCAGCGGCAAGGCCGATCTGATCCCAAGTGTCAAATTTCCTCTTTTTCTGAGCATCGAACTCTTCTCTCGCCGCAGGATCTTCTGGGCCAAGAACCCTTTTCGCTGCAGGAGAAACCACGGCTGTCTTATCTTTAGTCTCTGGTAAATAAGCCATTATGCACTCAATACTTTCTTTGTCTTACGAGAAACTTTTGGAAGCTTTCCACCCTGATCTTCGTCAAGAAACCTCTTAATTACACTAAGCTTCAACCCTAGTTTCTTCCTAAGCTTGGGATCATTCTTAGCGGCATGAAACATCGCCCGCTGATTTTGGCTCTTAAAAGGCATCAGACTGTCACCGTCTCTCCAGCCTGCTGACCCTCACTAGGCATATCTCTGTTAAAGCTATCTGCGTCTAAAGGTCCTACCCCCGCGTTCGCCGCTCTCCCATCCTGTAAGGCCTGCTGAAGCGCTTGGGCCTCTGGATTGGCGAACTCCGAAGTGCCGCCTTCCCCCTGCGTGGCGGCTGCCTGTGCTTGTGCTTGCATCTCTTGAGTCTGCTTCTCAAGCATCGGCAAAATCTCTTCAACGTCTTTCTCATTAAATCCCCTCACTAGCAATCTACGCGCAAGCTCCGGTATGTTCGGAGGAATACCGTAGGTTTGAGTGAGAAGAGGCGTAAGCCCTGCGAATAAGTTTAGCAAGTCCATCCACTGACTTCTCTCAACAGCCAATGCAGTGGACTGACTCGAAACATCCATGGTGAATAAGTACTCGCCTTCAGCAAGCTCCTTACTCAGACTAATAAACTCATTCGCGTTTTTATCCAAGAGAAATAACTTCTCCGGCCTAAATTGCGAATCAAGTTGGAACATCTTCCTGGCCTTGCGAACCTGAAACTCCGAAAGCAACGCCGAGCGCCGATTCTCCCTTGACGTATTCTTCTTCTCCATGATCGAAGCTTCTGTTGCCGTTTCAGCAGTCGGAAGCTGCACCGGCTGAGGAGTACCTGCGCTCCTATCGAACATCTGTTGAAGGAGATTCAACATTCCACCTTTGTCTGAAGGAACAGACAAGAAAGGAAGAGGGATAATAGCATTAGATCCTTGCTCACTAAGACCAGGAACCTCTACAATAGATCCATCTGGAGCATCCAAGATATCCTGAAGGATGTCTCTGTCAATACCCGCCGCTGGATCAACAAGCCACAAGTTCTTCTGTTTCCGTATAGTATAAAGGAACGAGTCCATGATCTCATTAGTCAAAGCCTGGACAGTGTCCCCACCAGCCATAAGCAACGGCGGCTTGTGAAACCATTGCCTAACACCAGTCTGGAAACTCAAAGTCTCTACCGGATAGTTATCAACTCTGTCGTAAGGCCACTCCTCTTCATATTGTAAGAACTTCTCACTGCCCTCGGCAATCGTAAAGAACAAATTCCTAAACTTGTTCTTGCCTACAGGAAAGTTCCTCGCCCACACTTCCCAACCTCTTACGACATCAAAACCATCAGAGTCAAGATCCGCTTCTTTCTCTGGAGCATCCTTATAACGACTTGGCTCAAGAGTCTCTATATTCTGATAAGCTGGATTCGCTCTAACTTCATCTATAGGCAACTCCCAACCAAAGGCTATCCACCTTGCATCCATCGGCCCTTCCAGACTAAAAGCATCTGTTAAGAATAAGTCTGGCTGCCAACGAACAGCATAAGGAGAACCTCTGTGAATATTAGTATTCGCACTAGGAGCTGGCCTATCTTGAAAAAGCTTATGAAGTCTTATATGATCCATGAAAGACTCTTTGATAAGGGCCTTAAGATCATTATTAACATCTTCTTGTAAAAGAAGTCTCAGTTCATTCTGATGTATCTGTATGTGGAAAAGATGATCCTGGCCATCTGCCACCCTCACAGGAATCCCACCCTTAAGGAACGTATTCTCCTCAGATGGATCTTCCATATCCAAGACTGTCATCTCCTGCAACAGCTCTTGCTCTGCTGCATCCACATCCAACTCAAAGCCAATCTTAGCCACACCATAAGGGAATAAGAAAGCGTCAAGCGCCACACGCTCGTCCACCCTTAACTGATTAGTCTCCCTATAGCGGTAATTAGTTATCTTTGCAACACCATTAGCCAAAGACGGGCTATGCGGATCTTCAGGATTTACAGTCCTCGCAGCCTCTCGAGTCTCTGGGTAACACTGAAAAGTCGGAGCTCTGTCTAACATATTAGCCAGGCTCTGGTCTATAAAACCATGAATCAAGCCACTCTTAACACGCCTTACGTGTTCCTCTTCCGCATCTCCCACATCCTGTTCCCGCTCAGTGGTCGCTTCATTATAAAACTGATTTACGAGCACATTACAGGCATCGAACAACGGCTTCACTTTCTTCTGCACAAAGCCAATCTGCCCTTGCCAGTACTGTACTCTCAGGTCCTGCGCTGTAGGATATGACATTATCTTCTCTATAACAATTTGTTATGGAGCGTCAAGGCCCCAGTTATCATCTAACGGACTGGCCTCTGGAAAAGGAACTACAATACCTTCGTTCCGTCTTGGCATCCCTCTTCTCGCCCTGGTGTTTTTCATAACGTACTCATCGAAGGTACTACTACTTGGAACAATCTTTGTAGGTCCAGTTAACACCTCAGCCGCGCCTATCGCGCTGCGGAGCTTTGAGAGCTGCATACCTAACAAAGCCAAGCAATCAATCTGATCGTCATACCTAGCATTGGGAAATCTACTTATCTCGTGCTCAAGCTCTCCCAGCCAAGTAGCATTCTCAGGGACATGAAAGATTCCCATCTGCATTGCCCCTGCTATAGCTCCAGCTCTATTAACTGAATCTTTAGAACCTCTCCCTATAACACTAACATCCTCTAAGACCGTCCAGCAACCAAGTTCCGCTTTACGCTTCCTAAGAAGAGGCCCAACAACCTTACCCATCATAACACGCTCATGTAGCCATTTCAAAGGCTTATACTTAAGCATCAACTCACAAGCACTCTCCACCCCATCAAATATCTCCACTTGGTCCCTAAACACCTCAACAAGGTATATCATACCTCGCTCATCTATGCCGAAGACCATATGAACAGTGTAGTCTCCAGAACCCTTGGTCAGTGCATAATCACTGGTTCCGTAATAAGTCATATTTTCAGGAATCTTACTATCAGGAACCTTCTTCATCCAACCAGGCTGAAAAACATCCCCCTCATCGCTGACCGGTTTCTGCTGATGCAAAGCCATAAAAAGGGACGGATTGCGCGCACGAATAGCGTGGAGCTCCTCAGTTGAGCGCATGTTAGGGCCTTCCGGCAAGAGCGCTTCGCCTGGCGCTCGGCCCAAAGGATCATCCGCTTCTGCGAGGGAGGGAAGCCTTATAATGTCCCAATACTCTTCGCCTGCTTCGTTGAGCTTTTCAATCCGTCCCCCCAAGTCATCGTCATGCCACCTCTGCATGATTAGTATAACAGCACCTGGACCATCCTTATAAGGACGCAGACGGTTGAGCAAAACGCTCGCGTACCAATCCCAAACAGCTCTACGATTATTTAGACTGAGGGCACTTTCGTAACTCTTGAAAGGGTCATCTATGACAGCTATGTGTGCGTGGAAGCCTATCAGCCCGCCTAGTACACCCTCAGCCTTATACTCTCCACCCTGATGCGTCTTCCATTCATTCATGCTCTGAGCATCATCAGCGATCTTGATCCCAGGAAACACTAAACGAAAGCGGTCATCTTTTATTATATTCCTAACATTCCTTCCAAACCCAAAGGCCAGATCTGCTGAATAGCTTGCCTGGATGAACTCCAATGTCGGGTTTCTGCCGAAGAACCAAGAAGGAAATATCTCACTAGAAATCCTGGATTTACCAATAGCAGGAGGGACAAATATCGCCAGCCGCCGAAGTTTCCCTTGCTCGACAGCTTGCAGCTTCTCGGCTATATGATAATGAACCTGGTAAGGATCATAACCATCATCCATGAACTGAGCGTACTTTACCAGACTACCAGCCGCCTGTTTGCGCCTGATAAGCTCTCTGGCAACCTCAGCTGGATCCTGGGCCTCAGGTGTTAGGGCCACAGGAGTATTGGCGATCAATTCATTCACTGCGTTGCAGCTTCCTCTTTCTTATGATCACTAAGGGCTTCCCCAAGCACCTTACGCTCTTCATCATCTAAGACAGCAAAATCAGCCTCGATGGCTTCCGGATTAGAAGTCGCCAAACGATCAAGAACTCCCACAAGGGCCTCTGTAGAAGTCTGATCCACCGAGTGTATAACGTGCTGATCTACTTCCCGCCTCTCTGTATACCCACGATCCTTACCGAGAGTCTGAAGAACTTTCCAGCTGTAAGCCTTGTCTCCACTCTCAACAGCCCTGAATATGTTGTCCTCAGCTGTGTCGATGATCCTCTCACGTGAATCAGCCATCACTTGCTGCAGTGCCGGACTGCGAGTGATGTGGTAACGGACTGCTTGAGCAGACCCCATGCCGACCGTGTCAGCGACTTTGCTGAGGACTCCTTTGTTAGCGATGATGGCCTCTGCAAGGATATTCTCCCGAGCCTTACTCTGACCTTGGAGAGCCACCTTCACATCAACTTCTTCCTTCGCCCTGTTCCGCAAACTCGGCGCTGTGCATCCAATCTTATCAGCCGCCTCTTCAACTGTCATAGTCTGCTCGAGGGCCTGAATCATCAACGCGGAGTCTATCTCCCTTTTACGTGCCATGTTACTTCTTCCTAGTCCCAGCCTTCTTCACCTTCTGGCCGGTCTTCTTCGCATAAGTCTTTGCAGCCTTCTGGCCAGACTTTGAATACGAGAATTTCTTTCCTCCAACTTTAGGCATTTTCAGCCACCTTTCTCAAGGCCACAGCTCCGTTACTTTCTTTGGACTCTGCCTCTATATGCCAATCAGGGACTACGTCTTGTATAGCTTGAGGATAAGGACGAGTCTCGGAAAGGATTTCTTCCAGCGGATAGTCCACACCGATACTTGTAGTTGTGGCTTCTTTTATCCTTAGGACATCTCCATTCTCAACATAAGAACTTTCTATACTGTCTATAGTACTGAAATAACCAAAACTCATAGTTCCATTTCTGTCAGCAAACTCTTCTGTATCATGTATCGCTATAATACCATCATCAGCCATAACTCTTCTAAGCGCTAAAAGTTCTTTCTCTAAAGTCCAATAGTTATGATCTGTGTCTAGTACACAAAAGTCTATAGAACATTCTTCCATCTTAGGAAGCTCTACGTAAGACACTCCATATATCCACTCAAGCTGATCATGCTCAAATACTGCTCTTTTTATATCAATGCCACCATCTGGAAGCTCTTGCGTCCATGTAGGATATTCAGGACTAATAACTATAAGCTTATACCCCAACTCTTCAGCCAGGTATATAAGATTAATAGTATTCTCTCCTTTGTTAGCTCCCAACTCAAGCACAGTCTTAGGCTGACGCTCTTTAATAAGAGCTTTCAGATTCAAATGTTTATCAAAGTGTCTGTGCATACCTTATAAGGGTACGAGGGAGCTCAATAGTGCGGAGCAGGGCTGGAAGGGACAGTACACACCACCTCGCTCCCCCGGCCCTAAGCTTCTACAGTTTCTTCAATCCCTCTTTTCCGCAAACCCATTCTGCTCCTAACGATTCTCTGCACCACATCCAGGTCCCAGCCCAACTCTTCAGCGATGCCCAATTCGGACAGGCCGCTGTCAAGAAGCGCGAAGACCTTCCTATGCTCACTCCACAAATCGTCTACTCTTATCATCTCGTCCCTAAAACCTTTCTACCATAAATGTATATAAGAGAGTGCCACTATGCAAACCATATTTGCACATTCTTTCCCGCCAAGCAAACCCTCCAACTCTGTAACAATTTGTTACGGAGTTCACAACGCGCCACCAACGAGAAGCCTGTCTTCCCCACCCATCCCCCTTGACGTTTTGAAAATTAGCTCAGAAATTTTTAGGAGCTGAAATATAATAAACGTGTGCACGCGCGGGATGCCGCGACAACTAGTTTGGCATGCCTAGCATCCGTTCTGTTGGCAATACTTTTTTCGCCACTATAATGAATATATACATTATAGTAATAAAAAACATAACAACTATTTTATTAGTACTTTCATAAGTATAATAAAAACAACTATTTAGATGTTTTGTCAGTGTCAATATGACATATTTTTCTATGCTATTTTGACACTAGTTTACATAACAATTACACTAGGTTGTGTACTTTCATGACATTTTTTGACATTTCTATGCCAAGTTGTCAATAATATTATCATAACTCGTTTAAAAACAACTAGATACGTCCACTAGTTTAATTCCGATACATGAACTAGGCATTTAATTGTATGTAAATATATGTAAATAAACGAGTTGCACCCAATACTTTTTGTTTGGCACGGGATTTGCATTGTTTTTTTTTCCAGCGTTTTTTGTTACACTCGAAAAATAAATTTATTCACATTTTTACGGGAGTATATATATCGACAGGTTCGCATGCTAGAAATACCATAGTTCCGTACCATAGACAAGTACCGGCCTAGGGCATACGCCTAGGTGAATACCACGCAGGGAGGCTTGCGCGTGGCGGGGAGTACGGATACCAGCACATTGAGACTAGCGACAAAAGTAGTGGGAGGAGCGGCTCGCGCCATGATCCCAACTCGGTGCTACTCGCGATAACACCTCATACGGTGCAAGGATTCAACGCTAGAATGGACACTAGACAAATAGTTTTCGGAACTAGGGTCTAGTGGGATTCTTGTTGGGGCCATCTAGTTTCCCACAACAAAATCTAGGGGAAACAAAGAATCATGGCTAAAAAATTCCAGAACTTTCTAGTTGAGGATATGAACAAGAAAGTAGTCCACGGTGGACACAAGCATGAATTACGGATAGCGTTTACCGAGGACTTGACCGCGGAGATCGTGAAAAAGGGATTCCATGACTACTTGATGCGTATGGCCGCTGAGAAGTATCGCAAAATCTCGGGCCAAATCAAGGAATATCAAACTAGTGTCGAGGATCGCCAGATGGCAAAAGAGATCCATGACACTGGAGTATGGAAGACCACGGACCGGTTCATCCTGGGAACGCTCCGCACATCGGTAGTTGTCGAAAAAGTACCAATGACTGCTCAGGAAACGGTTGCCGTCATGACGCTCGAGGAACTCAAGGCCGCGGTGGCTTTGGCCGAACAGGTTGCGAAAGAAAACACAAACGAGGACTCGGCTGAGGATACAAACGAGGACTCGAATGATATGGAACTCGCTGCTGGATAAATTAGTACACATATGAGACTAGGTGGCCCCAACTAGGATCCTGCTAGGTCCGACAATCCTTTCATAAAACTAGGGGATTCTAATGCCTGATAGAATAGATGTGGCCGCAGACGAACTATGGCGAGCGGTGATGGAGAACCTTGGGGATTCTATACCATTCCCAGCAAGAGGAGAAAGACCTCACGTTGAGCTAAAGACTGTGAGTATAAAACCCTTTAGCAATGCGGACCTGGAGGATGCGAGGAATAGCGAGGAGGCTTACCACGGCTTGCACATACACGCTACCGCAAGCATAGATATAAGGAGAAAGATATGAAAGATTCTGGCCGCAAGCGCACTAGGCTGTCGCGGAAACTTTCGTTCAAGGCCCGTAAAAAGGCCCGCGCGAAGGTTCGAGACAGTAGGCGAAAGAACCGCCGATAGGCGGAACATAGGCTCGGGGGTGAGGATTCCCTCGGGCCTATTTTTTTGCTTGGTTGGGAGAGAAAAAAGCTTTTAGAAAAGCTCGCACACAAGATCGTGTGTGGGCTTTTTTTGTGCTTATTCCCGAGGGTGGAAAACTATTTAATATATTTTAAAAAGTTCGCGCGTATTGGCACGGGTCTTGCTATATATAGAACGCGTGTTCATTATATAATACGGAGACAGGAACAAACAAAAAAGTATTGGGGAGAAAGATACTAGGATACTTTTGTAATTTCCACTCATTCATTTTACATTTTCCTACCGTTCTACTATCCTACCGTACCCCCCATTCGACACAATCAAAAAAGGTCCAGGTGAGGTGGTGGTATATCTTTTAAAAAAAAAAAAAAAAAAAAAAAAAAAAAAAAAAAAAAAAATTTCATATTTATACGGGGGGGCGGGGGGGGGGGGGAGAAACACTATAAAGGAAAAAAAATATTTTTTCACA
>Ga0080013_1000555_pt1 | contig 52872 bp, 48 predicted proteins | sample ETNvirenome_6_85_FD_69236 | JGI IMG/M metagenome (GOLD analysis project Ga0080013, IMG submission 69236) | Marine viral communities from the Pacific Ocean - ETNP_6_85 (SPADES assembly) (version 2) | ecosystem: Environmental > Aquatic > Marine > Oceanic | place: Pacific Ocean | collected 2013-06-19
ACCAGAAGCTGAACAATACCTTTTCTACAAGGTGGAAGGCGATATTAGAAAGTTTCTAGGCAGAGTGCAGGAAGACCTTGTCGGTAAAGACAAGCAGTACAACAACTTGTTTGTGGATGAGTCTAATCTTAAAAAAATAGGCAAAAATCTAGTTCCAGCAACCAGGTTATTCCAGCCACCGAATGGTCCTGAGAGCTGGTTTAGGAAATTGGCCACAGAAACCAACCGGCCCCTGGCAGACTTGAAATTTAAGACGGCTGGGGGACTCCAAAGAAAAAAGGACGGATACCAGCGCAAAAATGGCACTTGGAAACCTCCTATACCCAAGACTGTTGTTACTTTGGGCCTCGCTAAACCAGAAATCGCCAAAGCTTTCTATGAAGCTCCCACAGACAATGACAAATTAGAGGCCCTGAAGGCGGTTCTCGCTGCTGAACAAATAAGCGAGATTCAAAAGGCTCTAGTCGCTACCGCCAACGTTGAAGGCAGCCCAGAATCGCAGGCGGAAGCAGAGGGTGTGCCGACGCCTGTGCCCGAGGAAACAGACCCCATAGTAGATACAACAGCTACTGTTGATGCAGAGGGAGATGTTGAAATCGAAAATACGCCAGTCGTTCAACAGAAAAAGGGCGAGTCCGATGAGCAACTCAAAAAAACCTTAAGTAACCTACTTCGAAGGTACGAAAGACACTCCAATGATAAAGAAAAGGCCGTAAAAGATAGAAGGTTTTTGGACGAACTTAAGAAGTTAGCAGTTAGATTAGAGGGAGAAGAAGGTTTTGATGAATACCCCAATCTTATTGAGCGAATACTGAACAAGGAACTTTCTGCCTCTAGGACCAGGGCTCTAAGAAAACTTACCTCCGAAAGCGGCATAGATAAGATTATTGCTAAAGCTAGTCAGATACTCGGAACAGCATCCCAACCTGCGGCTGAGCCAGAGGTTGTTCCTCAGCCAGAGGTTGTTCCTCAGCCAGAGGTTGTTCCTCAGCCAGAGGCTGTTCCTCAGCCAGAGGTTGTTCCTCAGCCAGAGGTTGCGGTTGAGCCAGAGGCTGTTCCTCAGCCTGGGGAGACACCAGAGACACCAGAGGTTGCACCAGAGACACCAGAGGTTGCACCAGAGACACCAGAGGTTGCACCAGAGACACCAGAGGTTGTTACTGAACCAGAGGTTGCACCAGAGACAACCCCAGAGACACCAGAGACACCAGAGACACCAGAGACACCAGAGGTTGCACCAGAGACAACCCCAGAGATTCCAAAGAAGATTAGAGCAAGATACAAAAGGCTCGTATATAGGCTTGATCATGAAACATTATCCGACGATGTGGAGGAAAAACTAGGGAAGGAGCTGGACAAGCTGGAAAAAGAATATCCAGGTATAGATGTTGAGCCTGCACCAGAGCCCGTGGCCAAAACTCCTGCTGCTCAGGATACAGCAGGAGCAGTCGCTGTTCAGAACACCGAAGCAGAAGCAGCAGAAGTAGCGGCTAAAGAAGCAGAAGCAATAGCTGGCAAAGAAAGGGAAGAAGCTGCGGCTGCACAGGTTGCCGCCGACAAAGAAAGTCAAAGAAAAGAAAGACTAGCGTCGGTTTCTAGTGGTAAGGGGGTATCCGAAGTGAAGCTGGCCCCAGAAGCAGACCGTGTTCGACAAGCAATTCTAAAAGATGTGGCTAAGTTCGACCCAGATACAAATATAGAATTGTATAAAAGAGGATTAAACGGATTTATTAAAAAAGTCATGAATAGTATAGTTGAAAAAGCCGAGAAGGCCGAGACGAAAAGAAAAAAGGAATCAAAAGAAAAAGAAAGCGCTGACGATTACATTGATAGAAAAATTGATGAGCTTTATAAAGATAAATTAAATTCAGTTAGATCAAACCTAAAACGGAAGAAATCTACTGTTGGTCTGGGTGGTGTCTTTAACTTTATGGGCGATGATGGTCAAGTTGTTGAAGTTGTTCCAACACCAGTGGCTGCAACCACTAAGAAGGCTCCCGCAGGACCCAGAAAGTTTAAACAAGTTAGTGTAGAATTATACGATGACAAAACAGTCGTTCTGACCGCCAAACCTCCGAAGAAGAAGAAGATGAAGAAATCTTCGGTATTTAAAGAGGGCAGGTTGAAAGAAGGCGAGCTAGAAAAGTTTAGCCGACAAGGTGTCACTGTAGTCGAATTACCCCCTATTTCAGTTCGCGATTTTAGAAGAACTAACTGGGGACTGGTTGAAATAGGTGAAAAAGAGAATCTCACGGCACTTATAAAACAATTGCTAAGAGCCAAGGGAAAATCCGACCCAGAAGCAGTAGCAGAGCTTGATATCGATAATCTCGTCGTCATGGGGAAAAGAGACCAACCTGGGGAAATCGAAGTTGGTGTCCACGACAATCGGACAGTCAAACTAGCGGAGCTAGTGATACCACCAGAGCACGCAGAGACATACAAACAGCTCAAAACAAAGTATCTCTTTAAAACGCGCCAAGGGAAAGAGGAGAGCCGATTGCAAGGAAACTTTAACGATAAGCGGGTGCATCGAGATTTTTACAGAGGGACTAAAACTGTGAACTGGGGTAAGAAAGTGAAACCACTTGCTGTTGCATTAGGGATAGAACTCCCAGAGGATCTTGATGAAATGGCAGGAGCTACTGCTAGTTTTTATATCGCTGCTATAGTAAAAGAAATTCTACAAATAGGAGGAGATTTGACCAAACCAGAAGAGAGCCCGAAAAGTCCTCTCCCACAAAGCAAGGCCCCACCTATGAGTACTGAGGAGGAAGACGAACTTGATGCAGGCTTTGAGGCTTCTATACAAGCTGACCTTGATGACGAAGAGAAGGAAAGCCTCGAAGAAGTCTTTAAGGTCTCTCGTGATCTATTAAGGAGACTCCTATAATGAGACGTACAATTAAAGAGGTCAATAAAATCGTTGAAGACACTCTGGAGGAGTACTATTCTATTGCTGGCCCTTCATTGCCCACAGGAGGCACACAAGAGGTTCACTCAGAGATAGGGCCCTTTTCACAGTATGTCCGCTCGGCCACAGAGATTCTTGATCGAATTATGGATGTGGTTGATGACGAGACAGTCGATCTGGATAAACTTGACATGCAAGAGTTCTTATTCACTTCAGTCCCCAGACTACAAGCCAAAATAGATACCGTCTGCGACGCTATAGAGAGAAAGACCGGGTTCAAAAAGTTTGATAAGACCAGAAAAGATCCGTTGACTCCCCCACAAGAGAGAAAAACTACTAAAGTGAAGATAGGCTAGTGAAGAGTTCTGGCTCTCTGGGAGACAGTTCCTCCGGGCAAATCGGAATTGGAAGTGTCGTCCGCTGGAAAAGACTAGGCAAAGAAGAGAATCTAGGTATGGTCTATGAACTATACACTGCAAAGATGGGAGGACGACAAGTCAAGAAGGCGAAGGTTGCTTCCTTCCGAAACGCTACTCACTATGATTTACTCTTGATAGAACTAAAATTAGTCACAAAAGGCTTGCCACAATGACTATTTATAGTACCGAGGGACCATAGTATGAAATTTAAGGTTGTCAAGCGTTGCCAAGAAGATCTCAGTTCCGTTCACGGACTGCTGAAGAGTTTCTTGCCCTTTGCGCGTAAAAGAATGGGCTTCAATCGACCACCAACAATCTTTTTCCAATCAGACGACTCCAATGCCCAAAAGCTTCTTGGAAAAACTGCTCACTACGAACCGGACTCTGGTAAGATTACAGTCTACATCACCGGAAGGCACCCCAAAGACGTTCTACGGTCCCTGTCGCACGAGTTGGTCCACCACGGGCAAAACTGTAGGAGCGATCTTTCCCCTGGCTCAGAAACGGCTCCTGGGTACGCACAGAGCGACGACCACATGAGAAGCATGGAAGAGGAAGCCTATAAGATGGGTAACTTGTGCTTCCGAGACTGGGAGGACGGTATAAAGACAGGCAAGATAAAGCTCCCAGCCCCTCTCCGTGAGAGCATGCTCCGCGAACAGGACGGCCACCAAGTTGTGGCTGGTGAGAACTTATCGAGTATTGCTCTGAAATATTATGGGGATTCGCACAAGTGGCCATTGATTTACAAAAACAATGTGGGCACAGTTGGTAGCGATCCGGACTACATTGAAGTCGGGATGTCTTTGGTAATCCCAGACGTTTCTGCTTGGGAGAGTATCGGGGAGGACGAGTTAAATCGGCTCTACTCTCTCAGCTCCTACTATGGCAATCCAGGCGAATCTGGCTACGCTGCCCCAGAAGATATAACCCCCTATACATCTGGTGCCTATATTTTTCCTGTTCAGGGTGGCAGAATAACAAGCCAGTTTGGCATGAGAGGCCGGATAGAGAAGTTGGCTAGGCAATACTGTGACACAACCTCTGCTGACTATGATAGAAAACTGTGTCGTCGATATAGTGGCCCACACATGCACAAGGGAATTGATATCGCAGCAGCTGCTGGGACTCCGATCTTGGCACCTTTTGATTGCAAAGTAACGAAGGCGAAGCTTGGCAGTAAAAGTGCTGGGAATTTCTTGACCCTCAAGACCCTAGAAGAGCGACCAATCTTTCACACCTTCATGCATCTTAGTGACCGTTTGCCCTCTGTCGGAACTAGATTCCAGAAAGGCGATACTGTTGGATACATTGGGAGATCTGGAGCAGGTACCGGGGCTCACCTTCACTGGGAAGTTTCTACAGGCCCATTCCGTAATCAGTTTGACCCTCTTGAACTCTATCGTGAACAGACCCTCAATGAATGGAAGAATAACGAACTTAACCGCCTTTTACTGAAGAAGTTTAATTTAGGAGATATCTGATGAATACCAAAACTTGGAAGAATAACGAACTTAACCGTCTTTTGATGGAAAAGTTTAACTTTAAAGCCGATGATGACCGTGAGGAACTGGACGAAATGCACGGAGGCTGTGGTTGCGAAGATAAGCACCCAGAGCAGTCTCATGATGAGTACACCCTCCACCTCAGCGAAGAGAGTGAAGAGTGAGTTTCACTTACCCAGAGTCTACCGCAAATAGTGACGTGGGAGATGATTACACTTTAGAGACTTATGTCTCTGGGACACTCTCTTCTGAATTTGAGAGAAACGCAGAACAAGTCCCATTTTCTCTATCTACTCCAGGCCCTAGATACTTGCGAGGAAGGTCAACTGCTTATGCCACCACCTTAGGTGGGAAGTCTAAGAAGTAACTATTTATATCGAGGACATTTACCATGAAAGTAGATTTTGATGCTATGACGAGGGCATTTTTGCTAGGAGAAGGCAGGCAGGAGGTTAACCCTCATGCTTTGCTGCAAGCCTTAAGTGAAGCCTTGTCTACAATTCGCCCAGGCTCCAGGAGAGATGAAAACAAGATTGCAGTTGCCCAAAAGCATCTGAAAGAAATGACTCGTTCATTTCGAAAGTTGCAGGAGCAAGTTTCCATTCTTGAAGAAAGGCTACAAGTTCTTGAGGAATCCTCTATGGCCGGTAGCTCCGTAGAGGGTGCGTCTGGTTCGTTTCCGGATCTAGATGTTGAAAAAGAAAACGAAATGGAAAGAAAGAGGTCTAAATCAAATGGATAATATCAAGGCGCTGAAGCGCGTAATTAATCACCTCCTGAAAGAGAGTGACTTAAAAAGAAAGTCTTTGCTGAAAGAGGATAAGGATCTGCTCCGGTCATTCCTTAGACACTGTATTCACGAAGTCAAACTTGAGGTTCGCAACAAAGAAGCCAAAGAAAAGATTATCAGAGAATCTGTGAGAGCCCTTATTGCAGAAGCGGAAGCAACTGGCGGTGCCCCTGAGGCTCCTTCCGATGTTACAGCTATCAACTTTCTCAAGAACTTACTCAAGAACATCGTGCCAAATATTGAAGAGGATTACAAACAACTCACTTCTGCAAAGAGTCAAAGAATCTCTTTCAGGAAACACGTTCTGAACGCAACTGAAAATCTTCTCAACAGCTTGGATGCAGATCCCGAAGCTGTAGAAGCTGACCTGGAGGAGGTCACTATCAAAATCGATAATGACAAGCCTGATGGGTTCATTGACATTTATGGCGACGAAGCAAAAGATACTCCCGAAGAAGAGGAACTGTCTCCAGAGGACGAATTTGCTAAAGGCCTCGAAGATAAGAAGCTGGACAAAACTGGAAGAAACTCTGCTTTTGAGTCTTTTAATAAAATACAAAATCAAATTGAAAATGAATACTCCAAACTAGATGCAGATACAATTGTTGACGGAAGGGAAGAAACTGAGAGAGAGATTTTCCGAGACTATCTTCTTTTAAATCTCAAGTTGTATTTTGATAAATTTGAAGAAGATTTATCTCCTGATTTAGAAGAGCCCTCTACTCCGTCAGAAGATGAATATATCAAAACAGCACAAAGTAGAGATGAGGAAGGTGATGAACTAATCCCACCAGAAGATGCAGTATAGTAATGGCTTGGAAGACTAAAGTCAAGAAGAAAACTAAAACTAGATTTTATAGTATTAGTAATAAACTAAAGAAAGAAAAGAAAATAAACAAAGAAATAGAAACAGCTATAGCAAATTTGACTCTAGAAGATCTGATAGCTCTAAAGCTTGAACTTTCTACCAGACCTGTAAATAATAGACTTTATGGGTTGCCAATTTGGGAAAACATTGTTAAGATAACACAGGAGGCTGCGTTAAAGTATGCCGTATCAGCAACAAAATCACAAGGGGAAGCTATGAGGTTTTTAGGCTTAAGGCATACAAAATACAAAACACTCATAAGAAAATACGAGATTGATAGTTTTTTTGCAGAAGAGGAAGAAGAAGAGTCATGACTCATAAAGAGGCTCTGGTTAAATCATTGGTATGGAGATTTTTAATTGCCATACCAGTAGGATTTATGGTAACTTATTTGATGGTAGATCATTTGTTTCAATCTTTAGTTTTGACTGTGGTGACTAATTTTATTGGGACTGTATTGTATTATTTATTTGATGTTTTGTGGTTTGAATACTTGGGGGATGCTTTTGGTTTCGACAAGGTGAGTGAGGAGGATAGTGCAGGTAGTCGTCCGGACTAATGACTTAAAACATGGTTCAAAACTAATAATTGCCAATAACAACGATTATTTCAACTCTGTTCGCCTAGCGGCTTAGCTGACGGGGCCTCTTAAAGCCTTGATACCCAATTTGAGATAACAGGTAGATTCCTGCGAAAATAAAAAATCATAATGGTTACCCTGCTTGTAGCAGGTGGAGAGGGCTGCCGTTGATCCTCTGGGTAAACGACGGATAACGTGTTGGTTCTGATAGAGTATAGCCAACTAAACCTGTGAATGACTTGAATTTAAATTTGCTTTGGACGCGGGTTCGACTCCCGCCATCTCCATCTTTTACTACTCCGAGGGACTATTTAAGGGCAATGAGGAAAATAAAAGCTTGACAAAATCTGCTTCCGAACTTATGCTTAAGGAGAGGAGTAGTTATTCTATGGATAAGCGTTCCACAAGAAGGGAAAATATCAAAAGAAAGATGATGGAATTCTATAAGTCAAACCCTTGTGTAGATTGTGGCGAGACTGATCCAAGAGTCTTGGATTTTGATCACGTATTCAACAAGAGTCACAATGTTAGCACTTTGTTGAGGAAAGAATATTCTTGGTCGTCCATACTGGAAGAAGCTGCCAAGTGCGAGGTTCGGTGTGCCAACTGCCACAGAAAAAAGACAGCAGTAGAACAAGGACACTACACCAATAGATTAATGAAAGAATTCTTTGAATTTAAAAAAGGAGAAAGAGAATGAAGAATTTTATAAAATTTGAAATGGGCTTTTTGGTTGGTACAATACTTGGAGCAGTAGTAGCTACACTGGTATCAGCGATAGTATATGGAGCGATGGGGCTCAGTGGTGAAGATGTCTTCTTAATTCAAGAGTGCTTAGAACAAGAATTAGAAAGTAGGACCCAATGAAGTTTTATTTGAAGGGTAGCATAACAACGGTTAGGGTCGCTAATCTTAAGCTTCTCCTTGAAGGCACCAGGGTACACGAATCAACCATTGGGCACTATAAATTCTACTATCCAAAGGACGATGAGGAACTCTTAACTTGTGATGTAACAATCGAGGAGATGCCTTGGGCTCCTTATCAAGGCTTAGTGGCAGTTAAGATTGTTGGAACATTTATAGAGAAAAAAAAACCTGCACACATTGTCTGGGTAAATGCAGCAGATATCAGGCCCTACAACTAATTACATCAGATGGAGTAACAACAATACATGGCTAAAAAAACATATGTGCTAGATACGAGCGTTTGTCTTACGGATGCTGAATGTATCCTCAACTATGGGAACAATGATATACTCATTCCCTTGAAAGTACTTGAGGAGATTGATAATCACAAAAAACGTCAAGATAGCGTTGGGGTCAATGCTCGGAGGATAATCCGCTCGCTTGATGACCTTCGAGCCAAGGGAAGCCTCTATTCTGGAGTAAGACTTGGCAAAGGGAAGGGTATCTTAAAAGTTGGTACCCTGACAGCAGAAGGGGAAGCTATTTTCCCTTCGGATATGGACCCGTCTATACCAGACCACATCATCATCACCACAGCACTCTCGGAGAATGTATCGAACGGCTCTAGGAAAACTATCTTGGTCAGCCGAGATATTAACATGCGGGTAATTTGCGATTCTGTTGGTCTAATGACAGAAGGGTATGTTGAAAATCAAGTTATAAAGAAAGAATCTGACCTATATTCCGGAATCACGACTTGTTTAGTCGACGATCAGGTCATAGATAGGTTCTATAGCGGTGATTCTATTAGCTTGGAGAAGGAAGAGTATACATCTCTTTATCCGAATCAGTTCGTAATGTTGGTGTCGAGTTCAAACGAAAAGAAGACTGCACTATCAAGATTTCGGGGGCACTCTTATTATCTGGAAAAGGTCGCAGAATTCAAGGAAGGTCTGTGGGGAGTAAGGGCCAGAAACAAGGAGCAAATGTTTGCGCTAGAGTTGTTAATGGATCCCGATATTGAAGTGGTCTCTCTCATTGGCAAGGCAGGTTCCGGAAAGACTCTCATGGCCATTGCTGCAGGCTTGGAGCAAGTGGTAAGCAATAAGAAGGTGAAGGATCGTTTGAAGGACGACACTTACTGTAGGACCCCATACAAGAAGCTGGTAGTGTCACGACCGGTTATGCCGATGGGCAGAGACATTGGTTTCCTCCCAGGGTCGATGCAAGAGAAAATGGCCCCTTGGCTTGCTCCCGTGCAGGACAATCTAAAGTTCCTAACAGGCGATGACCAAACGACTTTAGACGACTATATGGACAGAGGCCTGATTGAAGTTGAAGCCCTTACATACATTCGAGGACGCTCTATCGCTAATGCTTACATTGTCATCGATGAAGCACAGAACTTGACAGCCCACGAGATTAAGACAATCCTTACGCGAGTGGGAGAGGGAACCAAGATTGTTCTCACAGGGGATGTTGAACAGATCGACAATATCTACATTAATGAAATGTCCTCAGGTCTAACTCATGCAATTGAGAAATTAAAATCTTTTGAACTGTCGGGGCATATTACCCTTAAGAAGGGGGAAAGATCAACAGTCGCTACTCTTGCAGCAAAAATCTTGTAACTTAATACTTGACATATGTCAAGTAGAGGTTACTATATACCAGGAGTCAAAATGAGCTTTTTGAGTATAGATTGGAAAGAGCCAGAGCAGGGGCCAACAAAGGTTGAGTCTACTAGCGAACTTAAGGAACTTATTGTTTCATATGTTGGCAACAAACTTCAACCGGAGGATGAAGATGTCACTGTTGAGATGATTGTTGATGTTTTTTCCAAAGAGTTTCCTGAGTTTGTCTTAGTCCTGGCAAGAGAAAATTGGTTACTGGGGTATGGGCAAGGTCTTGAGGATTCTGAGTCGGATATCTCTCTATGAGTGATGGTCTAACTGAATATGTGCTGGAGACGGCCAATTCAAGCAAAAAAAATCTAAAGCAATATCAAATATTTGGCTTTGTAAGTGTATTCATCAAAGATCCCCTGCCGGATCACATAAATATTTTAAAAGTGATGCAGGAAATCGAGGACAAGGTGCCGTATCATATCGTAAATGATGTTGATGCTATCTACGTCGGTAGGTTTAAGGAGTTTGAGGAAAAACAAGTCAACGCCATGTATCGGGATGGGGCAGTTTATGTCACCAATGATCAAGATAACGACGAAGACATGATTGATGATATCATTCATGAGTTTGCACATGCAGCTGAAGAGATTTTTGCAAGGCTTATCTATGGCGACCAGTTGATTCAACAGGAGTTTCTTGGGAAAAGGAAGCGTTTGCGAGACCTGATTTACCAGTATGGGTACCTGGATGGCAAGGAAATCTCTTTTTCGGAACTAGATTATTCAAAAGAGTTAGATGTCTTTCTCCATAAAGAGCTTGGATACTCTAGGTTAGATAATTTTTGCACTGGATTGTTTATCCGGCCTTACGCAGTTACTGACGTAAGAGAGTATTTTGCTACTGCTTTGGAAGAATATCTCTTAGGAGACCGAGACTATCTGAAGAAGATTAGTCCAGTTGCCTACAAAAAGGTCGCCCTGACTTGCTCACCAGAGGAGGTGTAGTCTGCCACACATTTCCTATTCCGAACTGAAAGTCTGGACGGAATGTACATGGCGACACCATCTAGACTATGTTCTTGGCTATAGAATATTTAAGGGTAATGAGCATACTTGTTTTGGGACAGCTGTCCATGAGGCTTGCGAAGGCATCTTGAAGCGGGATGGGAAAGATCCCTACGCCGTGTTTGATTCGGTCTTTGCAGAGGAACTAGCCACCTCCAGCATTCCAGAAGATACTCAACTCGTTATTGAGATGAAGAAACAAGTAGTTGGCTTGTTTGAACTGATTCTACCCACTTTAGACGACTACTTTGAAGACAAGGGAGGCTGGACCTTGGTGGGGGCCGAAGAATCTTTGATGGAGGGGATACCGGACTCTAGAGTTGAGGGATATAACTTTAAGGGATTCATTGACGTGATCTTAAAAGACGGTAACGGCCATTATCACATTATTGATTGGAAGACCTGTTCCTGGGGCTGGGATGCTCGAAAGAAGAATAACACTCTATATGTGAGACAATTGGTCCTGTATAAGCACTATTATGCGAAAAAACATGGATTAAGCCCAAGAACCATTTCAACACACTTTGGTTTAATAAAGAGGACAGCGAAGAAGGGTAGAGTTGAAATCTTCCGTGTTACTAGTGGAGAAAGAAAAACAAAAAATTCTCTTGACTTTTTGAGCAAAGCGTTATATAACATCAAGAGGGGAAGACGAATTAAAAATAGGTTATCTTGCAAGTATTGTCCTTACTATGAAACCGAACATTGTACCTGAGGAATTAATGAAAGAAAAAAAGATTAAAATTTTAACCATATCTGACCACCCCTTATCACCATCTGGGGTGGGAACGCAAACAAAATATTTTATTGAAGCCCTCCTGGAGACAGGAAGGTTTCAATTTATTTGTTTAGCTGGTGCTATGAAACACGAGAACTACACGCCACAAAAGGTGGCCCCATATGAAGAGGATTGGATGATTATTCCGGTGGACGGCTACGGAGATGCTGAAAAGGTTAGGTCGATTATCCGGAACGAAAAGCCTGACATCTTGTGGTTTATGACCGATCCTCGCTTCTATGAATGGCTGTGGTTTATCGAGAATGAGATTCGCCCTCTGCTCCCAATGGTCTACTACCATGTTTGGGATAACCACCCAGCCCCAATGTTCAATCGATCCTTCTATCTGTCCAATGATATGATTGTGTCGATCTCGAAAGTAACTCACGAAGTTGTCTCCGAGGCAGCGCCGGAAGTTGTTAATCACTACCACCCACACGCAGTGGACCCGGTTATTTTCTCGCCCAAAACGGAGGCAGAAATCCAGGAACTAAGAAAAGGCAGTTTTCCACAGGATAAGGAAGAGCGGGTATTGTTTTTCTGGAATAACCGGAACGCCAGGCGAAAGCAGAGTGGGTCTTTGTTATTCTGGTTCAGTGAGTTTGCTGACGAAGTGGGCAGAGACAAGGTTCGGCTCATCATGCACACAGATCCCAATGACGCTCATGGGCAACCGCTACAGCATCTGATTGAAGAGTTGGGTAACGACGGTACCCTGATGATCTCTAATTCTAAGGTGCCCCCTACAGTGCTGTCTGATATGTATAACATGGCTAGCTGCACGATTAACATCTCAGACGCAGAAGGGTTTGGATTGGCTACTTTGGAATCTCTGTCGTGTGGAACTCCGATTATCGTTACGATGACAGGGGGACTTCAGGAACAAGTTACAGATGGTTCTGAGTGGTTTGGGATTGGCATTGAGCCAGTTTCGAAGGCGATTATCGGCTCCCAGCAGGTCCCGTATATCTACGAGGATCGGATCAGCAAGGAAGACTTCAAGAGGGCTTTGCATAAAATGTATAGCATGACCCCCAAAGAGAGGCAAGAGTTGGGCCGAAAAGGTCGAGCCCATGTGGAGCAAAACTACAGTTTTGAGCGGTATTGCGAAAGGTGGGCTGAGATGATGACTGAACTGCATGAGAGGTGTGGCTCTTGGAGGACGAGAAAAGGTCATGCCACTTGGGAACTTAGGGAGATTTTATGAAAAAGAAGGTTTTGGTCAGGGGCCCAGCCCTGACACAGTCGGGATATGGTGAGCACACGCGCTTTCTATTAAGGTCGCTAAAGTCGCAGCCAGAAAAGTTTGATGTATATCTTGTCGCACTTGGTTGGGGCCAGACAGGTTGGTTAACAGAGGACACAAAGGAGCGACGTTGGCTGGACTTTCTGATCATGAGGACTCACAACTTTGTACAGGCAGGCGGTCAGTTCGATATGTCCATCCAGGTCTCTATCCCTAACGAATGGGAAAGATTGGCCCCTTACAATGTTGGTGTGACAGCAGGAATCGAAACTACCAAGGTTGCGCCTATTTGGCTAGAGAAGAGTAACCTGATGGACAAGGTGGTTACGATCTCGGAACACTCAAAGCAGGTGCTGGAAGGTACTGTTTACCAAGGCGTGAACCGCGAGACAGGCGAACCAATGACCTTAAAGTGTGAGGTTCCTGTTGATGTTGTGCATTACCCAGTAAAGTCTGGATGGAGCCCAGACCCCCTAGAGCTTGAATTGGAGTATGACTTCAACTATCTTATGGTTTCGCAATGGGGCCCAAGAAAGAATATGGTGAACGCCGTAAAGTGGTGGGTCGAGGAGAACTATGATGAAGAGGTTGGTCTGATCCTCAAGACTTCGATGAAGAATAACTCTATTATGGATAGAGAGCACCTCTATAGTGATTTGAGAAGACTCACGAAGACTATGATCCCCATGGGAGCAAAGTGTAAGTTGTATCTGCTACATGGAGACCTCACAGAAGGACAACTTCAGTCTCTCTTTGAAAATCCAAAGATTGGCGCTCTTATTAACCTTAGCCATGGGGAAGGGTTTGGATTGCCGATGTTTGACGCTGCATGCCACGGGCTACCCGTAATCGCACCAGGATGGTCAGGACAGTGTGACTTCTTGTACAAACCTATGGACAACGGGAAAAGTAAGGCGCTGTTCGCAGACGTTAATTGGGATCTCGCACCAGTTCAAGACTATGCCGTGTGGGATGGCGTTATCCAGAAGGATAGTATGTGGTGCTATCCCCACGAAGGTCATTATAAAATGAGACTACGTCAGGTTCGTAAGAACCCCGATAAGTGGGGAAAGAAAGCAAAAGTGCTCCAAGAATGGGTACAGTCCGAGTTTGACTCTGATAAACAACACAAGCTGTTTGCAGATTCGGTATATGGGGAAGAAGTTGATAGTCAATTGTGGCTTGAACAATTGAGCAGCAATATGGTAGAGCATGAGTAAAACATTATTCATTGCTGACTTCTTTGCGAATCAGATTCTTGGTGGCGGGGAACTAAACGATGCAGTTCTCCTTGAGCGATTGCGGCAAACTCTTTCTGTGGTGGATGCACTTCCTAGTCATGAAGTAAGGCTAAGCGATTGTGAGGCATATGACAACTTTATTGTTTCTAATTTTGTAAACCTTTCGAAGAAAGTGAAGGATCACCTTCAAAGCAAGAATTATGTTATCTACGAGCATGATCACAAGTATTTGGTAGGCAGAAATCCTGGTGTTTATCCTAACTTCGAGCCCCCTGCGAGTGATATTATTAATAGACAGTTCTATGTGAAGGCAAGAGCCGTGTTTTGTCAAAGTAATTTTCATGCAGCGATTGTGAAAGCGAATCTTGGCCTGGACAACGTTGTCAGTCTGGGTGGGAACTTATGGCCGGAAGAACATTTTGAAGTCATGGAAGAGATGTGTAAGTACAGCAGGGGTTCCACCACATACGCAGTTATTCAGTCACCTGTGCTGCACAAGAATACGAGTGAGGCGGTGCAGTATTGCGAGGCCCTACAACTAGAGTATGGTTTAGTGTTACCCCAAGAGCCTGTATCCTTTCTACGAGACTTGGGTACGTACACAACCCTAGTCTTCCTGCCCAAGACGCCTGAGACTCTTTCTAGGGTCGTTGTAGAGGCTCGTATGATGGGGATGGCTACAAAGACTACTAGCAATATCGGAGCTATCCACGAAGAGTGGTTCACCAAGAAGGGGCTCGACTTGATTGATTACATGAGAAGAAGACAAGAAGAGATAATAGAAATGGTTTTATTGATAATTTTTGAAAAAGGAGAAGAGTAATGAGTGAAATCGAAAGTATGCATCTGTCAGACCAGGCAGTAGGAGCTTTAATGATGGCTTTACAGAAGTCATTGATGGAGCAATCAGATATCGTCCCAGTGATTAAGGGGTTCAAAATTCAGGAGGGAGAAAATGGACTAGTAGTTATGAACCCCCCGACAATTAAAATTAACGACAGCGCCCCACAAGACTACTAAGAAAAAGATGCCAACGTATACTTATAGATGTGCTGCTTGTGATAATGAGTTTGAAAAGCGTCATTCCATGTCGGAGACTCTAGAGGGTTGCATTCTCTGTGGTGACCAAGGTATTGTTAGGGTCCCTTCCCTGTCGTTTACTGTATCTAGGTCGACGGGGGCAGGGGGTTTGGTGAAAGAGTTCATCGAAGAGACCAGGGAAGAAGTGATGAGAGAAAAACGTAGACTCAAAAAGGAGTACGATGTTTGAAGCGCTACTGATATTGTTAGTATTGTTGTTCTTTTCGGGTTTAGCCAACGTTTTTTTGATTTGGTATACCAGGAACACCCTCAAGAACTTGCTCTATTTGTCCGAAAATCTCGGAGTCCTCTACGAAATCGTTTTCGAATTTAGTTCTCACTTGCGTGAAGTCTACGAACTAGAGAGGTTCTATGGGGACCCCACCTTGACTCGCCTCTTAGAGCATTCAAATATGCTACGAGAAGAACTAGACAAGTACGAAGAAATCTTTTTACTCGCAGAACCACTTGACAACACAGAAGAGGAGGGTTTACTTGATGGCGAGGAAGAGGCGTAAGAGAACTAAAAGAGTGTACTTTACACAGGTTCACGAGGATGCTATTATAGCGTACAACGAGACAGACAATCTTGAGGAAAGGGCCCGATTGTATTCCGAGTTTATACAACCAGCGTTTAGTGAGATGGTTGATAAGATCGTGTTTACATATAAGTTCACAACCTTGCCAAACATCGAGGATCTGAAAGAGGAATGCAAAATTCATTTGACGACTTTGCTTCCGAAGTTTCAGCCGAGCAAGGGCTCAAAAGCTTTCTCATATTATAGCGTTATCACAAAAAACTGGTTTATTCAGAAAGTCAAAAAGACTAAGCGACGTTCAAAGCGCGAATTGAATCTTGGAGACTTGAGTGTCGAACACCAACTTAAGTATGCATCAGTCAAGATGGACTACGAGAACCTAAGAGAGCAGAGAGAGTTCTGGAAACGCTTAGAGGAAGAGATGGCTGGTTGGGAGAAGATGAAGCTCAAGGAAAACGAGGCAAAAGTTCTCCAGGCAATAAAAATGCTACTTGAAGACAGAGACAATCCGAGTTTAATTTTTAAGAAGAAAGCTATTTACTTTTACATTCGAGAGATTACTGGGCTCAACACAAAACAGATTGTCAACAACCTGAATAAGTTGCGAGCCAAATATCGAACCTTTAAGCACCGTTGGGACGAGGGAAGGATTTGAAAAAACTAGACAAATACTTAGATCAGGCGATAAAGAACATCGAAAGTGATCGAAAGATTGCCAGAGAACTGCTCGATGATGTGGTCCGATACATGGGAGAAGATCTGACACGCCATCGAGAGGTGGGACTGACAGCTTCAAAATATGTAGAGACTCTTCAGCGCTCTAATGAGCAGTTGGTTAAGGTGGCTACACTTGTGCAGAAGAACGAACCTAAAGATAACAATCTTTCCGAAAAAGACAAAGAAGAATTGTTTGGCATGATTCAAGGCAACGACTAATGGCCACCTTGGATGAAATCTTGAAAAGGTACCCGACTGGAGTATTAAACGAGTTCTCGTATGATAGATTCTCAATGAAACTCGACAAGTACACAGAGAATAACCATGTGCAGATAATAAGGTCAGCAATAGGTAAGATTTTATCAACATCGACAAAAGATCGAGATGATGGGCCCTATAGGGCTGTCTGTCTGTCAGCAATTGAAGACCCAGCAGGGGAAATCCCTGGGGAAACTAAAGTAAATGGCTCTCTCGTATTGGTCAAAGCTAGGATTCCAAAACTGCACAAGTCGCTTCCGAGACCAGTTGATCCAGAGACAATGCGGACAGCAATTTTAATGCACCCAACCTTCTACGCAGTCTCTGGGACAAAGAGCTTACCAAAGCCGGGCAACATTGTCTTGGTAGACTTCAGGTCAATCAATAATGTGAGGTACGGAGAATTTCTGGAGATTGTATCGTCAAACCAAGAAGCCAGCTTGGTAGGTGGTGTTGCGGCAAGGGATGTGATGGAGCAAGGTGACCAGCCAGTATCTCTTGTGGGAGATTTTGCTAATTCGCAGGGGATAACATAATGGCACAGGAAGTTTGTAGAGATTTCACTGGGTTTAATGGACTAGACCTGAAAAAGGCAAAAGATAGGGACACCGAAGCTTATGGCAAAATACAGGCTGGCGTGAAAGCGATTTTGCCAGGACAAGCTGGGACACCTTTAATTGAGCCTCTTGTACAATTTGACTCAACACAGTGCGAAACAACTTACCCAAAGGACAAGACCTTGTGGGGTAGGCATCGGATTGTCTTCGGGAGAGATAGAAACGCGAGAAGCCACTTCAGCGGCTATGGGGGCAGAGGATGCACCTCTGCGGGCTCCATAGACATCGTTGTGGGTAGCGGGGGGCCTAGTCCCGAACACAGACAGGTTGCTGGGCCAAACTTCTTCACAGACGCATCTAGGATCTTCCTATCGCAAAGGGCTGACATTGATAGGTATTTGAACTTGTCTACAGATCCAGATGTGGGTATTTTGCCATCCGAGAACCGTGCCGCCATTGCTTTGAAATCTGACGCTGTTAGGATAGTAGGAAGAGAAGGGGTCAGAATCTATACTAGTCCACGAACTCCGGTCAAGATAGGTGAAAAAATTGGCCCATTAGGGGACAGACTAGCAGAGTACAATTCTAGGGGACAACCTATCCAGAGTAGTGGCCCGGAGAGAGGGATTCATCTCATTGCTCACGGTAAGGTGGGGAAAGTAAGTGTTCCCAACCCGATGGTCCCCCCTAGATTGTCTGGCTGGAAAGGTGTGCCAGATCCGGTGGTGTATTCAGTTAATCGTCTGCAGCCCATGGTAAAGGGAGAGAATCTGGCGATGTTTTTGAATGAATTGGTGGAACAGATAAAGGATATCAACCAAATTGTGCAAAATTTTACTAATTCCCAAATAGAATTTAACGCTGCAATCGCCAATCATACTCATGTAGTACCCGCTGCACCGGGGAATACTGCCCAATCGATAGAATTGATCGCAACCTATCCGGTAAAGGCTGTCCAGCAGTTGAAGGATCATGTGCTTGAATATGGTAAGAAAAACGAGCAAATCTCGATTTGGCTCAAAAACACTTACCTTTCCTCCACGAGCCCGCTCAGCTTCCTTTCCAGGTACAACAAAACTAACTAAAGGAGCAGCAGATGCCACCAGGACCTCTAGATCCCTATAACAATCAGACAGACCTCCCAGGCGGAACTAACTGTGATGAACCACCTGGTGGTTGCGAAGAGGGTTACGTCTGGAACCCGGTACTTTGTGATTGTATTGCCGACCCTAATATTCCAGATTTAGATATTCCGGGAACCCCCGGAGGAGGACCAAGTGGTGGAGGTCCCGGACCCCATTCTCCAGAGAGGGGAATCGTAGGTTGTACGGATGTAGGGGCTTACAACTATAACGAGAAAGCGACTCATCCATGTGGATTATGGGATTACCGTGCCAACACCGAGCCTATTTATGGACCAATCTTAGAAGATGGGACCGACGAAGTAGTGGTCATCAGTGGTGGTATAGAAAATGAATGCTGCGTTAAGCCTGACGACTTCGAATCCCCTGGTGGCAGTGGCTTGGGCGGGGGTGACATCTTTCCAGAAGTGCCGCCAATTCCATCAGATTGTCCTGATCTCGCTGAAGAGACACCTTCGGAACAGCCAGAGCAAACTTGTTTTCCAGTGTTGGATGCTTTAGTACCAGATTGGCTTAGACAGCCCGAAGGGAAGCCATTTTTCAACCAGAGGACTTGTGAATACTCGGTAGTCATGTTTGCAGAGCCGCCAGATTGCAGTGGCGAGTTTTTAGATAGCTTCATACCGGCAGCGGTTGATCGGCTTATCGAACATTACAATAAAAGCGAAACAACGACTTTTCTCTACTCAGATGGCAGAGAAGAGCTTATCTCCTCTAGGGGTGCTCTTGTAAGCGGAGTACTGGGCCGCAAGAGAGAGGGGCTAGAGTTTACGTTCCCTGCAGAGGTGAAGACCTTCTATATCTCGCCCAGGCCACTTGAAAAGACAAGAGTATTGATTTCGGTAGATGCGGAGCAATTCAACAGAGTCCCCGAGAAGGAAGAGAAATTCTCTTATGCCGCAGAAGTGCCATTTGGGGCAGAGCCTAGTTACGTCGTATTTTATACAAGCGAAATCTTGAGGATTTTTGATGCAGTGGCGAGTAACTTTAGATTTTACGAGAACCAGTATGCGGACTGGTGCCTGGAGACTGGTAAAATCATAAAGGGCCTCAACCTAACAGCAGACGCCAACAGGATAGAGGGGTTTTACAGGAGTTTATCCTCATTGCTTGTTGAGTCAGGGATGACCTATAATGGACTTGAGACGCTAGAGATTGGGTTCAGCCCCAGCTATAAGATCGAGTACATCAAAGCGAAAGAGCCTTTTAGGCCCCCTACTCTCATACAGGTGGGCTTGACTTCCTTCATCGAGAGCCCTGAAAATACAAACGCTACCACGATGGCATATATTTCCAGATTGCCGGATATGAGAGAGGAGATGGTCAGGAGAAATCCAATACCGTGGTACGACATTTTGGTAAAGTACCGATACCCCTCTGTGGAAGAAGTCTATATTAGTGATATAACCTCTCCTCTGGTGGAAGGAAACGAGGGGATCAAAAAACTAACCGAACTAAGCTGCCCAGCAACAGATGCCTTTCAACCCAAAAAGTCACCTGGCGAATGGGCTACCGTACAAGTCAACTCGATTAGAGACGCCCTTACTAATCAACTTCGAGAAGAGCCATGTTTGCTTATTGATGGGAAGATTCTTGAAGATAGGAATCGAGAAAGTCTTGCAATGCAGATGATCGACTTGACACTTAAAGAATACCTGTCAAGCGATAGAATTATCAATGATTTGCCTGTAATGTTAGTAGACGGTAAGTGGGACAATATTGAAGATTTGTACGGAGGAATGCTTAATAATCTAGGCTACTGCGGTCTCATAGATCTTATTAAGACTGCTATGGATTGTCTGCTTAACGCTTTGGGTTATGAAGATTCAGTTAAGATAATCACTAGAGCCGCTATAAAGGGGATGAATAAAGAAGAGTTCTCTAATTTAGTAAACTCTATGTCGCCCGCAATGCAGGAACTGGTTGTAGCCACAGTGAGCGAGACAGCCCCGCAGTTGTTGCCATTCTTACAGAGTCTGGTCACCATAAGGATAGTTGATGAGCAGGGGATTGAAATTGAGGCGGTAGAGGATCGGACGCTTGCCTATAGCTACTCTAGTGCGGGAAAATATACTCGACTACAGGGGGCATCGACCACAACCCCAGTGTTCTTTAGTCAGGCTGCAAATATAGACTACCCCCCGCCATCAGCAGAAGATTACGCAACGTTGAACGAGGTTGTAGTGGGCTTACTTATGGAAGACCTGCTGGGAGTCGACGAAATGCTCGACTTGTTAGATAAACTACCAGGTGCAGCTATCGCCATTTCGGTCATCGAGAAGATGGACAAGTTCTGTGCAGCCCCACCTCGCTTTTACCCACCACTGAGTGACGTTCTTGGATTGCCGGGGATTAACATAGATATCTGTGAATTGAAAGATGGCATTACCTTTTTACCACCAACCTTCCAGGCCCCAAGACTAACTCTAGCGGGGTTTGGGAATGTGGTGTTGGACAACGCCCTGCTGGTAATCAAAGAACTGGCGAGATCATTACTAATCCTGGTTCTAAGAAGAATCTTGGAAATAATCTTTGAAGAATTGTGTAAGCAACGAGTGAATACTGACCCAACAGGACTCAGAGAATTGATGGCAGCAGGGTGTTCTGGGGATATGGATCCCATGGACCTGGATCAAGCATTGGCGGATATCGCCGACACACTCAATTGCTTCTCAGACGCAGAGGCGTTAGGTAGGTTTATTGACAACATTTCCTCTGTTCTGACAGAGTGTGAATTGGTCGACTTAATCAAGGGCGAGGCTTCTGATAACATTTACGATTTGGTGTACCGAATTATACAGCTTGATCCCTTAACTTCTAGCCTATCTGAGTGCTTAAACGATAAAGACTCTATCACTGACTTCTTTAAGACAATTGGCATTTTCATTGATCTTGATATGCTGTGTTCGGTAGACCCATTGGACCTGCCTTTCAGTCAAGAGGTCTGTGACGATTTAGGACTCTTGGCCCTCTTTCGAGACACCAGGGCACAAGCCTTAAGGGATAAAGGAGTCGATGAGGAATGTATAGCAGGCCAACTTTGCCAACTCCGTGATAAGACAATAGCTGATCTAGAGGATTTAACGGGAATGCTTCATAGTGGAGTGTTGGACAGCCTTATGCCAAATATTACGAAGGATCCTAAGAATCCCGATGAACCGAGCATCTTACCTGCTATCGATCCTGCAACTGCCATAACGATCAACTCAGCTTTTGATTCAATGTTTGACACATTAGCTGTCCAATATACAGAAGATCTGATCGGCAGAAGAGGTTTCTTCAATATGTGTCTAGCCGATTCCAGAGGTAGAGGGTTGACACAGCATCTGGGCCTCCAAAGGTCAATACTTGGCCCAAGTGTGTTTAACATCTATGGGTCTCGTGGAACAAGAACCTATCCTCCTAGGGATGAATGGGGGCAAAACTGGGATGCGGGAAAAATCCAAGACCACAATGATTGGGTTGATGGGCCGATGCAGCACACAGAAGACGCTGCTAATTTCTTTTGGTTGCCTTTCATATTCAACCCACTCTCAGCAGATGGCACAAAACCGGAAGCCGAAGGGGATGCAGACCAGGAGGTTAATGGTGGAACAGAAACGCACGGACGCCCACCAGCGGTAGGAGGGTTACCAGATAAGGTAGCGGGATATTTGCAAGAACAACTTGTAGCCCTCCCAGTCGATTTCGACAAAGACAACGCTTATAGTGTAATTCTGCCCTGGAAGGAATACGGTGGGGAAGATAGTGAAATAGACATTAACCTTTTTTATGATTGCCACGGGCCGAATCCAGATGGTAGAGCAGCTTACGAGTATGACCCATACAGAATAAAGTTGCAAATGACTATGGATTACGGCAAGGGCAAGAGCACGGACACTAAGGCCTATTTCGTAACAGATGACCAGATCCAGCCAGAAGTATCTGCATATATGAGGGATTTTGTGGTGTCGCGCACTAGTGCAGAGGTTACAACGCCTTCGGAGATGTGGGGAGCTTTTGTCGAAAAGATTGTTACGGATGCCTCCGAAAACCCTAGCGCAGTTGGGGTGACAAACTTGTACGAACATTTCAGCAAGGGCGTCTTCAATAAAGTCAGTGCTGGGCTGATTGATATGTTGGCAGAAGATATTTCCAGGATCGATATTTTTGATTATGGTTTCGACTTCGAGTCAGCACCGGAGATCGTCTTCTTCCACGAAGATAAGGACGGAGAATACGACGGAAACCTCGCAGCAGCCATCGAAAGGTATGGTGGTTCCGAGTCAAACCCACCATTCTATCTTTCACAACCAAAAGAAAAGGGCTTCTTGCGCTTGGCCAATTCTATCGTCCCGGAGTTCAACCCATGCGAAGACCAGCAAGTTAAGGCAAAATTTCCAAACTTCACAGAGCTTAAACATGTTGCAAATGGATTAGTTGAGCGGTACGGCAATGATGAGAGGCTTTCTAGGAGTGCTGGTGATGTAATCAATGTTATTGAGGCCCCTTTCGAGAGAGTCTTGCCAGCAGTCGCCTTAGCTTTGAATGAATCTCTAATCTCTACTACCATACGAATCTATTTGTCCGAGTTCATGCTCAAGGCGATACCTGCGTTTTACTTCCTGAAGCCTGGTTATCCCGACAACTATACAAATATGATATCGGAATACATTATCGAAGTGATGGAAAAGGGCTTAATAGCTGCCGGAAGAGGAAGGTCTTTCAGAGAAGACCACAAAGATTACTACTATTTGTTTCTGGAACAAGTCGTACAGGCATTCTCCACCAAGATTGAATATGGTGTCTTGACCGATGTTACAGAGATAGAGTCAGAGGCTCTTAAGCGGATATACTCTTTTGTTGAGAATAACTGGGCCGGTTATGTTTCACCGAAGAGTATAGGGGCCCCAGAAGCTAGAAAACTTAAATTGGAGAATTGGCGGAATATCCTGAGCCAAGATTCTGTCAAGAAAGATTGTAAAGTAATTTTACGGAGGTACGTGGGAGAAGAGTTAACACGTATGGGCTCCCTACTAGGAGATTCTCTTCCGACTGAAGACCCTTATCCTATAAAGAGTGTCGATGACATCTTACTAACCTCTCCCAAAAGAATCGCTACGCCGCTAACAATTCCTGGTGGGACAGTTATGATTGGAGTCCCTTACATGGCTGGTGCTGTTAATAGCCAGTCAGATGGTGGCCCAATAGACGTACCGACATTAGATTATTATACGACGTATGGCATTGGAGGAGGAGGTAGTCACCCCCTGGATGACATTCAGTTTGATGATCGAAATTGGCCTTTCGTGTTAGAGAGGTATGTCACTTATCGGGGTAACGATATTACTCATTTGTATGGCAGAGTAGCCAATCTATTTGACTGGGAAAACTTGCCAAATGGAGAGACCGGATACAGCACCTTTGCCAACCAGTTGTATTTTGGATTACGACTATCTTACGTTCCAGGGAATAGTGATAGAAGTGCAGTTAACTTCGCCGAAATCGAATCCACGATGCGAGAGGAGGTGTCATTTTCAGAGAAGGCGCACGCAGAAATTTATAAACACCTGATTCCCCTCGTAGCAGTAGAGATCCAGGCGAATAAGACTAGAGAACATGGAAACATCTACAGTGCCACTGACTACCAGTATTACTTGCAGGATTTGATCTGCGAGTTAATAAAGACCCCGGAATACAAAATGACTTTCAAGTATGTCTTCCCAGTGGCAAGATATATGTCGATGTTGGCCATTTATGTGGCCAACACTTTTGTACCTTCATTAGCACAGCTTAGTGATGGATGGGCATCGACAATTGGCCCTGAAAAGAAAGGCGGAGGGCAATGGATCGGTCTTGGGAAGTTTGGTGGTATGCGAACGTGGCGAGGGAACGAGGGAACAGAAAATTCTTTTGGTCAAGCGAAGGGAGTTGCTAGACAATTGCTAGAATCTTCTTGCAATACTAATTACTTTTACCAGGACCGAGATCATCTGTCTCCACCAGAGGCATACATAGATGTTACGAGGCCAAAAAATGATACTGGTTTCAAGATAAAATGGTGGCAATGGAGTTCTTTGAGGCCAGCCCCATGTAAAAAGGACGACTAAGATGGCCGGATTCTCTCCCAAGTTACCACTTACACTGGACCCTGACGATGGATATACTCTTACCAAGACTCTTAAGGAGGTGGTGAAGCAGAACTTTAAGATGTTGGTCCTTACTAACCCTGGTGAGAGAATTATGGATCCCAAGTTTGGAGTAGGGATCTTGGCATATCAGTTTGAAAACAATTCTCTCGCCACTCACGGCCAAATAGACGCTCGAATTCGTGAGCAAGTTTCTAGGTATTTGCCTTATATTTCGATAGAAGAGGTGGAATTCAACTCACCTTTGACTAATCCAAATGCAGGAGATAACTTTTTGGGAATTGCAATACGGTACAGCATTAAAAAGCTAAACACTGGAGATGTCCTGGAAATCCCAATAAATTAAAACCAAATACTATTTAATAGAAGAAATGGAGCCCTCCGTAGATGTCATCCCGTAAGACGCCAATAAAATACACCAGCAGGGAATTTGACTCGATCAAACGTGACTTGCTTGAACACGCTAAGAGGTATTACCCGGATACCTATAAGGATTTTAATGAGGCCTCCTTTGGGGCCCTAATGATCGATACAGTATCCTATATCGGTGACATTCTTTCCTTCTATGTGGACTACAATGTTAACGAGTCATTTCTGGATTCTGCAATTGAATACAACAACATTGTCCGATTATCACGCCAGGGTGGCTATAAATACAAGGCAAACCCTTCTTCCTATGGTACGGTGGCAATCTATGCAATCATCCCAGCGAGTACATCTGGGTTAGGGCCGGACACCGCTTACTACCCTATTCTCAGGAAGGGGAGCGAGTTGTCCTCGAAATCGGGCAATACATTTATCTTGGACGAGGATGTTCGGTTTGACGACCCTTCCAATGAAATTGTGGCCGCTAGGACCGATTCGTCTACTGGGTTACCTACATCTTACGCTGTACGAGCTTATGGTAGGGTGGTATCAGGGATATTTGGTACTGAATCAATTTCAATAGGAGCCTTTCAGAGGTTCAGGCAAGTGCAGCTTGCTTCTACTACGATCTCCGAAATCTTATCCGTTGTCGATTCAGAGGGGCACGAGTATTTTGAAGTGGATCACTTGTCGCAAAACACGGTCTACAAAGAGGTGTCCAACAAAGGTCCCACTGCCACAACTGTTCCATCGTTGTTGCGCCCCATGATCGTTCCTCGAAGATATGTGGTTGAGAGGACCAGGAATAAACTTTTTATGCAGTTTGGGTATGGTGGTCCAACCGAGATCAAGAGCCCATCGGTGGCAGACCCAAAAAATGTGGTACTGCAGCTTAATGGGAGAGACTATGTGACGGACAAATCTTTCGACCCCTATAAGCTGTTAAATACGGATAAGTTCGGTATAGCACCGGCTAACACTACTTTAACGATTGTGTACCGGACTAATACGGCAGATAATGTAAATGCAGCAGCTGGGTCAATAACGAAAGTGATTCGCCCAATTGTAGAGTTCAGTAACCGCTCTAATCTCAACGACGTAACAGTTTCGAGTGTGGTGAAGTCCCTAGAAGCCTACAATGATGAGCAAATCGTTGGCGACACAACTCTTCCTTCGGCAGATGAACTAAAGAGGCGAACTATCGACCACTTTGCTACCCAGAATCGAGCAGTGACACAGCAGGACTACGAAGCACTCGTCTATGCAATGCCTGCCAAGTTTGGCTCCATAAAGCGTTGCCGGGTAATTAGGGACCCTGATTCGTTGAGGAGAAACTTGAACCTTTACGTCATTTCCGAAGATTCATCGGGCAAGCTGGTTGCATCCAATACCACGATGAAAGAAAATGTTAAAGTCTGGTTGAACCGAAGCAAGATGATTAGTGATACGATAGATATCCTAGATGCTAAGGTAGTAAATATAGGAGTTGAGTTTGAAGTTATTGTCGATGAAGAGGTCAATAGGTTCCAAGTGCTAGCCGATTGTACCCAAGCTATAAGAGGTAGGTTCGCTGTGACTCCTTTCATTGGCGAGTCAATATCTCTAACAGATCTTTACCGGGCACTAAATAAGGTCAAGGGAGTTGTGGATACCAAAAGAGTCAATATTGTAAAGAAGTCGGGTTCGAACTATTCTAGCGTAAAGTTTGATATTGACGAAGCGATGTCTTCTGACGGTAGGTACCTTTCAGTGCCGCTGAATGTAGCTGTAGAGTTGAAGTTTCCCGATTCAGATATTACAGGAGCGATTTCGTAATGGCGATCAAAAGGTACTATGCCTCAAAGGACAACACTATTACCAATGCCTTCAAGCCTGACTTGAGCACAAGAGCAACAGGGTCCAACATGGGCCTCTCTGATGTGTTGGAGGTTTTCTCGATTTATGGACAAGCGTCTAGTTCTACTGGCCTGACGACAGAAGAAGCTAGGACACTTATTGGGTTTGATACTACAACTGTCACCGCAGATAGGGCCAGCGGGAAGATTCCGGCTAGTGGTAGTGTCTCCTTTTATTTGAAGATGTACAATGCAGACCATGGCCTGACGCTCCCTCAAAACTATTACCTAGAAGTAAAAGCTGTTACCGGCTCTACCAACTGGGAGGAAGGGTTTGGCTTAGACATGGAAAGTTATTCCGACATGACGTTGGGAGGCACAGGCTCAAACTGGATCAGTGCTTCTGCCGGGGACACAAATGGATGGACCACAGCGGGAGGAGACTACTCGAATCCAAATACTGATACGTCCTCTTCATTTTCCCAATATTTTGATGATGGAACAGAGGATTTGGAAGTAGACGTTACTACACTTGTCGAGCAATGGTTGAATAGCGGCGGAAATGTTCTTGGGTCGAAGAATAATTACGGAGTCGGAGTGATGCTATCTTCTAGTCACGCTACCGAGTCTCGCTCTTTTTATACCAAGAAGTTCTTTGCAAGAGGGTCAGAATTCTTCTTTAAGCGGCCTGTATTGGAGGCGAGATGGGATTCCAGACAGAAAAATAATAGAGGTAACTTCATTTATAGTAGTTCGCTTGCTACTGCCGATGAAAACCTGAACAAGATATATCTCCACAATTACTATCGTGGTAGCCTTCGAAACATTCCTGGAATAGGCACTGGCAACATCTATGTTAGCTTCTACTCTGGCTCAGCAGATGATTCGGGTCCGTCGGGTAACGAACTGCAACTGGTGGTTGATGGGACACACGTTACCCATGCCGACAGGAACACGGTGGTGACGGGCTCATACTCGTCCACAGGAGTGTACACTGCGAGCGTAGCTCTCACAGCGGCTACAACACCCCTGGTGACGATTCACGACGTGTGGTTTAGCGGTGGGGCAGGACAGGCTCCCCCTGGCTCTGTGAGGTACTATACGGGCTCCGTGAAGCCCACTGTGCTCAACCCCTATTCTACAGCCCCATCGGATAAGCATGTGACTAACATCACCAACCTTAAATCTGTGTACTCCACGTCAGAAACCGCAAGGTTTAGAGTTTTTGTACGAGCTAAAGACTGGAGCCCTACAATTTATACCGTTGCTACGACATCCGTCGAAGCCGAGGAGATCGAAAGCGGGTCTTATAAGATTTTTCGCGTGGTTGATGAGATGGATGTGGTGCCATACGGAACTGGCAGCGATCTGCATACTGCCATGAGTTACGATTCGGAGGGGAACTATTTTGATTTCGATATGTCCATGTTGCAGGAGGATTATATGTATGGGATCAAGTTCACTTTCTACAATGATTCCATCGGAGATTGGGTTGAGCAGCCAGAGGTATTTAAGTTTAGGGTTGAAAAATGAGTAGTAAAAACTTCTTCGATAAGGGCAAATCCTACAAGGTACTTTCGTCTGTAGATCCTGATACGTTGGGCTTGGATGGGGAGTCTTACCGGAATATCCGAGCACAGGTTGTAGACAAGAATCGTTTTGTGCCAAATGTCGATTTCTCGTCAGCGTCAAACTTTGCAAGATATGGTTCTGCTAAGAAGTATTACGAAGACGCTTTTGACAGGATCACTAACGAGTACCCATATGATGGCTCAAGCGCAGAGAAGCAAGAGTTTTTAAATGCTCTGACGTATCTGGATCTATATGTCTTTAACAACTTGTACCCGACTACAACTGGCTATGCGACTCTCTCGTCAGACCAATGGGGCTCAGCGACAATCAAAGGTACAGGAACTGGGACCGAAGATGCTTGGGGGGTAACAGATGATCTGGAATATATCCGGCTTATTGGAGGACCCAACACTTCTTCGGCAGGTATGGAAGGGAAGACTATTCACTCAGAATTCTCTGCTTCCAATATTTATGACAACGATATCTATGACTCCTATGGGGTATTATCCCTAGGAAAGCAAGGCTCCAGAGAGTCCAACTTGAAGTTTGACCTGTCTAGGGGAGTCACTACAGAGTTTTGGCTGAAGAAGGGATCGTGGCTCGGCTCTTCGGTGACCGACAAAGAAGTAATTTTCGACCTGTGGAATGGTCAATTGTCTTCTAGTGCAGATTATGGCAGACTATTGATCTACCTGACTGGCAGTTCGGACGGGAACAATCCCATTCGAGCACACTTGGCATCGGGCTCCAATGTGTGGGATATATCGTATGGTGGCGCGAATGTGTTGACCTCCTCCCTGACTAACGAATGGCAACATATAAGTCTTAGTTTTAAATCTGGTTCGGCCCAACTAGAATCAAGCTTTTACTACAATGGAAATCTCCAAGAGAACAAGACAACCACTTCTGTCGGGACGTTTGGAGAGGTCACAGGCTCGCTTATCGCTCATATTGGTGGACTACAGACAACGCCCTCTGGGAACGTCTACCACGGGCAGACAATGCTGGGTGGTGGTAAGTTATCTGCATCACTTGACGAATTCCGGTACTGGAAGAGCGAGAGAACTCACGAGGAGGTTTCGAAGAACTACTTCAGAAATGTTGATGGTGGAACCAACACAGACCTTTCCAATACTGAACTGGGGGTCTATTATAAGTTCAATGAGGGCATTACGACTAATGCCTCGACCGACTCGACCGTGTTGGACTACTCTGGCAGAATTACAAACGGAAGCTGGGTCGGTTATCCAGGAGTGACTGCGCGTAACACTGGATCTGCGATTGTTTCATCGAGTGCGGCTCAATATGAACAAGAAGACCCAATTGTTTACTCGGAACACAGCCTAGTTGCTTCCAAGAGGTTGGAGATGGTGACAAGTGGTTCTGCTTATGACTACCAAAACAACTCTTCAATCTACTATACCCTTCCTACCTGGATAATCGAGGAAGATGACGATCGAGGCGAGATTAACAACCTTACGCAAATAATTGCAAGTTACTTTGATACCTTGCATTCACAGATCGCTGAAATTCCAAGACTTAAAGATATTTCCTATCTAAGTTCTAGTGATAAGCCCTACCCTTTTTCCGGAAGACTCCTGGAATCTTCAGGCCTATACGCTCCGGAAATCTTTGTTGACGCTTCTGTGTTGGAGCAGATTAGGGGACAGAGTGAGACCGAATTCTACGACAAAGACCTTACAGAAGTTAAAAACTTAATCTATCAGAACATCTATAACAACCTTGTGTATATTTACAAGTCAAAGGGCACTGAAAAGTCTTTTCGGAATGTCATTCGTTGCTATGGAGTTGATGATGAACTTATAAAAGTCAACTTGTATGGTAACAATGTCACCCACAAACTTCGAGACAACTTCCGCCCGTCAGTCTCGAAAAAGAAGCATGTTGACTTCAACCACCCAACTAGGTTTGAAGCCGTAGTCACACACCAGACTGCAAGCTCTAACGCAAATACCTTAGATGTTACATATGTTTCTGGGTCTGGTACCAATGTTGGAAGATCGAGAACGGCTGAAGTTGCAGTATTGTTCCCAAGAAAACTAGATAGAGGTAGCGAAAGTTACTTTGTAACAGACTTTTTAAGCTCTTCTGTCTTTGGGTGGTCTCGCCCTCACACCGGCAGAGGACTGCAAGACTTCTCAAGTTATGCAGATGCGGCGAATAAAAGTTTACGCCTATACGCAGTTCGCCAGAGCGAAGGTTCAAAAGACGTATACTTTGCCCTTGAGAATCCCGAAGGGACTCTTCGCCTCACCAGTAGTGTCTACCAAGACGTCTATGACGATACAAATTGGACCTTTGCTGTTAAGACCTCGCCTGCTAGCGGCTCGCAGGCAGATGATGTAAGTGGGTCAGCCAGCACTACTGACGTAGACATCGAACTGTATGGCTGCAATATTGAACTAGGTGTGATAAAGAATGAATTCACTACTAGTACTACCCTGGCAGTAGCTAATGCTTCGTATTATTACAGCCAACCTAGGCGATACTATATAGGCGCACAGCGAGCGGATATCACTGGCTCAGTTGTTACCAAGAGTGACATAAAGGCCTCTTCACTGCGACATTGGGAATCACTGCTGACAAATGAAGAAATCCAGGCACATGCGAAAAACGTTGATTCGTATGGAGTGTTACGACCGTATGAGAGCACTTATCTATACGATACAGTATCGCAAGGCCACCATATTCCAAAAATAGAGACGCTTTCTCTCAACTGGGATTTTGGAGATGTGACCACTTCTGACTCGGATGGCGAGTTTCTAGTAAACGACTTCTCCTCAGGCTCTATAGGGAAGAGAGATCGATACCCTTCAACTCCTTTGGGAAGTGCGCTAGGAAACCAGCACACTGGTAGAGGCTTCTCATTCCCTGCTAGCTCTGCCGACGTTGTCTCGGTAGAGTATGTGCAAGTAGCAAAGCAACAGCCCCCAGAGGTGGTGTCTAGCTACGACATGACCAACATAATGGACTTTGACGATGAGACTTTCGACAAAGACAGTAGGACCATTAACCACTTCTTTGCTATCGAAAAGAGTATGTATCAGTCTATCTCCGAAGAGATGCTCAACATGTTCAGTACGATTGTTGGTTTTAACAACCTTATCGGCGAGCCGGTTAACCGATATCGACAAGAATACAAAGACCTTGCAAAGTTGCGGAACTTGTTTTTTGAAAGAGTACAGAATGAGCCAGATCTCGACAAATATGTAGACTTTTACAGGTGGATCGATTCTTCACTATCAGTTATTTTGAAGCAATTGGTTCCTGCCTCTGCAAACACTTCCGACGATGTTCGGACGATTGTGGAAAGCCATGTGCTTGAGCGGAACAAATACCACAATAAACTACCAACACTGGAGCTGAAATCTGGGAAACTAGGGGGGAATGCCATCTTGGCGTTAGAGGCTGGGCTGGAAGGTGCTCACCGCTTTATTCCGGAGGAGGTCCCCAACTGGAGATACGCCCATGCTCCAGCCTCAAACAGTGAAGCCGACAATTCAGTATATTGGCAGTACGTTGGGGCATTACATCCGACACTGTCTTCCAGCGATGCTGGAGTCAACGCGACAAGAGAAGCGATTATAAGGTCTAAACAGCGAGCAAGAAATCGCAGACACAGTGCGCCCTGTAAGATATCGATGCAGGCCGGAATAGAAGATAAGGTAACAACCCACAAGACAGGGAGGAGGATAATTCATGCTGGGGTGAATCAGCCTGCAACCCAAAGAGGCGGTGCCTTTATCGATACGTACTCACAGAATTACGATAGCTCAAACCTGACGACAACCACGAGAACCAACAACCTCCCAGATATCGACGACGTGCTGCATCCCATGCACAAGAAGTACTTTTCTTTAGCTGCTACCGAAGCTCTAGACGGACTTAAGGCAGCTAATTATCTTCCATTCAGGAAGATTAGCGGCTCCCTTGACACTGGGTACAATGATACTTTTAATGATTTTCAGGTTGTTAACATCCATTCCTACGAGTCTTACTTAGACGGAGGCGAGATCCCACTACAATCGGCCTTCACGAATACTTTTGTGGGTGGCTGGGCCTCTCGTCATACTCCTCTGCAGCAAGGTTCTGATACTAAAGCTACCCGCGCCGAGACATACCACCTGACAGAAGGAGCAACAGGGCTGGTTTTCCGGGGTCCTGGTAGTTCTGAGTTTGGACCACACAACCCTAGAGATTTAATCTCGCGAGGGGGAAAAGTAAAAAGACCTGTTAACCTAGAGAATTTGAAGATTGTAGCCGGAAGCCAGACCTTGGGCAACTACACTAATATCCGTGAAGTAGTGCAGACAGCTGGCAGTAGAGGAAGCACTAGTCAATTTGTCCGCAATGAAGGCGTGTCAGTAGCCGATACGGCTTCCACAGAGATCAGTGGTATCGTAGACAGAGAGATGCTCCACCTCACCAGTTCGGGATACTCCATGGTGACCCGATTCTCTGCCCCAGGTGGAGTGGAGACATCACATGGCGGGCTCGATGTAGATACTTCGCAGTATAGTGTTTATAGTGCATTACCCTACAGAAACCTTTCTGTGAGGCAACCCCTCCTTACTCTGTTAACAGCGTCAACTTCGCAATTTGGGTTTAAGCCTGGCGTTGCTGCAGTTTCGGCTAGCTACGAGGGGGTAGCAAACTTTCACAAGATCAACCGTAACACGTTAAGCCGGATAGAATACAATAACGAACACGTTGGGGCGCTAGGGACTGTCGCAACTGCATCGATTCGTGACAACTATTTCCTGATTAGGCCAATCCCCCAAAGTGACTTGCAATATTCCTGGCTAACTAGCTCGTATGAGTCAACCCCTTATGGTGGTAGTCGCTCGGATGGCAGGGGGATGCTGGGTTATAGTCCAAGAAACTTTGAGATCTCAACTTCAGCAGGTTATGTGAATGCGATTAGTTTTGTGAGCGAGAGTCACGTTGCGTCTGATGTGGTTGTGGATCTCGCTGGCCTTAATACGATTATTGTCGAACCTGTTAGTTCTTCGCAACAGATGCTGGGTTACCCACTAGAATCGGCCATTGCTTCGTATGAAACCTCTGATTTTGGTGGAATCTCGGAAGGCAATACCTTAAACGCATTGTTGAGCCATAGAGGAGACACTTACGGATTTAACGCCTGGAATCAACTAAGAGTAGGGCAACACCCAGTTGCGAGAGCCTTGAGAGAGAGTCACTTAATCTCCGTTGAGCGAGAGGATACACAGACGTACACAGCAGAGGGCAGGGTGTTGCCAAGGCAGAGGTACGGCCCAAAGACACAATATAGAGAATCTCCGGTCATCACCAAATATAAGCCGATTGAACAAAAGTTCCAGGATGTTATTGCTAGCTCAACCTATGCTAACAATTTGGCTCGCTTTTCCAATCAGGACCTCAACGATGAAGACATCGAGACTGGTGGAATGGTTTACGATAAAATCTTAGATCTTTATAGAGATGATTTTGCAGGACTCAAGTACAGAGAGACAGTTTATCCGGCTGAAAAGAATACCTATAACAATAAAATAAGAACAAGGCAAGGCTACTCAATTGACTATTGGCATTCTGATCGAACGACCAGAGGGACTAACAAAGCTGACAAGGTGAGCCTTGGTGGCAGAAGTCTATACAGCGTTTGGGGCTTGGACGCCAAGGAGGATTTTTCTACTGCAGATGATTCCAAACTAAAGGCCCAAAACAATACCACAAGTCCTTCGGGAGAGTTACAGAACGCATCGACACAGGGACACTTCGGCAGCAAGCAATACATTACAGCCTCTGCTTTGTACGCTCTTAAGCACTGGGTTGCCACTACTGCATCGACCACAGCGCCCTCTGGGATATCAATAACGAATGCTGCTTCGGCAGCAGGGACAGGCAACAGGATTTTTGGATTTGTTCAGGTCGGAGGGGGCGAAGCAGAATGGCAGACTGGCCCAATGGCGGGTAGGATAGAAGATGGGGCCTATCTTACAAGTTCGGCTAATCGTCAAGTTCCAGCGAAAGATTCGTATGAAGACTATGCAGAAGACCTCAGAGTCAGAAATAAGGACTATGCAATTGTTCCTGAGTTCCGAATTAGTGATCATATCCCGTACTACATCTCCACAAATGGAGGAGACTTTTTAGCTCAAAATACTTCTTCGCTGGGGATATTCGGCACCAGCGGAACTGAGGACTATCCATCCGATAGTTCACAGGAGCAGTTCTACAATACCTATACTAACAGTGATTTCCTAAAGTACTTTGATGTAGTCAAAGCAGACCATGAAGGGATAGCAAAAGAACATTCTATCACTCTTCGTTGCAAAGCGTTGAAAAAGTTCTTACCTTATAATGGATTCTATCCTGCCGAGAGAACCCTGCAACTGGCCGAACAGTTTTCTTCTTCATATGCCAAGCATGTTGAATATACGGGAGCAGACTCTTCATATGAAAATGCTAAAATTCGACCCTTCTTGGAGACTATGTTCTCCCCTGGGATCGTCTATAATTCAATTAAGTCGGGCCTTGGTGTCTCTTATCCAGTCTTGACAGCAAGCTATGCCGTCCAGGCTCTTGGCTCCTATTATGCTATTAGTTCAAGCGCAAATGGCAGTAAGTTCAGGATGCTGGATTTTGAGGCAGCGGTGGAGCCAGAGAAGTATCTTGCTAACATTCCGCTAGTAGATATGGCACCACACCCCAGTGCATCCCTGAATATTACGGCCTCTTGGAATGGACGGGGCGACCCTCTTTATAGCATGATGGCTCACAACTTTTTTGGAGAAGTGCCTGAATTCTTTTTGCCGCAAGGCAATATGACCACAATCGTTTCACTTCCAGAGAGTGATCCACGATTTGGGAATGCAGTAAGCGGTAGTGTGTACAACATGCGAATTAAAATGTTCCGGAGCATGAACATCGCACGTTCCTCGTCTGCAAGTACCTTTGAATTGCCGCAAGATAATCCATTGCAGTCTGATTTGAGAGAGACTTTTACAATGTACAGTCGCCCATCGGCTTTCTTCCATCCAGTCACTGGGAGAAACGCAATTACAGCTGCCACGGACCATGATGGAACCTATCATCAGAGGATGCTCGACAGCTATAACGGGTACAACTGGGCGGGAACTCCGCCGTACTACCATGGTGAAGCTTGGCTCGACATTCAATTTACGGCCACTGAGACCAGAAAATATACGGTTGCAGAGATCTTAGGTAGTGTGGACGGAGCGCTGGAGTTTCGATATGACCGTGCTGGTGGCTCTCATGTGCCAGGGAATAATGCAGGCTACTATGCAGATGGGACCGGGGATACATCATTACGTTCGAACATAATGAATTTGGCCGACACTATCATTGTGGATGGCCGGACCAGAGTTAAATCTGTTACGTATGACCCGGTTACCGGAGAGCCTATTAGTATAAGTGACGATCCAGAGGCGAATCACGTAGCTTTTGTGATTCAGCCAAAGTGGGAGACCCCTATGTTCAATTTCGGTAATTCCAAAGTTAACCTTGAAAATCTACTTACCGTGCCAACAATGGCTTCCGAATCAGTTCCGCGTGGAATGTGGCATCAATTTGGACTGCCCCCCGAAGCACCCGATCAGGGCATCTTCTTGCAAGTAACGGATATTCCGCAAGACTGGTTGAACAATTATCCTGGCGTGGGTAGCACATACTATAATAATGGCAATGTTGAATCGCTTGTAGATTTGTTTGGGATCGACCAGACTCCTCGAAGACTTGGTGAGGTGGCGGTCAGTAAAACTGTTAGTGAGGCAGTAGTGGCGATTCCTTATCTCCAGAAGGGCTCTGAGAAGGAGTTTTTTGCACTGCCTAGAGACCTGATCGAGCAGGCGGTAGCGAATAAACTCGAAGAAAGCAACTCCGTTCAGCAGATGGTAAACAAGCTCCAGAACTATATATTGCCGCCGAGAATGGATTTCTTGACTTGTAAACACGTAGAGCCATTTGCGATGTATGTTTTTGAATTCGAACACCACTTTGACAAAGACGATTTGACCCATATATGGCAGAACTTACCACCAAAATCTGTAGACAGAGTGGAAGAAAAAGAGGCGACAGTGAGCCATAAGCTGTTGTCCAATGAATTGCTAGGAAGAGAAGGATTGCCAGGTAAGCTTCGGTGGATGGTCTTTAAGATTAAGAAGAGGGCTGTAAAGAACTATTTCTCGAAAGTGGCCTCCAGGCGCGGAGACAACTTGGACGACAAGAGGTATAAATTTGAATTCAAGGTAGCAGGCAGGACTAAAGAAGTCGATTACAGTTACAATTGGCCATACGATTTCTTCTCGCTTGTGGAGATGATCAAGCTGGATGCGGAAGTGGATTTTTGTGGAGATGAGGAGCAATGAAATTTCTAGATAAAAAAGAACAGGTGCTCGACCTACAGCTAACTCCACATGGGGAGTATCTGTTATCTCAAGGCTTGTTCCGGCCACAATATTATTCGTTTCACGATGAGAACGTTCTATATGACCCCCAGTATGCAGGACATACCGATCGCCAAAATGATATCGAACCAAGAATACAAGAGGAGACTCCGCAGCTAGGGACACAAGTAGTTTTCTCTGACAGAAACATCTTCCTACGGAGAGGACTTAATGGTGTAGCAGGGTCAGTTGATTCGGTTACCGGCCTAGTCATCAATGAGGGGAGCATCCTACAGACTGCTGGTGAGGGCACAAGTGGCGTGACAATAGGTGGCTCTTACCACGAAAGAAGGATGTATCAGCCGTACAGTTATCTGGGCACCTCTGACACCCTTACAACAGGGGCTCCTGCCTGGTCGGTTAGCATGTTGCGTGGGGAAGTCACAAGCTCTGCTAGGGCCATATCTGGCTCCCAGACACCGACTATAAAGATACCACAGTTGAATGTTACTCTGGCCTACACAGTAAGCGTCAAGAGGGAACGAAGTTTCATATCTGATACAGAACTGGCAATAGAGTATCCGAATGGCGAGTTTCTGGATGTAAAGCCAGAGATTTTATTAGCTCAAGTAGTGGAGCGGAATGCTGAATTCACAAGCGAGAACTTTGAAATTGAAGTTTTTGAAGTTGTCGAAGAAAAGTCACCAGGACTCAGCACCTATGTCGAAAAGCTACGCCCCCTCAAGTTCAGAAAGCCAATAAGTTTGGTTCAAGATGGCATTCTTTTGGACGAGGACGAAGTTATCGTACCTGTTGAGCCACTAAGCAAAGATTATGTTGAATACTATCTGAACATAAAAGTTGATAGGCAAATAGATGAGCAGCTTATTTGCTCATCCGTGGAAGAGTTGAAATCTCGCGGCTTACATGTTGAAACAGAAATTGAGTGCGAGGACACTAAAAATATCTCTCTTGTGGATATTTATACTACGGACGCATCATCTAGGGATTGCCCAGACCCGAAAGAAGATGATACCTGTAAGGATACAGTATACTGATGTCAAAAGCCCAGATTATACAGAGTGTAGTAGGTTATGGATTGCCTTATGTCTTTGTGGAGCAGGTAAGGCTGTTCCGAGACAGGGCGCTTCTTCGATTGGCGATACCAGAGTTTCTCTTGCAGCCACGATGGTTTGGCAAGAGAGCAACTAAAGATTTGATTGTTAGGACGATTCAGAGTACACATATTGATGTGACGCGACACTTGACCAATGGGGGTTCGATGGAGAACCTAAAGGAAGATCTTCGAGGTCATGCCACGGAGCAAATTCTTGCGATCCCAAGGGGAATAAAATTAGTAGACTACAAAGTTAGAGAAGTTTCCGAAGCTGGTGACATTTTGTGTATTGTTCCCTTAGAAGCTTCTTTTGCGGCTGACTCGGAACACCTAACTTATATCCTACACACAGAATCTGGCAATCGCACTGGAATCACCACTGTAGAAAATGTACTGGAAGACGGGAAAGCGAAGACTAAGGCGAGCAGTTATTACCTACCTAGCGGAGAGCTTTGGTCAGGTCCAGTCCATTACCACGAAAGCAAGGGTTGGATGGCTGGACCGGTGCATACTTCGAGAGCCCATCCTGTCCTGACAGAAGTGGTCCACAACAATACTAGGATTCATGACTATAGGATCTTTAACGAGTTGCGAAATCTACAGGGCAAACTAAGACTCTTCACCGGCTCTGACGATTCTAGAGTAGTCTCTGATTTGTTTCTCAGTAGGGACAAGAAAGGCTCAGCGCGTGCTTTGTTTGTACTCGATGTCCGCAGGGTCCTAGCACGGAAGAGTCGCTTCAACAACTTGTTTTTCACAACAGACGTGGACAACTTAATGCGTCAAAGTTGGGTGCAAGAACTTAAGATCACCAGAAAGAGAATTGAAGAAAGTCTTGTTCGTTCCTCTTCTTATGATATAGTGGCAATTTCTGGTGAGAAGCCAGGGAAAGGAAAGCTGGAGAGGGGCGATTATTTTGTGGATGAGAAATACGTTGGTTCTGTAGCCGAGAGGGATTTGGCTGGCCTAGGGGGTATGCGAGCTTTTGAGTTTTACGACTCCGAGATTCAAAATTTTGAACCTGGCCTCTATTCCTATAGCCTAGAAGCTACATTGGTGGATCCTACGATTAAGTTTATGCAGGCACAGATGAAAAGACTTCAAAAGGCTTATGACGTTTTGAATGATTATTATGCCACTGCTAGTGACAAGATGTACTACACTAGTCAAGGCAAGATAGGCTATCGAGGGGTCTCCGTGCTGGGCCGAATGTATGGCTCGGCTGAGAAGGTGGAGAAGAGAAATTCTTTTAACTTTCCATGGCGTGCCGCAGTGGCGACGTATCTTGATGTGTTGGGAAAACTAACAGGTTCTAGAGCCACCAGCTATGCAAGCAGGCTATACCCTGTTGTCGGACCATCTGCTAGGAGCCTGGATGGAGTGGAGCAGGTCTTGGCCTTGCTGGAGGCCCTCATACAAAAGATTAGAGCACATGGGGTGCAAGCAGATAGAGAAACGAGCATGGCAGAGAGCACAGTACGGTCTAGCAGGGGCGAGGGGTCTGGTTTGGTACCCATGGCCCACACCTTCGCCGAGCCTTACTCGACAGAGCCGATAAATGGCTATGGGCTAGACTATTTTGATATCCCAGAGAGGAGTAGTTACACCGGACTGTTGGCGATTACTCCCGCGACTTTGCGCAAGAGATTTCTGACCAAAGCGACTAGGCTTGGGGTAAGCAGACCCTCGACACAAAACATGGCGAGGTATAAGGCCTTTTATTCTAAGTTGAGTCCCCTAAGAGTGGTGACTAGTAATGATGAGTATGATCTGTCTAGAGGGACAGATATGGATAGGTCTGCTCGGCTACTGAGAGCGAAGAACCAGCCAGAAGCTACTGGCGACACTCATCAACTCTTAATAGCCGCTTTGGGCCAAAACGGTTCAGGGGCTACTATCCGCAGACAACCTCTTACGGGCGAAAAGTGCCAGCCCGAACAGGATACCTTAGCGAATTTAGACTCTGGAATAATTATGTCGGGAGGGAGGGCAGATAACTTTACCAAAAAAGAACTAGCCGATCCATCCGAAATTCTCCCAGCCGATACCATGACAACTTCAATTGAAACTATAGTATCAGTAACCACAGGAACTAAAGAGCTTGATGTCCTGGCAGGAGAAGAAGTATCTGTCCAATACGTGACAGGCTTTACAGAAGGGGTGGACTATGATTATGTCGAGGGACCCTATGATTCGAACAAGCCATACCTAATTAAACTTGATTCACATGATGCGGAAAAGCAGCAAAACCTCTTAGGTGAATACTTAATAGTAGGCAATTTGGGCACAGACCCACCAGATTCCAAGAACAGTTACGGAAGTTTTTCGACTATGGAAGAATTAGATAGTGGAGAGGAAGAAACCCTAGGGGAAGAAGTGAAAGTATCCGACAACTCAGAAGCTGTTCCGGGCCTGAACTATACTATAGGGATGCAGGGAGTGATTAGTGGCTATTAAAGATACAAACCCTTATGTCGAGGAGGAGCTGCTAGTCTCCTCAGCGGGTAGCGTAGCTATTGGGCCTGGGGTTTATGCCCTGGGCAAAAGACGAACTTATATAAGCCCCGATTCCTATCTGAGGACTACGAGAGATTTGTTCCGAGTTTTGATGGGACAGTACTGGGAAACGCAGTTAATCGTGGGAGAAGAGACTTTAGTTTATGGACAAAACCTTACGAAACTAGAGGAGGGAGTCCCAACTGTTGTTAGCATAGATCCCCAAGAATTGTTTGGTGCAAGTGCTTTCGAGAAAAATAGAAGTCTAACCCTAACGAAGACTGACGAGCTAAGTTCTACAAAGGAACCAGAAATCAAAATTGCTAAGTTGGTAGTACAGGGTAGCCTTGCCGACTACCAAACTCTGACTAAGTTTTCAGGTGATATGGGCGAGTTGTTTAAGAATTCAGCGCTTCTAGGAGTTGCTGATTACTACTACTGTGAAGGGTTCAAATATGTGGTGGACGAAGACCCTTTGAGCGTCTCGGCAACTTCGAAATATAACTTCTTTGTAGAGGAGTACGAATCCCTGACTCGCTCATTGCAAGAGTCCGTTATACCAAACTTTTACGCCGTATCTTTGTATGAATTCGACGTGGGCCCATTGGACCCAACCGTTTCGGTACCACGTATAGGCCTGTACGACGAGATGGTGAACCATGTTCTACTATATAACAAGAATTCTAGCCTGTCAGAAGCGATTTTAGACAATGGTGTTGATCCTGACCTAAATGATCCCCTCGTCACACTTAATGAATATGAGCACTCTTTGGGGGTTCCTTACAAAGACTACCTAAGAGAGTGGAGCGCGGCCTACGCAGATCTTGATTTTCAAGAAGAGTCCGACCTTATAAGCCAGGGGAAGAATATTATTCAGACTCATCAGTCATACTCGATTGGTATTCCTGGCTCCTTTTCTGGAGCTTCTATCCAGGACCTAAACGAGAGAAGTCTCAAGATGCCATTCCACGTCAATCTGAGCTTATCTGCAGAAGGCAAAGAGGACGTGGGGAGCTTAGGCAACATTGCAGATACACTTGGGGACCTAAGGCTATCTCCCACTTGGATCTCGCACATTATTTCATCTTTAGATTCTTCTCTGTTGGTTGACCAGGCCTATGAAGATACCTACGAGTTCTCTTCTACAACCTATTACCACGAAAGCGGTGAGGCTAGGTCGCTAATGGCTTCTCCGATCTTGAAGTTGGGGCCTAGATATAATTCGGTGTCGCACCTTGATATAGAAGCGGCGAACCTCTTGAGTCGGGGGTATGAAGATACAATCGCTGAGAATTCTTTTGACATTGACAAGAAGCTTATTTTGGACACTGTGTGGTCGCAAGAGACCTCCCACGCTCGCGGTCTTAGCGAAGACTATGAAAGCTACATAACAGACGTGGGAAATGGTTTGGCCGATTCCCTAGCTGGGCACCAATCACTGATCCATGGTTCAAGTGATGGCTTCGAAGAAAAGCTTCTTGGCACCAGCACTTTCTCTAGCAGACTGTACGATGAGGTGTTCCAAGATGGGATCCTCTCAGAGAACCAGACCTTTGCTTATCGAGTCAAGAAGCACCGTGGCCCAACAACTGCTGGCACTTTGGTCCAAGATATTTGGATTCCCAACGCTGTAAGTTTTATGGAATACGTCGATACACAGGTGAGATACGGAGAACAATACACTTACGATATCTACTCTTATAAATATGTTTTTGGTGTAAAGTACCAATACAAGCAAATAGTGCCACCCACAATCGATACGGTCTTGACATCAGTGGATGACGGAGATGAGCAGCTAATTGGGTACAACTTTAGTTGGTTTGGGGCGAAAAACCTTTTTGATATTGATCCAACAGACGGCATCTATATTTGGCAAAAGGCAGCGCTCTATTTTAATGATAACTCCTTAAACAGTATAAGTCAAGACAATAGAGGAACCTTAACTGACACCTTCTGGATTTTTAACCACTTCCTGGATGATGTAAACTACGAGGTCCCAAGGCCTATTATTCGGCCCAACGATGGCGGTGTAGACATGAGCACCTGGCCAGCTTGGAGCCCTAAGGCCACAAGGTTTTTCTCGCTTGGTGAAATCAGAGACATCATGTCACAAGCCTGGATTGTTCGCCCAAAAGGAGTCGTTTCAAGCTTTGATAGTTGGCAAGAAATGTGGGGAATGGATTGGAACGATGCCTGGATTGATGGGGACACACCAATGGTGGGAGGCCTAACTCGGCTGGAATTGGATTATTTGCTGAGAGGCATAAACAGCCCAGCAGATTATGATCCAAGCACATTTTCTATTGAGAATTGGTTTCACTTGTTTATGGGTTACGATGGCGGGACATCGGCAACCCCAACTAGTGTGGTTCCTGTGGAAGGGATAGACTATGCAATATATGATAATGCTCCTCAAAAAACTCCACCATCGCACCATATGTTAAATGCAACCTACCTTGGGTGGGATTCCGCTGGTCCTGAATTGGGAACTGTAGTGATTCCTCCGCACCATCTTCGTAGCTTTAGTGGCCTTGAGAGTGAAGGGTTCTCTACAAGGGCATTCCCTGGAACTGGTCTCGGAATGGGCTCAGGGTTCCATAGCACAGGGCTCGGCGTAAGTGAGTTACTGGCAGGTGAAGGAATCCCGCTCGTTGAGACTTCTGGTTTTCGGGCTGAATACGAAGTAGAGATGCAACCCTGCACCAGAATAGTAGAAGCTCCTTATGCTACACTAACCACGTCGGTTCTCTCAAATCCGCCTCCTCCGCCCGAAGTGGAAATAATTCCGTACCGGGGTGTGAATAATCAATTGCTGTTCACTTTTGACGCAACCGTGGCTGAGCGGAGAATCGTGGCAATCCCGATTACACAAAGCGATGAAGCTTTATTCGAAAAACATTACCAAGCTCAAGGGCTCGACTCTGGCTCGGAACTCCTGTTTAAGTCGGATGATATCCCCTCCTACTTTGAGGTCTTTAGGCTTGATAGTGCTCCTTCAAGTTATTCCGATTTTGAGGACCAAAGGAGGGCAAAGGTAAGCACACTAATCAGAGACGAGAATCGAGTCATAAGATCTCGCTCTTCGGACTATACGGATGCGTTGCAGCCAAATGTGAAATACTATTACACCTTCAGAACGGTTGATTTCCATGACAATGTTTCTAACCCCACTTTCATTTACGAAGTAGAGTTGGTTGATGATGGCGGGGCAGTCTACCCAATCGTCAACCTGTACCAATTGCCTGTGGTGGGAGGAAGTGTTCCAACTAAGACACTAAAGAAGATCCTCCAAGTCTATCCATCATTGGAACAGGTTACGGCGAAGTTAGATAGTAATCTTGTGGATGGATCTGGGAACGAGTATCAGGATCCCAACGATGTTTCGGATGTTGTTTTGGGCTCGGAAGCGCTAGAAGACAGTGTATGGGGAAAGACATTCAAGATAAGACTGACATCTAAAAAGACTGGTAAAAAGATAGATATGAATGTCACGCTTGAGAAAAAGGACGATAGGTCATAAAGTTGGCATAAAGCAAACTATTTATTGTGTGCTACTATTTAATAGCTAGAGAGGTAAAGTTATGGGTTTCTTGGACAATAGTGGAGATATAATCCTCGACGCAGTTTTGACTGACACGGGTCGGAGGAGACTGGCTAGGGGGGATGGAAGCTTCAAAATCGCCAAGTTTGCATTGGGCGATGGGGAAATCAACTATCGTTTGTACGATGCAAGTCACTCAAGTGGTTCTGCTTATTATGATCTGGAAATCCTGCAGACCCCGGTCATGGAAGCTTTTACCGATCCTGAAGCCTCGATGCATCATCGTCTAATGACTTTGAGCAGAAACGATACTCTGTACTTGCCAGTCATGAGACTCTTTGAAAGCTCGGATCATGGCAGCGTTAGAGAATCGACAACCAATTCGTTCCTGGTGGCAGTTGATAAGGACACACAAGATGCTGTTGGGACCACAGCAGGAGTTCTTTGGGGCGAGACCCCTTCCTCTGTTTCGAGTACGAGCATTGCGATAGACCAGGGCATCGATACCAACGGAAGCCCCCCAGCAACAACTCCACTCTCTGCTGATCTTCTGGAAACCAGATACCAGATCGAAATCGACAACAGGTTTGGCTCAATCTATAGTACGTCAGGTACCAGAACGAGACTATCGTATGTAAGCGAGGCCCAAATGGCCAGTTATTACTTAACTTTGTCTAATTCCAGGTATGTGTCGAGCATCTCAAGTACTTCTACCGGAACAGCTGAGTCGGCCATTGACGGGCCGAGAGGTACAAGACTTCAGTTTCGTATCGCAGCTTCATTAGAATTGAATGGTAGTACTTCTCTGTTTACTCGGTTAGGCGGAACGTCAACCGTCGGTAGCACCTCTGTTTATCACATTGATACTGTAGTGCGAGTTACTGGGGTCACAACCGGGTATAGCATTGATGTTCCAGTCCGATTTATCAAGAAGCAATAAGGAAGGTAAGAAATGGCAACGACTTTTAAAAGTTTAGGCGAGAACGATGTTACGACAACTAGAACGTTGTTGCATGAATCTATTCCGATTACAGGGAGCATCCTGTCAGGCACTTATGGTGGTGCGGCAGTTGCACTGGGCTCCGAGCCCCACATCAAGACCTACTCCCACGGGATGTTTCAAAGCGTCTTTGATTATCCCTATTTGAGTTCGTCAGCAAATCATATTTTTGACATTACTGCCGGGTATGCTTCGACTTCTGCTTTGTCAGGAGCATCTAATACCCAGAATGCAAAGAAGATTAATGTCTACAATCAAATGGCTCAAGTGCTTATGGGCTATGATGAGACAGGCTCTGTGCGGCTCTTTGATGAAGACGGTGATATTGTTGCTGGCGGGACCAAACTTAAAGAATGTTACTTTGTTAACTTCGCTCGATTGCTAACCAAAGACGAGATCAAGAAGGGCACCTTCTCCCTAGAATTGGGAACAAAGCCCGCTTATGACCAGGCTGGGGCCGTATTTAGTTCCAGGATTAAGATTACGGATACGAGCGGCTCAGATGGCTACTTTGTCAATTCCCCAGCTGGAGAGTACGGTGTGCTATTTGCATCTTCGTCAGTTAGTACACAAGCCACTGCAGTTAACGCAATCGACACAACGGGTTATGTCAGCAGCAACGCGGACGCATCGTTTACGATATCGATCCCAACTACTGCAGGTGGCCTAGGTGGCACAGCTGTTACCATTTTGCTTGACGAGAATCAAAATGGGGGTCATTCGAGCGCTGCTAACAGAATTACGATTGGCACTTTCGATGGCTCTGAATCAGACGCTCTCGCAGCATCGTACATTATCGATGCTATCAATGGAGTGCCGACAGCTACCAATGCTCGCATTGTATACGCAACATCAGGAAATGGGCAAGCAGCCCACAACCTAGGAATCACCGCTGCTCAAGGCTCCAGTGACACGCAGATTACTTTGACAGTAGATGTTCCATCCACTGCTGCTAACCTCACTAATGCACTAACGACGGCTTCTGGTCTCGATATAGTTGACGTGAGAAGCTTTACGGGAGGCTTGGACCCTCATATCGCTGGGGAGACATTAGGGTCGGCAGCTACAAATCCTGCTTGTGGGTTAATTTTTTATCAGGCAGGGGTGGCTGTCCTATCGGGCTCTATCTTTAGTGACTCGGATGACGGTGGCATCTTGACTGGCTCCTCTGGGACTGTCACGCTTAGCCCGGCTAGTGCAGGGGCCACTGGGTTTAATACGATTACCAGTTCCACCACAGACGTGATGGCAAACAACTTGAGAAACAGACTCTACAACCTCTCCTTCAGTAATACCATTGAATTGAATTCGACGATTTACTTTTGTCGAGTTAATAACACAGAGTTTAATTATAGTTCAAACCCAACCTACCTCTCAACCTCTAATGGGCCAAGTGCAATAGTGGTTAAAGATGGCGATGCAGCTAATGATCCAGTCAGTTATATTACCGGAGTTGGGCTTTACTCGCCAGACAATGAACTGTTGGCTGTGGCTAAAGTGTCAGAGCCTCTTAAGAACGACCCCTCTAACGAGTCGATCTTGCGAGTTAGGCTGGACTACTAAAGGGGGCGTTCATGTCTCTCTACAAGTTCACTGCGAACGACCTATTTGTCAACCAACTGAAAACTAATCCGTCTTGTAGGTTTGATGTCTACAATTCACAAGTTTTTTACAACAATAAGTCTGAACAAGCAGGGGCATTTACTTCGAGTGTTCCTGGTGTTCCGGCTGGCCATGTAAGCCTTTATGAATTAAATGTGGACAGAAGCCCCACAGACACGGGACTTGTCTTTCCGTTCATGCAGCGGGATAGTTCTCTAACCACATTCAAGACACTGTCCACAAGTGATTACTATTCTCTTGACTATGGTGATTCGGTCAATGCCGTTAGTGGAGCAGAATACCCTCTTTCTGCTTCAATTGTGAGGGAATTCTTCGACACTGGGCACTTTGCGACAATGGCTACATCGAACAAATCAGTTATTTTCCAAGAGTACCAGCGACACAACAGCGTAGCGTTGAGTCTCGATGCTGCACTGGGGACTACAACTGATGGCTTCCCACCCTATGATGACGGAGATGTTCATAACGATACGATTGATGGGGTGACGAGAACTAGCCTTGAGCGTTATAAACGTCTCAAGACGTTACTGACTTCATCACACATAAATGCACTCAAGAATACTATCAATCATTATTCGGCCATGAGTCCACACTTTAGTTATTCAGCCTCGTTTGCAAGTGGCTACAGCAGAGACTTGGATGAAGTTCCGGTCAACTTGTTGAGTGTGCCAAGCATCTTCTATGGCTCTGCTTTGGAGAAGGGTACGATAAGCCTAAAGTACTACTTGACAGGTACACTAATTGGCGAAATTAAAGATGAAAATAAAAATGGTGAACTGATCCAAGTTGGCCCAGAGGGCAGTACCGGCTCAGGAAGTGTGGCTGGAATAGCCCTTTATAAGCAAGGTTTCATAATCTTGACGGGAAGCTGGGACCTACAAACAACAGGTCCCTCTGCAGAGGCCAAGCTGAACTATAAGAACACTGGCACTGCTGTGACTTCTTCCTGGCTATACTTTGCAGTTGGAGCCAATGACGGCACCCCTGTTGACGGTGAGGGGGCTGATACTAGAGCTTCGGCGTCATACGTGATGAACTTTTCAGGGACCACAGAAGTCCCTGTAATGACTATGTTCGCTCATGCGCCGAAAGGCCAACTAAATTTTTCCAATAACCCTACCTATCTATCCTATAGTGCCACCTCAGCAGATTACGAAGCACTGACGAGTTCAGTGTCTTACCGAGAACCAGAATTGGCTACAGTGAATATCGTAAGCTCTTCTTACGACAGCCCAGCAGCCAGCTTTGCAAAAGAGACTTACATCTCTAAGATTGGCTTGTATGATGGAAATAAAAATTTAATTGGCTTGACAACTGTAGCAAAACCTGTTAAAAAACAAGAGGACCGTGAGTTTACGTTTAAGCTTTGTTTGGACATCTAGAAAGAAAGCTCATTTTCTTCGGCTTTCCCTATTTTAGCATACTATTTACTAACATGGGAAAAGGAACTATATACGAACATAAGTGCTTGTTTTGCGAGGAGAGCTTTACATCAAAAAGGCCCCATAGCAAATTTTGTTCTGGTAACTGCTCTAAGAAAAATAGTTACAGGGAAAGGCCAAAGTTTTATGGGGGCTCCTGTTCTTATTGTGGCGAAGAGTTCAAGGCAAGAAAACCCAAGCCCAAGTTTTGTTCGATAAAGTGCAAAAACCATTTTCACAAGAACTCCGACATAGAAAAAGAGTGCCCAGTCTGCAAAAAGATTTTTGTGGTTCCCTTTTATGAGAGGGGCAAGAGTGAACATTGTTCCCATTCCTGTGCCGGTGTAGCTCGCTGGAAGAAAATGGAAGAGTCAGGAAGGAAAGAAGAAATATTGATAAAGATAAGAGAAAGTCACTTAGAAGGGCACAGAACGGGAAAAATTTCTAGATTTGGGGAAAGTGCTCCTTCCTGGAAAGGCGGAATTACTAAATTAAATCAATCGGTTCGCTCACTAAAGAGGTACAATAAATGGAGAAAAGAGGTGTTTATGAGAGATAATTTTACTTGTACTCATTGCGGGGATAGGGGATATCTCAACGCCGACCACATTAAGCCATTGTGTGTACTTTTGGAAGAAAATAATATAAAAAACACAGAGCAAGCTGATAAATGTGATGTTCTATGGGATATAAATAATGGAAGGACATTGTGTGTTCCATGCCACAAAAAGACGGATACTTATGGCGGAAAAGCGAGGATTGTATGATTCTCGGCCTGGATGTGAGTTCGAGCATAACTGGCTACACTCTCCTTGATGGAGATAAGATCATCCTTAATGGTGCATGGGACTTAAGGAACAAGCGATACTTTCCGGATCTCTATAGTAAAGGATCGCTTATTAACGAACAGTTAAAAGAAGTGAACGCTTCTTATCAAATTAAACATGTTTATATTGAAGAACCCTTCACCTTCTTTCGAACAGGAGGCTCAACAGGCAAGACAATGGCAAAGCTACAAGCATTTAATGGAATAGTATCCTGGTTGTGTCGTGACATTTTTGACTTTAATCCGACACACATCTCTTCTGCCAAGGCTAGAAAGCTCTGTGGAATAAAAGTACCCAGAGGACAAAAGGCAAAAGCTGTTGTTTTGAAATTTTTACTTGACAGTGAGCCTGATTTCGTGATACATTATACTCGTAACGGCAATCCAAAGCCAGAATCTTATGACAAAGCAGATTCGCTTGTGATTGCTAAGGCGGGGACTATATGCGAGAGGAAAAGCTAAAAATATCGTTTTTCTATTATCTTTTTTCTATTATCTTTTTATCCTTTTCGCCTCGCTGCGAACTACTTACTAGTAGAAGGAGGGAAGATAATGACCCTAAAAAACTTGAAGATAAACGCCGACCTACATAAGAAGATAAAGATCTATTGTGTTTCTAACAGCATTTCGATCATAAAGTTTGTGGAAGCCGCGTTGGCTCGTGCTTTGGAAGAAGCCGAATGAACTGCGGCATTTACAAAATAACAAATGTGAAAAACGGAATGTTCTATGTTGGTTCATCAAACGACATAAAGAGACGATGGCGTGCCCACCGACATCTTTTGCGAATCAATAGGCACGAAAACAGTTATCTACAAAATGCTTGGAATAAACACGGAAGCGAAAGTTTTACTTTTGACTTGGCTGCCGAGGTGGAAGAAGATAGACTGTTGATAGAGGAGCAAACCCTTTTGGATGAACTGTTTGCAAACAAAAGAGAACTTATCTACAACATAGCGGAAACTGCTGGTTCGCCGATGAAAGGAAGGAACCACACGGAAGAAACCAAAAAGGTGTTGCGCGAGAAGTTGTCCGGAGTGAAGCACCCGCATTTTGGAAAGCCGGTTTCCGAGGAGTGGAGACATAAGATAAGCAAATCAAATAAGAGGTTTTCCTGCGAAGACGAAGCAAAGATGGCGGAACTCTACGATAATGGGATGCGACTTTGCGACATAGTGAAAATGTTCGGCACGCCACATCCAACAACAATAACGAGAGCGATAAAGAGACACAAGAGGTTTCAGCGCGAATAACAAAAACGAGGGGGGGGTTTGATGCATGAGGAGAAGGAAAAGATCATCATTTCGGTGTTGGGGAGCCATTACCGATCTGGAAAGGAGCTGCTTTTTTACTGCCCTTTCTGCGATCATAAAAAGAAGAAGATGTCTGTGAATGCGGAAAAGGGAAGTTTTAAGTGCTGGATCTGCTCAAAGTCGGGTAGGAACCTCAGTTTTTTGGTTCGCAAATTTGGCTCAAGCAAGGACCGAGACCAGTGGCTAAAATATGAAGACGCTGTTGATCTTATGGATTTTGATTCTCTGTTTGGGGGTGCTGACACGCCCGTGGAGCAACGGGTTGACTTACCCAAGGGTTTCCACACCCTAACCGGCAGGGCTCCTTCTGCAGCCTCTTGTGTGCCTCGTAGGTACCTGTTTGATAGAGGTGTGACCCCTGCTGATATTCTCAAGTGGAAGATTGGGTACTGTTCTGAAGGAGAGTATGCCGGCAGGATCATCATCCCTTCATTTGATAAGAATGGTTATGTAAATTATTTTATTGCTCGTTCCTATGGCAGAGAGTGGCCGAGATACAAAAACCCTCCAGCATCCCGAGATATAGTATTCAACGAGCTTAATTTAGACTGGAGCAAAGATGTAGTTATAGTAGAGGGAGTATTTGACGCGATAAAAGCTGGAAATGCTATCCCATTGCTGGGATCTACTCTTCGGATAGATTCCAAAATTACGCAAGCCTTGGTTAAGAATGGTTCAACAGTTTATTTGGCACTGGACAAGGGAGCATCAAGAAAATCTGCTGCGATCGCAAGGCTCTTGGCTGGATTTGGCTTAGATGTTTATGACGTATATACGAGTGATATTGAGGATGTAGGCGCTATATCCAAAGAAGAGTTTGTATTTCGCAAAAAGAGTGCGACTTTTATACAAAGGGATAACTATTTATTGGAGAGGCTAGCTTCTATATAAAGGAATTATAAAATGAAACTAACAAAGAGACAACTAAAGCAGATTATCAAAGAAGAGCTTGAAAAGAGCCTGGAAGAGGGAGATGTTGTTAATTTTACTCCTGCAATAGAGCCAGGATCCTGGGGTGAAATTTTTTCAAAAGAATATCCTGATTTGGCTAGAGGTCTGAGCGCAGCTAAGTTCAAGGAGCTATCCAGAGAAGCTTTCCTAGCGCTAGGAAAAGATAAGAAGGCTAGACTTAGCATGCGCGGAAACAGAGAGGAAGGAACAAAGAAGTATATTATCAAGAAGATGGCAGAGTTGGTGAAAAGGGACAGGTAGGTGCCATGAAACTAACAAAATCCCAACTAAAGCAGATCATTAAGGAAGAGATAACAGATCTCTCCGAAGATGATGTTGGTACTCCAATATATTCGGGACAAAGCGAAGAGTCACCAGATGTTGAAACTTTGGAAGTTATCTTTGGTCTTTGCCAAGATATTGGAAAGATGTTGATGGGAATGAGAAACGAACATGTCAGAATTGAGATTGAGAAGCACATGGTAGCTATTATGAGAGCAGTTCAGGAGAATATGTAACATGAAACTAACAAAATCACAACTAAAGCAGATCATCAAGGAAGAACTTTCCAATCTTTCTGAAGGAAATATGGAAGAAGCATACTGCGAAAAGAATCCAGAAGCAAAAGGTTGCGAAGAATATCGCGCTAGAATGCAAGCGCAAGATCAGAAATACCAAGGAATCAATGAAGCTGACTTCTCTGGACTTCTTGATCCAGCAGTTCACCAGACACTTATGGCAGCTGCCCAAAAGCTAGCCCTTGAGGTCGGGCTACCTGCTGCTGCTCTATCTGCTGCTTTGATTGCTGCATATGAAGCTGTTGAAAAACTTAAGGGCTCTGATAAAGTCGACTAAGGAATAACACAATGAAACTAACAAAGAAACAACTAAAACAGATTATTAACGAAGAGCTTGGAAAAGTTCTGAAAGAAGCGCTTCCGGGAGAAGCTGCCGTAAGGAGCAAACGACAAAAGAGAAGATTTATAAAGCACACGCGGCAGCTCATAGCAGAGATAGAAAATCTCCAGAAGTCAAAAACAGCAATGAAAAAGATAGAAGCAAACTTTGCACGCGTCTGGAAATATGATAAAGATAATTTCTCTGTTTGGCATAAAAATCACCAAACATTGAAAGAGCGCCTTCGAACCCTTTTGAAAGGCGGGCAACACTTTGAAAACTTTAAGTTTTCTCAATATCCTGATTATCAATTTTCTTCACCGCCTGAACATGATATTGGCATGCTGACTCATAGTGGTCTCGAACTTAAAAAACTTCACAAACAAGTTCAGAAATTTCTCTCAGAGTTGGCAGTTTATATGCAGAAGTTCGCAAGAAGACCATGGCGCACTGATAATGCGACAGGCTCAGAGAGCAGATATGAAAATGCTACAACCTGGAGTCTTCTGCCAGATGAGGATAGGGATTTTATTTTGAAATATCTCGTTCACTCACGGAAAACTTTTACGCAGCCCTGGTGATAAGATTGCGGAAGCCTGGTTTGATAAGACACAACTAGGTTAATGAAAGGAATAACACAATGAAGCTAACAAAGACACAACTAAAGCAGATCATCAAGGAAGAGCTTGAAAAAGTTCTTTCAGAAGCAGATGTAATCCAGTTCCCAGGCCCGCGTGCAGGGCCTGCTGTTCCTGGAGATGGTGGGGCAGAAGTGTTTTCTCTGGCGCCGGAATACCGGCGCTCTAGTAAGGTGGGATTTGGCTTTGAAAAAGAAGAAGGATACTTGACTCTGGCTCAGGCTGCTACCGAATCTCAAAAAGATCGACATCCAATTGACCGATATTATCCGCATGGAGATTATGTAGAAGCTAGAAAAGTTGGATATACTGAGAGTGAAGCTTTTGAATATGCTCTTGACCGAGTACCACCGGCAGCTAGAGAGTGGATGGGCTTATAATGAAACTAACAAAGAAGCAACTAAAACAGATTATTAACGAAGAGCTTGGAAAAGTTCTTTCAGAAGCAGATGTAATCCAGTTCCCTGGTCCACGCGCAGGGCCTGCTGTTCCCAGAGATGGTGGCGCA
>Ga0080013_1000556_pt1 | contig 52808 bp, 38 predicted proteins | sample ETNvirenome_6_85_FD_69236 | JGI IMG/M metagenome (GOLD analysis project Ga0080013, IMG submission 69236) | Marine viral communities from the Pacific Ocean - ETNP_6_85 (SPADES assembly) (version 2) | ecosystem: Environmental > Aquatic > Marine > Oceanic | place: Pacific Ocean | collected 2013-06-19
CATCCTAAGCAGACTCTCAGGGACTTCGTTGCTACCATTGTCCATGAGTTTGTCCATATCAAGCAATGGGAAACCGGCAAGTGGGACGGGGACGGAGAAGCAGAGGCGAACCAGTTGCAATATACCATCACAGACCGCATGTGGAAGGAAGGTGTGCTTTGAATCCTGATGATACACTCGGCGGACATCAACGGAATGAAGGTTTTGGTTTGGACGATTTACCTATGAATACAGACACTTATTATGTTCAACAGCGCCTGCCAAGTACGCGGCACGGTGGGAGCGAAAATATCGTTTATGAATTTGTTGTGCATCGCAACAGCGACTTGGTGATAATCAATGGTTCTGAAAGAATGAACAAGGTGTGCGCACGAATGCGATGGAACCACCTTATCGGTGTTGGATGGAAGCAGACATATGAATAATCCAAACACAGATAAACCTTGGGTTGGCGATGAGGACTATTGTTGGGAAAACCCCAATAGGACTTTTCATGGTCTTCGGAATCCCCGTGCATATCACAACCGCATTCTGTTCTTCCCTGAAAGCCAGGGAGTCCTTGTGTGTTGGGTAAACACTCAAGAGCATTCTGGTGTATCGAAATACGTCAACAACAAGAGATATATGGATCACGACGAAGCACGACACCTGTGGGGTTGCTTGACTCATTCAGATAAGATGTATATTCCAGACAACTCTGTGCCGCCACGAATGGTGCAACCCAAACATCCCGACAGTGGATGGGGAAAAGGACCAGAGTATTCTGTCAAGATGAAAGAAATAACAAAATATGCATTGGAGGCATAAAATTGCTAAAAATTGATGGAAAAATTTGGGTATTAGATAACGGGCAGGACCACTATACGTTCTCTGAGACAGACACGGATGGTATGGTTGTGCATAAGCGCGGTGGTGTTCAATATGGACTTGGTGTTTCTTCTATGTTTGTTGCAGAGGAAGACGATGCGAAAGAGATGCGACCACGTTGGAACACGATGTTAGCAGATGGCTACAAACGAAACAAAATGACGGAACAAGATTATGGCTCTTTGATGACCTTTGATGATTTGGTTTTTGAGGACATATCCGAAACTAGCATCTCTGGAAACAAGAGGGCGAAATTGTTCTTCAAGAATGGCTACGGTGTTTCTGTTTTGTTTTACCAAAATAATGTGTATGAGGTTGCTGTCCTAAAAGGTGTTGAAGATGCGTGGGGTATTTGTTATAATACACCCGTGATGGATGACGTTATTCGTTGCGATAGAAGTAGTCAAATTGACGATTTGATGAAGAAAATTCAGGAGTTGAAGTCTGATGGGTAAAATGAATGATTATAGTATTTGGTTAGAAGAAAAAGGCTATCTTGTCTGGGATGAGAGTCGGGAGGAGTTGGTATGGCCGCCATCTTCGGTTGACCCTGACCGAGTGTTTGATGAATATATGGAAGAACAAAGGAAAGCAAAAGAAAAGAAAGCCTGATGTTTGCTCCCCTGTCTGAACACATAGAAACAAAACTTGAAAACGCATTCTACAACAAGTATCGTATGATGACGTATGAAGAATCAGAGTTGTGGGAACGATACAAAGAAGATTTTGCTGAGTATCTGGTAAGAGATTTTGGAGACACTACACCGAAATGGGACGTATGACACGAATACCGATTGAAGAAGAGTATGGTTGGAGGTATTGGATCTGGGAGACACCAGACACCTTTGAGAACGCTGTGGATCGGTTTGAGGACGTTGTAAGTGATCCAGACTTACACTACCACCACCCTTACGATTTAGATTTGGGTGGTGTATGGAGAAAGGTTGACAGCGAGACATGGCACACTGAGGTTCACTCTACTGGTATCCTCGGTCACCTGCACGAATCTGATGACTCTTATGTCAGACGGGTAAGAATGGAAGAGTCTTAATTAAATACGCCCGAGTGGTGGAATTGGCAGACACGACAGACTTAAAATCTGTTGACCGAAACGGTCGTGCGGGTTCGAGTCCCGCCTTGGGTATTGGAATGCGCCCGCAGGTTCCTGTAGCATAATTGGATAATGCCACGGTCTTCTAAACCGTAGATTGCAGGTTCGAGTCCTGCCAGGAACGCTTCTAAACTTTAAGGAGAACAGAATGAAGAAGAAGAAAAACAAAGAGAAGGTGGATATCTCTCTGGACATTACCGAAGAGGAATTTCTACTCATTGCCCGTGTTGCTCATCGTGAAGGGATGTCTCTGAATGACTGGGTAAATCTTGCGTTGAGAGAAGTGTTAGATGGGGATCTAGAATATGAATCACACTCGACTGGTTAAAATCGTTAACTGTGTACCATCTCTGATGATATATAATATATAACCAATGATAGTATTATGAAATTATAGGAGTATTGCAATGTACAATATTGGCGAAAAAGTAGTAAACAGGGAATCGTATAAAACTGGTATCATCACAGAATCTAAAGATTCTAAAGTTGAAGTCCAATATAATGATGGTTCTAAAGAGTGGGTTGCAGAGTCTGTGGTTAGTAAACTTCTATTAGAAACAGATCCTACCGGATCTACATTTTTACAGGATTGACTCTAATACATTTTTGTAGGATTGGTTTTAGTATTATTTTTTTCCGCATATGCTACTATGTTCACCATATGAACAAAAACGAAGCACATCTGTACAAAGATCATTTGGAATATTATTAGAAGAAAAATCATTCCAACATTTGATTCTATCCTTTGTCCATTGGCACCGACAATCTTTATAGCACTTTTTGTTTCCGCGTGGACATTCCCTATTGCATTTTTTAAGAGTGTCTCTTATCTTCTTGATACAATTGTCATATGATTCTCTTGTTTCTAGAACTCTAACTGCTTTGTTGTTTTTAGATGTTCGTTCTCTTCTTCTTTTCACTCGCATATAAACCTCTGTGCCAACAGTGTCAATATCTTCGGGAACGTTTTCGTAAACTTCTATATGTTCAAGACCTTCTTCGTCTGTATAGAAATTGAAGATTTTGAAAGTGTATGATTTGTTGTTAATTAATAGTTCTATCACATCATTATTTCTCATGTTTCCTAGTGTAGAACTGAAGGAATTCTGAGATGATGAGGGGAGAAGATTGACAATTTCATTGATGTTCATTACGGTCGGAGCATTAAAAGCAGAGTCAGTTGTCCACATCATTTTGTTTATGAAGAAGCGATAATCATATGTTTTATATGACTTGCTTTGGTTGTCTAGGGAAATTATTTCAGCCTTCACAGTAAGAGTGTCTTCATCAAAACTCTTGAATATTATTTTTCCAGATATATCATATGTGTTTGGGTCGCTGGTCAATTCGTTTAGAAATTCGCCATTTTTGATCGTGAGGGTTTCATTTTCTTTTACTGTTGATTTAAACAATAATTTAATGTTATTGATATTCGTATTGTTGTTTGATGTTTTTTGTAACAGATGACTAAAATCAAAAAAGATATTATTTCCATTTATCAAAACCGTTGGGTTTGATGTTGTTATTTCTGTTATGTTTGTTGTTACCTTTTCGGTCTTGACAAACTTCAAGGCGATGAACATGCCCGAAGCACCCTCAATCTGAGTTATTATTGTATCAGATTTTGTGTTTTTATGTTTTGATGGATTTGAACCAAGGCTCATTTATCCTAACTTCCAATATAGTAAAGTGTTGCGGTGATGTTCTGTGAAGTATCTTCTGTTTTGATGTAAATTTTGTTTACATTGTTCACTTCTAGATAAACACTTTCTCCCGGTTCTAATAGATAACCATTTGAAACATTATTTGATAAACTTCTACTTCCGATTAGAACATTTGTCGAACTGGCCGGTGAAAGTTTTACAGTGATTCCTGTTTTCAATTCTAGATTGTTATGCAGCATTTGGGTGGATTGGTTTCCTGAAATTGTCTTAGAACCAGAACGAACTTCTCTTGGTTTATCTATTGATGTAATCTTCGCACTAACACCCGTTCCTGTTGTCATATCAGTGTGGATGTTGCTAATTAAGTTAGTATTACCCTTAATAGCAGATAAGTTACTAATTAATGGTTTTGTGCTATTTTGCAACGCATTTAGTATATCTTGATCTTGAATCTCTACAGAATTTACAACGTTTGTGTTTAGACTGGTGTTTGCAAACACTTCAAGAGCGCCATTGTTTGTTCCTTTGACAACGACTGGATCATAAGGCGCACCTGCTGTGTATCCCTGAATCCTCAGTGGGGGTTCGCTCGCATTGGTGACTCCGGTGACTGCTTGGACACTTACATTGAATGTGATTCCTTCTGCTGCATTAACAATAGCAACTTTAAGTGCATCACCAGAGAATCCGGCTGTGATACCATCTGCACTTGAATGGAGCATAGTATGTACAACTGAACCACCATCATATCCATAAACAGCAACAGTATCAGTAGCAGAAGTCAACTGTCTACCACCGCTAATCCCGATAGTAGTATTATCAATGCGGATACTATCTACTTCATAGTTGAGTCTTCGTCCTGCGGTGATTGCAACTGGAACACCAAACCCATATCCGGGGAATACTTCTCCTGCTACGGTAGCGGTGTTTCCTGCTGAAGTTCCTTGTACAAGAATACCATGAACATCCGCACTAGCACCATATACATCTTTCGCCATAGAACCAAGAAGTTTAACATCACCTGTTATTGTGACGGGAACTCCACTATAGATTCCTTGAATTTGTCCTGTAATACCGACTGGAGTGTTTCCGTTTGTTGAACCTGCAACAGCAATATATTGTAGCGTAGCACCATTAGAAGACATGAAATTACTAATCTGAACATTACCGTTTGTTTGTCCGGAAATCTTACCATAGATCTCAACCGGTCCAGTTTGACCAGCAATTTGAATCGGAAGTGGATTGGATAAATCTACTCGTTTGCCGTTGTCATTATCTCCCCATACCATCTTAGAAAGAGGAACGTGAGATGAACCTAAACATACCCCAGACAAACCAAAATCGGTTGCCATGGAAGCAGTGTTTCCGGAAATATCAATTAGTATGTTGTTGTTTGTGTCTGCCATTTATGGAAAATCTCCAGATAATACTTGCAATTATTTATATCAGGTTTATACTATATATAATAAATTTCAAACTTCAATAGTGTTGTATTATCCAATTGGTGTTTTAGAAGAAGAGGTTGCCTTATGCTATTCAATAAAGATTCCCAAAGTGAGTTCCTAAAGAAAATTGATTTGTTAGTTTTGGAAGGGAACCATAGTTATATAGACGCCGTATTAGAAATATCAGATGAATATGAAATAGAACCTGCGATTGCTGCAAAATATTTAACGAAGCCTATCATTGAGAAACTGGAAAAGGAAGGCAGAGAATGCAATCTTCTTCCCAGAAAAACTTCCGAATTACCAGTTTAATGTTTGCATTGGCGGATATCATCCGTATAATGTATATAAATAGTAGTGAAGAGGTGGGGAGTTCCCACCGATACTAGAACGCGGGAGTCCCGCGAAGCAAATATAAGGAGACATATTATGTCATTTGCAGATTTTAAAAAGCGATCTCAGTCCAGCATTGGTGAACTAACCAAAAAGATTGAGGAACTAAACAAGAAGGATTCGTATAAAGATGACCGTTTCTGGCGTCCTGAACTGGACAAGGCTAGCAACGGTTATGCTGTTATTCGATTCCTTCCTTCGGCCGAAGGTGAAGATCTTCCTTGGGCGAAGTTTTACTCACATGGTTTCAAAGGCAAAGGTGGTTGGTATATTGAAAACAGTCTTACCACTCTTGGTCAAAAGGATCCAGTTTCAGAAATGAATACTGAACTATGGAACAGTGGAGTTGAGTCAGACAAGGACATTGCACGCGCTCGTAAGCGTCGATTGCATTATGTGTCCAATATCCTCATTGTGAGCGATCCTGCGAACCCTCAAAACGAGGGCAAGGTGTTCCTGTATAAGTATGGGAAAAAGATCTTTGATAAGATCCAAGAAGCAATGCAACCAGAATTTGCAGACGAAGAGGCAATCAATCCCTTTGATTTCTGGGCTGGTGCAAACTTCAAATTGAAGGTTCGTAAGGTTGCAGGATTCATCAATTACGACAAGAGTGAGTTTGATTCAGCCTCTGCTCTTTTTGACGGTGAGGATTCTAAGTTGGAAGATCTTTGGAAGACACAGTATGCTCTTAATGAATTTACTGATCCTGCAAACTTCAAATCATATGATGAATTGAAGAAACGACTCCGTGATGTTCTTGGTTCTGATATTCGACATACGGATATTCCAGAAGCACCAACAGCAGAGAGTACGACATTTAACGATAATGAATCCTCTGAAACTCGTAGTGGGGGTACACAAGAAGACACAGACGCTCTTACATATTTTGAACGTTTGGCGAATGAGTGAACAATCTGTTTAGTTCTTGTGGAAAAGGGAGTCCTTCGGGACTCCCTTTTTTTTATCCATATTGTCTTCGCCAACGAGGAAGGGTCATGAATCCATCATTCATGTTTTGAATCGTTGTTGATGCAAAATTGACTCCGCCTTTATTTCCGCCACCTTGATTGTTGTTAGTAACGGGAGCATTAACTATAATTGGTTGTTGTTGTTGAGATTGACTGTCGTTGTCTGCCAATCTTAATGTAGCATTTTCGCCCAATTGTTGGGCTGCCCGAGATTGTGTGTTGTTGCCTTGTGGGTTTATGCTAACGGGCTGTAATTCTCTTAATATAGGCTCGGAGTTCATCGATAAGACATCGGGGCTAACTGTGGTGGGGGGTGTGTATGATATAGGGTCCATAAGTTGACTATCAGGATCCACTACCGGATCTGGTACCGGATTTGTACTTGGCGCTTTGAACAGATCGGGGTATGGTTGATTTTGGTCTGAGTTTATATTCCCACCCCAACGCTGGTTGAATTCTCGAAGGTCTTCGACGGCGTCGCGGCTTTCGTCTAGGGTGAGGTCGTGGTCGATCTCAGTACCGTCTTCGTTATGCGTAAATTTAGATTTACCATTTTCCCAATACGTTGCTTTAGGATAACCAGTGGACCAAGTAGAATCGTCTCGTTTCTCTTTAACTCCTAAATCGCTAAATCTACCTTCTTTAAATTCAGAGAATTGTGGAGGAATTATACGAGACCCTATATATGTGGATGGGAGGTTATAGCCCGGTCGATTCGGTCCACCGATGCTTGTGGGCGTGGGCTGGCTTGGCGTGGGCTGGCTTGGCGTGGGCTGGCTTGGCGTGGGCGGTGTCGGAGGAATCAGACCTTTAGGAGGCTTTATAGGAGGTAGTGGGGGAAGACCTCTGTTTTTTCTTCTTTCGTTTACTTCCTCTCTTTGCTTTTGTTTTTTTTCGTAGGTCTCCGCTATCAGTTCTTGTTGACGTTTTTTGTTTTTGTCTTGCCTTTCTTTCCGAAGATCTGCCTCTTCTTTCCTCATTTCGTCTGTTCGGATTTCGCCAGAATCTTGAAGTTCCTGTAGTGTTCTTTGATAATATTCATTATTATCTTCCAATAAACTCTCTGGAACAGGCATGTCATTTTTAGCGTAGGCGCGAATCAACTTCTCGTCGTCGGACAAGGTTTTAAATGTATCATCTTTCAATAAACTCTCTGGAACAGGCATGTTATTTTTAGCGTAGGCGCGAATCAACTTCTCGTCGTCGGACAAGGTTTTAAATGTATCATCTTTCAATACCGGCGTTGTGTATTTTTCATTTACCTGGTCTAATACGGAATTGATAAAACTATCACCACTTGTGTCCATGTCCAAAAAGTCTTGAGGTTGGTGTCCGTGGTGCGAAAAATACGCACTTTCATATGCAGTTGGATATGTTAATTTTTCATTTTCTGTTATTCCAATACCGTGATCTAATTTACTTTTGAACATTTTTTCCATCTTACCATCTGTGTCGGGCTTCATCCTGAGCATTCGCTTCATGTCTCTTGGTGGGACATCGAGTAATTTACGATATAGATCTGGATATTCATTTTGTACTTTTTGAGGTACGGGTATTTCGTTAGACAAGTACGCCATGATAAGTCTAGCGGATTTGTTTTGTGGGACAGATGGTGCGTTTGGATCTTCAACTATCTGGGGTAAATCTTGAATTGGGTGTGTCTGGAGAGGTCTTAGTCTTTCGATGGATGCCTTCTCATTTATATATTCTAGATCTTCATAATATGTGACTAGAGGATGTTGGTTTGCTCTTCTGAGTTTGTTTAAGGCCCACGGATCACCATCTAGTGCTGCATCTCCAATAATACTCCAATTAACATCATCCGTGGGCATATCAACAAAATCATTTCCGGTTAGGTTCATATAACCCCGAGCAACCTTGACGTATGCTGGTTCATTATCGTTTTGTCTGGCGACCTCCGCGCGCGTCCGGAATGTTCCTCCATATTCACCAGTACCAAAGTTTTTTAAGTCCATCCATGAAATTCTACCTTCCGGTTGTCCGTCTCTGGGATAATCGGGATGCATACCAGCGCCCACAAGAAGGGCTTCTGGTATATCAGCAATGGGAATCATTTCCTCTGGATATGGTTCGTTTCTTGGCATTAGTGTTGACGCCTTCTTTCAATTTCTTTCAATTGAATCTTTTCGTTCTCTGCTTCTATGTATTCAACTAACTGTGCCAAATATATATCCCTTTCCCATGGAATCATACTTTCAATTTCTAAAAGACTATATTTATGATGCTGCACAAGTTGAAAAGTTAAAACATAATAGTCCTTCAGTCTCATATGGGAGAGGACTATCCGAAAAAATCCGTGAGGGTTGTGAATGTCGCCTCTCTTTCTACACCATCAGAAGTCCGATAGTCTACTTTCATTTTCAATCGAGGGGTGGTGGAGAAAAAGTTTAATATCATTGAAAATTGATCATTGGTTAAGTTGTCAATAAATTCCTCTACTTCTTTCTTCGGAAGCATGGTGACATCTATAGTTTCATCTTTTGTTTCGATTGTTTCTATACATTTTGCTGCTAAGTCGTAGAAATATTCTGAACCTTTTGCCTTTTCATCTTTATCTTCTTTTGTGACAATATTAACAGATGGATATTTCATCGTTATGGTTATGTCATCTTTAATATTGATTTTATTTGTGTGATCTTTTTGTTTTTCAACTTTAACATCTAATAGATCGATCTCTAAATCAATATTTTCGTTTGTGTGTGGGCAGATGAAAATGGGGTTAACAATTTCACCGATAGATTTTGCTCGAAGATTTAAGAACATATACTCAATATCAAACAGTGGAAGTTCTCCTGCGTTCTCTATTTTATCAAAACACGATTCTATTGTGTTTTTCATTGCTCTTAATATTTCGTTATAATCGTTTGATTGTTGTGCAACCAAAAGCACCTTTTCTTCTTTTACTAAGAAAGGCCTAAATGTTATCTTTTTTCCTGTTGATGGCAATTCAATTTCATAATTTGGTATTGAAGATTTTAATATGTCAGATAATATATTCATAATGTTTCCTTTTCATTTGTAGTTCGCTAGTCTTGGCATTTGTCACGGCCGCCCGTATATACACCTTCCTCATATCTATAAGTAGTATAGGTGAACTGGACCTGGAGTCTGCTGTAATCGTTCATCATTTGTTGTCCCATGTTCATGGGGAATATGTTTGAAGGGTATGCTTCTATTAGAGAATATGTGCTTGTTGGATCACCTGATGTGTTTGTAGTTTGTATTACCACGGTAGGTGATAACCCCACCCCAGAAGTTTCAAATCCTTGGGCATAGTTGCAGGTATCTACCATAGCACTCATCCATTTTTCAAAATAGGTTCTTTCTGCTAAATTACCACTCAGAGGAAAAGTCATTACTACATTATTGTCATACACATTAGACACAGGAAGTGTTCTTGGTGAACCCCAATATTGCTCTTGTACACCAACAAACGCTCTGCCGGGAAGGGTTACGTTTTCTGGTTGATATTCCATCTCGGGTGGCCCGGGATTTTGAGGATAAAAACGAACAAGATATCTATTTGGTCTAGACAGACCGTCTTTTAGTAGATTATTCTTAAACCATTCTATTGAATTTACTGATGTCATGTTGTTTCCTTGGTTATGGGAGAATGTCGTCTTCGGTTAGTATTAAAAATTTCCATCCATTCTGTTCGCAGAAAGTCTTTGCAGATTTCCATTTTGCTTCGTTTACAGAATATGTTATTTGTTCTTGGATGTATGTTTTATTCTTCTTTTTCTTTTTCTGTGGTGGTCTAGTTTGTTTTTTTGGTTTCACTTCTATTACATAGGTTGTCACTGTGCCTTCTTCTTTGATAATATCTGTGATGAAATCTGGGTAATATCTGTGTATTTTGTTGTCAACTGGAGAATGATATGGTATTGCTAGTTCTTCGCTCCCCCATTGTACCACCTTTTTGTTTTCATCTAAATATCGACATACTCTTCTTTCCCACAAAGAACGACATATAATCTTAGTAGGATCACCTATATACTTAGATGCATTCTGTATATTATACTTCGTCTTATATGCCAATTTAGTTCTCCGTCCCTACTATATATTAGGAACACAACCAAACAATCAATTTTTGGGGTAAAAAATGCCAGGAACCGTTGAAGTACAAACAGATAGAGATCTACCATGGGTGATGAATTTTCAATCATTTAAGTTTAGTGGTAGACAGATGCTCAGAGGAAACGTCGGCGGCGAGGGCGGCGCGAAGTGGGACCTATGGTTGCCTCCACCAAAGCAGATTAATGGAATCGATTCGATTAATTATACTCAAGAATTTAAAGATGAAGGGATCAATCCATCGTGGCAGGGGATCACCGACTTCTTCAACACCGGCATGGGTATCGGCACAGGCGCGTTGGATGTGATTCAGGTGAGTGGTTCTTTCGGACTGGAAAAGATGGACGAAAGAATGGCAACTTTTGGTGGGGCCTCATTGCGGCCGCATCGCTACGATTGGGAACTGGTTCCAACTAGTATAGAAGAATCTAAATCTATAGAAGAGGTAGCGAGAGCCTTTCAAGTTAGTGCATATCCTCTTTGGGGTGGGTCCACGAATATAAGCACATCAAGTAGGGTTGTGCATCCTGACCTCTGGATAATAAGTTCTGCACAACTGTCTGGTGTTGGTGGTAAGTTTGGAGATAATTGGAGATGGGATATGAGTCCTCTTCCGTCTGTGATCCAAAGTGTTAACATTACATCTCAAGGTGCAGCCGGTGGTTCGTATGCTATGGGTAATAGAAGAGACAACCATCCAGTAAAATGGAATTTAAGTGTAACTTTTGTAGAATTAGAACCAGCGATCAATGCCAAGGATCGATTAGTAACCAGAAGTGCGATAAGAAATCATAACAAATCGTGGCTGACAGATAATAAATGACATACTTTAGCAACATGAGAAAAACGACATATACCTTTCCTTCATTTCCCGACATGGAAATGCAGAATATATTTTCTCGCGTTGGTTTTACGGATAAAATAACAAGCAACAGTAAAAATTTCAAAAACTATCGCATCACAGAAGGAATGCGACCAGAACAGGTAGCACATGAGTTTTATGGAGATGAGAGATTTTGGTGGTTGGTTCTTCTTTCAAACAACATCACGGATCCAATCTATGATTGGCCAAAATCATTAAGTGAATTGGATGCATACATCTCTAATTTTCTCACTGGTAGTTCTTATTATGTTTATGAAAATTTAGACATACGACCTGGTGATGTTATAGTAAAAAGAGATACGACAGTCGATGGTGATATTGATATTGAAACATATGGTGTGATTGATAGTCATGATCCATTCTTACATAAAATTGATGTCAAGACAGAAGCGAATGGTTTATCACAGGATGACACATTTTACATTTACAGAAACGTTTATGGAAACAATGGAGAATCCTATCTGATAGAAGGGTTCGGGGAAACTGGTTGCGCACCTCTATATTGCGGTTCTACTTTTTGTGTTCCCAATGATGGACCAAACTGTCCCCCTGTTGGGATAACATATGGTCAGATCAGAAGAAAAGATACTCTAAAAAATAGTCTTAGTCATTTTCAATATCAATCAAATGACACAGATCCATATGCTAATGATTATGATACGGGGTTGAGTTGTGGTAATTTTGCTTTCCAGAACATCTGTTGTCTGACTAGTTCTGTGATGTATAAATATATTAGTAGTGAAAGTTTTAATAACGGAATTGAAACTATCACGATATTTGATAAATTTGTGAACGATAATGATGTAAAAAGAAACATTAAATTGGTGGTAGCAGAACTTGCTCCCATGATAGAACAGGAACTGAAAACTCTTTTTGCAAGAAATGTACCAAGAGGAACATTGAGGTATATTACAACTGGTGGTAATTGATAGGATTATTATATTATGGTAGATAGACAAATAACCAATGAAATATTGATCAATCATCTTGCGATTGTCAAACGTTCTGGTGAGGGTAACCAGTTGGTGGTACTTCCTTCACCGGAACAGGGTGGTGTTGTTGAAAATATTTTCCTAAACATGTCAATAAGTGAAGGTATATACAACAACGGTGTGAGTGGTATTTTAAAAATTCGTGAGCCGGGCATTCTTCTAGATAAATTTAATATTATTGGTGATGAATTTGTTATCATCGAGATGGAAAGCCCGGGCATCGAGGAAGCATCCAAATCGTTGAAGTTTTGTGTAACGGATGTTGTGTTTTCTGGTGATGAAGCATCAGAGGCGTTGATGGGACCTGCTGCAAGAGCAGATGCACACTGGACAATAGAATTTGGTTCATGCGAGACACTTTTTCTTGGTGGTACAGATCACGCGGATATATTTGGTGATATTGGTGATGCTTTGGGTGATAGTGATAACAAATCAATTCTTGAAGACGATATGGGACAGTATTTCATTGGTCCCATTGCTTCAGAAGAAGACGAGAGAATGCATGATTCAACTTCCCTTCAACAAATAGGCGAAACCTTTACAGATATTTTCGGGGGTCATGGGGAAGAAGAGGATGAGTTTCCAAAGACAGGACTGATTAATCATATCGCAAAAAAGTATTTTGATCCCGGCGCTACCCCATTCAGTGTATCAAATGAAATGATGAAAATTGAACCGACACACAACACCATTTTTTTATACAAGAACAAAGCCCTATATCCTTGGAAAAAGCCCGGACAAAATCCAAACATAATCCAACTGATAAACTACATTGCAGAAAATTCTGTGACAACAGATCTAAAGGGAGTGAATTATGTTTTTTATGCAGATTTAGATGGTTGGCATTTTAGATCAATTCGGAATATTATTCAAAAAGGAGAAACTGATTTCTTTGGTATTGGTTTAGAATCGCCCAGACAATACGTCATTACAGATGTAGACTTCCCTGTGTCTGAGTGGAAATCTGGACACCAAAGAATACAATCCTTTAGGGTCGTTAGAGAATATAACCACTTGAAATTGTTTAACAGCGGTGCATATTCTTCAGATACCAAAATATACAAACCAAATGTGAATGCTCGACTAGAACATTCTCCATTTCTTGATGGTGATGGTTCGGAAGACCATGATGGTTCGGATAAAAAAGGAGCCTTATTCGCAGGGCCACATGGACAAGGGGGGGATTCTGTGAAGTATCACTATCTGGATGATAATTGGGGCGGAAAGGACGACGGCGGCCAAGTTGAAGAATATAAACTCATTAGTGAAAATTGGCAGCACCATTTATCCGAAAATAGAAAAAGCATTTATGATGATGGTATCTGGGGATATTTTGGTAATTGGTATAATAATCCTCGCCCAAATCTTTCTTATCCTGCAACACTTCCTTCTGAATCGTTCAAATGGCAATCAATGTATGATCAGACTAAGTTAAAGGGTAGTGAGTTATATAAAATTAAATCGGTGATTCCTAAAAAATATGAGGAAGAAGGTCTTACTGTTGATTCGTTGGAGGGGGGTATTAAACCGGGCTATAAAGAAAAAAGAGATCTTAAAAGAAAATGGGATGTGTATAAGCATGTTATTTGTTGTGCGCCTGTAGATGTTGCACCGCCAGATGAAGATATAGAAAAGTATGCGTTCTATGCTGTCATTGAAAGTGCAACTCCAATTTACGCCTTATTAAATGAAGAAGAGGAAGAAGAGGAAGAACCCGAATCGAGGGGTGTGGACATGGGACCTGACATGGGTGAGCGTTCTACAGAAGACCATAAAGATCAACAATTCAGATCCAACATGTATGAGTATCAATTTAGGGAAGTCGAACTATCCTCATATGTAAACGAAGATTTGCTTAAAGATGGTGCATCTGGCGACATAGAAATTTTATACCATAACGATGGGGATGCTTACCCCGAACATGAAGATATAACCATAACAGATAATAATCCAAGTCTTTATGTTACAATAGTTCCGGGTGGGGTGACTGGTGATGCATACAACACAAATGAATTACTAAACATGGGTGTTTTGTTTGATGACGATCCCAGTGATGTTTATAATTTCTTCGTTGGACCAGGTGTCAACGTTGCGGGTGCTAATTCTACTAACAATGAAGATTTATCCGAAATGAATGATTATCCAGAAGGAAACAGAATGCTCCCAGTTGGTGATTATGTTAGATCTCAAACAGATCCGTGTTTAGGAGAATTTCATTCCCATAAGCACATTGTTAAAATGTATGCGATACCAGATTGGTTGCATACCCAGAAGGGTTTAATACAAGAAGAAGAAGAGGAAGAAGAGGAAGAACCCGAAACAATCTCATGTGTAGAGGCCAGTGACTGTTACTCTACAGGAGAAGAATTCGGAACAGATTTGGAGGAATGTTGGGAATGTATGACTCTAACGAATGAAGATGATGGTGAACCAATCCCCGGTTCTGGTGTTTGTGAAGAGTGTCCTTCTTGCCCGGAAGATGAGGATGACAGACCTACTTTAAATAGTTCAAAGAATACAATCTATGTCTTTGACGTTCAAAATGCACACGATGGTTTATGTTCGTGTATTTCTAATTAACATAGGATGAATTTATTATGAGAAGTTTTGAATCATGTTGTTGCAACCAAGGGTGTGGTAAGAAAAATTGTAATGGTAAAGAATACCAGTATGATTCTACTAAAGATTCAAATTGTCCTATATGTGCTTTTGGTATTACATCATATGGTCCTAACACCTCAACGGTTGGGGGCTTCAGGGAAGGTATTAACGAACCGAAGGCGCCAAATAATCCAGAATTAGACCAGAACCAAAACTTATGGGGTGGATCATCGGGACCCTTTCTTAATGTTGGTGATTATAATGACACAACTCCGTGGACAAAAAGAAGATACAAAGATAATCTCTATGCGGGAAACATATGTTGGGAAAATTGGCAATCAATATACACACATCATACTCCACCCACAAACCCCGGAAGCGATCATTATATTATTGATATAAATTCGTGGGCTCCTTGTACGAATTCAAACAATGATTGTACTCGTTGGTGGTGTCAAACCGAAGAAGAAATAGAAGAATTAGGATTTGATCCCGGATGTTCTCCTGTGGGATTTGAGTGGGAATATCCAGAAGAGTGTGAATGGGATAAGTGTATTCACGCATATCCGGATGCATCCATCACTGCTCTCACCGGATTCTATCAGCACATTTCTCCATTCGGTATTCTTCCATTTTCCCCTCAATGCTTTATGGATTGGACTGATAATTGGGATGGTCCTTTAGTTCCAAAAGGCGATTGTACAATGCACTGTACGGAAGAGAACATTAATTGTCACGGTATTGCATTTGTCGGTTCTTTGGGAAATTATTATGGTTCGTCTTCTTTGTTCTTTGATGAGATGTCCCAAAACATAGAAGATGGTTTTCCTTTTACTCAAAGTAAAGATCCAATTAGGATGACACTGCCTCCTCCACCACACGCCGACAAATACTACGAGGACGTTGGGGACACTTACGAAAATTGGAAGTGGATGAGAGATTGGGTAATTTCTGGCGGTAAACTTGTAATCATGGGGGGTCCATTTACAGAAAAAAGAAGGACAACGGATGAATTTATCTATGCTGGCATACCTCACGTTCATCTTGCTGAGGAAGATGCATGTCCGAGTGGTAAATGTCCGAGAGATCCTCTGCGATATCCTTGGTGTAATGAAGGTGAGAATAGGAATAAAGGAGCAACAGTTGAATCTATTAATAACTGGGGCGTTGTTATAGACCACGAAGTTTTTAAAGATGATGAGGGTAATTGTTGTTGGGTAGGATGGGAGTGGGTGGGTGATCCTTTTGTTCCGGGATCTACTGCTCCACCAGATGGTTATTATAAAAGAGTAACAAATTGTATAGATGGACCAGGTTTAGAAGATGATGGTAGCACCGGAAGCATTGGTGAGTGTGATATATTAATTAGGAATGAAACTTTTCCTTGGAAGGACGATCACGGACTAACGTTTGGTACTCCATATGTAAAGACAGCAGTTGATTGGGAAATTTCTGATAATGTTTACAACGAATACCCCGGCCCGGGGAGCATTTCTAATTATACCGAGATATATGGGAATTTAAATTTCAATTATATTAGTGGTTTAGAAAATACATGTGAAAATATAGAAGCGACAGCATGGGGTGGTGGAACATCTGATGGAATTATACACGCCACATCTGGTGCTTTTGGTAATTATCCTCTACCTTGGGGAGTTCCTGGTCCAGATGAAGGAACTACTGCCGAACGTATAGGCAGAACAGGGGAATATATGGATGTGCCGGGAGGTCCTTCTGGTGCTGCAAAAGAAGACATTGATGGTGCAGATCATCAAAGATGGATTCAAAGTTTATTACAGCAGTTTGCATTCTATTGTGGTTCTACTCTAGAGGGTAGTACTGGTTCCGAATGGTATCGTGATGTTTCTTGGTTGAAAGGGAGTTTGAAATTTTCAGACACAGGGTACTATAGTCACAGTGCGTGTCAGGCCGGCCAATTTGCTGAAGTTGGTTGGACGGGTGAGGCCGGCCCTTCGTGGGGCGATCCTGATCATGGTAATCCTCCTAGCCCGGATGGTGATCGCCATGCCAAATATTTCCATCCTACTAGAAGTGTTTTGGTACGACCACAACCAGTGATTAATGAAATCTATATGAAGGATATCATAGTAGAAGGAGAAAATGGTCCAGAAGAAATTTCTGTTCCAGTATCCTGTTGTCAACAAACAACAAATGACTTGTTTCTTATTGATGAAGATGCAGATCCGTTTTCTTTTGAATGTTCTCATAGTGGTGGTCTGATTCCCATTGAAGAACAAGGTGGTATGCCACTGGTGGGTAGTTGTTCTAATCTTGGTTCATGTACTGTTGTCTGGAAGAAAGTGGGCGATGGTGCAATTATAGTAATGAATGATTCAAATGTATGGGGAGCAACCAATTCTCAAATTGGTAAGTGGTTCCACGAACAAAGAGTACTAAATCCAGCGGCTGGTTTTACTGGAGATAGTGCAGTTTATGATTCTATGCTGAGATCTATGAATAATGATTTTTGGAAATTTGTTTGTGAAGATTTAGGCGAAAATACAATAGGAGATTCTGAGGATTGTGATCAAAATTATTGGGATTATAAAGATGTTCCATACAACGAAGATAATGTTTGTTTGTTGACTGCTGCATGTTGTTTACCCGATGGTGAGTGTATTGATACTAATAAGTGGGATTGTTTTGAAAAGAGGGGAAGATGGAGCATTGGTAGTCTTGATGTTGACGATTTAGAAGATGGTCCATACAGACAAGATACACCCTTGAATCCTTGGCTTCCTGCCCGCTGGACGTGGATCTCGGGTTTTAATTCCCTAAAGAGTTGCGCTCCAACGTGCGATGAATTTTCATGTGAACCCGAACCCAAAGGACTTTGTTGTAAAGTTTCTTGGGATGGTTTTTGGACTTGTCATATCAAAAGTCGGTACCATGAGACAGAAGAAGGTGAAGAAGGAACTGTAACAGAAACAGGCTTAGACTTAAGTTTGAATTGTTGTGTGCCCGAAGATGATACAGCAGAATATCATTGGTATCCTGAAAATGTATGCTGTGGATTGTGGATGAATCCATCACCCACAATACGAGAAAGATGCTGCTGTGACATAGAAGGCGGAGAAAGTTGGCCCTATTGTGATTGTGAAATTGAAGAATTATGTGATGGTTGCTGGGATCCAATTTTAGGAGAAGGTGTATACACCCCACTGTATTGTAATTTGTGTTCTAATTTTAATGAATGTATGTGTGATGATATGTGTCCTGATAGAACATGTTCCTCTGTAGGGGATCCAAATGAATGCGAAGAACTCAATTTACCATTGGGTGGTCAAATTGAACAATCTTGTTGTAGAGGTCATTGTGTAGATGACGATAAAAACGGATGTAACGATGGCTGCCCAGAGGGAGAATGTTGCGGTTATATTAAAGAACTTGATGCATGTGAATGTGGTGATTATTGTGAATGTTATGTTACTTCGGATTGTGTGAATGGGCTTGATGAGAATGGGGATGAAGAGAATCGGTGCTGTATTAATAATTTCTGCATAGACATAGGAGACAGCAGGTGTCCTTGTGTATATTTCCACGAATGTCAAGTTGGTGATTGCTGTGATCCTGAATTTGGTTGCATAACTCCGGGTACTACTGTTGATCCTGATGGGGGGGAAGTATTAATAAACTGTAGTTGTTCTGATAACGTGGAAATAATGAATTGCGCGGAAGGTGATTGTTGTAGGCATTGTCATGTTAGCGGTTATCGTTCTTCTGTCTTCTGGGTAGAAGAAGATTGTCCGGCCGGATCAAACGAATCATTATGCACTCCGATAAACGAAGAAGCACCAATGTCAGAATTTGAGGATTGCGAATGTAGGTACGGATTTGGGACCGAGGTAGGCGACATTGGTGCTGCGGTCGGACCACATATAAAATGTCAGGATGCATATGAAGATTTGGGTGAAGAGTGGCAATTACCAATAGATCCAGACACAGAAGAAAGCCCAGGTCCATGTGTGTGTTGTGAAAGTAGAGTAACGACCGAGGAATATGGAAGAGAAGACAATCCAGTTTGGGGAGAAGATTTATATGAGGGTCTTGCAGATGCTAGACACCCCATTGTGCAACATCGCTGCACAAAAGAATGTGATTGTGCTGCGTTTGGTTGTTGTCCGGGATACTGCTGTGTTGCAGAAAATCCAGAGGACAGTAACAATTGGAATGGTGTAGTTGTACATAGTTGTTTGACATTACGAGAAGAAGAATGTATGTCATACGCAGATCAATATATAAGCATCGACCTAGACACAGACTTGATTGTTGATGAAAGTTGGAGAGTAAAGACAACGTGGATGGGTTCTGGTACAATCTGTAAAAGAGAACAAGAGGATCAATATAGTTCTTGCGATTTCATAGATTTAGAACATCACGATTGTGATATTCCCGGCAGTGAATGCGATCCCATAACCGGAGCATGTTGTAGGGAGTTTGATGATGGTACTTCCAACTGCACAATAAATCGTACCAAAGAATGGTGTGAAGATGACAATGATGGTTTGTGGTTAGGAGCAAATTCAGATTGCAACGACAATCCATGTAATTTACCAACAGGTGCATGTTGCATGGGATTCTATTGTACTGACATTCCAGAGATAGATTGTATTCGTGCGGGAGAGGGCTTCTTCCAAGGAGAAGAGACTTCATGTGAAGACGAAGATATTATTTGTGGAGAACATTTAACTGTTGAATGTACAGCGGGGAATGATCCTTGTGAATCTTATAATGGTTTTTGTGTGGACAGCGGTTACCGCTGGGGTTGTACCGGAGAAGGGGAATATAGTGGTTCTTGTTGTTATGATACTAGTCTGTATGGTGGTATTCATGGTTTATGTTTCCCATCAGAAACTAGTTATTGCATAGAGAAAACATATAGTTGGCATGGCCACGGTTGGACTGGGGATTCGTGTGGTGCAGAACCGTGTCCCAAACCATATGTTTCATCAGATCCTATGCAAGAACCGGATGTTTGTTGTCTGAAGGGTGATCCTGCACCATGGGATCCTGATTATGAGTGGGGCGAGCCCGCTGGAATAGGATGTAGAATGCTCAAACGATCTAGTTGTTCGTCGTTGAGGTGGGGATCACACCCATATCCATATGGCGGCGACGAGAACGAGTGTGGCACATATGAATGTTCTGAAGAAGAAGCAGACGGAGAATTTGGAGCATGTTGTATTGAAATAAAACAACGAGATGCGCTGGTTCGTTGTCGCCCTTGTGATTGTACACATTTAAGTAATCGGTGTTCTGAAGATTATCCATGTGATGTGGAGAATGGTGAGTGTTGTCAACAAAGAGATCCACACTGTGGTACAGAAAAAGAAACACAGGCTGGTTATTATTCTCCTGTATGTTCTGGTGAAGATTATGAATGTGGTGGGTATGAGTTCGGAGGTGATATTCTTACATGTGATTTATGTAGTGGAGATGCTGAATGTGAAGATAGATCACATAGAGTAGGTTGGGCTAATTGTTGTAAAGAGGTTGAATGTGAAGATTCTTCAGTTGTATTAAAGAAGTGTGGTTTTTGTCCATGTGAAGACGATGGTGAGTGTGAAGATCGAGACATTTATAGGTACGAATGGGATGGTGAAAATTATGAATGGGTGCCAGTATTTGTGAGAACAATTGAAATGTGTTGTTACATGTTTGGGGAGTGGCTCGAACATTGGTGGCCTTCTGAATGGGATTTCCCGGATCTAACAGAAGAAGAATATAATAACCCGTTGTGTATGCCATGTCCAGATATATGCACCAGTGATAGTGATTGTCCGGGATTTTCTCAGTGTTGTAATCCTCCAGAAAATCCAGAACCGGGAGGGGAAGACAACAATAGATGCGGTCCATGTCCAGAATGCACTGGAGATCATGAATGCGATGGACCATTTCTTAGATGCTGCAATCAACATGAAAGATGTGAGAGATGTCCAAGTGGATGCAGTCATTGGAATGGTGATGAATATGAATCAGGTTGTCCCGAGGGTCTGTGTTGTATAAACAGGGAATGCACAGAATGTCCACCGCCTACTTGTTGCGATGATAGCGGTATTTGTGACTGCTGGGAGCAGCGTTGCAACTATAATACATGCGAATGTATACCCAAGGATGCAGACGTCTGTGATGATTGTTCAAATGATGAATGCTGTGTTAAAATACTTTCGACACACACAGTATATGATCCTTGCGACGATACATGGAAGTATGTTTGTAAACATTCTTGCGAAGATCCTATCGTGTGTGACGATGGTAGTGAAGTATGTCCGGGCCCGGATTTTGATCATGATGCCTGTTACGGTCCTCCCACATGTGAAGGCGAGAGCAACACTGGGGGCTACATCAATCCATGTGAAGAATGTTGTGGGAATGCCTGGCCTAATTGTTGTTGTTGGGCGCATTATACACAATGCCCAGGTGGGGTTCCAGAATGTGACTGTGAACATGTTACATGTGGAGATTGGTGTGTCGATGATCAATGTGATGAAGATCTCGAGTGCCCGGCTAATCATATATGTTCCGCGCGCGACGGACGTTGCATATTCGACAATGATAGTATTAATTGGTGTGGGTATGATGACAGTGGGCCTGGTGTATGACACACCTACATATTAGGAGGAGATTATAAATGCCAATGATTAATCATGTCTTTCATAGATTAAAAAAAGTTGAGGGACATCTACAAAAAATGAACAATGTTATTAGTGGTTCTGCGGAATTCTCTCAATGTGAAAGAGTTCCCACTGCTTTACAATGGAATTCTGCGCAAATTTGTGTGAACCCAAAACTGTTTGATAACGAACATTGCAGCGATTCTGATCCGTATTGTAATTGTCCATCGTGTGGTAAACCAACAGGCACCGAACCATCATTAAAGCAACTTAGAGATTCTTTAAAATCTGATATTCCGGGGTCCGCGGCGGCCACCGTTTGTGAAGCCATTAAAACAGAACTGGGGGAAGAATATCTGGGATGCTTGTGGGGAGAACCATGGAGTGCTTTGAATTGTGCATGTCCTTGTGAGGGGGGTGACAAATTCCCCGACTATCTCGAACTCGTCACAACAAAGGCTACATTTTGGGACACGCCTGAAACTACTCCGTTGTGGAGGACAGCACAAATGGGGCTAATAGAATCTCAGATGGCAGTTATGATGCTTGATGGTGATTTATCTTTGCGACCTGGTACGATAGTGAATGTTGTAGACGTTGTTCCGGTTGCTGATTCCGGGGCAGGTCCTGCTTCAAATAAGAAATTTAGTGGGAACTGGTTAGTAGCAAGTATTAATCATATCATACCAAATACAATGAATCATAATATGGTACTAACACTACAAAGAGATAGTGTTCCTGTGTCTCCTGATGATGTAAAAGAAGATAAGAGTTTTTGGGAGTGGTTGGTAGGATAACCGAACTAAATGGCATACATAATAAAAAAGATATAAGGTAAATACATGTCAGATAATTCAACATATTGTGATTTTTCTGTAGATTTTGTAAAAAATAAATTTACGAATGATCTATCAAGGGTTATTGATAGAACTGCCATTCGTCAATCTGTTTCTAATATCATGTTAACCATGAAGGGTGAGAAACCTTTTAATAGAAATTTTGGTTGCGACATTCATAAATATTTATTTGAGAACATAGGTTCTGGTTCTATTGCACTGCTTACATTGCAAAGAGATATTGGTGACCAACTTGCTGCGTGGGAACCAAGAGTAACGTTGACTTCTGTTGAACTGGACGAAAGTAATATGGATTCAAACAACTTAGGTATAAACGTGACATATATTATCAACAACATGGATCAGGAAACGGGTTCTTCTTTTGAAGATTCTGTTTCAGTAACAATAGCAAAGGTAAGATAATATGGCACGACCTGATAACATTCAAATTGGAAGTTTAGATTTTGATTCTATTAAGAGTAGCATTATAGATCATCTGAAAACACAAGACACACTCAAGGATTATGATTACACAGGTTCTGTGGCACAAGTGTTGTTGGACGTTCTTGCATATAACACATTATATTATGGTTTCTATACAAATATGGTAGCGAACGAAATGTTCTTAGACACTGCACAAAAAACAGAGTCTTTAATTTCTTTAGTGAAACCTTTAGGTTTTGTTGTTCCGGGTAAAATATCATCAAGAGCAACCATTAAGATAAAGAAAAATGATTGTGATCCTGCGAATAGTTTCATTCCAAAATATACTAGATTTAGTGGCAACAACTCCCAAGGAATAGCATACAATTTCTATAACATAGAATCTCAGTACTTAGACACTGACTGTGAATCCGTTACAACAGTAGTTGAGGGTAAACAACTATTTAAGGAAATTCCTCTTGTTGTGGATCATAACACAAAGAAGGGATTCATCAACGGCTTGGATATTGATATTAGTACAATAGTTGTTGAAGTTTATGATACAGATATAGATCCATCAACAGGAAAGGATATTGGTTGGGTTTATTGGTCTAGAGCATCTAATATGGAATCATATTTAGATGATCAGAGTTTAGTATATTGGTTAGAGCGATCTGAGTATGGTTTCTTTATTGTGTTTGGTGGTGCGTATGGAGATGCTGTGTTTACTCAAGTAGGAAAGAGAATAACAAAAAACGATAGAATTAGAATTTCCTACTTGAAAACTAACGGATCGGGAGGAAATGGAATATCTGGATTCTCGACAAATGATATCACAGGAACCACAACGACCATTGCATTAAGTTCTGGTGGTGTAGATGAACCAAATCTAGATGCAATTCGTTTCTATGCTCCTAAATGGTTTGCATCACAGGACAGAGCAGTTACAGTAGAAGATTGTAGGGCGTTTTTGGTGAATGCAGGATTTGTCGATTCGTCTGATGGATCCAATCCATATTCTAGATTTAATGTATGGGGTGGAGAAAGGATGTCACCACCAAGATATGGTAGGGTATTTGTATCTCTCTCTGATGATTATGTTGGGGACTACAATGCACAGGCAACTGTGATAAACATTCTCAAAGAAAAAACATGCGTGTCTATATTGCCTGAATTTTTACAATACAAACCATACGAGGTGTCGTTGAGGGGAATGGTGCGATATAATCCTCTGTTAACCTCACGTTCTCAGGCCAATTTATTGGGAATGATAAACCAAAAGATAAAATCATCTTATCCTAATACATTTGAACAATCTATGAGTATATCAACTCTAATGAATGAAATTAATTCAGTTGATCCGGCTATAGAGGCAAATCAGGCTGATTTTAAAATGACCATTTCGACAAATGTACCTATCGTAAACACCAAGACAGCAACACATCACTTTAAAAACTCATGCGAACCGGGATCACTGTATTCAAATGATTTTGTTGCCCATTCTTCTATAAGTGTAGAAACTAATGATAGGAAGATTAGACTAAAGACTATCGGGGGAGTGGTTGGAGGAGAAGAAGGATATCAAGATATTGTTGCTTACTACTGGCAAAGCAGTATTCCTATTGTAGTAGCAAAAGCCGGAAGATTTCAACCAAGTACAGGGTTGATTGAAATTAATCCAAACGTTTCATCGGAAGCATTCAAAATATACGCAGTTCCTAAAATGGGATCATTCAAAGCAAGTGAGAATATGTTCACAAAACTTGGAACTGTCGAGTTAACTCTAACCACAATTTAAGGTTTACTCTATGTATGGATATATGTTCAAAAATTCTAGCAAGAATAGGGATTATAAATTACTCCTATTAGGTCAGACTCTACCAGAAGATTTTCAAAATAATCTAGTAAACAATACACATTCTATTGAAATAGATCACCTTTTTCCGATTTGGATTTTAGACAGAAAAGTTAATTCTACGGATATGTTTTCTCTGTTTGTTCAGACATACTATAATTGGCTGTACAACAATAGTGGATATAAACTCAATAGGACTTCGACTGATGGTAGTAGTCTTCAAGACATAATAGACATAGATAAAACTCCTTTGGAGTTTTTGAAGCATTTTGTATACACATATGCTTCTGGTTTTCCCGAACATCAAATAACCGGAGAAAATGAAAAGAATATAAGGGTGTTCATACGGAACATCAGAAGAGATTTCTATCAAAGAAAAAGTAATGAACAAGCGTATTATTACTTTTTTGATAGTCTATATGATGACGAAACAATCGATGATGGACCTGTTCAAGTTGAACTCATATATCCAAAAGAGTATATCCTAAGATTGAATGGTGGTAAGTTTGAAGGTTGGCCTAAAATACCACAATCACAATGTTGTTATTATGATGATACTGGGAGGGAGCCAGAATTATTATATTGTGAAGAAGATAACAGCGAAGTACACTGTTCAGATATGAATGGTGGTGTTATGGGCATTCGGACCCAGTATGTGAGACACAGTGGGCTTACTGGATCTTATGGGGAACTTCTCCATCTGGGTGGGAGTTATCTAAATAACGGAATAATACAAGATAGTCATTTCTTCCAGAACTATTCTTACATTCTCGATACAAACACAGACACCGACGATGTGACAGGTTTACCAATTTATTATGAGTCTCTGATGACTTTGTTGCATCCTGCTGGATTAAAAGCATTCTTGGAAATGACCATTGATGATTATATTCCACCGGATGATTATGATCCTGATGTTACTGGGTGTGAAACCACAGTTCTTGGTAACTATTTTGCATACAGGTTAAATGATATGGTGAGTCTGGGACAATGCTCTGGTTGCACAACTGCCACCATACATGATGGTCCTACTGCCATGTTTAATAATGCAGCGGGTGATTGGACAGAGGGAAATGCTTGGCTTACAGTGGGACCTGGTGGAATTACACTTCCGTATAACATGCCTACACATACATATCCTGATTGGGCAGATGGAATTACAGGAGATGAAACTCAGTACCCAATAAAGAATATAACTATAGGAGACTTCTTGCATCTTTGTGATATATCAAGAAGTCTAAATGTAGGCATTACTGGTTGTACTGCACAAGGAAGCCCCGGTGCTTGTTAAGGAAAAATAAATGACTAATTTAAACCAAACATCAATTATTACAAACTCCATTTATGATAATCTACTTTCCAAGAAAGTGGCTTTGGTATTGGGGAATGACGACAAAACATCTACTAATTCTGTTGATACTAACTCTAAAGGGTTGATAAGTTCTAGCATTGCATTTAAATTGACGGGGCCTGATTTAAAACGAGTTATCAAAGTACCGCCTGGTGTTGATAAAGTATGGAAAGTGGACAAAAATAAACCGGGGTATTATTCATCTAGCATATATGGTACTCAAGATATAACAAATTGGCCTTTATACATCCAGAATGGTTATCTGTTTATGATATTATCAAACCATCAAAATAACAGAACAGATCTGGCTGGAGAAAATATTCCCCGTCACAGTTTAACAGACACAACGGGGAACTTTGCCAGAACACCAGACGAAAAGTTTTCATATGTCTGTATTCAAAAAATGCCTGATAGAATGTCTGATTACAACAGAAATTATATTTCAATCAGTTCACCAAAAAGAGAGAAGGAACAAGTACACACATATACGACTTTCGGAAGAGAAGTTTCAAGGAAATGTGGTCCGGGAAATCAAAACATATGTGGTTCTTGTTGCATCTATAATTCCTCTTTCGAGTATGATTCTATAAAAGGTACTACATCGGATATTGGAGATCTATATGGTTGCTTTGAAACAAAATGTTACAAATGTATAGAACTAGCAAACAAATTAGGAATGGAGTATGTCTTCCGTGCATTCGGAAGCACGGGTGCAACTGGAGACAAGTGTTTGAGTTGCGATTCAGAAACTTCTACAGAATGTGGTCCATGTGCTTGTAGTATTGATCTAACAAGCAAGAGTTATTATTCTGATATATTAGATGACAATGACATCTCGTCTTCGGTATCTTCAAAGCAAAATGCAAAGTTTGAAAAGGTAAATCAAGAAGAACATTCAGGTAGTATTGCTAGTGCTTGGATTGATCTTAGTGGATACACAGAAGAGGAAAGACGAATATCAGTAGCATATAAAGATATCTCTGATTTATATGCGCCCATATTGGGAAGCCCAGAAGAAGAAGCAACAATCAGAATCAATACAGTTGTGGATAGCAGCGGTAACAGAATGCTACAAGGTTTTAGTTTTCCAGAAAATCATGGAAAGGGATATCTCACTGCACAGATAAATTCCACTATATGGAACAATATGTTCCCCTCCATCAACGCAAACAAAATCACTATTGAGATAATACCAATTGGTGGGTTCTTATCAAATCTTGATAAGATATTTAATTGTGGAATGTTAATTTCTAAGGTCATTACGAGAAAAGATATCGAATCTACTGAAACGATTCAAGATACATTCAATCAATGGAGCATTCAAGAAATATTTGACGAGAACGGAATGAATGTTTTCTCGAACTATACTGATGCACAAAGTAGAAACTTCCTTCTGGATCCTGTAATTGAAGCAACAAAAACTGGCGTACTATCCTTTCAGCAGAACGATTTACCAGCGGATGATTCTACTTTTACACCACCAACAGAAAATGTTAAATTTTCAAACACAACATTCAACGATAGGGTAAAGAAATCAGAAGTTTCAAAAACGGCTTCAAACAAAGTGGTGATAGAAATCGAAACACCCAAGCCAAGAAATTATGTTGTAGGAGATAAAATTACTATTGGTTCTGGTACTTATACGATTACTTCTCTTACCTTACCAGAAACAGATGCTTTGACAACAATTGTCCCAACACAATCAATTGTTCATCATATAGAAAAGGCAAGTATAAATACTAATATAAACCCATCTTTACAACAGAGTTGGAGATTTCAGGTTTATTTTGGAAGTAAAGGATAATAAATCATATGCCAACAGATCAAAAACATAATGTACAACCACTGTTTACGGGAACCACTCCTGGCGCATTACCTCTAACACCCGGGCCCTATTACAGTCGTGTGGAAGAGCAAGAGTTGGCAATGTCCGACGATGGTGTTGATGCACCAAAGAATTATCAGATGGTTGCTTTCCGACCCGGATTCCCATTACAAGCGTCTGAATTGAATGAGATACAAGAACATTTCCAGATGCAAATGTCCTTATCAATTTCAATGATGCACAATTGGATCACTTCTGGTTTGGGAAAGAAGTGGGGCGACTGGCACGAAGATAGCATTGGTGGCGGCGCAATCGAGGTTCCTGTTAATGTCCCCAACACAGGAATTGGCGTTGGTGGTGGAATTAATGCGCAAGGTGGGACATATCATGATACTAATTATGCCGTGTCTGGACCCGGATGGATTGGAGCAACCCCTCTATATCCATTTAACTATCCATATCAAGGATATAATGTCGGGGGTGGTTTGGGCCCAGTTACAGTTCAGCAGGTGGGATCTAGTCGCTTCGATGTGAGTATATGGGGTGGATGGTGGTTGGTAGATGTTGGTGGTTGGTGGGATGGTTCTGGAGAAGCAAGGGATGGGGCTGCGGGTATGGGAGGTCTACCTATCAGTGGACTTAAGCATTGGGTATTTTTGTCCGGTTCAAGTCCTGCTGAGGCACTTTACACAGTTCAGGTGCAGGTGGACAGCAATGCTGATGTTGAAATACCAATCGGATTTAAAGTCATTTCTAAATATTATAGTTGTTGTCAAACCGCAGATGGTGATTATTGTGATCCAGAACTTGCAGACAACGCAAACGGCGGAGAACCAAATGACGTTTCATGTGGCGCTAGTAGATATGGTATTGAAGTTGTTGGAGCAGCAGCAGTAAACAACACAGATGGGGATTGGGGATCAGTGAATGATTCAGGATCTCTCTTTGCACAAAGAGAAGAACTCAGTTTAATTTGCAAAGTAAACCCAGCACAAAGAACAGTAAGATATATTAATAACTTACTCATAACTGATTTATCATAAGAATATTTGACATACATACTTTCAAGAGAGATAACACATGGCATATGTAGATGACAATAACTATCAAATACCTTACCTAACAGAAACGACAACGTTTCTCAGTTGGGCTAATTATCATAATACGCTTGTTGTTAATAAATTAAACAGCATGAAAATATACGATGGTGTTTCTGGGGATGGGATTGTTTTTACCCTCGGAACCACAGCAGCAAACGATCCTGTTGGTGGGGAGACAGCAGGTAGGGATTTACCGGCAGGCACTATTAGGTGTTCTCTTGCCAGTGTGATTCCACATGGTATTACTTTTGCTGGTGATGTTTCTATAGATGGTAATTTTGATTATGATTTAACTTCAATAGAACTTCCTGCGATCACTCGAAAAATATATCCACTTGGTGGAAAAACTGCATGTTTTGGATACACTTTAGGAAACCCCGTTCGGTTTGAGGGTGGTGTTGGTGGTGGAGATCTCCGTCATTCTAAAGCAGATAATGCCGGTGATTCAGAAGTCGTTGGTTTGGTTTCTGATGTAACATATCCAGTCAGCGGAACATATAATAGTTCAAATACTTATGTAACAGTAACTCTTTCTGGTAAAATTGAAGGTGATTTTGGTGGTGCATTAGATACAGGCCACGGTGGACTTTCTGGTGGTTGTATATATTTCTTGAGTGCAGGAACCAGCGGTGGGTTAACTCCCGTCGAGCCTACCATAGGTGGTCATGTTAGTAAGCCTGTGTTAATGGGTGCTACCACTGGATATGGTTATGTGACGAATTATAGAGGACAGTTGTTACAGGGAACTGGTACTGGTGGTACTGGTGGTATTGATAACAATAGATTTATAGTCAATGTTGGTGCTGGTACTGGTATTGAAAGAGGTCATGTTGTTGGATATTTTCCAGAAGCAACTACCAGCGGTTGGTTCCCATTAAGTGCGAGTTATAACGAACACATTGGTCGTGCAGTTGGTTTGTGTATTACCAGTCCCTTTGTAGTAGATTCACAGACATATATTCAAATTGTTACAACAGGATTTTTAGACAACATACCTTCCAATAGTATGGAAGGTTTATTATATGTTGGTGTTGATGGTAAACTAACAAGTACATATCCCGGAGAATCAGCAAAACCATTTGCAATGGCATGGACATCCAGTGGTACAGGAGTTGGACCATATAGAGGAACTATCCTAAACCAGAATCATAATGGAGGTGGTGCCGTCCCCGCCGCCGCTGGTGGTTCAAACACAGCAAGATCTTCTGGTGGTGGTGCCCCTTGGGCATATAGAACAACGTCTACGGGTGTAACTTACGGAAGTGCTATCAATGAAAACATAATGATCAATGGTTCGTTTGATATTTGGCAAAGAGGAATTGCTGCTGGTACAATACACGGAATAACAGGAACAACTTATTTTGCTGATAAATGGGTACGAGTTGATGGTGTTTCTGGTGGTGGTGGAACGGCAGGAGAATATTACATTGAGAGAAAATCTTTTGCTTCAAACCAAACCGAAGTATATGGACGACCAAATTACTACACAACCTTCAAGAATCACATAACACCCAAGAGCGGCAAAACTGGTGATTATGTTTATATCGAAAACAGAATTGAAGACGTTAGAACTCTAAGAAATGAAGATGTAACATTGTCTTGGTACGCCAGATGTGGTGCTACAGGTGAATCTATGAAAGTTGTTGTAAATCAATACGATGGAACCAACACATACACTAGTTTCCCTGCAAAAGTTTCCTTGGGTACTTTATGGCAAAAATATGAAGTTTCTTTCCTGATCCCCAACATTGAAACCACACCAAGCGGAAAGCACTACTTGGGTCTTGGGTTCAACAGTGCTTTTTTGAATACAAATATAGATCTTGCGATGGTAAAACTAGAAAGAGGATTGGTGGCAACCACAAATGATTCACCAATTGTCTCGGAAGAGTTGGAAAAATGCAGTAGATACTATCAGAGAAGTTATGGTGTGGATGAGAAAAACGCCACAGAAACAATGTTTGGTGTGACAAGACCAAAAATTAACGTGGTAGATTTCACAATCACACCAAAGAAAGATTTGTATTATAATTTCCCCGTTACGATGAGAGACACACCAGAGATAACCTTCTATTCACCGAAGAATGGTTATACGGGTGATGCTTATAATCGAACAGCAGATAGAAACTTGTTAAACACAAGTGGTACTCGGGGATACAACACGGAACCAAGAGTTGTTTCATCTGGTGCAACTACTATTGTTGCTGATATATGGAGTAAAACTGGAATGCATGTGTTTGTTCCTGCGGGGGCAGTATTGTTTGATAGTGTCTCTTTCCATTATGTTGCGGATGCAGATTTAAATGATAATATGCCTAACACCTAAACGGAGTAACTTTACACATGTCAAGTTGTAATTATAGTTCAAATATAAGCGGAAATGTAAACATCAATAGCATCACCAATAGTGGTGCTAGGCTTTTGATGACCATACCGATTGCTGGTGTTTCTGGTGGTTTTGGTGGAGGTATGTGTGATTATGGTCCATGTGATGGTGTTACTGGTGGTGATGTTATTCGTTATGATCCAGCAACGTCATTATATGTAAAATCTCAAGGAAACGTTTCTCAGAATGCTGAAGTTGTTGGTGTAATAGAAACAGCGGATTCTGTGAACAATGTAATAAATGTTGTTCTTCAGGGACAGATAAAATATCCATCTGATAGACTTGTAAATGCAACTCATGTGGATCCTGTTCAGGGATTATTGGGTGCTTCTGGTGGTAATGATGTATACTTCCTAAGCGAAGCAACGGGTGGGGTTCTTCAAAATCTTGCTCCCAACACACCAACAACAATAGCAAAACCAGTTCTTCAGGTTTTATCCGATGGTGATTTCAATGCAAGTGTTGTGAATTACATCGGATACCAAATTGGCGGTAATGCAGTAGCAGAAGAAACATTCGCCGAGCCTGATGGATCACAACGAAACATTTTGAACTTCAACGATGATCAATTGAATAGTTTTAAATGGCATCGTGTGGATATACCACTATTTCTCCCAATATCGAGTGAAGACTTGTACGCAAACACTTACGATGGTAAATTATACAATAACGCATATTCTAACTTTGTTGTTATTGGGGGCGTTAGGATTAAATGTGTTCTTGGAGAGTATATTAATATGACCGGACTCGAAGGTAAAGATGTTGTACAGAAAAATTCTACGGGTTCTCAGATTGGTAAGTGGAAAATCGCATCAACGGATAGTGTGAACAATATCCTTTGGTTGGAAGGACCAGGAACAACAAATGTTGATCCGGAATTGTTGCTGCGATTAGAAAATAAAACATATAAAGTTTCTACTTCTGTTATTACCGCATTTATGCCTCCAAGAACGAGAGCGAGAACCAATACACAATTTACAGATTATGCTGGAAAACTTGTTTCCGTTAAGGAAATTCCTGTTATTGCAGCAATGCCCGATGATATGGGAGTTGGAGTAACTATTGTAGAGGATATGACAATATCAACACTGGCTGTTACAAATAAGTTCACTGCTGAGAATGAATCTATACAAGTTTCAGACCTTGCAGGGCTTCTATCTGACATGAAAACTGCAATAAATGCCGTAGAGGATAAAATCAACTTTAACAAATCTGCTCTTTCACAAATTACAGATAAACCATAAAACCTTGGGTATAATATCATGGCCATAATAGGAAGCAGTTTTTATAGACCGATTGATGGAGGGGTGACAGCGGGTGGTACTGGTCCTACTGGTCCTGCTGGTCCAATCGGTCCAACTGGTCCTACTGGTTCGGGTGTTCTTGGAACAACAGGAAGCACTGGTGCAGGTGTAACGTCGATGCACATTAGTGGTGATAATTTAGTCACAATTTTTCAACAAGCAGATGGTATTACTTTTGAGTATGTAACAACAACTGATGTAATTGGTCCAACTGGTTCTTCTAGAATTTTAATTGATGGTAAAAATGTAGGTGTCGGTGCAACTGTATTTTATAATAGAATGCAACCAAGTGAAATAAAACTTCGTTCGTTTGAACTTGCAGAACCAAATAATGGATACCTGAGCATCATTGAAGATTCTTCATTGAGAACCATTAATATCAATTATGACATTGGTTCATCAGGACATTTAAATGTTCATTCTGGAAATACAGGAGAGATGGTAGGATTCGTCCATGTGACACCAGACTCGGGTGATCCCATCCAACTTCACGGGTTTACTGGTACGACATATGATTTTGCTCAAAAAGCAATCAACGTCAGAATAAAGAGTTTCAAAGAGAAATCTAAATTCTTAACTTTATCAGACGATGTGAGTGAAACACCAACAACAGATTTTTATCGAGTGGTCGAGGGAGTAGATCCTTGGAGTGAATTTTGCAGATATGAAGGTTCAATAGATCCAAGCCAAGCAAAAGTTTTTGTGTTGGATATGGCACAATTGACAGGAATCCCGGATAATGGGTTTGCTCCCCTCCTTGTTGATATTCAGAATGCAAAATTTGGTTATACTGGAAATGGTCCAAAAGAAGAAGATGGGGTAGGTAAAGCATTTACTCTTATTGTGAACGGTGCTGCAAATCCGTATTCATACACCTATAGATTTTCAAACACAATATGGCCATATAATCAACAACCTTGCTTTAGTGGTGGAACAGATATATTCAACTTCTTCTGGTTGCCATGTACCCCAGAAGACACAGACAACGATGGTGATATTGATTATTGCCCTAACGGACATGCTTGGTATGGTAGCATAGCCCAAGGAGCAACATACAGTTGTAATTCAGTACTATTGGGTGGACCAGGTGATCCTAGAAGTAATCCAGTGGGTGCGAGTGGATCTGACCGTTATTTGACTGGTGTGATGGATTATCCCGGTATCGAATTGAATTCCTTTGGAATAACTGGCAGTACAGGTGCTTGTTGTTTGGGCGATGGGGATTGTGTTCATACTACTGAAAATTTATGTTATGGGTATTTTGTTGGGAATGGAATGACATGCGGTTCAACATACGGTGGGATCACAGGCTCTTGTTTTTCTAAGTTGGGATCTTGTTGTGTTCATTATCAAGATATTGATACAGTAGAGTGTTTTGAACGTCTATCGGCAGACGAATGTATAACACTAAGAAAACTTTTGAATGTGTCGAGTGTATTTGGCGGTAGTGGTGCATCATGTTTGGAAATAGATTGTGATTTATCATCCAAAAGAGAGGGAGCATGTTGTGATGGTGCTGGTGGTTGTCAATACCTAACACAACCAGACTGTGTTAATACGGGGTGGGTATTTATAGGTGAAGGTATTCCATGCACATCAAACGACGGTATTGATGTATGCTTCGGGGGAACTGGTGCATGTTGCACGGGGATCACCTGTTCCAACGATCAGGCAGGAATGAATTGTTTAGATAACTCTGGTTTTTATGCAGGACACGGAACTAGTTGTGATCAAGTAAAATGCAACACAGAAATTCGGGGCAGAAGATATAATGTTTCGTCTTTGAATTTAGAACCGGGTGATATGTTTGCTGGTGGTATGGTTGTTGGACTGTACCAACCAATGAATTCTTGGTGCTATGGTTCCGATAGTTTCGGACAAAATCAAATGTCACACTGGGGAAGATTGATCACTGGAGCAGAAGGTTCTACTCTTGATGGTGGACAAGCATGTAAAATGTATAGGTCAAAATATGATCATCATGGATATGGTTTCACATCAGACGGACCATGTCCCAAACACACAACAGATAATGTGGATGACGCTTATTATATTATTGTTTCTATGTCACCGATAGGAATTACTGCGGATAGAGATGTTGTTAATATGATAGATGAACCAAACGCTGATTCTGATTTTTACTGGAGCAATCATGGTAGTTCTTGGGGACCAATTTACAATCAAAACACAAATCGATATGACGATCTAAACGATGCATATAAAACTAAGTTTAAATTACAAGAAGGATATTGGTACAACCAATACACCGGAAAAGAATCACTAGATAATCTCCCAATCAACACTTTCAATTCTTGCCATAAGGCTAGAATATATGGGGGTGGTGGAATTCAAAAGGCTATCACTGCACCAAATCAAACTGCTCATGGTTTCTGGAAACGAAATTGGGGATTGTATAATACGATCCGAATGGTAAGTGCGGACAATGCATTATATTTGAATTATTCAGATCCTGATGGTGGATATAATGCAAGTCAATTTGGTCCTGTTATACGAGATGAAATTTCTTCTGTTCGGGCAGTTCGCTTATATGATGATGGATTTTCTGCTACTGGAGGTTTAGGATCAACGGGAGAGAATGTTCCCGAAGTGTCTTCTTGGTATCTTCCCAGTCATGACGAATTAGCGTTCGTTGCTGCAAATTGTGTATCTAGATCCCCTTACGATTTCAATCTCAATTCTGATCTTTTGTCCCACGAAAAGGGAGTTCCCTTTGACGGTTGGTACTGGACATCAACCGGAGCGTTTGATGAAAGAAAAGGCTATACTGCTGATTATGGTGAGGGTGTTATTTCTGGAATGACTGGATCGCCAAATCCCGGCTCTCTTGCATGGGCAATCAATTTTGACATAAATGGAGAAAGAAAGCAGTATTTAACTGGAAAGAAGGGAAGAACTACAAATAGATATCAAGTAAGACCAATTAGAATAGTTCGCTTGGATGGAGAACATTCCCCAACCAACAAATTATGGAAAGTTCCAAAACTCGATAGAGATTCGGACAAGGGAATAAACCAGTAGCATTAGGAATTTATAATGGTAATTCACGGATCAAGTAGAATATACACAACGAGGGGACCTCGTAACTTAGATGGGGTAACTGGTCCTACTGGTCCTGCTGGTCCAATCGGTCCAACTGGTCCAGTTGGAGAGACTGGGGGAACTGGTTCTACTGGCCCTGACGGTGTTTCTATTCTTAATGCTTCCCTTTCTTATGGACAGGATTATGCTAGAACCCAACACATCACTGGTGGGGTTAATGATTTTGAATTAGGATGTGGTAATGATGGTAAGGATCAACAGGCGCCTGTTGGTGGACATACAGGTGATGGAAGTGAGTATGGTGGTACTGGTGTAGGAAAATCACTTATTGAAATGGTAGGTGATAATTATTTAATAGTCGGTGCGCCATATGAAGATGATGGAAAGGGTGCATTGTTTGTTTATAAAAAGAATACTTCTGATTATTGGGAATATTCAACAAAATTAACTCCATCAGATGCTACAAATTGTACTGGATCATTTGGTTATATTTCAAGTGCATATAAGTTTAGCAACGATGATCTTCTAGTTGCTTCAATTGATCCCTTTGCAAATGCGGGTGACACTGGGGATAATACTGGTGCGGTTTATGTGTTTAAATATGATGATTCGGCATCTACATGGACAGAAATAAAAATAATACCAGATGATGCTCAAATCGATTCTCAGCAAGTTGCATACCGTCCAGTAATCATCGATGATGAAAATTTATTCTTTGGAGCAGCAAGGAATGATTCAAATACACACGGTGGTGCCTATACTGGATTTGATACAATTCTTTATCATTATACTAGTAGTGATGATGGGGATACATGGACAAGAAACAGAACAGCATTTCCAAAATATAATTCATACGATGATTTGAGTGGTATACCTGATATACCTGATGGTATGGTTGACTCCATTATGGGGGGTGATATTTATAATGATGGTTCTGTTCGTAGAATGATTCTTGGTTCACATTGGTCTTTTAATAATTTAAATTGTGACAAGTGTGAAGGTATATGCTGCTATAGTGGGTGGATTTCAATATGGGAAGATGCTGGATCCGGAACATGGACTAGGGTGTTTGAGGATTATGGAGATGATTATGAACTTACGGCTCAGGGAACATCGCAACTTGGAATGAGAGTCGTGATGGATGGTGATATTGCAGTAGCATCTGCGTATGGAGAACGGGATCCAGCCTATCCAGATCTGTTGTTGAATGGTGCAGTATATGTTTATAAACGAGATGTGAGTGGTACTTGGTCCAGAATACAGAAGATTCACAATCCAGAACCAGAAAGGGATTCTCAATTTGGTCATGGTGTTTATGTAAAAAGTAATATTTTAGTTGTAGGAGCATATGGTGGATCATATGAAACACCGAGTATCGACGGTGCTTGTGTTGTGGGCTTGTCTAAGTGTATAGAGAATAATGTAACTTGTTCACAATGTGAATCTTTTGAGGGCGGCATTTGGTATCCTGAACAAACCTGTGAAAATTATGATACATCGGGAACTTGTGAGGAAGGTGACGGAGGAAGAGTTGAAGTTCCCGGTAAAACTCATCTATATCAATATAATAATCAAACAGGATTTTTTGAATATATAAGCAAGATAGCAGAAATACCATATGATGGAAATGAAGAATTTGGTGAGTGTTTAGGGGGGTGCAAATCAGGAATAGATGTTGCAACAAATGGTCAAGATGTTGCAATAGGAAATGCCGGTTGGAGGACTCCTAAAGGTGTGCATGTGGGTTCTGTTCTTATTCGTGGTTCAGTAGATCCAAATGTAATCACATTTAGTCTTTCTGATGGTAGATACTTAGGAGTTACGGGGTTCCGTGGTCCTACTGGTTCGACCGCAAGTAGTTCCTTTACAATAAGCAAAACACGCGACGACTTGCACCCAGAAACATACTCCAATGTGTTTAGTTATAAAGAAGGACCAACTGCATATTTTAATACCATAACGGTAAGTGGTAAGCACATTGGAATTAGTGCAGATTCTGAAAATATTTACTTAGTAGGTGAACTCCCAAGTAATGATTTTGCTTTTATGGGAAACACTGGTGAACTCTTACACCTTTATGCTGGGATGTCTGCTGCTGGTGCGTTGAATACACATTGGGATCCAAATAATCAAAATCTTCTTGCAAGGTTGCTTTCATATCGAGAAGTATATCTTGAAAATAATAATATAACAACTGGCACAGACACACCATCGAACTCAACAACAGCAATCAAATCTGATACTCTTGAGGGTTCCTCGGTTCCCTTCACACATTTTAAAACAGTAGGCACTAGCACTTGTATTGAAAGCGGAATTCATTTGGGATTATCTGCTGATGGTTCAACTGAGATGATCCATCGTTTTGGTGAAATTTGTTTTGAAACTGGTAGAGATGAAGCAACATCTAATTTGGATTTTGGATCTTGTTGTTATTGTGAAGACAATTCAGAAGGTCCAGATCATCAAAATTGTGTTGATTATGTAACTGAAAATTATTGTGACGCAATGAGCGGTACGTTCAATGTTCTCTCATGTATAAATCGACCAGAAGGTCCAAATTGTTATGTGGGTGGTGCATGTTGTGTAAACTCTACATGTGTTGAAAGTTCTGAAGATTCTTGTGATCTTTATGATGGATTCTTTATATCGGATAGAACATGCCAACAAGTTGAAGTTGAAGGTGGTTGTCCGGATCCATGCGAAGATGTGGGTGCGTGTTGCAAAGATGGTTATTGTTTTGAAGCAACACAAATGGAGTGTGATTTTGATGGTGGTAATTGGCACATCGAACCATGTTCCGAAGTAAACTGCTGTTCTGATATTCGCATTGGTGCTTGCTGTTTGGATGAGGGGTGTTTTGAAACTACAGCCGAACTCTGTCAAACAATGCTCTCTGAAGATGATTCTACTGGTGTTTGGTGGGGGGATGGTTCTAAATGTGCTGGTCCATATTATAACACTGGTACATACGCTCCTTATAATTGTCTATTGTCGGACGGAACAATTGGAGGAACTCTGGGTGAAGGTGGACTTTGTTCAAACGGAGATCCGCCGCCATGTAATGATGAGGGAGAATATTCCTGTTTGGGTTGGAACTATGTTATTGATGACAGCCCATGTGCCCCTCCTCCAGATGGATTTGGTTATTGTGATGTAGGACAAGAATCAACCTTTGAAGATCCATGCTGTCCAAGAGGATCCTGTCCAGATACTTGTCCGAATGACTGCATAGATTGTAAGCCAGGGTGCTGTTCTAATCTGGGCGGATCGACTGATGATTCCTGTTTGGGTTCTTGTTGTCTGACTACGGTTGGGGCCCCACCCGAGGGGGGACAGATAGTTTGCATTGGTGGGGTAACAAGAACAGTATGTGAAGCGTATACAGCAGATGGTGCTTGGGAAAGCGATTATTTGCAGGGCAGTGCTTGTTTCAATGGTTGTGGTAGTCCATGTGAAATTGATGGACCTGATGATGCTGTACCTATGTGTGGTGAAGATTATAGGGCTAATTGTGGCATTAACACACAATCTTCAGGTACAATAATTCTTGCAGATGGAAGTTGCTGGGAATGCTGCTGTGATCAACTTGATGTTTTGGATGATGTTGGTGCGTGTTGTCACGGGGAAAATGGCGAACTTTGTTCTGTTCTAACATCAAATCATTGTTCTGTTGTTGAGGGTGTTTATCAAGGTGACCACACAACGTGTAATTCCAACACTTGTGCATCAGTAGAGTGTTATGAGAATGATGATTGTGATCCACCATATTGTTGTGATGGGATATGTCAGGAAACAGAATGTGGAGAATCAACCTGTTGTGGTGCGTGTTGTGGTATGTCTGTACATCCTTGGAATGGAAGTGGTTGTATATTACTGGGCAATATCGGGTGTACAGATATTAATTGTAGTAATGTTCAAGATCCGGCAAACACATGCACAGTGAATTACAATGGAGTTTGGTATGATGGAGGCGACTGTAATGCAGATGCAAGTTGCCAATCTGAAGGTGAAGATGGTGCATGTTGTTATGGTGGTATTTGTCAAAGTAGAATAAGTCAAACACATTGTGAGGATGTATTCTTTGGTGATTGGTTCTCCGGGGATTGTAACGGAAACCCGTGTTCTTATCCAGACGGTGCTTGTTGTTTGGGTGGTAATTGTGTAGAAGTGACAGAAGAAGAGTGTGCTTATGCTGATGGAATGTTCCACGGAGATTCGTCGCAATGCAGTGATGATGGGGTTTCTTGTGGAGACATCACAGGCTGCACCGACGATGCTGAATGTGTTGGAAATAATCAATGCTGTATTGATACTATCTGTCAAGAATGTACCAATCCAGACGATGTTGGTGCTTGTTGTTATGCAAATCAAATTTGTTTTACAACAACAGAGGAGTATTGTGAATGTGACGAGTGCAATGGTTCTTATGGTGGAGATGGAACTAATTGTTCTGAATTTGTGTGTGATCCGGGTGGTGTAGAGACAGGCGCTTGTTGCGCGACTGGGGGGGGTACGGAGTTAACGTGTTTTCCGAACACCATGGAGATAGATTGTAGTATGATGGATGGTGAGTGGCATGGGGCCGATTCGACTTGTGCCGATGATCCCTGTGGATTGAGCAGCGACTCAAAGTGTTGCAGGAAATGGGGAATCGGTCACAACTGTTTTGAACATGTCATCATTGTTGCGGATACATCTATCAGTGCGATTTTACCACCTGATTGTCCGAATGGGAATGATGAAATGTGGGATGCGAGTTGCTACCCACTGGGTGAGGAATGCGAAATGTGGCCTTTCCGCAATCGGTCATGGCTAGTACACCGTGGTATGTATCGGGGGGGCGCGTTGGACCGACTCGTTTATGAGGATGGGGATCATCATAATAGTATCACCCGATTTGGTCAAGATTTCAAATTAACATATGATATTGTTACATTTGGTGATGCCTTATATGATGATGTGTCGGATTCCTATGATTGGACCAATGCTTCCGAGCCAATAACAATACATTCCGGTGGACCTGGGTGGCCTTCAACCGTCTATCCTCCTTGGTGGTCCAAATACGGCGTCGGGTTTGATGATCCAAATCTCTGTGCTGGAACTATAGTTGATGAACATAGTGATTTTGTAAAGGTAATAGAACACTGCAACACCATCATTGAGGAGGATGCTGATGCAAATGATGGTGTGGAACGACAGACATTGGTTGTTCTTATATCTGATGGAATAGAACCGGATAACTTGCCAAATGACGACATTATAGATTATCTGGCTGATCCCACTAATGAAGTAAAGGGGATGTATGTTACGATTGCTTTGGCTAATGATACTGACGGTAGAGCAAACCTCAAAGAAATTGCACAAAAAACAGATGGATGGTATTATTATGCAAATTCGGCGAATGGTGACTATGCGGATTCTATTCTACCATTTATGAACAACCTTTGGGCATCTTTGAAGTCTGGTGGACAACTTGGACTTGGTGCGAGGCATAATGCCCACCCCAGTTCTATTGGGGAGGGATGGGCGTTTGAATATGATTATTGTACGACAGTAACAGCAGTGAAATGTGACACATATGATAATGGTGGGATATATCCATCATGGTCGGTGCCAACATGGCATGAAGAAGGCACATGTGAAAGTTGTGTGTTTGCTGATTATGAACATAGTTGTTGTGACGTTAATGGGGATTGTCAAAATCTTGAAGAGGATGCGTGTGATGGTAATGGTGGATCATGGAATGATTATCAAAAATGTGACTGTGGTTCTTCTTGTCCAGTTGGTGGTGCTTGCTGTTACTTGGATGCTGATGATTATACCGTCGAATGTCAGATAGTTCCCGGAGATACCGAGTGTACCTGTGATTATATAAATGAACAGGCTGATGAGACGGTTTGTTGGGATGACGGCGGCTGGTCGCCCCCCGATTACAAGGGTAATGGAACTGATTGTAGTGCGTGTGAATATCCTCCCAGCGAACTCGGCCGATGTTGGATATTAAATCCGGTGAACTGCTACACCGGATGCAGTATGAATTGGGAATGTCATAGTGATGGTCAGGGAATCTCAAAAGAGGAATGTATAATAAGAAATAACGAGTTCTTTGATGACGAAGGCAATCCGAACTCACCACCCTATGGATGTTGGTCAGGTGGGCCGCCATCAATTGACTTGCTTTGGCAGGGGAATGCAGAATGCTCCGATCCCATCCCCGGTTGGCCCGGTGTTGATCCTGAACCTGAAGACGTTACATGGCGATGCTGCGGGGCTGCAAGTGGCGGCGACTGTTATACTTGTTGTCATGCTGACCCTGATGCTCAGGGATGCTGCGTCTGCGGCGGCGTCGGCTGCCTCTCGATAGGCGCATGGTGCCCCGATGCCCCGTACAGGGTTGGAACTTATCTTGCGACGGTGGACAACGTCTCACAAACCATGGGCGGGTGGTGTGTAGAAACAATGTCTGATCTGTATGAAGTTCTGGGGGTGCCGATCGACACTCCCGCATGTGCGGGCGCAGATTTAAAAAATTGCTTGTGTCCGGCCGGAAATTGTGCCAACATTTGCTATGTTATGAAAAATATGAAAGTGCCGCACGCTGCTGGAATGGGCAATCTGTATTGTATAAACCATCATTCCTGTCCAGCAGCGGGTGGTTGTGGCGTGGACGACTGGTCGGCCGAATGATATAGTTAATGATTAATCCCGGACCCCAGCGTAAATGTAAATCCTTGATGTATTGTTCATTTAATTTTGTATAAATACTATGGGTAAAGATAGGAATTAGTATATGGTGATAATTGGAAGTAGTGCGATAAGTCCTTTGCCTGGATTTGGTCCAACGGGACCAACTGGGCCAACAGGTGCTACGGGCAATGCTCCAATATACGGGGGATCAGCAGGATTCACAGGAACAACTGGTGCAACAGGAACATATGTTGTTTCCGGACACCGCGACGAAGAATCACTTTATCTTGTTCTGTCGGATGGTAGAACTCTTGAATTTTTAGATCTAAAGGGCCCGGACGGTGCAACTGGTGGTAAAGCCGATGGTGTAACTTTAGGCTCCGGTGAGACTATACTCAGAGATGTGTTGGAAGGAATGACATTCACATTTAAAGGAATCTCTGCGTCTGGTAGTCTTGCTGCATATGGAACCAGAACAAATGCAATTGCATTTGCTGGATCTGGTCCTCCTGAAATGATTCAACTTGCTCAAACTGGTGATCAAAACAATCTAAATAATTTCACCTTTGCTTACTTGAAAGAAGCAAACATAGCGGAGTCCGCTGGTGTTACATTCGATAACAATGGAACGATGGTATTCGGTACTGGTCCTTCTGGGATTTATAGAGATTCCATTACATTCGATCCAGAAGAAATAATAATACAAGTTCCTCCTGTAGACAGAAACGAAATTGTTACAATCTATGGACACGAATGTATCGGAGATTGTGGTCAGACTGCTGGTATGGGGGTAGGAATTCAGTTAGCAGTAACCGCAGGTTCTATCTACGAAGTACAAACACCAATTGGTATTGCTGGTATCACTGGTAGTTTTAAAGATGATGAACTTTTTGGATTTTCTATGATTCTCCACGGAAACAATGTTTGGGAATTACCAGACAATGTTTTATACAGTCAAGACAATAATGCATTTTCTTGCGGCACAGATATAATGAATCTCATCACACATGATGGGGGTATCAAATGGTACGCTACTATAACTTCTTCTGGTTATGGAGTTAGTGATTGTGGTGATGGTGGACCAAATGTATTTGGTTCTTGTTGTTACGAAAAAGATGATGAGAGTAAAGCGTGTGTGGAATATACAACAGAACAAGAATGCGACGAATTATATAATTCCACATTCCATCCTCTCTCTGATTGTAGCAATTGTGAGCAAGAATTTGGTGGAATTTGCTGTAGTCAAGGTAACGACGATGATCCAGTTGGTAACTGTATATCTGGAGTCAGTAGAGAAGAGTGCGAATATTTCAATGGACAGTTCTACACGCACTACTACTATGTCGAAAAAGATCCAGTGAATGATATTTTCCAAATGCAAGAGTTGGATGAGCCTATGGTAATTGAATGTGGTGGCCACCTTCCTTGCTATTCGATTGTAGATGGAATGCAAGAACCTGCTGGAATAACATGGTCATGTATGGAAAATGCTGGAAGCATTATAGGATTTGATGGTATTCCTAATAACCTATGTGTTGGGAGCAACTGTAATAATTTTGTAGCGTGTTGTAAAAATGGATCTTGTATAGGTGATTCTTCTGGTATTGGAAAGTATGGTCCAATGTCCGCAGTTGTGTGTCGTTATATTCGCGGTGGTGTTCCGGTAGCAGGACAGTGTGGGGAAGTTGAATGTTGCGACGAAACCATCTACGAAGGTGCATGTTGCATTAAAGATCACCCCATATTTGGTGAAACATGCATACAAACAACGTATTATAAATGTCTAAATGGATTTGAATATTTTGATGGTGGTGAAAGTTTCCAAATCTCTGGTGGTGTTTTCATGGGACCAAACACCAAATGTGAAGATATAAACTGCTGCTTTGGTGGGGATAATCCTGTAGGATCTTTTTGTGAAGATAACTCCGATTGTGAAAGTCTTTGTTGTGTAGAAAATTCATGCAGTCCCGCGGCAGAGTGTCTTGAATGTTTAGACGGTAGCGATTGTCCATCTTCTGGGTGTTGTTTGAATAATATTTGTATGGAAGATCCTTCGGCGTGCGATTGCATGTCCGATGCAGATTGTCCGGGGCCTTGTAATAAATGTGTCAGTGGTTCTTGTGTTTTTGATGACTGTGAAGATTGTTATTGTGTTCTAGATAGTCAATGCACAGGATCCTGTGGAACTGGTTCTTGTTGTGTTGATGGATCATGCACCAATGATTGTGATGGTGGTAATCCTCTTGGTAATCCACCACCACCGGGTGGTGGTAATCCATCACCACCACCCAGATATCAAAATAATGATAGTTCAATATTGTCGAATATGATCTTATTCGACCATATAAACACAATATCTGAGGGAAATTCGCATCTACATATGATAGACAATGTACTATCGAGTACAAAGCGAGTTCTTCTTCCAAATGGAGAATGTGTTTGGATGGAGTACGACGAACACAAAGGCGGGTGTCCATATCCAGAGTGCCCTAATAAATAGAGAAACCATATGAGTCTTCAATTTAGAACAAGAATAAACACACCCATTTCTACCGACGGCGGCGACGGTGGTGGGGAACCCACCACAATGGGTGCATGTTGTTATGCACCCAGCACAGAAAATCCTAATAGTGATCCGGTGGAAGCATCTTATTATGATTGCTTAGGTAATAATGGATATTTTCAAACAATACCAGATGGTCAAGAACTTGAAGATATCACATGTCCCGATTTAGGTTCATTGGGTTGTTGTTGTTCTTGTAGTTATGTTGACGATTTTGATGACTATCTCCAAAATCAACAAACCTATACGGGTGGCGTTAGAGATGTAACTTTTTGTGAATGTAATACGTTGGGTGGTGTGTGGTCAGAAGGACAACTTTGTGAAGACATAGATGTATTTGGTTTGTGTACAGACGGGGGCGGTATCAACGATGATGTTCGTATTCCACAAGCATGTTGTCATGATGATACTTGCGATAATGTTTGCTCTGTTCAAGAATGTGCGGATCTTATTGTTGATGATCCAGAAGGCACTTTGATTTCTTTTGCTACTTGTAATTATCCTGTAGGAAACCATCCGGTAGCAGAATGTGGAACAGATCCTGCAATGAGAAGAATGGGTGAACGTGACAGACTTACTAATATAATGGTTGCAACCACACCACCGACTAAGAAAGATAGAGATGAAATGTACAAAGGAAAGGTAAATCAAGAACAGAATCAATCTTGCTGTATATACGAACAAAACAATGAAGTAAAATGTTCCCAGTTAACAAAAACACAATGTACAATTAAAGGCGGCGTATGGGGTGGATTAGATGGTGCTGGACAATCAGTAGATTGTGATTCTACCATAGCAGAACATTTCAAGAACATAGTACAAAATGATGGGAAAATTGATTCTTCTTATGTTGATGGATGGGAACTAGGACAAGATATATTTGATGGTGGAAGATTTGCAGGTGTGTTTAATTCAAGCACAAACACCTTTGGTTCTGGTAGTATATGTTTGGGAAACAGAAAAACAGGAATAGCAAAAGATTATATTTCTGAATCGACCATGAATGTTGATCCATCTTTTAGTAGTACCAAATATGCAGTAATTGTTTCAGCAGAAGACATTCATCAGGTGTTTGATGTTGATGCTGGTTCTGGAATTAAACAAAATAAAATAAAAAATGCATCTTACTGTGACACCCTCAGAAACAAAAGAATATTTTCTTCCTCTATTATACAACGACTGATATCTGTCAACGATTCCCAGTATGTTAAATGGTCAATACCTTCTCTTGATTGTCTATCCTTCATGCAACGGAACATGCTCACTGATGAATTTAAAAGAAATTCAATAAAGAATCAAAGTCCAAGAAGTAAATTTGTTCCCATGACAGAAAGATATTATTGGAGTTCTACTCCATATGATATGATGATGATTGAGAGTGATATGGAAGATGTTGTATATTTCTACACTCAGTTATTTAGAGAAACAGTAAGCGATAAAACCGAATCGTTCGTGAAGGTTTCCCCATATAATATCAAACTACATGCAAGGGCAGTTTGGGTAATTCCAATTAAATAGGGAAAACTTCTTGCATTTGTGAATAGAAAGAAGTATAATTATTGCTTCTTAGGAGATTTTATTATGACAGACGAGAGTAAAGATCAAGAAAAAACACAATTTCGGAAAGTCCCGGCTGATCCGAACCAGAGAGGATTGAAAAAGAAACTGAGCATGATTCAAAATTTTGCCTCTTCTTTAGCATCTCGTAATTTCAATAATAATAAAATAAATAAACCAATCAAACAACTTCGTGTTTTGAGTTGTTTTGGTAATGAAAATTCAGGTGGAATTCTACCTCCATGTGAACACCTAATGAACAGTAAAACTGGAGAAGGTAAACACTATTGTGGTGCATGTGGATGTGGTGATAAAAGTAGGACATGGTTAGTGTCTGAATCTGATGAATATAGCAAATTAGATTATCCTAAAGTAGCATGTCCTCTCAGTATGCCTGGTTTTTCTAATTATATTATTAGCACAGATGATGAAGCAGAAGAGCCGGTAACTCGAAAATATTATATTGAAAATGTAAATATTAAGGATGTCACTAAGGTAGATGTGGTAGTTGGGGAAGAAAAGCCAGAAGAAAAGCCAAAAGACGAATCCTGAAAAATGTCCTCAAACTCCTGATGCCTTTATACATATAAGAAAAGCATCAGGAGTTTTTTTATGGCAATACCAACCTCTAGAGATGAATTGATTGACTATTCTCTAAGGAAACTAGGCGCCCCAGTTGTAGAGATCAATGTTGATAGACAACAGTGTGAAGATAGATTAGACGAGGCTCTAGAATTATTCTCAGAGAGACATTTTGATGGTGCAGAAAAAGCATATTTCAAATATAAGATAACTCAAGACACTAAGAATAATCTCTATATTAGTACAGATTCATTGGGAACGGTGAATGGTATTACTGGTGATGGTCCTACTGGTAAGGATATCTTGAGTGTCGTTAAGATATTCCAGTTTGGTGACTTTACAAATATCAACATGTTTGATGTTCGTTATCAAATGGCATTATCAGATTATTTTGGAATCAACCGTGGGCTTGGATATGCAAGTTCAATGGGTATTGCGAGATATGATTCTACCAAAAGATACATCAATATGATTCAAGATTTCTTTCAACCAGAAAAGAGAATCAGATTCAACAAAGTATCAAACAAAATCCATCTAGATTTCCCAGAAGCAGATATGGCAGTGGGTGATTATCTTATTCTTGAAACATTCGTGAAGATCCCATCCACTACGTTCTCTGAAATATTCAATGATGTTTGGTTAAAGAAATACGCCACGGCTCTCATTAAAAAACAATGGGGTTCAAATATGTCCAAGTTCGAGGGGATTCAAATGCCGGGTGGTGTTTCTCTTCGGGGTGGAGAAATATCAGCAGAAGCAAACGAAGAAATTCAAAGACTAGAAGAACAGTTGCAAACAACATACGAACTTCCAATTGATTTTAATGTAGGTTAAGCAAAATGGCTCGAAATCCGTATTTCAAAGACTATAGCGGCGAACAGAACGTCGTAGAAGATCTCACCATTGAAACTATTAAAGCAATGGGTAGGGATATGGTTTATATTCCTAGAACACTTGTGGACGAAGACAAGTTATTCGGTGAAGATACTATTTCTAAATTTGATGATGGTTATCAATTAGAAATGTATATTGCGAGTGTTGATGGATTTGAAGGTGAGGGTGATATTCTCTCTAAATTTGGTATTGAAATACGAGACAAAATGCAACTCATTGTTTCCCGTAAAAGATTCGAGGAAACTGTGGGAATATATGAAGAGATAACACGACCTAGGGAAGGTGATTTGATTTATTTTCCTCTCAGTAAAACTCTCTTTGAAATTAATTTCGTCGAACATGAAAACCCATTCTACCAATTAGGTAAATTGTTTACTTATAGATTATCATGTGAGGTATTCACCTATAGTCAAGAAGAGATTGATACGGGATACACGGACATTGATGTTGTAGAAAGTAACGTGAAGAAATTCGCAGTTGAGTTTGATCTAGGAACGAGAGTAAGTGATGTTGCATCTACAAACTTCTTTGAGGGGGAAACTGTGTTTCAGGTTTCTGGAATCACTGGCGCTAGTTCCCTTCTTGCTAACGCAACCGCTACAGCAGTTGCAACAGATTGGGCATCTTCTACCACAAAACTCACCCTCACAAACATTGTCGGTACGGTTTCTACTTCTACTGGACAGACAATCAAAGGCGCGGTGTCTGGTGCAGAGTATGAAATTAACAGCAGCACCACCACTACCCTCATTGTTCCCCATGAAACACAAGATGATGCACCAATGGGCGATAATGAAAATCTAGAATTGTTCCGAGATCAAGATGATATATTTGACTTCACGGATACAGATCCGTTTAGTGAGGGGAACTTCTGATGTTTACGCAATTCTACAATGAAGCATTACGAAAACTCGTTATTGGGTTTGGTTCTCTTTTCAATGATATTCGAGTGGTTCGTAAAAATGCAGATGGAACAACAAAGGAAACCATCCGAGTTCCTTTGTCATATGGTCCCAAGGAAAAGTTTATCCGGAGGATTCAAGAACAAAGTAGCATCTCAGATCCAACCAAAACTCTTATAACTCTTCCAAGGCTTGGATTTGATATTACTAGTTTTGCATATGATTCTACTAGAAAAACGAATAAACTTCGTGTAACTTCTGCAACAAGCACTGATGGTATTTCTGCTCCTTGGAATTATTCAGAAGTTCCATATAACATTTCATTTGGGTTATATGCATTTACCAGAAATCAAGATGACAATCTACAGATACTTGAACAGATTCTTCCATACTTCACACCCGAATTTATAGTAACATTCAAAATGAATGATGTGAATACAAAGGTAGATGTTCCTATTATTCTGAATGGTGTAAATAGTACAGAAGAATATGAAGGTGATTTTGATACTCGAAGAAACATAACTTCTGCTCTGGAATTTACAGCAAAGTCATATATCTATGGACCCACCAAGACTTCTAAGGTTATTCTTACTTCTGAGGTGGATATACATGGTTCAAACTTTGATGGTTTGGTATCGGACGCTCACGATCTTCGTATTGGTATAACAGGTGGATTCACGGGCGAAGGATACACCGCAGGAAACAGAATTTATGGTGAGTTCTATTATGAGTGATAAGAAAAGCGTTGACGAGAAATTGTCAGAAGCATTAGATACTGAATTTGAATCAGAAGAAAAACAAATAGAGAGCAAAAGAAAAGTTACACAGATTCAAGTTAATGCACCTGATAGTGAAAAAGACTATTGGTTGGTTCGTCGAAACATGAAAGAACTCATCTCTACCGGCGAAGATGCAATAGAAGGTATTCTTAGAGTTGCACTAGACAGTGATGCACCAAGAGCATATGAAGTTGCTGCTCAGATGATTAAGACGGTTTCTGAAGCGAATAAAGATCTCATTGATCTCCATCATAAAATGAAGACGATCAATAAAGAAGAGGTCAATATTCACAACACAACCAACAACTCTTTGTATATCGGTTCTACTAAAGAACTACAGAATCTCATCAATACTGAACGAAGTACTAATAAAAAGAAAGTAGAAGGTAAACATGATGTGATTGATGCAGAGGTGGTAGACAATGACGCTTAAACAAGATGGATATATGGGAAACCCCAACCTCAAACCAACTGGGGTTGAGATGGAATTCACAAAAGAGCAAGTCAAAGAATACATCAAGTGTTCTCAAGATCCAGTCTACTTCATACGAAATTATGTAAAAATTGTTTCCTTGGATGAGGGACTTGTTCCTTTTAGTATGTACGATTTCCAAGAAGAAATGGTAAACGTTATTCATAATAATCGTTTCTTTATTGGTAAGTTGCCGAGACAGACTGGTAAATCAACGACTATGATTTCATATCTCCTTCATTATGTTCTGTTCAACCAGAGCATGAGTGTTGCAGTACTTGCAAATAAGCAGGCTGTGTCTCGGGATATCTTGGGACGACTCCAACTTGCATACGAATATCTTCCTCTTTGGCTCCAACAAGGAATTATTGCATGGAACAAAGGAAGCATTGAATTAGAGAATGGTTCTAAGATTCTTGCATCTTCCACATCTGCATCTGCAATTCGTGGTGGTTCATATAACGTAATTCTACTTGACGAATTTGCTCACGTTTCTAGCACTATTGCGGATGAGTTTTTCAATTCAGTATATCCTACCATTACTTCTGGTAGTGATACCAAAGTGATTATGATTTCAACACCCAACGGGTTGAACATGTTCTATTATTACTGGCAGGGTGCAACCAAAAAGACAGGTGAGCCTGGTAAAAATGATTATGTTCCATTTGAAGTCCACTGGAGTCAAGTGCCCGGTAGAGATGAAAAATGGAAAGAGGGAATCATCAAGAACACCTCTCAGCAACAATTTGAACAGGAAATGGAATGTTCTTTCCTTGGAAGCCAAAATACCTTGATTAACTCTTCAAAACTCAAAATTTTGAATTGGACAGAACCCAGTGCTAAAAATGCAGATGGTTTGTGGATATACGAAAAACCAAAAGAAGATAGACAATATTATATCACTGTAGATACTGCGCGTGGTCAAGGAAAAGACTATAGTGCATTTCTTGTTTTTGATACTACAGAACTACCTTATAAGATTGTTGCGAAGTATAGAAACAACACAGTGTCTCCTATGGTATACCCTACAGTAATATCAACTGTTGCTAAAAATTACAATAATGCATACATCTTGGTTGAAATCAATGACATCGGTGGACAAGTTGCAGACATCTTGCATCAAGACTTGGAGTATGAAAATGTCATGATGACTGTATATAAAGGTAGAGCAGGTCAAACAATAAACGGTGGTTTTGGTACTACAGGAAAATCTCAATCACAGTTGGGTGTTCGTACTACAGGTCCAGTGAAGAAACTTGGATGTTCTGTCCTGAAGAGTCTCATCGAAGAAGATAAACTTCTTATAGAAGATGTTGATATAGTCAATGAACTTGTAAGTTTTGTTGCAAAAAGGAATTCGTTTGAAGCAGATGACGGACACACAGACGACTTGGCGATGTGTTTGGTATTGTTTGCATGGTTGACAAGACAGGAATATTTCAAATCAATTACAGAAACTGATGTTAGAACAGGCATATATAAAGAAGAAATTGAGAAAATGGAAGAAAATATGGTTCCGTTTGGGTTTGTTGTGGACGGAACAAATGAAGAAGATGGAGAATGGGACGGTGAAGACCGGTGGTTCTCTTTTTGACCAAAAAACATAAAAGTATAAATATCTCCGAACAAATGATATATTTTTGATATGTTATTCCCTTTATAACATACCTGAAAAATAATTAGCCCGTACAGGAGAATAAAACAATGGCAAGAGCAAACGTCACAGTTGTAATTGATGATCAGAGTTATGTTATCCCCGGTTCAGAATCTGGATCGTTAACTAGAGCAGGATTCCCATCCCAGTTCCGTTTACTCCAGATGGTAGGTAACACGGCGGACCGTAAAAGAGGATACATGGAAATCGGCAGTCTTGGTGAGTGGATTGATCGTCTCACAAACGCAGAGCCAGTCACGGCTACCGAGACACCAGATGGTGGGAACCACGCCACTAATTTGCCCGGTGGTACTGGTTCCAGATGGCCACAGGGCCCTACCGGAGAGTGGAAGAACGAATGGTGGGCATGTCACAACTATCTACAATACGGTGGTGTATTGGTAGTTGGTGGTACTGGTGAAGATTTCAACACATCGAGTGGATATGATACCCTCAAGGATAAACAAATTCCATTAGATATTGTCTTTAGTGCAACAGGAGATCAGGCAGCGGTCAGTACCATTGCAGCACATAGAGGAGACTGTGTTGCTGTCCTTCCAGACAGCACATTTGGTTTGAATGCAGACAGCGCGAACTATACTGGTAACCAAGGTGAATTTAGTATCTCTGTGTTTGGTATGAAGAAGCATCTCAATGTAAGAAGGAATATGAACGAGAACGATCAGGTTGGTTTGGGTTCCTTTATCCAGACAAACTGTGCAGCAGATGTTGCTGGTTGTATTGCAAGAACTGATAAACTCGCAGATCCATGGTATTCACCAGCAGGTTTCAAACGAGGAAGAATTCTTGATGTTGTTGGTCTTATAGACAATCCAACTGATGGTCAAATGGATACAATGTATGATGCAGGAATCAACCCCGTTGTTACATTCCCCGGTGAAGGTACAGTCCTCTTTGGTG
>Ga0080013_1000557_pt1 | contig 52793 bp, 54 predicted proteins | sample ETNvirenome_6_85_FD_69236 | JGI IMG/M metagenome (GOLD analysis project Ga0080013, IMG submission 69236) | Marine viral communities from the Pacific Ocean - ETNP_6_85 (SPADES assembly) (version 2) | ecosystem: Environmental > Aquatic > Marine > Oceanic | place: Pacific Ocean | collected 2013-06-19
TTAATGGCACAGGATTACAACCCCGACCTCAGTGCTTCTTTTGACGCGCTGCAAAGGCCGATGCCCCATCCAGAGCACCCTGACGGGTCTATTGTGGGGGACATGGATGTAGGCACCAACCCCTCTGAAAACCCTGAACTCCTGCACCGCCCCCATGCGTTCGCGCTAATGCACGGCGAAGACGGGGCCAAGGTTGCGTTCGGGCAGTTGCTTTGGAGGATTGATACAATTATAATACAGCTTTCTTCGGTAGCTGGGCCTTCGTCCACCGCCAGCGTGGAAGGGGCAGGGCAAGACGCCATTAGTGTGTTTAACATAGAAGTTCCCACGATAGGTGCCGCAGGCGGGGAGTCCATGAGTGCGGGGATTAACTTTAACGACAACGATAAAAAATACCACGAGCTAGGCGAGTATGGGGATGTATATCTTTATTGGACTACAGATCTTGACGCGGAAGCTATGGCAGATCGTGTAGATGCTTGCTGGGTGCAAGTGGGGGGCGATCCCGCTGAAGACGAGTTAGATGCTGTGGACGCAACAAGCAGCCAAACTGGGTTTGATAGAACAGATGATACGACAGGTAATTTTTGTCCCACCGAGGCCCAAAAAGTAGGGACTTACCGCGTGAAATTAGGGACCGTAAATGAAGATGAACAGGTCATACAAGATCATTCGTCCGATGTGTTCTGGTCTATCACTCTCTTGAAACGGGTGGGGGGTCATGCTTGCACGTTCCCTGATTAGTGAAGTGTTCACGCAGTTTATTTATGTCTGGGTTGTTTATTCACCCTCCTAGTTTGTTTTCATTTTCTCCAAATGATTTTCTCCGTTTGGCTTCTTTCTTAAAGGGGGAACCTAACCACTCAGCACGGCGTATGTTTAATCGCGGTGTGCCGTTCTGTAGTCTTCCCTTCCTCCGGTTGCAGAAAATTTCTTCTGAATTTTACAGGGTGTGTCATCACGATGGTAGGCACCGAGCGATTGTTCTACGGGACAACGGCTACGAGACCATGCCCGTGAGGCTTTATTCACCTAAAGGATTAGCTTTCCCCGCCCACATAAAAGCACAGGAAAACGCAGAAGACCCCGAATTCACGATCCCCCTGCCCCCACGACTTGACCCTTAAACCCCTATTTGTTAATTTGAGTTATGGCCACACTGACTGTGAATGGGGTGGAAGATGCCCTCTTGGAAATCTGTGGTTCCAAGGGAGCTAACTCCGCACAATTCCTAAAAGAATTGAATCTGGCCCTGCCTCGGCTCCACAACATGGGCCTCTGGCGCGATCTGGTTTTTGAATACACGATCAGCACCACGGACGGGACGTTCACGCTACCCGATTATGCTGAGTCTGTAATATCAGCCCTTGTTGATAACGACCCCGAACGGGTCCGCGCCCAATTCCATGATTACAGCCTTGTGGGACGTAATGACGATGGGAACACCCTGTCTGCTTTCGGGATCGTAGACGATGGCTACGCCCCGACCGTTAATGAACTACCCTCGTCCGATGATTTTACAGGCTACCAGATAGCGGCGTACCCCGTGTTCCCGAACGTAGCCTTACCCTCTGTGTCTGGGTCAGCTAATATTGTTGTGTTGTATGAGGTTCTGGCGGGGCAGAAGACTGGGGATATAAGCTGTGATGGTTCGGCGGATGATAGTTTGAGCGACACGGATGTCCAGAATGTGACTGAGATTCGCGTAGCAGGCGACGACCTTACGGCAGATGTTGATATTGTTGCCGTCCCACGCGGCTACACAACAGACCCCACCCTTACTCTTTCGGGAACGACCATCACGCAGTCAGGAACAGTGATTACTGTTCCTGTTACGGATGCCTCTGATGTGGTTGTGGGGGATATAATTTCCCTGACTGGGTGGCCTGTGTCTTTGCCGGGTTACGTTTACCCGAATACTGAATACCGCGTTACGGGGGTAGACACGGACAACGATAAGGTCTACCTCTACCGCACCACGGATTCTGAAACTTGGACAGCAGATGGTGACAGCAAGATCATCCATTACCCCGTCCTGAGACTGGCCACCGTCCGCGAACCGGATTATGTGGCCCGTTATCGTAGATTCCGTATCGCAAACAGCAACAGCCAGAAGGTCACCATGCGCCTGTTGCTTAAACGGAAATTCAAGAAACTACTTGATAGCACGAGCGTCATTTACCTATCCAGCTTGAGTGCAATCAAGCACGCCATGCTGGGCAATACCGCCGAAGATAATGCGGACCTCGAACGCGCCAATTACCATTGGGGTGTTTGTCGCGCCATTCTCGATGAGCAGCTTGATGCCCACCGTGGTGCTGCCAAACCCACTGTTAAATTTGATCCTTCCGGTGTAGGAGCCTACACCAGCAACATGATGTAACCCCTAATCTAATGATCCAATATATCACCGAAAACAAAGAAGAACTGCTGCAAATCGTGGCCAGCGTAATTGCTGTGGCCTCACTCATTGCAACCATGACCCCTAATGAATCCGACAACATTTGGGTGAATCGCATAAATCGCGTGGTGTCGTGGCTAGCCCTGAATGTGGGCCGTGCGAAATCTAAGTGAAGCTTTTTTTCCAACTGCTGACTGCTGCGCTCCATGCCTACATCGAACACATCAGGCTTCAAAGAGACAGGCACCTCGACGCTCTTGAAGATCGCATTGATGCACTGGCCGCTGGCGGTTCTCCCGCTGACAAGCTGCGGCTGGAACGAGTTGCCAAACGCCTCAAGCGCGAACGCGAGCGCCCTATACGATCCCCCGACAGTGACCCTTAAAGAGGGTAAGGTCTACGAGTTTTGTGAGGGCAGTCTGGTGGGGCGCAAAGAGCACAAATTCCATTCGGATTACAGTTACCGGAGGGCCGTGATCATCGGGGAGAAATGATAAACCCCCGATTCATAGACTCGGTAGTCGGCATGGCGGCTCCCACGCTGGGTCTCATTACAAGTATGCAGGAGCAGTTTGAATACTGGCTCCGTGTTGGGTCACTACTTGTGGGCATCACTGTGGGACTCGTGTCCCTGTATCGCGTCATAAAGAAATGAAGATTGGACTATGTGTGGGCCACAGCCGCTTGGGGGACCAAGGGGCCTACACGCATGGGGAATATGTTGTCAGCGAGTGGGACTTTAACCGCGACCTTGTGCGCCGTATTGGGCATGTACTAAGCAACAGTCATGGATGGGCCAGTGGCAATAACTACGTCATCTACGACAAATACCCCGCGCAGAGCTACACCGGAGCGATCAACTATATTGCCCGAACGATGCGCGAAGACGAGGTCACTGCGGCGATTGAGTTGCACTTTAATTCCGCCAGCCCGTCTGCCAAGGGGCACGAGTGGCTGTATTGGCCCTCAAGTTCGGGCGGTAAGCGGCTAGCCACGGCGCTACGCGATTCGATGGAAGAGTCTTATCCTGATATGGCCTCACGGGGTATAAAGGCACGCGGCCCCCGTCAGCGGGGGTCCGCTTTCTTACGTAAGACACATTGCCCCGCCGTTATCGCGGAACCTTTCTTTGGGTCTAACGAAGCCGAATGGCGGATGATCAACGATAGCCGCGATAAACTGGCGGGGGTCTATGCCCACGCCCTCATCAAGTTTACCGGAGGATGAAAGTCCCCCAAAGCATAACTATGGCTGGGGTCCGAGTTCGGATTCAGTTCAGGGACTTGGGGGATGATGATTGCTATGGGGCTTACTCTCATCGGCGCAAACTCATCACGATTGACAAGGCCCTCAAGGGTAAAGATCTACACGACACGATCCGTCACGAGATGCTCCACGCGGCTTTAGGTATTTCAGGGCTCTCGTTTTGTGAGACCTACGAAGAAGAGGCCATAGTGAGGTGCATGGACGAGATCTATTTTCCTGCGTGGGAAAGATTCATTAAACGGTTTCAAGCGATTTGAGCAAATGCCCTAAGTAATCATAGATGAAGAAAAAACTGCCCCGTCAGTTTTCCAAGGAGCGGATTAGCAAGTTCATTGTGTTCACTCCCCATTCCGAAAACGTAAAACAGGCTTTTGAGCGGAGCCAGAAGCTAGGCGTGTTGCCTAATTCATTCACCAAGGGTGGTGGACGCATGACTGGCTTCCTTGGGGAGATCGCATTTGAGTTGCTACATCCTGAATCCACTTATGTGGGGGGCCGTTGCTACAGCTACGATTACGAGATCGGGAAGAAAACAATAGACATAAAATCCAAGACTTGCACCAGTAAGCCCTTGCCGCATTACACAGCTTCTGTGAATTGCCCCAAGCGCAAGAAGCCACAGGCGGGGTATTACTATTTTGTCAGGGTTCTGAAGGATTATTCAAAAGTTTGGCTTCTTGGCTGGATCAGCACCAAGAAATTATTGGAACAGGGAGAATACAAATTCCGTGGAGATCCGGACGAGTATGGGTTCACCTACAAGGTGGACGGCTACCACGTTCCCATCAAAGACCTTCGCTCTGCCGCCAGTCTTTGATTTTGGCTGCACGGGCCTTTAACTTCCGGAGGACGGTTTCCAGCCTGCTTCGTTCCCGTGTGTAGTGGTGGATCTTGTTGGTCAACAGACGGTAATCGTCTCGCGTAAATTGGATGTGCGCTTCCACACTTTCCAGATCATCGTGGGTTTCTTCTTCTTCTTCCGATTTTCCCGACATTTGTTTATTTAAGGAGAAGATTTAGAAATGTCAAATCTTTCCTCCACGCTGATAACCCACACTTTTCCGCCTCCTTTGCCCGAAGAATGCACGGGGCGTATGTTTTTGTTAGCCTTACCCGCTTCCTCCAAGGTGGACATCCCCCTCCGGACGAACTCCAGATTGTTACTCATGCCCACGCTGCGCCCACTATTCATGTCGTGGAGCGTGACTTGAAATTCTGTCAGCGTCCCTTCCCAATATGTCATTTTTGGGTCTAGGTCCCTGCAACGCTTGGAGAATATCTCGACTAGTTCCGCTACTGCCGAGCGGCTTGAATTATCGTAGGCCGCAGATGCCACAGAGGCATCAATAAAGCTGGCGATCCCGAATCTTCCGTAGTTCTCGACCTCCTGTGGCGGGGTCCAGTCCCTGAGCCACTTGGCCAAGAAGGGGAGTTCCTCGATGATGGTCGCCTCCAGCTTCATGTTTGGGGGGAAGTCGCTGGTCGCGCCGTCCCGCACGCGCAGCGCCATGAGCTTGTCGCGGTTACTGCTATCCAGCGCAGGGATGACGGACAGGCTGTTTGCGTCCATGTTCAGTGACAGGATAACGCGCCCAGACCACGGAATTGAGATTGAGTCCGCATACTTAGCCATGTATTCGATTCTCGGGTTGGCTACGGCGCGTTTAATTAGCTCTGTTGCCTTCCTTTGGTCCTGAAATGAACTTGCACTGGTCGTATCGTCAATGACCCATGCGGCCACCCGACCGAGATCCTTGTTGAACTTGGTATGGCCTGACAGGTAATCCGAGGCGTCAGAGAATCCACCTACCAGTCCGGAGATAACCCTGTTTGACAAAAGTGACTTACCTTTTCCGGTGGGGCCTACCAGAATCAGTGCCTGTCCTTGGTAGGGTTGCTTCTCCAGCACGGCGGCGTAGAACCGTTTGAGCCACGCAAAGAAATAGTCGATGGTTGGTTGGGGCGTTGAGTCCTCAAACAACTGGTGCAGCCAGTCGTGGAGGAAGGGCCAGTTCTTTGGGTCACCGTCACTGGCGGGTTCGACAGGTTCGATAGTGGAAGTATTAAGAATCCGGTTACCGTTGCACTCCACTACTCGCTCACTGGAAAATATGACAGGTGCAATCTCGCTGATCCGGTTCTGGTTACTGATGACCAGTATGGCGGCTTCCACTTCCGAGAGGGTTTGTCCTTTCTTGAGCCGCATGGAGAAACCCATCTGCCTTAGCTCCAAGACGAGTTGTTCCCGTGGGATCTGCACAGCGGTCCCGAACAGCAACTTGAAGAAGGTTCGTCCGTTGAACCAGTATTCATCCAGCAGGTTTCCCATCTTCTGCTGTTCGTATTCTTCCACGAACTTGGGGCCAAGAATGTCGCGCCAGCTAAGGAACCCTTTGCCTGCCCTGTCCGAGTAGCAGATCATGCCGTCCTCTGTTACCTGACAACCTTCCCTGTCGATCCCGTCATCCACCCAGAAGAGTGGCCCCCTTGTGCCGACTTCAAAATCACCCACCCACCTGTTGGGGAACCGTCCCTCAATTTCGGCAGCGACCACATCAATAGGGATGGATGTGTCATTTGTTTGCGGGGGCTGCTCTGCTGCTGCTTTCAACAGGGCCGTCTGGACAACGCTGGCTGGGATTGGCGTTCCTATTTTTGTCCAGTCTTCCCCTAATTCAAAATACTGGGATGCCTTTAAGGATGTAGAGTCAAACCCCGCAAGCACCCTGTCGAGTTTAAGGGTGCTTTTCATATTCTTCATAAAGAGGTCAAACATCTGCGGGGAGATGGGCAAACCCTCTTCAAATTCCCAGACCAGTCGAATGTAACCAGACTGTGTTTTAGACCGCCATGTTGGTAGACACTTTGTGCATACGAGTTTTATGTCCAAGTCCACCCTGCCCCACTGCACGGGGGCGTCATAGTCTGCAACTACACCGTAAATACAATTAGGTGGGTTGTCCCCTGCCACCCGCTCGGAGGGGGCGTCCCCTTCAACCATGCTGTAGAACACATGGTCCGTGGTCTTGTTGGCGCACCACGACCTGTAATCTGCCTTCTTGCTAAACTTAGGTTTTACTTTTTTGATTAAGGATAGGTCGTTAGTCTTTTGAGTTTTGTTGTCTCTAAGGTTCTTAATATATCTATATGTAATCATTTTTCGTATCTCGTAAGTATTGCCCCCTCGGCAGCAAGTGGAAGGTCAATCCACTCAGGAGGCTGCGACATGATCTCCACAACCTCCTTGTAAACCTTCTCTGCGTCCTGTGCGTCAGCCTCGATCACCATTTCATCGTGGACATGGAACACGATATTGTGCCCCGCACTGCTGACGCGCAGTAGCATGTCACTGAATATATCCCGCGCCAGTGCTTGAGAAGCATTTTCCGCGATCAGCCCACCCCACAGCTTGATGGGGATCTTCTTCCCGTGCCTTGGCAGGAGGGCCGTTTCCTTGAAGTCGTCCCCCCGCTTGATTATTCCGTAGTCTAATACCCTTCCGCTTGGCAAGGTAACAGTGAATGGCTTCTTGAGGGCAAGGCTGCCTTTGATGTCCGAGTTGTATTTGGCCCACAGTCTGGTCACCGTAGGCATAGAATTCCGGTAAATGTTTACGGATAGGTCCGCTTCACGCTGGGTCATACCCGACATCTCCCTGAAGCGGTTTTTACCTGCTCCGTAACCGCATCCGAGAACCATCTGTTTAACCTTGTGCCTTAGTGCTGGGTTGTTCTTCTTTAGAGGGCCAGCCACCTCGCTCCACATTTTAAACCGGATGGCGAAGGCTTCATAAATATCATCCACGCTGGCGATCTCTTCCAGCATCCCACCATCCCCCGCCAGCCAGCACAGGGTGCGGACTTCGATCTGGCTGAGATCCACCACCACAAGACGGTTGCTTTCCTCAGTGGCGATCAAGTGCCGCAGGTTGACCCCAAACATTTCACTACGGGGCAAGTTCTGAAGGTTCAGGTTCCCGCCCGACCCGCTGAAGCGGCCAGTATGTGCTCCGAAATACATGATGCCGCCGTAGTATCGGTTGTCTGGCATCGTCGCGTAATCAAAAGATTCTATTTTCTTCTTTAGGGCATTGATGCGCCTCCAGTTTTTGACCGCCCCGACCCACGGATATGTTACCGAATGGGTGTCTATCCACTTCTGCGACTCCTCGTTACTGGCCGCGAGACTGGCGGGTGGCTCCAGATCAACCTTGCGGCATTCGTCATTGAACGCTGCCCTGCTCAACAGGGGCCGTTCCCCGTTCCAAGGGATGGATTGCTCCACCTTGAACTGGGTTGCCCTGATGCTCTCCAGTTGCTTTTGCAGCAGAACAATGTCTATGGGGATGCCCCCCTGCACAATCTTCCGGTTCAGCAGGCTGATAGCCCGTTCTGTTTCAGGCCATTGCTTGTTGTGCTTGAGCCAGAGTTCAAGGCACAGCTCGGAATCCTTGAGGGCATATTTGGTTACCTCTTCCTTGCGTTCCGGTTTCAGCTTGCTCCACCGCTTTCCAGACATCCGGTCACGGGTGGACTTGCTGACTATGTGCCCTAGCGATTCTTCTGCCGCTCCCTTAAGCGAGCGAGGAAGTTTACAAAACGCAGCCAGATCCGCCGAACAATACCACGCTTGCGGTTGGGTCTGGGGCCACCATCCCTCTTTATTTCCATATAGATATAAGGTCTCATCGAAGGAGGCATTATGTGAGATTACGATATTCCCGTTTAGGGTGTGCCAATCAAAGCCATCCGGATGACCAACAAACTTGGTTCCGTCCGTTCCGACCACCGAAACCATGTAGGCTTCAAAATCAGGGTGGGAGAAATAACCAAGGGGTCCGAGGTTCTTTATTGAGCAGTGCTTATCGTAATATGTCTCAAAATCTAAGGCGTAAGTTTCCACAGGTAAAAGAACCCCCGCCCCCGTTAGCTGCGCCCCGTATTATAAGACAGCCAACAGAAGCGGGGTAAAATAAAGGGGCGTCCAGCTTTTATGCAGTTACTGGACAGGCGATGAACATAACCAGAGCTTTCATTCGGAAGTAAACCGATGACAAAACCTTCCGACCGATGCTCCGCTGCATTACCCGTTGTTTGTCACAACATGTCCCCATAAATTAACCCTCCTTCTTTTCAAAGGTGAGGGTGACTTCGTTGTCATCGCCCAACTCAATTTCCGGTTCTTTAAACGAACACTCCATCTGCGTTGGTCGATTGAACAAGCCGTCCTTGAGACAGGACCGGATTGTGAGCAGGTGGTCCCTAGCAAAAGAGGCTTCCTGAATTTTGGATTCAAGCTCATCGATTGTTAAATCCAACTTGGCCATCTCACCAATAACGCTTTCCCGATACGGGTCCACCGCAGATTCAATCGGCTCAGTCCGTTTTTTCTTTCTTTTAGCCATTGCTTGATCTCCCTACTTGTTAAACTTGTCGATGAAGGCGATGACTTCCTTGTCAGGAGAGTCCTCAGTGTCCTTGACCCGCAGGGATGGCGCGAAGTAGGTTACCTTGCCGTCGATGGTGATTGCTTCCAGTTCCCAAAACACATTGTATGCTGGATCATCAGCAGCGCGGAATTTTCCGTAGGTCGCCAACCGCTTGAAGGTTTGGGCATACGCCATCTTAGCGACGTTCAAGGTGCCAATGGCGTAGTTCTTTTTCCCGATTGGAAATGGATACGCCCCACTACCTTTAGCCTCCTTTGGCTCCGGAAACATCAGGGTGATGTTAGCGAATTCGACAACAGGAAATTCTGTGTCCTTTTTAAGAGCCTCCAGATCCTCCGGTGAGTAAACGGAACGCCCCATCCCCTCCAAGCCGTAGGGCTTGTCCTCACGGTAGCCCTTGATTGCGGACATCGGGATGACGGTGATAGGCGTGTTAACTTCTGCCAGAACGTGCCGCTTGTCGATTACGATACTCCCATGTGGGGCCTCGATTTGGGATACCGCTTGAACCACATTCAGGCGGGGGATGTCTATGTCCTCTGACGTAACATCGAACCCACCCCTGCGGGGGACGATCTCGTTCTGCGGATCTTGCTGCTCAATAATTGCTGAATCACTCATAATGTTATCTCAATAATGTTAATGCTACTTCTCCGAAAGAGTCCATCTCTCCGGAGTTCGGGTGATAATGCCCTGCTTTTCGCAGTCGTCAAGGAATTCTTCCACGTTTTTTTCTAAGGTCCCGTTTTTTGCCATGCACTTGGTAACCTTGGTCACTGAAAGGGTGGCTGTTTTCAACAGATCTTCTTCGGTTACCCCGTGCAATTTAGCCAGTTCGATGAGTTTCTGGTTGTCAGCAATGCGGCGGGAAGCCCCGAGGGAACGCAAGGCGAAGTTGTCGTATTCAGCCCCATCCTTGGCAATTTCGACGGCCTTCTTCCGGATGGTTTCAGCCCACTTTGTCAGGATTTTGCTGACGGAAAACATCTTCTCCAATTCGGCAGGGTCGTCCACCGCACCGATCTTGAAATCCGGAAGACTGTCATCGACTTGTGACGCAACGGACAAGGCCAGCCCACCCAAGGCGGGACACTTCTCTTCGTATCGGCAATACGCGCAATGCACCGTGGGTTTCAGCGTGTTCATTTCCGGTGTCCCCTGTTCCCACTTTGGACGGGTAACGCTTGCTGCTTTGATGACGCTTGTAATTGCTGCCTGTAGTGCGCCCATGTCACTCCTCTTGAATGTGTGGTGCAGGGTTACCTCCCGTTGCGGGACGTAGAAGACGAAGATGACTTCCGTTAAATCTGCGAATGCTTGGAACGCCCCGATAGTGTAAGCCCACGCTTGCCAGTTCTTCTCAGGCGGGTCTATCCTTGAAACACCTGTCTTGTAATCAGCCATGACCGCAGTGTCGTTGTCGAGGATGGTGAGCCGATCACATGTCCCCCATGTTACAACTCCATCGTTCAACTTGATGTCGAGGGCGATCTCCATATGATCTTCGTGCACTTCCTGATCACCCCGTGCCGCCCGAAGAAAGCAATCCTCTTCGTAAACAATCTGGTCATAGATGGTGATTTCCTCATTGTCTTTCAACCCTGACGGGTCACGCACCTCCAATGCTTCGTGAATGCGCGTTCCTTTTTCAGCAGCAGGACTTGTCCCATCCTTGCCGTGGTAACCATTGCAACTTGCCAGATATTTCAGGGCCGAGGGGGAGAATTCGGAATGGTCCCTGTCGGTGTGTGGAGAACTCATAGTCCCCCCGTCTACTAATTTTTCTGCACGCGAGTCAAATAATATCTCGCAATAAGGAAGGCATCAACCATCCCGTCATGGGGTGTGCGGCACCGCTTATTTTTGAGCCAGTTTTCTTCGGGGGCGAGTTCCTGTGCCATACCTAAAGCGAATACCTTCGATTTTCCTTTAGCTACCGCGCCAAGCATTTGCTTCTGCCATTTGTGGACAGAGATTCGGTTGGCCTCAAACCCGCAGCACTCGGCCATGCCCATCAACTTACCAAAACTAAGCGCCATCGACCGAACCGCCTGTGAACTTTTTGCAAATCCCAGCGGTTCCTCGACTGCCAGCACGAATGGGGTTTCCATATCGAGCAGCCATTTTTTTATCCTTACCGTATCTATCTCAGTCTTCTTCGACCGTTGCATCGTGGGCATTGAGCATTTGTCGATGATCCCGCCGTCAAACTTGGATATGGCGCATAGCCCCCCTTGCAACCCATTGTCAATGCCGACTATCATACTGGTATTGCGTGCGCCGACACAATAAGACCGTCACCTTCAGCGGGGGCAAAATAGTCATATCCCTTTTGTAACGACCGTAGATACGCCACATCCTTAGCACTGGAAGGTATGACCCTGTAAAACCACCCCACCCGTTCTTGCACCCTGAACGTGAAGTCGTTTTTTACGGGGTCGTCCTGCCTCAAAAGAACCTTGGGATTGTTTTCCGCAACCCGTTCATGGAATAGATCACTCATTCAATGATACTTGTATCAAGGAAGCATGGGGATTCGGGTCCGAGATCCGTATCCATCAACTGTTCCAAGGCCAGCTGCGCCTGCGACCCAGTTAGGCCGTGCTTTGTTTTAAGGATCGAGATGGTCATGCTGGATGAATAGCAGGCAACTGCTGGATGGGACGGGTGCTCTACAACCCCGAGGAGGGCCTCCCTAAGTTCAGAAAACAAAATAAACTTAGGTTTCCCACCATCCTTGGGGTCAATTTTTATATCATAGCAGTTAAACCCAATCTGCCGTTCCGCGTATGGATCGTCCATTGGGTCATAATTAAAACCCAAACCGTCAAAATTACTTATCATTATTGGGTTCTATGTCGATTATGGGTTGAACACTACCCGCACCCTTGTCTGCTTTGGCGTTATTGAGTATGGAAATATCGATCTGCATTTTACTGTTACCACCAACTTTGGCATTCAGGCCGAGACTACGTCGAATGATCTGATCCAGTTGGTCGAGATCCTTGACGGTGCGTGGCCCCCTGAGATTTTTAAGGTTATCGCGCATCAGCTTGATACTGGCGGCTGCAATGTAATGCTGATACTTATCAGCAGGGGTTACCTGACTTTCGGCTATCGACAGAATTGCGGCGTCCTCTTCCGTGCAAGCATCATGCTGGGCACTCAGGATCGCTTCCTTGGTTCGCTTATCGAGGTTATCCTCAAGATCCCTTGCCAGTTCATCGGCATCGAATTCCATCTCTGCATCCGGATGGAGTTCTTCCGGTTTCTCATAGGCCATGCTCCGGTCGTTCTTGCGGGGTGCAATCCCCAATTTCTTGAACCACCGTCGCACGGTTCCAGAATGCACGCCAAGCTCCTTGGCTATAGCGATTGTCTTCCAGTCGGCATTGTATAGCTTGACGGCTCTTTCCTGTAGGGTCTCTTTCGGTTTGTCAGCAGCCACGATTTTTATTACGTTACGGTTTAATTATGTCCAAGAAGAAGCGTTCCTTCAAGGCGATACTGGAACCCCGAATAGACCCCAAGACAAAGAAGATGGATGTGGGTGGGTTACTGATACCACCAACAAGTGTCTTGACAGGATTGTTGTATGGTTTCGCGCACCATAAAGCCGTTCGGGCAAGGGAGTTTTATTTCTGGCGCATCTGCGATGAACTTTGGAACCACCCAGACCTACCGGAAAAACTGATGGTCAAACACCTGTGGGCCGAGCAGATGATCCGCGCAGCGTTGAACAACAAATACCTTTCCATTGGCGGGTCCGCTTCATCCGGCAAGAGTCACACGATGGCGGCGTGGGGAATTGTGAATTGGTTGTCACAGCCGAGGGACACCTTAGTCCTGATGACATCAACCACGTTAAGGGAAGCGCGTAAGCGTATCTGGGGTTCCGTGATCTCCCTGCTTTCAGTCATCGAAGGTGCGCCCATTCGGGTACGTGACTCAATCGGAAACGCTAGTTACGTGGATGAGCGTGGGCTGCTTATTGAAAGAGCGGGACTGTCCTTGATCGCGGCAGAGAAATCTAAAACAAGAGAAGCAGTCGGCAAATTCATCGGGATAAAGCAAAAAAAAGTGATCCTTTTGACCGACGAGATGACGGAATTGTCGGAGGCCATTCTCCAAGCGGGTCTGTCGAACTTATCCAAAAACCCAGAATTCCAGTTAATCGGATTGTCGAACCCCAACAGCCGCTTCGACGCTTTCGGGGTCTGGTCGGAGCCAAAAGATGGCTGGGATTCAGTGGAAACCAACGTGGACGATACTTGGAAGACCAAGTGGGCTGGCCGCTACATCCGACTGGACGGCGAACGCAGCCCGAACATTCTGGCGGGTAGAACGATTTATCCGTGGCTACCAACCCAACAAAAAATTGACGAGGACAAGGCTTTGCTGGGCGAGGAGTCCCGAGGCTATATGCGAATGGTCAGGGCGGTATTCTTTGATTCCGATGAAACTACCGGAATCTACAACGAGACTGAACTGACCATGAGTGGTGCTTTACAGCAGGTGGATTGGCAGGGCGAACCCACGAAAGTGGCGGGGGTGGACCCAGCATTCACCAACGGCGGCGACAGGACCATATTATACACAGCGACAGTGGGTTATGATAAAAACGGTCATTACGTTATCGAATTCGGGGAAGCCCTTAATTTGAATGATGACGCTACTAATAAGGCCGTTCCGCGCACCTATCAGATTGTGCGACAAATTAAGGAAAAATGTGAGAAGCTAAAAATCCTTCCGGAAAACGTCGCGGTCGATGCGACCGGAGCGGGGCAACCCTTTTGTGATGTGTTGGCAGGCGAGTGGTCAAACAGGTTTATGCGGGTTGGTTTTGGGGGCCGCGCCAGCGATAAACGGGTCAGCGCCAACAGCCAACTCATTGGGGAAGAACTATATGTGAACCGAGTCTCCGAGCTTTGGTTCGTTGGCAAAGAATTGATGCGGACGCGCCAAATCTTCGGGGTCAGCACCGATCTGGCCAGCGAGATAACCAGCCGCAACTACGATATGATCAAGAGCGGGACTCTGCGGGTTAAGGTAGAATCGAAGCCTGAGTTTAAGGCTCGCTTTGGACGCAGCCCCGACCTCGCGGACGCCGCATTTCTGGCCCTTGATTGTGCCCGTCAACGCCTTGGCCTTGTGGCGGTGGACCCGCCCGAGAAAGGGGACAAGAACTTCAAACGACCCCCCAAGACAATCAAGCAGTTAGGGTCCGCTTTACAGAACTCCGAGGCCGTTTTGCTGGATTGACAGGGGGGGCCTTAACTCATAATATCACTAGGCACTTTAGTATTTTTAGCGCAATGGGTAATACTTTTTTTCCTGACTATGGCAGCTATGACACGGGGCACCCCCTGTTGGATATAATTTCTGGACGCGCAAAGAAAAGAGAAGAGGAGGAGGAGGAGGAACGAGATCCGTTTGATCCAGAGGATTGGGTCAATTTTGGCGTGGCACCACCTGCTGCCCTGCCCGAAGCCGCCGCCGCTGCTGCACCTGCTGCACCTGCTGCACCTGCCGCACCCGAAGTAAGGACGTTGCAAAAAAGAGAGTTAATCAACAAAGAGCGGCAGAAAAAGAAAGAAGCTGAGGATAAAGCTAAAGGTGCAGCACCAGAAAAAGGCCGTGGAGCGGGTGGGGGTCTATGGACCGGAGACCTTCAATCTGGTGGGTTCGGCACAGGCCGTCGAGTAGGCAAAAAAGGGTGGGATGATTAAACCCCCGCAATCGATTACAACTAAGATCAAGTTATGGCAAGCGGACGAAGACAAAGACGTAGAGGAAAGCCCCCAGTGGGGCCATCAAGAAGACCAGCAGGGCGCGGCCCCTCCGTGGGGCCAACACCACGTACGGGGCGTCCGAGTGCGGTGAGAGTGCGGACGCCTGCCCCGACGCCTGCCCCGACGCCTGCCCCGTCCAGCACACCAGTGCGGCGGGGGCGTCCAGCAAGAATGCGTGCGCCTAGGCGTGTACCCCCAACGGTTAAACCCCCTAAACTCCCTAGTGTGTGGTCAAAAGTTGTTGGCAGAACACCAGCAACGTCAACTTTGGGTAAGTATGGTCAAAAAGCAGTGGGGAAGGTGGCAGTGCCCCTCCACATTGGGAAAGAGGCCCTCTCCGCAGGAGAACAAATAATTAGCCCAGAAGCCCGTAAAGAGGCCGTAGCAGAATACAGCACAGACTTGGGGACTTCTGGTAACGTAGGCCGCGCCCTTAAGGGTGGGTTTTTAGACCCTGCCCGTGCAATGTCCGCGTATTACCAAGGAATGTATCAGGTGCCGGGTGCGGTGTGGGACTCGCTGAAAGGTCCCACTCCATATCACCCCGATCCGGAAAAACGCGCCGAACACAGGAAAAACATAAAGGAGCTTGCTGCCGTCCGAGAACGAAAGAAGTCAGCATTCGGAAAGCAACTGCAAGGAGCGCCTCTCGATCTTCTGCCAAGAAGTTTTACACAGCCCAAATCGAAGTATATAGGCCAAGGGCCGGGTTTACCATCAATTCTGCGTGAAGATCCGGAAAGCACTGGGTCGAAACCGCTGAAGGAACGTAAGTATTTCTATGATCCACCGGGCACAACTGGCAGGTATGCACGGGAAAAAGACCTGTATTGGACCGAGGAGGACCGTGCCGCTTATGCGGAGATGGCCAAGAACGACCCCGATAAAATTCGTGGGTGGTTTGATAAAGATAATAGTGGGAAGATTGATACCGAGTATGAGCGCGAGATGCTCCTTGATCCCAAGGTGGGATTTAGGGCGCAGGTTAAACAAGAATTCGGTGACCACCTCCGCGACCTATGGTTAGACGCCGAAGCAGCAGTCGAAGCGGAAGACGCCGCCGAAAAGAAGGCACAGCATCAATGGGACCGCGAAATGTATGACTTTGAGGGGGAAATTCTGGAGGAAGAAGCCCAAGGGGAAGCCGAAGAAAAACGTAAAACACTGTTAAAGCAACAGAAGCGGCAAACGCGGAAAGATGCCACACAACTTAAAAAAGACCGCATCTTGTTTGCCAAGGGTCTTGAGGGCGACTTGGGCTACAGTGACACTCCCAACAGTGCGTTCCAGAATCCGGAAACACGGCAGCGCATTATGGAAGAAGCCTACGCACGCGCCGAAGAACTTAATGTCAGCAGACCCCAACTACGCAAGTTCCTTGAAGACAAGGGGCTGCTGGACAAGGGCTTCAGTGAATCCTATGAGGACTTCCACAAGCGCACCACTGCTGGTGGCGGCTTACGGACAGGCAAGGTTGGCGGTCGAAGAACTGTCTCAGCACCCAAGCGCGAAGGGGGTGGGGTAAAGACGGAGGCTGATATTGCGAATGAAGAAGATCGGCGGCGTTATGCAATATGGTTGTATAATGAAAGGCTTAAGGATCAGCAGAAGCCTCAACAAAGGTTTGTCCAGACACAGCCGAAAAGCCATTTTCCAGCCGCGCCGCCACAATAAGTAATGGCCACCTTTAACCCTGTTACCCCCGATTCACTTTACGGGCAGTTGCAGCCTGAGACCTTCAGTGCTGGCATGAGGGGCGAACACTTTGGCCCTGATGTCGCGGCCCTGATGCTGCCCGAAGGGGCGTCCCAGACTGAAGTGAATCGCGCCGTTGCGGGTTACCAGCAGGACATCCTGCCCCAGCAGCAAGCCTTGGAACAGGCACGGGCGAGACAGGACAAGCAGACGATGGAACTGATGAAGTTCCGGATGGCGCAGGACTCGCACCGGATGGCACTACGTTCGGCTGACCTCTCAGCCAGAAAAGCCCAATTTGAGTATCAAAAAACCATTACGGACGCTAATCAGGAAGCCAGCATTATGCAGCGTATGCCGATAGTCATAGACCAGTTGGATGTGATTCGCCGTGATCCAACATTAGATCACTACCAAAAGTCCAGTGAAGCCGCACGACTACAGGGATACTACGCGACTCAGATTGCAAAAAGCCCTGCCTTAAAGGGTCTGTTCGATTCGTGGCAGGTTTCCAACGCAGCAGAAAGAGCAGGTGAAGCGCAGGAATTCCAGAGAGGCTTCCAACTTGGCCAGCAGGGATACGCCCCTGACACCACAATGCCCGAATTTGCAGCAGGGCAACAGGCCAAGAAGAGAGCGACCATTGCAAAAGAGGGCCGTGACGACCAGATAAAGAAACTTAATGCCGAGTGGGAATACCTTGATGGTCTGGAGAAGCGGCTCGATGATCTGGACACCATGTATGCTGCGGCTGATCCTGTGACAGACCGCCCCGAAGGTCTTACACTTTCTGATGATGGCACACTAAAAGTTGATCGCACCATGCCGAAGGTCTACACGCCACAGGCGCAAAAAGAAGCTGTTCTTATTGCTAGAAGGATTGGAACGCATTCGGGCATGACGCAGCAACAGATTGAGGAACTCGTCAAGGGGGCCACTGACATGCCATCCTTTATTCCGCTCCTGAAGAGCGGGCTTTGGGATCTACGCAACCGTAACTACGAGCAGAAGGGTGCTTTATTTAATTACGGTCCTACAGGTGGCGCAGCAAGCCCCACCGCCCCAAGCATTGGTAGCTGGGGTGCTCCATCTACTTAAGTAAAATCTCCTAAAAATACATACCCAAGTCTTACTGCTATGCCAGAAGAACAGTTTAATCCATTGGATGTCCTTGAACGTGCGGAATCAATTTTCCCGTCCGGACCAGCCGCAGACCAGAAAATCGACGTTTCCAGTTACGATGACTGGATTACCGCCAAGGACATTCAAGACCCCCTTGAGGGACACCTTGGGTATGGTGACTATCTCCGTGAGGAATATGTAAAGGCTGACGCTTACAGCAGCGGGGTCGAGCAGACGATCCAGAACGAATTTGGTTCTGCCCTTGTCCAGAAGGGCCTCCTGACTAACGAGAACAAGGACGAGATTTCCAGTCGGATTGATGCCCACAACCAACCTACTTTTGAACAGAAGGTTCGGGACATGGTGGCCCACACTGGGCTTGAAAAAGATGACTGGCACAACGGGGTCGCTTATCTGAACAGCAGAGACACCGCTACTCCGGAAGAACTGGCTTTAATAACCGAAAGAGCCGAGGCGTCTGTTGCCAACACGCGCAACAATATCGTGCAGGCTAAACTCGATGGGGGAGAAATTGCTTTCGGGCGGTTCACCGATGCGGACGGCAACAGCTTTGTAAAAGCGGGGGATCTTGCGCTTGCGATGCCGTTGCACGCCGCGCTCCGCAAATCGCAGGAAGCTGGTGGTGGGGTGAACATGACCGATGCACTAAGCATTAAGTCCACCGGACTAATGGATGTGCAGGAAGGCATGAGCGCCCCCCGCTTTAAACTTATTCAACTGAGTGAGATCGAAAAGCTCATCCATTCAGAGGTGAAGAACAACCCGAATTTTTCCATTCAGGTGGAAGCCTTGGGCAAGAGGATGGCAGAAAAGGATTATAGTTCTTTTGACCATTTTGAAGAAGGATTCCGTAAGCACGTTTCCATGCCCGTAAGAAAGTTCTTTGAAGGTGTAATCGGGACGATCTCTAATCCGGACCCAATGGGGACAGAACGCGAAGAGGCCGTGGACAATGCCATGTCTCAGGGCATTGACGAAACCGTTATGCACCTAGCGCATAAATACAATAAGGACCCAGACGCAGTTAGGACTGCGCTTCAGGAAGTTGTTGTGAACAACGCCCCCATGAAGGTTTTCAAGGATGAAGACGATGTGGGGAAGAACATTCGCATGGACGGCTACGGACTCCCTTATGTCCCAGCGGCTGTAAAGTTGAACGACGATCTTTTTGATTCTGCGCTTGAAGCTAGGGCAAATATTTCCGCAGCCACCAAGGAAGCCATGCGGACTGAGCGTGATGCTTTCCTCACAAATAACTTTGTCGAGATCAGCAAAAAACTGACAAATTCAGAGCTATCCAAAAAATGGCTGGATCACCTTAACGCGGGAAGATCAAAAAACATTAAGGATAGGGACATCCTGTTGGCATTCACATCGAACGAAGATAACCGGACATACGCGGACACTATCTTTGGTGACCTTGACCTTGGGTGGAAGGATCTCTACAGGCCGTTCACTTCTGCGTTTTCTACTGTGTTTGCTCTCAGTGGTGCCGACTGGGCAAAAGAACACCTTAAGGATATTGCGGAGGACAACAACCAGAGACGGGAACTCGCAGAACTTTTTGGTGGTAAACTGGGCATGACCCAAGACCTTATCAAGTTGGCCCCTGAAGTTACGGTGGACATTGCTGCCACCGCCTTGTTGTCAAAGTTCGGTGGCCGCGCCGCCGCTACTTCACTGGCGGCAACAAAGGCTCCGTTATATGCCACCATGACCAAGAAGGGCGTGCTAAAGGCTTTGACCACAAATGCCTTTAGGCGCAAGGCAGGACAGGGAACCGCAGACCTTGCCGAGAACCTTGCGGCACAGAATCTAATCCGGAACGCAACAAGTAAGACGGCACTCGACGCGCTGGAGGCTTACAACAAGGTGAACCTTAGAGCTATTACGGTTACTTCTATCGGGCTTACTGCGGCGAACCGATCTGCTGGTGCGACCTACGGCACGGTTTACAACCAGATGCTGAAGTCCGGCTCGACCGAAGCAGAAGCCCACGACAGGGCACTTGGCACGGGCATGGTTGCAGGAACTGTAACTGGTTTGGTTACAGGGACCTTTTCCGCTTTCGGAATGGGGGGCTTGGAAGACGCCCTTCTCAGGGGCATGTCCTACAGGAATTTCAAGGACATAACCGCCCGTGTTGTCCAGAAAGCCGACCACGTTTCGCTGGATGGGGTTTCAGATGCAGTCCTGCAATCTGCAATCAAGGAATCCGCTAAGTCGCTTTTGCGTAAAAACTTTCTCGGTAAGGGTGTTCTCAGGGCGGGTGCCCATGAATTTGCGGAAGAGTCCATTGACGAGTTTATAAATACGTTCGTTACCGATGCTGGTCTGGAGCAGGACACCCCGATCTTTGACCACATGAAGCACTCACTTTATGCAGGTGTGCTTGGCGGCATCATGGGTTCTGCCGCACCTGTGGTTGCTGCGGGGGCTAGGAGAGTTCGTCCCGACCGGATGCAGGAAATCCAGCAAGCACAGGCTTACGAGGCTAACCTTATTACTGATATTACAAAGCGTCTTAAGGAGTCGAACAGTGAGATCACGGCTAATGTTGTCGGGGACTTGCTTCGTGGAGACCTTTACACAATGCCCGAACGGGGTGCCTTAACCGAAGAAGACGCAGACGCTGAAACCCTTGCCGAAGTTACGGTAGTTGACGAAGAACAACTGGAAGAAGTACTTGCCGCGTTACGGGATGTGTCCCCTGAAAGTATTCAGGAAGAGATCGAAGCCGTGATGGGTAATCTTGCTGAAGTCTCATCGCTGGGTTTGAGGGCACCAGCCATGCGGAAGGGCAAGCCCGATGAGCTTGGTAAAGATGACACGGTGTTTGTTCTCGATGAAGACGGTAACGTGGTTTACGCGGACGATCTAATTGCAGATGAAACAGATGACCCCAAGCTCCGCGAGATCCTAGAAACCAATCCCCGACTGCTGACTATGGATCAGGCTTTATGGGATTCTTACAATCCCAACTTTCCAGCCCTTGTAAAAGAACGGTTCAAAAAAGATAAGGACGGCAATCTGGCTACGTCCCTCACAGAAGAGCAACAAAATTGGGTAGACGCAAAAATAGAGGAATTCTGGAGGAGCCAAGCGAATATAGCCGCACGGCAAAATATCAAGCGCCCAACTTATGGTCTGCAACCGCTTAAAGACTTAGGCTTAACTAAAGAAGAGTATGTTGCGATAGACGAAATAAGGCAGCAACAACGTGGAAGGCGTCCCCTCTTTCGTGATCGTCCAGAGGGGATTACAAGCACACTTAGAAATACCAAGCCTGTAAGTGAACAAGGGTTGGATGACGCCCTTGAAAGGGTAACCAAGTTTCAGGTTATTAGCACTGTAACCTACGCTACACAAAATGAGGTCCCCTTCGCGGTGGGGGCCAACGCACAAAGAACAGTTGCTGCTGACGGCACGGTCACGGACACCATTTCTCGCGGTTACTTCAGCACCCGAGCGGAAGCACAAAAAGCGGTTAACGCTGTGGGGGATACTTTGGGCATAAAGTCTAAGATTGTTCCGGTGTCTGTAGTTACAAAGAAGAAAAGGGGGGAAGAAGTTGGGAAGGTCAAAACACAGCAGGTTACTAAATACCACGTTTGGATAACCAAGAAAGCCCCGCCAGAAGGAGAGGAAGTTGTAGAAGAGGAAGAGTTGGCTCCGATGCCAGAGGTTGGTGAAACAATTAAGTTTGATTTGTATACAACAAGCACAGTTGTTACGGGTAAAAAAGGTAAGAATATAAAGGTTATTGAACCTGAAGAAGCAGAAGTCATTGAGATAACCGACGAAGGTGTAATTCTGGTTAAGGGTGAATATGGCCCAGAAGAGGTCAAGCTATCCCAGATAGTAACTGATAAGAAGGAAGCCAAGAGAGCAGCTAAGACAACTAGGAAAGCTGCACCCAAGAAACCCAAGGCCGAACTTGTTGGCACCTACGACACGCCAGCGGAAGCCAACATGAAGATGGAGGAGCTTCGGAAAGAATTTTCCGAAGAACAGGCTGACATTGAGGTTAAGTCAGAAACAACAGACCGGACTGATTTCTCAAAAGTCACTTCAGGGGACGTTCCCGTATTTGAAGAAGGTGGTTTAGAAGAACACATTGAAGCAGAAAGCGAACTCCACAACAAGATCCTTAACGGGATCAAAGACCTCGACCCGTCTGTCGAAGTTCGTGACGGCAAAAAACCTTTGCTTACTTTCAAGGACGCAAAGAAGAAGCTGTTAGAACTTCTGGCCGCAAAGAATTCCAAGGAGGCAAAAGCAGAAGCCAAGGAGCGCAGGACGGCCTTGGAGGAAATTGAGGCCACTTACGAAAAAGCTATTGCCAATGCTGATTTTGAATTGGAAACCGAAGCAGACACCGATGCTGCGTGGCACGCACTCCAAAAAGCAATGGCGCTCAGGACTCGTCTTGAGGCTTTGACTAAGCTGGAACAGACAGGCAAGGTTAAGGCCACTCTCAAGGAAGCGCAGAAAGCCCAAGCCAAGGGAACTCCGCTTCTTGTAAAGGGCAGGGGCAACACACTCAGGGCGGCGGCTATTGTTGCAGGTAAGGGTGGGGCGCTGAAACTTAAGACCCTTACAGGGAAAAATAATAATCCCATTACGCCCGTTGATATAAACGGGAACCTGTATCTGGTTACCCATAAGACTGACTCTGTAACTGGCCAGAAGGTGTGGCACGAATTCGGGCGTCAGGATGTTGGGGTCAACTACAACACCAAGACAAAATTTCTCCAGTATCTTGAATACGGACCTAAAGATGCACCGTCCAAGATGCCTTGGGAGAGCCTTCGCTTAACCGCCGAGGAAAGCGCCGAGGTTGGAGCCATAGCTTATTACGGCTTGCCCCCATCTGGATTATCTCGAACCAAGAGATTTGGGATTACCAAGCAGCGGAAAGCTAAAGGGTTCTACCAGAACCTTAACAGGGCAATAACGAAGAGGATCTATCAAATGTATCCTGTGCGGGCTGTTAGCAGGCCCGTTAACGGCAGCGTAGTTACTGCCACGGATCAGGTCACAGGATTTTCACCTTGGGCTGAAGTAAAATCACCAGCAGGCAAAGTAGTTAAGGGTAAGAAAAGAAAAGATCCAAACCTGCTTGTGCAAAGCAGATACAGACCAAAGGCGTTTGTCCACCGAAACGGTGTGGGGGTCTTTGACAATGATCCTGTCGCCATGTCCGTGTTGATGGACAACAACCACCCCATTATCATCCCCGACGATTTTACTGGGCGTATCAACACGGCGTTCCGCTACGACCGGATTGATGGAGACTTGGTTGTTTACGATATTATTGGTGTTGGGCAGAACGGCGTCTCGCAGTCAATGAAGCGGAAAAAGGAAACGACCACTCCGTTTTCCAGAACCGCGATGGATAAGGAAGTAGGATTCCTTGGGTTGTTCAAAGCCCTGTCTGCATTCCGGAATGACGCGACGAATAAAACTGCGGAAGTCGAGAACCCAAATGGCGCAGGCATTACGACTGTAGAGGATCTCCTCAACAACCTTAACGATATTATTGATAATGCGCGTAAGGTTAATGTGGAGGAGAAGCATCTTAGGTCCGATAAGAAGCGCATAGCTGGGGTGAAGCTTGGCGAAGATGCTACGTTGGGCGATCAGCAAGACGCTCTGGAGTCGATTGGGTTTTCCAGCAAACGAGCAGCCGCCAAGATAGATGAGATAAAAAATGAGATACGCATAACAGAGTATCAAATCCTCGCAGCCGCAACAGAGGAAGACAGTGCTAGGCTTAAGAATGAGCTTGCCGGAAGACAGGCCGCGCTCCAACGAGCCATTGATGATTTCAGCAACACTGTAGTTCCAGCCGCACAACTTCTAGCTACCGTTGACGAGAACGTGCAGGCCAGTCTTGACCGCTTCAGGAAAGTCGAAAGTGAAGCAAACAGTTTGCAGCGGCGGCTTGACGCCACAGACGAGACTAAAAAAGTAGAGGACTTAGGTAAGAATAAGAAGGTGCAGCGGCTCGTTAAGGGTTTGGGCGATCTCAGGGCACAACTGAATGAGAACCCAGAAAACCAAGACTTGGTGGATAGGCTCGCCGCACTGGAGAAGAAGGCAAAAGAGGACATTAAATACCAAGAATACGAGGCCGCGAGCAAGGCGTTAGCCGACCTGTATACCAAATCACTTAAGACGGATGTTGTTGGTCAACTGCTGCGCGTGCAGGAAAGGCAGACGATGATGCTCGAAAATCTGCACCGCTCTGTTCTTGCAAAAGAAAAACTCATTGCGGGTGGGTCCGTTGCTGCGACCAGAGATCCGTTTGCGGCTAAGGCGTATCTGGATCGCATCCTCACATCCCGAAGAGGCGGGAAAATTGAAGAAGACTTTATTGGTGACGCCGAAGCCGCACTCCGGACAGAGTATGAATTACATACCTTGATGTTCCAGATACGTCAGGACATGCGCCCCTTTGTTGATGAGGATGGGAACCTTAGAGGCATTATGGATCTTGAGAAAGTAGGGGGTGAGATTGCGGCTGCTAAAGCTAAAGGTAAAGTTCCTGTTGCGCTTGAAAAGAAACAGGGACAACTAAAAAGATCGGTAAAAGCAAATAGGAACAAAGCGTTTTCGCTACTATTCAGTAGGATTAACCATAAACTTATTGTTGGGCCAACAGCGAAGAAGACGGCCAAGGGAGCCATCCACAAGGAAGCAAAGCAGAAATTTGCGGTGGTCCTGAACGACCATGCTGACTTGGGCGTCGATAACGCAGAGGTAAACTACGTTGAGGTTTACCGCCAGTTTATCGAAAAGCTGTTTATCAACGGCCCAACTTACTGGGCCAGAGGTGACACCCTCCCGTCCTTTATGGATGTCGGGCAGCGAGTAGCGCGTAAGGTGATTCAGCAACAGGCGCGGCGAAATACTCGCGGCATAAACAAGCAACTCTACGGAGAAGATTCGACTCCCTATGATGAAGTCCAAGAGATCCTTTCGGAAGAGGAAAGACTGAATGGTGAGGACAAGGGGCAGGCTTTGTTCTTCAGGCACTTTATTGCCAACGACCTTAACCAATCTGAGTTGACCGAACTGATGGAGCACATTCAGGCTGATGCGATAAACATTCTGGAGCATAATCCAAAAATAAGGCGAGCTTGGGACAAACTACTTAAGAATGGCCCCTTCAAGTTGATGGATGATTTTTCTCCATCAGAATTGAGTGCCGCCAGTGCGTGGGCTGAAATGGTTTCGTATGTCCGACAAGCCAGTATCGGTGAGACTACAGGAGTCGAGAGCGGCGCGGGTCCTGCGGGTCCTGCGGGAATCGAGGGCGGTGCGCCTGTAACTATCGACGGGAAAGTGGTGCGGAGAAAAGCGGCCACAGGAAGTGTTGGCCCACTAATTTTTCTCAAAGAACTGGAAACGGGGTCCACTCCCGAGGCGCAGGCAATCAAGAGGGCCTTCCGGATTTACCGCATGGCTGATTTCCATTTTACCCAAGACCCGTTCAAGACTGCTAACGAAGAAACCATTGCCGAACTTAAAGAAATCTTGGTTGACCCCGAAGTCAGCGCCGAAGCCAAGTCAGCCGCCGAACAGCAACTTAGCGAAGTTAATGACGCGCTTGAATACACGACTTGGCTCAAAGACGAAATACGTTTCCAGTTGGCGCACAGGGTAGATGATGATCCGGATCTGTCTCCCGAACACAAAGCTACAATTCTTAACTTTCAAGCACAGAATGTGCATAAGGTTATCAATGAGATGCAAGCACGGAGCTACTTCTCCAAGTCTCAATTCGCCAAGGCAATAGACATTGCAGTCGCAGAGAACGTAAACAACAGGGTTGCTAGGAAGTTAGGGCTGCTAATAAAAATTACCGAGAAGAACCCAGATGTTGTTCTGGAGGCGATGGACAAAATTTACAATGCTGCTCCAGCGGGTAGTGATCTTGTAAATGCCAAAGAATACCAGCGCATGATGGCGAAGTTGTTTGCTTCGGATCAACCCAATGCTGCCTTTGTTCGGTCTGTAGTTTTCAGAATCGGCGCAGTCAACAACTCGTATGCGAGCAAGACAGAAGTTCTTGCGGACGGCAAGGTTGGTGTAACGATCAATGTAAGAGGTTGGAATGGCCGAGGGCTTATGGATACGGTCATCCGTTCCTTTGCACACGCTAAGTTGCTCGACACCCTGAAAAACTCCGAGCTTACCGAGAGCCAGCAAAAAGCAAAGGGCAAGATTGAAGAAACGATTAAGGCTTTGCGTGGCAAGTTCGGTGGTAACACCCAGCTTGTAATGCGGTCTGGAACAAAATCACTTAACGCTTTCATTGATTACTTCTTTGACTCGTCTGATTTCCAGTCGGCATTGAAGGTGCGACTGAGCAAGAAAGGTATGCCGAGCTACGACGCTACCCTGAACAACCTGCTCACCTTGATGGACTCAAAGTTGTTTGAAGCGGAAAGAGATGCCGAGGGCAAAGTGCGGAAAGCACCTGTAAGTGTATCTAAACTTAATAGTTACAGGAAGCACTTTAAGGATATGATGGATCTTGCTGGGTTCACCTACTCGTCGCCCCTCACCCCCGATGGGGTTCGGGACGAGGCGGTCGCCCACGCGAGCCACGCCCTTAAAGAGAACGAGAGTATCCACAAAATCCTTGGCTCCCGATTCAGGAAGCGAGGTGACGAGAAGGGTCTTACTGAGATTGGTAAAAAAGACCTTACTGATCGTGCCAACCTCCTTGGCAGGTTGGCAATGTCGAGAGTGCCAGCGGAAATTGAAGTTGTGCTGGCCGCGCTTCCAGACGGCAGGGTGGCGCTTTTTGATAGGGTTTCCGGTAAACTTCTTTTTGACCCCCGAAACGCAGCCATCGCCACACTGGAACGTGGCATGGATAACATAAGCGCACAGGGTATGGCGGGGCGTGTCATCAGGGAAGAGATGGCACACAAGTCGGCCAAGGCCGCGCTTACAGCGGGAATGGTTAAAGCAGTTATGGATGCTTCGTCCACTGTGGATTACCAGAATGACATCGATGCCTACTACGGGGAAGGCACGCCCGAAGCTAAAGAAGCAGAAGAACGTCTGAAAGGAGATCCTGACAAAGCCTTTAAGGAGAAAGAACTTCTCGTTCAGGAAAGGTTGGCCACATTAACGCAGAAGATAATGGACAACCAAACCACTGAGGAGGCAGAGGCATTTTTCTCTGCCAACCCCAGCACGTTGTCCGTAGCTATCTTCTACATTAAGAAATTCATTAACGGTTTCGTCAGGGCATTCAGGGATGGCACCAAGGGGCTTAAGCCAGAAGAGAGGATTGCAGTAAACCGTATGCTCGTTGAACTACGGGGAATGGAGATGGGCTACCGTATGCCACGGCACATGGACCCGAAAGCAGGGCCAGAAGAAACAACGGTCCAGTTTCTGGAGACGGCTGGTTTTGAGCCAACCGAGAAAGACGATACAATTAAAGTCAATAAGACCACGCTTCCGCAGAAGATGCCATCCGGCCTTGAGGCAGGCGCAGGTTCCGCAGAAAGCAAGTTCGCTGTCGAAGGCGCTGAAGACATTGCTTACATGGAAGCAGTTAAGGCAGGCGACACTAAGGCAGCTAAGGAAATACTGGATAAGGCTACAGACGGAATCACCGTTGCGTCCTTCCGTCAACTTGCCCACACCGTGACCTTGCAGCGCATGGGGGTGGGTTCTCTTCTCAGGGCGCAACAGGAGTATGCTAAGAAGCAGGACAGGTTGGTGGAACTGGAACCTGCTGAAGATGAAACGCCGTCTAAGGAACACGCAGAACTCAAAAAGTTCTTTAAGGCCGAAGTCGATCTTCAACAGAAGGTGTTTGATCTGTGGGAGGAGAAGACAAAAGTTGGCCCCAAGCACCTTGAAATAATCGTCCGCGACAAAGACGGTAACCCTGTCCCCTTAAGTCAAAGGTTAGGATTCGACGTTAACGTAGCCAAGGAGGAAGCCCCGCCTGAAAGGGGGGAGAGAATACCCGTCACAAAACTTGATGAGCTTGGAGCCCCCGTTTGGACGGGGGACATTTACACCAAGCCTGTAGAAGAAGAAGAACAAACACCAGTTAAGGTAGGACGCCTTCAACCCAACGAGGACGCTTTACTCAAGATGTTTGCTTCGGATCTGGGGCTTAAGGTTGATGCCACTATCGACAAAGGTGGAGTGCTCTACTCTGGATTCCGTGCAAAGGGGCCACAACGTGGCTCGATGAAAGCCACACAGCAATCAGTTAAGAATTTTGTTGATGCTGCTGTTCAAGTTGCCGACATGACACAACTTGGGTTGCGTAGTGAGACGGCGAAAAAAGGTCAATACTTCCTTAGCTGGAGCAACGCCCACAACAGATGGGATGTAAGGCACCAAAAAGTTGTGGCTGGGAAGAAGGTCGAGCTTGATGCCAATCATATGTTAATAACCGCAGGGACGGTTAAAGAAGCAGAAAGGATCGCAGAGAACCTTCCAGTATTACCTCTTTCTGCTGGTGCGTTTGAAAAAGCGGGTGTGCTTGGGGCTTTAACTCAGGCTGGAATCAGAGGAAAGGTTGCGGGATTAGAGATTCCTAAAATTGTGGGGGAGCGGAATCTGGAGAAATATGTAGACAATTACTTAGATTCTTTTGAAGAGGAAGTCGATGACGGTGGAGTGCTCTACTCTGGATTCCGTGCAAAGCATAAGATGGGGGACACGGACTTCGACGCATTCGATTTTGATTACACGAAGTTCTTTGCACAGTTCGACATGCCTATGCTTGAGGTCGATGAGCTTAACGTCGAGAAAGGGATCAAAGGGTTTATGAAGAAACACCTTGTCGGGTTGTTGCAGCCTGAGATCCATCACTGGATGAAGCACCGACAGGCTCTTAAGAAGACCATTGCAAATGAACTTAAGATGATGCAGGTGCAGTTGCGGGGCCTGATCGAACAGGTCTACCCCGATGGCACCGTGCCCGTGGATTCCGATGGGTTGACCATCATCCAGAAAGCGACTGGCTCGACAGAGGGCGTGTTCCTTTCCGATGCCGTAGCGGAGCGGCTCGATAATGAATACAACGATGCGAAGAAAGCAGCGTGGTTGAACGCGCATACGGAATCCCAGCAGGATGCGGCTGACATAAAGCAGATCCAGAAAGACCAAAAGGAAGCAATCAAGGTGGCCAAGGCCAAGTATGACGCGGACATTAAGACCGAATTGATAAAGCGTAGGGCTGAGATAGTAGCTGAACGGGATGCTGCTCGCGCACGAATCGCGGTTGATTCAAGAGAACTGTTGGAGGTTCTTCTTAAACTGCGGGACTTAGCCGATAAGTTTACGATCAAGTTGGAAGCGATTCATAAAGTGTCTGGTAAGTATGATGTGAAGATCAGCGATAACAACGGCATCTACCTGACGCGAACATACAAGATGTTCTTGGACGTTGGCTATGCTGATGCCGTCCGGAAGAATCCGGAATACCAAGAGGAACGAGACGAGGCCATTAAGTTCTTTGAGGAAGTGCATCTTGAAAACGCGGAGAACAAACTTCGCATGGAGCACCCCACCAAGACAGACGCCGAGATCAAACAGATGGCCAAGGACAGCATGGTCGGGCAGAAGATCGGTGAACGGGCGCTTGAGGCCTTCATCAGTTCATACGAGATGAAGGGCAACGGGGAAGCATACTTCTCTGCACAGGAGTCAATCAAATCGATGATTGATAACTTCAAGGCCAAGAAGAACATCCCTGAACCATTGCGGAAGATTCTGGGTGAGCAGAAGGATACGACTACACCGGACAACCTGCTCCGCACGATGATGACGGTGGGTTCGATGGCGGCGAACCAATCGTTCTTAAACGCAATAGCAAAATCTGGGTTAGACAATGGCTGGCTTGTTACCGAGGAAGAGTTCAACAGCGACAGGCTGAAATACACTGACCCCGATACGCACAAGGAATGGCAACGTGTTGTCCAACATACATCAGACAGGGAATACAACCCGCTCTCCGGATTGTATGGTCGCCCCGAACTGGCGGGGGCCTTCACAGAAACCTTCAAGGAGTATGGGACATCGTATGCAAATGACTCCGAGCAAATGCTGGCTGGGTCGTTCAGGTATTTCCAGAAACTTACTGGTTATTCGATGGCATCCAAGACACTTGGTAGTACGGGTTTCTACCTGAGAAACGGTCTGAGTAACATCCTGTTCTTTGGCCCGATGCAGATGGGTGGGATTGGCAATATGTTCTTAGCCAAAGACTACTTGCAAAATTTCTTGTCGGAGGTCAAACGAGCGCACAAGGGAGACAGAGCTAAACTCGATGCTGAACTAACGAATTTACGTTCGCTCCGCATCATTGGTGACGAGAGCAGGACCAACACGATGCGCCAGTTGATGCTTGGCGAGAGGTCGCTGGAGGATGTCGAAACGGAATTCCTTAGTAAGATGGAAGAAGCCGAGGGTGTCGTGGGCAAAGCGAAGGAGAAGGCAGAGGGGGGTCTTGAATACCTTTCCCGATTGGCAGCGGCTATGGATGCCTTCTACAAGATTGCTTACTTCAAACATGAACTTGGGGTTTTAGAGGAAGCATACGCCAAGGAACTGGCAGACGGGAGCATGACCCCAGCACAGGTCGAGCAGGAGGCCGCAAAGAAAGTCCTTCGCACATCGCAGGCTTACTCCGAAGCACCGCCGTTGGTGCGTGCGCTCCAAAGATCCGTGTGGGGTTCCTTCTTCGCACCGTTCGTTCGCTTCAAGGCTGACGTAATCAGGGTGATGTATAACACCGTTAAGGTTGCACTGGAGGAGCGAGCAAGTGGTAATGCAGTTTTGATAAAACGCGGTAACCAAAGGTTGCGCGGGTTCACATTCACGATTGGGGTCATGTCATTCCTTATTCCTTTGCTCCTGAGAACGATCTTCGGAGTGGGCGAAGAAGAAGATGAAGCATACAAGGCGGCGGGTCCGAAGTGGGCAAAGCACAACACGCTGTGGTATTTCCGCATGGGGGGCGAACTGAAAGCGTTAAACCTGACGTTCCTTAATCCGTTCTCGACTGTGATGGACGGGGTGAACAGCGCCGTCTTGGGTGAGTTCTTCGGTGGAGGTAGTGTGGAGAACGCGATTGAGGTTGCCTTCTCTGCGATGTTCGTTGACCAGTTTCTTGATGACCAGATATTTTCCAGCGCCTTGAAGGAAGCCTTTGTTACAGGGATTGATGAGACAACAGGTAAGCGGGTGTGGACTGAAGGAGTTGATAGGGGGACAGAAAAAGTTCTTAAACAACTTTGGCATACTTGGGAAAAGGGTTTCGAGCCGAGGACATGGACGAAGCTGGAGGCCGCATGGAAAGCGAGCGGGGGTGACTACACCGAGTTGGCCTACAGCCCGATGGGTATTATCGGCGCTGAGTTCCTGCCAGTGCGTTGGCGCACAGTAAAACCTGACCAACTCTTCAAGCAGTATACCTTCAAGATGGAACAAGCACGGTCACAGGTCCGTGAGAAGTTCAGACCGATCTACAATAAGAATGTATCAGTCTCTGAGGATGAGATCATGGACATCTACGAAGAGGTTTACAAAGACCTGAAGCATCTCAACAAGGACATCATCCGGAAGATGGGGGGCTTTGAGGGGCTGGGCTTATCTAAAGGTGACATTTACAGATTAGCGCGTGGCTCCGGTGGTGGGCCGAAGATGGGCAAGCGGAGAACAGAGTTGCTCATGCAGGGCTACATGGAGAAGCCCGTCCTGTCTGCTAACAAGGTGGCCATAATGATGCAGGAAGCTGAGGCAGATCCGAAGATGGCCGAGCGACTGAGGATCTTTGCTGAAGCTATGAGTAGGCATGACCGCTTCAGCAAGATCGTTGATTGATCCTATTCCCGTTTTTCCACTTCAGACTTTAGGTTGCTGACATCCGTGAGGAAATGTCGGTAGCCCATGAGGTATAACCTGTCGAGTGCGGACTCCAGTTGCACCTTGTCCCACTTGCGGCTTGATACGTTAGTCACAATCAACTTAACCAAGCGAGCGTGTTCCATTGCGTTGGTTGTTTTCCTTTTAGTAGTCGCCATAGTCTGACTCGTTCTCCTGTTGCATACTCTTCTCGTATAACTTCGTTAAGCGTTCAGCTACACTCTCGCGTAAGTGGTGCATGATATCTTCCGGAAGGGGGTCACCAATCACGGCCCCGAAGATGGGATACATGCAGGCGGTATTGGGGTCAACCACACCTCCTGTTATGGTGCCCATCAAAACGATTGGTGCCCCATCCGGTTGGAACTCACGGATCAAGTGTCGCATTGCTCCTGCTCTCCGTTACTCTCCTTTGTGTATTTTACGTTAATGCTCACGGCTGTGCCATTCATGGATGCCCTTGATCGCGAAGAGTTCATTGTTGGTCACCTTGTGGATTGAATCAACCAGTGCGGTGCGCTCCTTTTGGATCGTTCCCAGCTCCTTGTTGGTTCCTTCAATGCCACCGAGGACAGTAGCGGCATCGATGAACCTGCCGAATGCTTCACCATCGTGGATATGCATGGTCCGGATTGATCCGACCGCAGTGAACACGCAGATCGACCAGCCACAACGTGCACTGTTCTCACGCAGGGCTGTGACCGTGATCGTGTTGTTCTTATCTAGTGTAATTAGTTCCTTGTTCATTATACTGTTTCGGTAGTTTTTACTTTAGCCATGTTGCCCCTTTTGTCAGGCAAGGGGCCAAGCCTTTAGGTTCTATTCTTGATCAGAGGTAGCCAAGGCAATCCGGATATTGGTCAACCTAGCAGGTATCACCTTGGCCGCATTGCAGACTCCGCAGCAGCGGCCTGATTCAAATGGCTTCAAGGGTTCAGGGTTGTTACCCCACCCCCTTGAAAGGTCGCCACACAGGACGCAATGCCACACCTTGTGCTCTCCGATTTCAACTTCTGTAGTTGGATCACTCATTCTCTTATTTGGTTTGGTCAGTTGGTTTATCTTCTTCTGCTATTCAGGATAACCCAGAAACAAAAGTAAAGGATTGTCTGGATAAGAAGAACGGGCAGAAGATTAAGTAGGTCACTCATGCTAGTTGCTCCAGTTGAGGATGCTGTGGGGGCACTTGTGGATGGGGTGCTCCTCAGTGAGGTGGTCACGCACCGTGTGTGGTGGCAGCGTGTTCCCGCATTCATTGCAGATGATCCCTGCCACAATAGTTTCGGGATCAAGTTTCGGTTCTTCCGGTGTCATTGGTGTCATTCTGTTTATGCTCATTGGTTTATTTGGTTTGTGGTGTTTGGTTCTACCCTTCTTCGGCGCAAGGCCAACAGGAGAACAAGGGGGACTAGGATGATGAATAGGATTTCTGTCATGGTGTTTGGTTGCCCCTTCTTAGAACGGCGAGGGGCCAGCCGTCAATTGTTTTCTCACAGTTTCTTGATGACCATCTGCACAGATGGCAGGTATTTCCTTACGTCGATTATCATTTTTCTGGTTTACGTCGGGCGGCTGAGGTTAAGTAGATCGCTCATATTAGTTGTTCCAGTTCATGTTCCCGATAGCGGCACCTGCTCCGGTTCCACCCGTAAGAATCCAGTTCAGGATCGTCACAATCTGTGGCACCTCCGCGCCCACCGGAGTGGGTGGGTAGGGCAGCAGCGTAGGTGGGGAGGGAGTTGCAACTCCACGGGGCGTGGTCAAGCACCTTGATCAGGTGGTAGAAGAGAACCTTGAGGCTCTCTGATGTTAGAATAGCCATCTTGGTGGGGGCACCCTTTCGGGCGTTTCGCCAATCGGAAACCTGAAGAACCCACGGCCCTCCGGATCGTTTCCTCCGCGCAGTGTAAGGCCCGAGGTGAGCCTTGGTGGAGTTCACCCGATTGATACGGAACCCATAGGGCTGGCGCCCCGCAAGGATAGCTGCCTCATGTTCGACTTGGGTCATACTCATTATGTTGTTTGGTTTATATGATCGCCCCCTCACCCTCGCAGGTCTTGCACTCAGGGTTGATCGGCCATGCACCGAACTCGTTCTCGTTGCCCCACTCATCCACTTGCGGATGGTCGTGGCAATCCTCACACCCGTGTGTGGCATTCCAGATTTCTTTTGCTTCGTCTTCGACGGCTTGCAAAGCGTCTTGGAATTGGTCGATTGTGAACGGGTAAGGTAGATAGTGGATTTCGGTTCCATCATCCACACCCTCAACGATGGAACTTAGAAGCAGAGCTTTAGGTTTGTCGGGAGGGTCAACTTCTGCAACGTAAGCACCGCATGATGTGTATTTATACACGTTGCGCTTGAGTTGTTCGAAGGTTTCTTCTCCGCATCCCCGAAGGAACAGGAGGTCTTTCATGTTGTATACTGTTTTCATTGTCTTACTTGTTTTCTACTTTTTGGTTTTAAGGTTGCCCCTTTTATCAGGCAAGGGGCCAGCCTTCAGGTTCTATTCGTGGAAGTCACTGTGGTTAGCAATCTTCCGGTTGATGCTTTTCATCACCTGCTCCTCGATGGAGTTGGCAGCAACCAACACCTCCTGCAAGGCATCCGACTTGGCACCGTTACGGTGAATCCTGCCGAGCACCTGCTGGTGATCCTTTGAGTTGAAGGTGGGGCAGATGTAAGCAACACGCGGACGGTTACCTTGCACATCGTGCAGTGAGATTCCTGTTCCACCAGCAGCAATGTTGCTCACAACGCAGTGTGTAACGTCCCGTTGGAACTTGTCAATGACCGCTTGCCGTTGCGCCTGACTCTGCGAACCATCAATGGAGTCACACTTGAGCCGCAGCTTCAGTGCTTCGACCGTATCCGAGAAGTTCACAAACATGACAACACTGTTGCCAGCCGCCATCGCATCCTCTGCCATCTCTGCAATGTCCACAGCCTTGTAGGACTCAGCTAGCTGACGGGCCTTGAGCAACCTGACAAGGACATGCTCGCTATCAGTGACCGTGCCTTTGACGATGAACTCGTCAATGATCTTGGGGGTCAGCCCTAGTTGCTTATACTCTGCCACGATCTTCGCATTGTTACGGAAGTTGACAGGAGTAACGAACACACGGTTGTTGCGGAATGAGTCGGGGAAGTCAGCCACCGACAGGCGATGTGTGGTTACGCCATACATGAGCGACCGGAGCAGCGGCAGCTTGCTACGATCCGTCATCTTGTAACTACCCCACTGGTCTTGAGTCACCCCGAAGTTCAACATGAATCTCCAGAAGTGATCCAGTCCACCCTTGGCATACCTGCCAGAGTGCAGCCCGAGCATGAGGCCGAGTGCATTCATCTCCGTTGCATCTTCGCAGGGTGTTCCGGACATGCCGTGGATACGGTAGCCTTGTGTCACCGCCGCCCTCAGCATCTTGCTGTTAGCCGTGTTCATACCTTTGCACTTATGGATCTCGTCCACAAGGATGAGGGTATCAAGTGGCAACTCCTGCTCGTTCCATTTGAATGCCACAAACTTCTTACCACCACGCGGCGTGACGATCTTGTCAAGGTAGTCGGTGCGTCCTGTCTTGAGCTTCTCAAGATTGGATACAAAGATCGGAGTGATACCAACCTCATCCAACTCGCGTTCCCATGACGGGATCACGGACTTGGGGCAGATCACTGCCACGGGCTTGCCGTAGTCACGGGCAAGGTGGCAAGCTACTATGGTCTTGCCCGTCCCCATCTGTGAGGAGTCGAGCGTGTTGCGTCCAGACAGCAGCACCTTCAAGAAGAAGAGCATGGCCTGAACCTGCTTGGGGAATAACGTCTTTGGTATATTCATTTTGTCTTTTGTTGTTTAGGTTAGGTGCCCCTTTTATCAGGCAAGGGGCCAGCCGTCAATTGTTTTCTAGACTATTCGTAGCCCTCCTCAGTTGGAGGGTGCTTTGCGTCCCATTGTTCCATAGTGCAACAGGTTGAATCATACAGTTCACGATCTACCCCCTGAAGGATAGAGTAATGAACGGCGGCATTTAGTGAGCGGAAGCACCCGCAATCATCGTCAGGGTTGATGGGTTCCGGATCTTCCGGTGGTTCCCAACGGGAGTAGTGACCCCCGCCTTCGTAAGTCCCGCGAACCCAAACAGGATAGCGTTTGGTTTTTGGTCTTCCGATTGTCTTGCGTGGTGGCGGGATCTCAGCCCACACTTGGTAGTAGACGAAGAACCCATCCGTCAGGCAATGCTCTGCACCCGTTCCGGTGTAAGGAACGAGCTTGCCATCCGTGTCACTATGAAACGGATTGCACTTTGTCTTGAGCAATTCAGAAGCAAGGAACACATCCCGTTCGTCTGCGGGGATGCAGGTTACTTCTCCATCTTCCACCTCATGGAAGGCGGGAAGTTCAATAGCATGTATTGGAGTTATCATTGTCTTGTGTTGGTTTGTTGGTTTGTTCTTAAGGTTGCCCCTGTTTTCAGGCACAGGGGCTGAAGCCTTTGGGTTCTACTTGGTGTTAATGCAGACCACGCCGAAGTCAATCGTCCCTTCATCGTAAGAGACAGTGACCTTGTAGTCAGCGGGGACAGTGATGAAGTGACCGAGGTGTGGGTTACGCTCCCCTCCGTTGCGCTGGAATGTGCGAGCATACTCTGCGGGGAAGATCCCCAGCATACCTGCATCAACTCCGTAGTGCCGACCTTCATCATCAGGGTAGTAACCATCACCATAAGCGGTGGTGGATACAGCACAGGTCACACCGTCCTTCAGCGTGAACACTCCGTTCTGCTTATCCTTTGGGTTGTATCCCTCCCCTTTACCCATAGCTTCCTTGCTGGAAAACAGGTTGAAGTAGCGGGTGTAATCAAGGACATCAGCCCACTGACTCATGTCAATAATGTAACATGGGTCACCGACCCACATCTCTTTAGTGTTGTTGTTTGCACTCATTGTCTTGTGTTGGTTTGTTGGTTTGTCTTTAAGGTTGCCCCTGTTTTCAGGCACAGGGGCTGAAGCCTTCAGGTTGTTTTCGTTATCCAACATCCACGGTGAGACGCTCACCCCAGATGTATTGGTCAGGGTGCTGACCGTAGTCGAGCCAGAAGACCTTGTAGTCTAATGGTTCTTCCTGCGGCATGTCAGACCAAGTGGTGTATCCATCCGTGAAGAAGAACAGCACACTGATCTCCTGATCCAACTGCTCACGTTCAAGGTATGCGAACACCTCGTCGAGTGCAGTGCAGCCACACCCAAGACTGGTTAGCTTATCCGGAAACGGATCACCGTAGTTAAGCTCCAGCACCTCGCCTACCTTATCATCAATCGGGATGAGGATGACCTTCTCAAACTGCTGGTTGGCGCAGAACTCAGCAATACGGCCAAGCTGATTGGCAAGTTGTTCATCCGTCATCGACATGGACATATCGACAGCGAAGGCAACCGTGCCAACGGAAGGCTTATCCTTGCTATCCATCAGCATACCAGTGGTGATGAAGGACTCATGGTTGTATGGTGTGAACCATGTGGGGTCCTGCATACTGTCCAACTGATCGGCCAGCAGAACATCCCAAGGAACAGGATCACCACCGAGCTTGGACTCTTGTGCAGCACGGGCAGCTTGTAAGTCACCCGCCGAGAGGAATGTCTCGCCTTGCTTCTCTGCGATCTGGTTGGAGAGCACAACAGAATCAATCTGTCTCTGTGCCTTGTCCATTTCCTTCTCAACAGAGGAACCTTCAGGGATCTTATCCGGAAGGACATTGCCCCCGAGAGTGTTCATGCTGCGATCAGTCTGGTTGGCACCAGCCTCTTCAGCCAAGTCTTCACCTTGCTGCGAGCCACTGCTCCCGTCCTGCTTCTGGTCGTCACTGTCGTCACTGTCGTCACTGTCGTCACTGTCGTCACCACCACCTTGCGGTTGACTCTGACTACCACCACCTTGCTGGTCGTCACTGTCGTCACCATCCTGCTGACTACCACCACCGTCTTGCTGGTCGTCGTCCTGCTTCTGCTCATCCTTCATGAGGATCTGATAGATGGCACGTTTGGTTCTTCCTTCTGCCAGTTCCATGTCGTGGCAGATGTTCACCTTGCCGTGCTCATCTTCAAACTCGATGAGAGGGAACGGAGTGAATCCAATCTTCGGTCTGAGGAATTCATTCCGCAGGTGGATCACCATGTTGTTGTGGTAGTCTAAAGCCTGATTTGCAACATCACGGTTATGCAGGTCAGTAAACCGTATCGAATCGCAATCAAACTTGTGTCCACCCTCATGCCCCCAGAGGAAACCGGAGTATCCTTCAGGGTCATCAGAGTTCTCAATCCGCTTCATGCCGAAGGGATTGACAAACACCTCCGTAAGATTGACGGCAGCAAAGCCACCGCACACTTCCGGAAACGGACACCAGAACCACTTCATCCCGATCATGCAATCGTATCGTTCAGGCCAATAGCGTTTGAGCCTACCCAGTCCGACACCAATGATGTCGCTTCCACGACTTGATGGTTCAAACCTTTCCAGTTGATTAGTAAATGACATTGTATTTGTTCTTTCTTTGTTTGTTTTTGGTTTGAGGGGGGCAAGGTATATTTGAATATACCCTGCCCCCCATTGTTGGTTACCACTTCATAATGTTTTCAGAAGCAGTGGTTACGATCTCAACATCAGCGTTGATCTTGTCGAGGACTTCCTCCCTCTCCGGTGGGGCGAGGTTGGACATGTCCACATTGGCAAGGTTGCTGGTAATCGTGTTGCACACTTTCGAGATAGCATCCGACACAACATCCGAGATACCGTAACGTGCAGCCATACTCTTGATTGAGTCAACCTTACGTCGGATCTTGGTGATGTTCTCGTTGCGAACACGACCACCCTTCTTGTTCATGGACTCTTCCATCTTATCCCTGTTTCGTTCCATCTCTTTTGCAAGATCAGAAAGCATCTTGCCAAAGGACTGTTCCATCAAGGTGCTCTGGTGATTAGCCAGCGCCGCACCCTTGTTGAGTGCCTCACTCACAATCGCCTTGGTTGCACCATACTTGGCAACTTCCACAGGTTCCTGTGAGAACACAGCCTTGATGCCAAACTCCTTTGCGAGTTCCTCCGCAGTGGGGTAACTCACCGAAGCCGCAACATCACCGAGCTTGCGCTTACCTTCAGCCACAAGGGATGGGTAGTCCCGAGCGATCCTCCGCTTGAGGTCAGCAATCTCAGCATTGGCAGCATCGAACACAGCTTCGTAGCGGGGACGATCCTTCGCGTCAATCTGGTATCCACCATTGATGAAGGGCAATGCTGGAAGCAACTCATGCTTTGCTGCCTCCTCCTCGCAAGTGAACACCTTGCTCACTCGCCTGTTGACTGCTCCAATCATACCAAGGACATTCTTGGAATTGATGTTGAAGCGGTTGAACCGAACGCGAAGTGCGCCCTTCTCTGCTCCTCGCTTATCCACAAGATCGGAAGTCTCCCGCTTGTGAGTGGCTGAGTTGCCAGAATAGGAACCTATGTCCGGTGTGATAATCAACGTGCTGTTGATCTGATTCATTTGGTTTGTCATGTTCATTGTCTTGTTTTGTTGTTTGTCGTTTAAGGTTGCCCCTTCTTAGAACGGCAAGGGGCCAGCCGTCAATTCTTTTCTTATCTAAAGTGTAAAGGGGCAGGATGTAGTTGACTACACCCTGCCCCTGTTGGGTTAGTTGAGGTCGCGGATCACATGGTCACCCTCTTCTTCAAGGGAAGACAGGGTAGCTGGATCAAGGAATTGGTCTTCGCCCATATCACTTGAACCGTTGTGCGTTCTCACACTGGGCGAGGTCGATGCCCTTGTAGGAACACTTGTCCATCAGCCAGTTGCCAACCTCCTGCCCGAGAGCAGAGAGGAGATCATCAGTGAACCATCCGGTGATGGCCTTGTTGTGCAAGGCTACATTGATACCCTGCTCAACAACACCTTGCTCCGATTGCAACACCTGCAAGGCAGCAAGACAGAAGCGATACTGTTCCGAGGGATCGGTTGACAGCTTGCTCTTGTCTCCGTTCTTGTAGGCTTCCACCTTGTCCTTCTCTTCCTTGATAGCCTCGATGTAGAGACTGCACTTGTTTGCCATGTCATGCCCGATGTATCCACGGAGCAGGATCTGGAATACCTCGCTACTGAAATCCCAAGGCAGCATGGAGGCTCGCATTGCATACTCCAATGAACGTGGAGTGCAGCACTGTTGACCACGGTAGCTTTCCGGTTCAGCAAAGATGTCGGAGTTGTCTGCTGTCTTATCCTTTGCCTTGAACTCCCAATCGCACCAATCGTAAACCAGAGATTGACTAACACCGTTACCATCAGGATCATCAATCTGTTCCTTGATAGCCAACACTTCCTCTACCGTCCAAGGGATCTGGGCAAAGAGAGTGTCCGGATCAGTTGCTTTGCCATTGGCCATGAGACTCAGATACATTTCGTGATCTGCTTTCTGTGTAAGGTTACACATACGATTTAGGTTGGGGAACGGAGTCACTCTGGCAGTTGAACCATCCAGCCCAGCACGGTTACCCGTGGCGAAGTGGTATGTGTTTGGTGCCAACGGAAAGCCAGAGAGTTGCGAACCCTTCCGTTTAGATGGTGCGATTGTATCCAGCAGTTGCGTCAGGGTTCCACCATCAGCACTAGGTAGTTCCTCCTGCCCCCATATTCCCCAAGCATCTCCGTATGTGGCATGACGAGGAACATCGTGGGGGGATTGTCCAAACCTGATAAGGTCAGTTTCACTTCCCTTTGGAAGACCAAGCAACCCACCGAGGGTGGAGGGTGGTTGACCAGTGAGGTTAATCACAACCTCCCACTCTGCTTTTATCATCTGATAGATAAGATCCCGAAAGAATGTCTTACCTGTTCCTGCTGGTCCCGTAATGAGGAGGGCAGGGATTCGTTGCACCATGCAACTCATCGCAATGATGAGTGCTTGGAGCATGGTGGCTTCATTGCCGAGTCTTACTTCTTCTTGTGGTTTCATTGTCTTGTTTTTGTTGTTATCGTTTAAGGTGCTCATCCTTTTACAACGGCGATGAACCTTCCGTCAATTCTTTTCCAGTAAAGTTAAAGGGGCAAGGTATATTTGAATATACCCTGCCCCGCTAGGGTTCACATCCTCTCCAACAGAATGTCAATCGTGGTCCCCACCTTCTCAAGATCCCGCTTTGCAGCAGCACCGAGCTTCTCTCCCTGATCAACTATGCGTTCAGCTTCCTTCTTCGCCTTGGCAATGAGGTCTAACGCTTCCGCTTCAGCAGTTGCGTGGATAGCCAACGCTTCCTGCACCATCTCACGATGGTATTCTTCCACCGTCTTGCCATAAGTGTCAGGGGATATATCCAATCGGATAGCCTCCTTGATGAAGGGCAGTTGGTTGACGAAGTAATCTCCGCAGTAAGTTGTGTCCCCATCTTTAGTGAGGGCAACCACTAACTCTTCCAGCAATTTAATCTCTTCTGCTTTTGTCATGGTTCTATTTGTTGTTGGTTTCCTTACGCATGAGGCGACCGAGACGCTGGATTTCTTTCGCGAACCGCTCCTCTCTGGCACCTTCTGTTATTTCCTTGTGCCAAAACGCTTTCTCTTCCGGACTGAGGTTAGGAGAGTCTTGCAGGAATGCTGTTACCTCCTCATCAATCTCTTCCTCACACTGAGGGCAGCATGAGCAGTCCAGTATGCAATGCTCTTCAGTCTTCGCACGGATCTTGCAAGCATCCACCATGATGGATGCAAGGACTGTGAGGGTGAGACCTCCTGTTGCGAACAGGACCGATGTCAACTGGAAGCCATCAAGCTGATAGTCCAGTGCAAGGTTGACCAGTCCGATGAGGAACAGGACAACTCCGAGTGTCTCAAGGACACGATATGCAATGATGTGTTTCTTCATTTGTCTTATCTTGGTTTGTTGTTTTTCGTTTAAGGGTGGCAGGGTATATTTGAATATACCCTGCCACCAGATTGGTTAGCGGTTGATGATCAGTGTTGTCCGAGCTTGGTTGTTGATTTCGGCAACCTGCTTCTCAGTGAGGATACTCCCCACTACCTTGGTGACACGTATTGCAGCGGCCAGCTTCTGATCCTGTCCAATACGGTCAGGGGCAGGGGACACGGTGACGTTCTCCGTGTTGCGGAGCTTCTGGATCTTGTAGTATCGATGCTCACCTTGATCACTGGTGAGCTTGATGGTGACGGTTATGTCTTTCATAATCTCTTATCTCGTTTGTTTGGTTTGGTGTTAAGGGTGGCAGGATGTAGTTGACTACATCCCACCACCAGATTGGTTAGAGTTTGTTTGCTCTGTGATACTCGTCTGCCGTTGCGATGCTTTCCCTGTATTGGCAAAGGTCATGGATAAGATCGTCGAGATCCTCACGGTTATGCGTCGAGTCGCAATCTCGCCAGCCATCTACGAGCTTGTCTACTTCTTTAGCAACCTCAGTGTGGCTAGGCATCCACACCTCGGAGAGTATGCGTTTGTCTAGGGCATCCAGTTTATGCTGTAACTTTGGCCTTGTGTCTCGGCATCTTACACCATTAAGAATCTTCTTTTCGATTTCTTCAATGCGTGTCGCAATAGATTGTCGCTTGTCACGAAGCCCTGCCAATGAGTTGTCCCACGCATCGCGTCGAGCTTGTTCTTCTTTTAATACTACTGCTCGGTGTTCTTCTGGCATTGATCCCAAGGCCGCGCTTCTGGTCATGTTGAATCGGCGCATGATATACCTTAGTAAAGCATTGCCTGTGAGTTCTTGGTTGTTCTCGTTCATTGTCTTATGTTGGTTTGTTGTTCTGTTGTTAAGGGTGGCAGGATGTAGTTGACTACATCCTGCCACCAGATTGTTTACATAGACGCAGGGAAGTCGAGGATCTTGGGATAGGGCATCCACTCCTCTGCGGGTTGCCAGTCTTCCCCGATAAACTCCCACTCCCTTACTGTTTCCAGATAGTTCTGGCGGCTCAAGTCTGGGGTGTGGAGGCGTTGGATTAAGGAAGCAACGGCATTCGCAGCCCTCTCATCAGGGATAAGGACGATGTATTGATCACCACCCTTGAACTTCCAATAGCCGTCAGGTGTGGCGGCGTTGCCATCGACATCATAGTTCTCAATTATTTGAGTAGTGATTAGGATTCTGTTCATGTTGTTTGTGTTGTTTTTCGTTTAAGGGCAGCAGGGTATATTTGAATATACCCTGCCACCAGATTGGTTCTCGTTATGCAAGGTTGACAATACCAGCACGGGTTTCGTCAATCTGATAAACTAGCGTGGTGAAGTGGTCATCCCTGCCAGCAACGACAAGTTTCTTATTGTCGTAATGGTAAATCTTTTTGTTCAGCCAGAAACAATGGCGACCTATGTTCTCTATGATGGTCCTAGCCACATCAAGTGAGATGAGGGTGTGCTTCACATGAGCACCAGCATCAGCGAAGTGTTCAAGTAACTGGGTTACCCACCAGTCGTGCATATCGCAGACTGCTTCCCCGATAGGGAGTTCAAGGATGTCAATGGGTGCATAGATCCAGTGACCATTCTTTCCGGTCATGTATTCCGGTTTTGATTTCGTTTGGCTCATTGTCTTTTGTGGTTTGTAGTTACGGTCTGCTACTTAGCAAACACAGCACCGCCTAGGATGTAGTTGACTACACCCTAAGCGGAATGTATTAACTAGGTGTTCATGGTCTTTGCTCTACTTGTTGGTTAATGTTTGCAACCAGCAAACACAGCACCGCTTAGAGTTAACGGGTGTTAACTCTAGGCAGTATGTATCTACTAGGCACTGAGCAGATTGATCGCAACAAGGATTGCAGCCAGTGCGATCAGGATACCCACAAAGGCAAAGCCCTTGCGCTTGCTGGTAACCGGAACCGGAGCAACGGGAAGCGGAGCAACGGGAAGCGGGGTAACCCTCTTCGCACTGCTGTCTTCGCGCAGCCGCTGGATTCGGGTTGTCTTGTTGTAGCGGTTCCTGCGGAGTTGCAGGATATGCTTACGCTTGCCGTGCTGAACGGATTGTGTTTTGGTCATGGTTCTATTTTGTTGTTTGGTTTGTGGTTTAAGGTTTGCTACTTCGCAAACACAGCACCGCCTAGGATGTAGTCAACTACATGTAGTCAACTACATCCTAAGCAGAATGTATCTAGGCTGTAACGGTTACTTGGTGTGAGGAAGCAGGGTTACACGCATTGCCCTGTCACTGCGAACCAAGTTTGCAGATGAGGAGTCAGCAAGACCACCATGCTTGGTGATAACTTCCCTGACAACTTCGACGGGAACCCAACCGTAAACAGTGTTGCAAGGGTTGCTCTTATCTTCTGCATACTCAAGGATGAGTTCTTCAGGATCACTAGGGAAACCAAGTTCAAGTTGGCTCCAACCATCTTCAGGGGCATCTTCCCTCGGGGAGCAGCAGTGTCCATGAGAACCTTGGATTGAAATGGTGAAGTTGTCCTTGCAGACAATATCTTTTCTGAATTTTGGAATGTGTCGGAACATTTGTTTTGTTGTTTGTGGTTTGGTGTTCACTACTTCGCAAACACAGCACCGCCTAGGATGTAGTCAACTACATGTAGTCAACTACATCCTAAGCAGAATGTATTAGCCAGCGTTCTCGACACACTGCGCAACGGCATTGCGACCGTGCTGCTTCACAAGGCTGTTGATCTGCTGTTGCAATGTTTTCTTCTTACGCTTCTTGTTGGGCACTCCCACCCAAATCTGCTTGAGCGTGTGGCACTTGTCATTCGGGGTAAGGTAAGCACTCTTCCGGCGTTTGGCACCAATTATGGCGGGTTTGATGCAATAGTTAGCATCTTCCATCATCTTCAATCCCGCATTCCAGCCATTGTAGAACCCGTCAAGACTGACACCCGCTTCCTTGGCACGGGTTGCAAAGTCAAGATGGTTCGGGGCATGGCCTTTGACGGCGACCACACCAGCAACGATGCTGGCGATGGCGTCATCTTCATTGACCGTGCTTCCGAAAGCGTGGATTGCGTCCACGGTGTTGTCGCAAGCGTCATGCATTTCTACGCCACGAATGGCACAGTTCAGTGAGAACTGTGCATTGTTGGCTTCGAAGATTGCAGACAGTTTATTCTGTATGGTCTTTTTCATTGTCTATTGGTTGTTGGTTGTTGGTTAGGCGGGAAAGATGCGTCGAATGTAGTCAACTACATCTTGTCCCTTCACTCCTGAATAGGGAGGGAAGCAAAGCAAACACTTGAAAACAAGGGTAGGAGAGAAGTAAAACGCAACCCCTTCCCCGCTAGACTGAGATGCAACATGCAACCGTGCACCCTTCAAAAGGGGCCTTTGGAGGGCGCTATATAGTCCTGTTAAGTGTATTCATCATAATTCACTTACCTAACCCATTGACAATGAAGGAGTTAGGTTATAACTTCACACAAGATATGTAATGCTGACTCGACGCCACGGGGGGGTGCCGCGCTTTTTCGTGACGAGCGCGTGTATATATATGCCTGCGTGTGAAAAAATTTGACACAGCCTGTTTTGCACGCATTATGCACGCATCTATGGCGACTAGGGCATATTACCTCAAGAACAGGAAAGCGCGGCTGCATTACCAGCGGGAATACTACCAAGCGAACAAGGACAGAATCGCTAGAAAACGTGAGGTTGCAGAGACTGTCGATCCCGAATTGCGCGAAAGGCGCAGGCAATACCAGCGTGCATATTACCGCAAAAACCGTGCACGGATTCTGATGATACGTGCAAAACAGTACGCCCTCAAGAAATCCGCAAAACCCAAATGAAAAGTTTCTCTAGATTAAGGTATACAAGTATAATATATTATATATGTATACCACCTCTAGGAAATACTTTTTGATCTGCTCATGCAAACCTCAGAGGAATACAGGCTCATCCCAAATACGGAGCACTACTACCTGAGTCCGGAAGGGGAGGTCTACAACGCGAAGACCCGCAAGACGCTCAAGCGGTTCTTTGACGGCTACAAGATCCGCACGGCGGTGGTGGGCTGTGACGGTAATCAATTTCTTTTCGCGCATTGTGACATCGACAAGGAGCCGCCCCCCGAGGTTACGCTTGAACACGTTTTGAAGGACGCCCGTGTGGTATCAGATTATCCGGACTACGCAGTCACTCCACTAGGTGTGGTGTGGCGCATAAACCCCCGCAAGAAGGGGCCGAACGCGGGGCGCATCCATGTTTTGCAGGAGCACCTTTTGAAAGGGAGGCGGCATGTGTGGCTGGTGCATCCCGACAATTCTTTGCTCCGCAAGAGGTTTCAGACTTACCTGCTTACCAAGGAGGTCTGGGGGGACGAGTGCGAGTGCCAACCGGATTAAACCATGAGCAAGCGACTCCTGACCCTGATTGCCGTGGCGGCTGGCAGCTTCATTCTCACCGCGCTACTTGTCCATGTAATCGACATGTTCTGGTAACGTGTCGATCTACGGCCTGAATTCAGGCACGAAAAACCCGCCTCGGGTTGCGCTACCGCCCTTGCCTAGTCCCTGCATGAGCACAGGGTTACGGGCGCTTCCCGAAGCGGGTTAAGAATGAGTGGCCCCTTATTCCCCTTCAGTTGGAATAAGGTCGAGACCGATGCAGAATCTGGGTGGCAAGGGTCGAAGCTCCAAGTCCAACTTAGCCGAAGTTGACGGCTGCGTGAACGGGAGCGGAACCGAGCCCCCCAAATCTGCGGTGGAGCATGATGCCACCAGCAGGGCGGAAGTGGCCCCGATTGCAATCAATATTGATTTCATGGTCCCCGCTTCTAGTATGGGTGCCTCCCCATGTCAAATTGAATTAAAAATTTAACAGTCTAGCGGCCAGCCAGAGCAGGATGGTCACGATTATCAAGTAGAGAACCGTAGTTGTGTCGTTTGGTATCATACCTTAAGCTGAAATATACATAATTGACTAACCCCCGTCAAAACGGTATCAACTTGTCCTGCAATGAGCGCACGCCCTCTTGATATCGACGGCCTGAACCTCGCCTCTCTGGACGACAAGGGGAAGCCTGTCAAAACCCGCTTGAAGGACGTAGACAGCGCCCTGTCTATTTTTAACACCTTACGTAAGGCTGATGAGAAATCCTCAGTGAACCGCGCTAGGGTTGACGCCATGTTTGACGGGGCGGCACCTTATGACTCGACCAGTCTGGTAACCAGCGGCCAACCGCTTAAAACAAACCTGAATTTTGGTGATGCACAACGACTCTTGGATGTGGCTCTTAGTGCTTATGTTGACCTTTATAGTTCTTTGGAAAGACTCATCGAGGTGCGTGGCACGCAAGGAGAAGCAAGCGAAATTAAACCAGCAGAGGAGATCGTCGCAGAGGAACTGACCCACCTCATCAGGGGGTGGCCTGAATTCCACAGCGCCTACCTTCGACTCTGCACGACCTTCATCAAGCACGGTGTTTCCGTGACTTATTTTGATACGCCCGACGACTGGCGTTTTCGCGTTGGCGGGTTCACCGACATCCTCATTCCGCGCCAGACCCCTGCCAACGAGGAACAAATTGATGTGGCGGTTGGCAGGCGGCAATACCTGCTGCATGAGCTTTACTCTTACATAAAGAACCCAAAGGCAGCTAAGAAGGTTGGCTGGGATGTGGAGGAGGTAACACGGGTCATTACAAAGAATGCCACGACCTCGGGACGGTCAAGATCCGGTAACACCGCCTTTGAATACGAGACGTTGCAGGCCGAGATGAAGAACAACGACCTCTACACTGGAATCCAGAACCCCTCCGTTTCGGTTTTGCATTTCTGGGTCCGTGAGATGGACGGCAGTGTGAGTCACTACATTTGTGCGGAGGACACCCCGAAGGATTTTCTTTATAAGAAGGTCAGCCGTTACCCATCGGTTGAACAGGCTTACATTCTTTTCTCGTATGGTGTCGGCTCCAACGGCACCTACCACTCAATTCGGGGCTTAGGTCAGAGGATCTTTGCCCATGTCCAGACCAGTAACAGATTGCGTTGCCAGCAGATCGACGGAGCTATGCTCGCCTCTGCGGTGATGATCCAACCCGAAAACCAAAGGTCTCTGGACGAATTGCAGTTCACCTACTACGGCGCATATGCGGTGATGTCCCCCAACGTAAAAATTGTTGAGAAGGCTATCCCGAATTTGGGAACCGCAGTTAAGCCAGCCTTGGAGGATCTCACCCAGCAGTTGCAGCTAAACACCGACACGGTGAGCACCTATGGATCGCAACAGGGTTCACCCTACCGCAACCAGATGCAGGTGGTATCGGACATGGACGTAACGACCCGCCTGTCCGGTGCGAGCCTGAATCTGTTCTATTCTAGTTGGACCCGTCTTTTGCGGGAAGTTGTGCGCCGAATCGTGACCGCCAAGAAGCCTGACGCCGCCATTAAGGATTTCTATGATCGTTGCGCGGCCCGTGGTGTCCCGAAGGACTTCATCAAGACCCTTGATGTGGCCCGAACGAAGGCCGTGCGGTCCATTGGCAACGGGAGCCACGCCAACCGGATGGTGGCCTTGAAGGAATTGCAGGGCATAAGCGGCCAGTTCGATGACGTTGGTCGGCGCAACCTGACCCGTGACATCGTATCCACCAGAGTCGGCCACGACCTTGCTGACCGCTACGCCCCTGCCGAAGTTGAGAAACGCCCGACGATTGACCTCAAGATTGCCTTCCTTGAAAACCAGCAGTTGATGGCAGGCCAACCTGTTCCGGTTGTAGGAAACGAGCTACACGGCACCCACCTTGAGGTTCATGCCCCGGCCCTTAACCAACTTATTGAACAACTCAATACCGGAGAAGTGGACCCGATGCAGGCGCTGCCTGTATTGCAGGCATACTACGAGCACATTGGCCAAACCGTGCAACTGGCCGCAGGCGATCCCGCTTTGGAAGGTCTGGTTGGGCAGACCAAGCAGATCATGCAATACGCTGAAGAGGCCATTAACAATGCGGGTAAGGCGGCACAAAAAATTCAGCGCGACCAAGCCCAAGCTGCTGGTGGTGAAGTGGCCCCAGAAGAGGGCCAGCAGGGAGATCCCAAGGTGGCAGAGCATCAGGTCAAGATGCAGATCGCCCAAGAGAAGGCCCAGATGGACATGGCCATCAAACAGCAGAAACATGAACAAGAAATGGCTATGCGTGATGCGAAAGCAGCATTAGAGTTCCGAGAGAACAGTGAACTCCAAGGAACTCCTTAATTTCCATGATGAAACCTGCAAGTCCTGCAAGGACATCATGCGTCAGAAAAATTCTGACTACACTGGCGGGAAAGGTGCAACTGACCCCTTTGCTAATTTCAGGTGCAGTGAGGTATTGGACATCCACCCTGTCCACGGAATCATGCTGCGGGTCATGGACAAGATTAAGCGGATTCACTCATTCGTGAATGACAAGGAATTGCAGGTTGATAATGAGAGTGTGGAGGACGCCTGTAATGACATTGTAAACTATGCTATCCTTGCCAAGGCCCTTCTTCTGGAGGAGCGAGCATCTGTTGACCAGTGATTTTCTTCATATTTCTTTTGTAAGGCCCCACTCCCTGTGTTATTCCCGTCTTAACCAAGTAAATACAATGGTTTTAGATAGAAAATTTAATCGTGAGGCAAGGCCCCACGGGAAGACTCTAACGGTTGCCCCGCAGGTCAAGGACCCATACAGGGGCTTATCCAAGGAAGTCAACGAAGCCTGTGACCACTGGTTGCGCGGCAGGGGGATTGCGTCCCGCCAATGGGCCAGCAGCAAGTTCAATAACAAGTCTGTTACAAGTGCCTAAGACTGTTACGCCCCCCGTTTCCGTAGTCCGTTGGTTTAATGACACCAAGGCGGTGCAGGATTTGCGTCAGGTCTTGGAGGAAGAATTTTTCCAGCGTGCAGTCGCCACCCTGAAGGAAATTGCTGGCCCATCGTTTGGTACCTTACAGGACAACGATACAAACAGCTTAAGGCACGCTTGGTATGCGGGTTACCGTGATGCCTTTAACGACTTGTCAAAATTGACAAAATTACCAGACACCAACAGCCAGAAAACTGGCCCAACCCACCCTGATGAGTGGACCCACATACAGTAATGAGCGAAGAAGCAGTCCCAGCCCCTGAAGCCGTCGAAGCACCAGCCGAAGCACCAGCCGAAGCAGCCCCCGCAGTAGAACAACTGCCTGACGCTACTGAAGGTGGTGGTGAAGAGTCCTTTATGAGTGCTCTTGATACTGCCTTTGAAGCGTTGGATGTGTCGGCCAACCCCGCCGCAGCCACCGAGTCAGCGGCTGAACAACCCGCCGAGCCAGCAGCAGAGCAACCAGCGGCTGAAGCAAAGGAAAGTTTTGATCCCACTGACGACATTAGTGATTCCTTGGAGGGTGGCTGGACCCCCAAAGCGGCTAACAGGTTCAAGCAGTTAAAATCCGAGCTTAAGCAAAATACGTCAGAATTGGATAAATACCGTCAGATGTATGAGGAAAACCAGCAGAAACTCAAGGAGCTTGCTGGCATGACCGAAAGCAAGGACGTTGAGGCCCTCCAAGAAAAAATCAGGTCTTACGAACACGCGGAGACATTCAACAATCTTGAGGGAACAGAGGCTTACCAGAATGCCGTTTCCCGCCCCTTGCAGGCATTTCTTGAGCAGACCAACCAGCTTGCGGACAAGTATGACCTTGATGCTGACGAACTGGTGGATGTCCTGTCCCTTTCGGACCCAGCGGCGCAGGACGAAAAAATTTCAGACCTGATGGAATCCGCTTCTGACAGGGACAAGGCCACGCTTTACCAGATCATCAACGCGATTGACCCCATCCTTCAGCACCGTGACCAACTGTATGCCCATGCAGGCGAGGCGATGCAGGAGGCTCAATACCTCCAAGAACAGCAAAACCAGCAACAAGCCGCTGAGACTCTGGCACTTAGGCAGAATGTGGCCCGTAATGTGGTAGATCGCGTGCAGCAGAAACTCCCCTTCCTTTCGGGCATTGAGGGTCTGGACATGGCAACGGTGCAGGCCAAGGCCGCAGAAACCGACCCCTCCGTGATCCATCCGGTCGATTACGCCTACAATTCCGTATCGGCCCAGCTTTTGCCCTCAGTTGTGCGGGAATACATGACCATGCGTGCCGAGGTCGAGTCCCTGACTGACAGGCTTTCGGAATACGAGGGGGCAGAGCCAACCATGTCTGGTTCGCCCCCCACAGCCCAGCAGGTGGCAGGCAAGGACAGAGGGGACATGACTTTCGAGGAGGGTGTGGACGCAGCTTTCGCGGCGTTAGGAGGATAATTCCAATCCACAGGTAATTCTCTATCCTGACGTTTAATAGCGACACCCCCCTGCCAGTCTCAGTCTGATTGGCAGGGGGGTAACTATTTCCCTATTGACATTTTCCACATTCTACTTAAGAATGCCCCACATAGCGACGAGGTTGCTCTAGCCACAAATAGTTCTACAAGTTGCTCCCCCTTGGGCTACGTCCCAAACAATAGATTCGGTCTGGTTGCTCTAGCCACAAATAGTTCTAAATAAAAGGCCCGATCACCCAACTCCTTTTAGTTTAATCGCCCCGCTCGTAGCGGAGGCACAACCTTTTATTTAATCTTATGTCTTTTTTAGCCTCTGGAGATGTCGGCGTTACCGCCATCGATACGGTTCTTGTTGAAGAAGCGAACCGCATCGGTCAGGACATCCACGCACGCACACTTCACACTTCACCTTGGATCGACTTGGTGAAGCAGACGGCCTTCCCCGATGGGATGGGTTTCCAACTTACCACTCTGGTTTATGACCGCGCTGTTTCCACTTCGGACACGGCAGGCGGCACCGCTTCCACGAATGCGATGTGGTCTGACGTTGGTGCCAAGTCTACTGGGCAAACGCTGAATTCGTCCCTTAGTGGGGCTGACGCACAGCCCCTCGCTGACACCGCTGATGATGTTCAAGGTGCTCGCCTGACGGGCGCTGATGATGCTGCGGCCTCGCGCCAATACGTTCAGATCGGTAAGCAACTCAAGGAATACAACCTGAAGCGGGCTGTAATCGAATCCCCCCGCATTTCGCTGGAGGATCTCCGGTTTGCTGCCCACCGCACCGAGCAGCTTCGGGCTATCATGGATGTGATGACCGAGGTTACCCGTAACACTTGGGAAAATCGCTATCGCGAAGAGTTTGACCGCTTGGCTGCGAACATTACCTTCTGTCTGGCTACGGCCTCCAAGACGGTAAGCACGATTGATGTTTCCGGTTCGACCCTGTTTGAAGGAACGCAAACTGTTGCTGTTGATACCAACAACGACTTTGTTACTGGCGGTGTTGATGTTGATTACACACCTGATGCCAACATTTCCAATGCGGTCCTTGATTCAAATTACTTCAAGCTGATCCGCGCTGGTGCTGGCACTAATGCCTATGGCCGTGAAAATGGCCGTCCGGTGTTTGCACTGGTTTGTTCGTCCGAAGCCTCTTACCAGCTTCAGACCGAAGCAGGCTTCCGTGATGACGTTCGTTACAACAACGCCAAGGTTTCCGACCTGATTGCGCCGTTGGGTATTGAGAAGAGCTTCCGTGGTTTCTACCACTTGGTTGACGATCTCGCTCCCCGTTACACGGTTAGCACCGGAACCCTGACCCGCGTGCAGCCTTACAGTGTTGCTGCTGGTGTTGCTACTCCGAACGCCGATTACGAGACGGCTACCCACGAAGTGGCATTCATTATCCACCCCGAGGTGATGGAATCCCAGATTCCCAATCCCTTCAGTGGGGCTGGTGCTGTGAAGTTTAACCCTGTTGCATACAAGGGAGACTTCAAATTCCTGAACATCCTCGATGAAATTCGGAATCCGGACGGAGCAATCGGTTTCTTCCGTGGTGTTCTTGCCAGCGCATCGAAGCCGATCAAAACCGACTTCGGTTACGTGATTCTCTTCAAGCGCACCAGCACTACCCCCGCTAAGGGAGTGGCGTAGGTTTAACTTGTGCGGGGTAGCGGCTAAACCCGTTACCCCGCGCATAACCCAAATACGATTATGCCTACCTTAGATGATATTCCTATTCTTGTTAAAAACACAGCTCTTACCGGAGAGGACACATTCGCCGTTTCGGATAACTCCAGTTCGGGCGGCTCCAAAGTTGTTAAAGTCCC